>Ga0184633_10000016_pt1 | contig 48264 bp, 73 predicted proteins | sample PLM31_170_b1_FD_133156 | JGI IMG/M metagenome (GOLD analysis project Ga0184633, IMG submission 133156) | Groundwater sediment microbial communities from an aquifer in East River, Colorado, USA - PLM3-1_170_b1 | ecosystem: Environmental > Terrestrial > Soil > Riparian zone | place: USA: East...
CCTTGAGAGGCTTTGAGGAGTGGTGCGACAAGCGCAAGCCGACCCCGCTCTGCATCGAGCAACCCTCAGTCAACACGCGATACGGATTAGCTGGCTGTCCTGATTTTAAGGGCGTGCTCTCCATTTCAGAGCGACATCTTATCGGTGTCAAGGCCATCATCGAGCTCAAATTCACGGCAGCCCTAATCAAGGCGCATCGGATCCAGACGCGCACGTACCGGCGGCTCGACGGTTATCAGGATTGCCGGCTCGGCGTGCTCGTGCGCATCGACAGGGGGACCGGAGCGGTCGATGAGCAGATGGTCTTGTGGGATCAGGAACCACATCACGACGCAGCGGTGCTGCACGCGCTGGGGTTGCTGCAGTGGAGCCGCCAGCATGGTTCATAAATGGCCATTTACCTAAAATCTCTCATACAGCCATGCAAGTGTGGAAAGAAGGCAACCGTTGAGGCATTCAATGCCAGCAATGCGAGCATCGGAATATTTTGCAAGAGATGCGGTCAGCAGGAAATTGATAGAATCAACAAGGAACAAAGGAGGAGTTATGCCCAATGAAGCGTTAGACACGCAGGAACTCGCCGTTGTCGTCGCACCGCCGGACCGACCGTTAACCGTCGCCGAGATGCTGGGGCAGGCATGGATCGTTCAGCAGTTGCTCGATCACGTCATGCAAGAGGGTGTTCACTATGGGAAGATCCCTGGGTGCGGGGATAGGCCTACTCTCTTGTTGCCGGGGGCCGAAAAGATCAACATGACGTTCCGGCTCGCCCCGAAGCTCCACGTCGAGGACCTCTGCCAGCCGCCGGAGCGGTATCGCTACCGCGTGCGATGCGCCCTCTACACCATCCACGGCGGAGTGTTCGTCGGCGAGGCGTTCGGGGAAGCCTCCTCTGACGAGGAGAAGTATCAGTGGGAGAAGGCGCTCAACACCAAGCACTACGAATCTGTGCCGCCGGATCAACGCCGGATCAAGTTCAGGAAGAAGTACAAGTCAGACGAGGTCGAGGAGATCGAGCAGGTCAAACAGAATGTGGCAGACCTGGCTAACACGGTGCTCAAGATGGCAGTTAAGCGCGCGATGATCTCGGCCTCCAGGGGGGCGACGGCCGCCAGCGACATCTTGGAAGTTGACCTCGACGAGGAGACGGTCGCCAAGATGGTCGCGGCCGAGGCGCAAGGCGAGCCGCTCCCGAAGGCCGAGAAGAAGGCCAAGCCGAAGCCAGCTCCATCGTTGCCGTTCGGCAGCTCGAAGGGCAAGGCCATCACTGACCAGAGCGTGCCGGTCGATGACCTTAAAGTCATGCTCGCGGCGAAGCAGCGTCATCTCGGTGACGACAAGCGGGACACGCGGTGGGACGCTGCCGACCAGGCGTTCATCGCGGCCATCAACGAAGAGCTCAAGATCAGGACAGAAGTGGCTGCTGCCGACGATAAGCCTCATCAACCTGCCGCGCAGCAACCCTCTGCGGCTGCGAAACAACCGGACACGAAACAGGCTGAACCTGCCGTGATTCAAGTGAGCGATGACGACTGGAGGACATTCATGCTCGATGCGACAGTTGAGCACGCGGACGTATTCCGCAAGCTGATGGCTGAGCCAGCGTTCCGCGTCAAAGTGGGCCTGACGCTCCCGCTAGAGAAGCGATCGAACTTCATGGCAAGGTTTCGAGAGTTGATCAAGTCTCAGTAGAAGGCCAGAAAATAACACTTTATTTTAGCCAGATAATAGCCTATAATCCATGCTCATGCAGATCAAGACCCAACGACGTGGGCGCCGGACCGTGCCGATGGAGCAGCGAGCATGTGCCTTCTGCAAGCGGATCTTTGAGCGGCCAGTCAACATGCCATACAAGGTCTATTGCCGGAACGTCTGCACGATGCTAGCCTTCTACGAGCGCGAGCTGGTGGCAGCTGGCAAGACGGTCACGTGACACGATAAGACGATCCCTGCAGTCCCAGGGTAGAGCTTGCCACGGCAACGCGGCAAGAGAGAAAGGGTCAAGGCTTTGATTGGGACTGCGATTGAGGCCTGAAGCCCTTTTTCTTTGTTGGCCATGTCTATCTATAGACCTGTCTGTACGTATGTGTGGAATGATGATAAGTTCCCATTCCTTTCTGATGACGCCCAACTGGTGTGGTTTCACATCTTCACCCACCCAGCAAGCACCCCGCTTGGACTGCTCCGCACGTCGCTTGAAGGGCTGGCTGCCGACAAAGACAGAAATCGTGGGAAATGGACAATGAAACGATACCGGGAATCATTCACCGAACTAGCCCGGAATGATTTCGTGAATCATTGCGAGGAACACCTCGTCATCGGCTTTCCCAAGTTCTTCCGGACCGACCGCCAACCCAACCATCCCCGCAATCCGAACGTGCTTCGTTACTGGGGGAAAGTGTACGACGAGTTCCCGTCGTGCCACTTAAAAGATCATGTATATCAATCACTTAAACTATTGCTTGAATCATTCAAGGAATCATTTAGGCAATCATTCACTAAATCATTCGAGGCTTGTTCACCACCAGTAACAGTAACAGGAACAGTAACAGTAACTCCTCCTCTCTCTCTTTCTTTATCTGATAATCATGACTGCAGAAAGAAGGAAAAGAGTCGGCGCGTCATGGTTGATTTGCCCACCGATTGGCACTTCACTGATCGGCACAAGATCATCGCGGAAGGGCTCGGCGTGAACGTCCACCGCGAGGCCGTGAAGTTCAAGGACCGATGCATCGCCAAGGGCCTCCAGTACAAGGACTGGGACGCGGCGTTCCGCATGTGGCTTACAAAAGCCCAAGAGTTCAAGGAGGCGCGTCCATGATCTGCGGTCAATGCGAAGCTGAATTTGAGGGAAACAGATGCGAATGCGGTTGGACAGCCCGAGTGCAGCCTCTAATGCTGCATCGAGCATTGCACCAACCCGGCATCACGCTGGAGGAGTTCGGCGTGGACCTGTTCGAAGCGATCAAGACGGCCTCGGCGCTGACGTGGACGACGAAGATGCGGAAGGCCGCAGCAGACGATCCGCGGCCCGATCGCATTGAACTATCGCTTCAGAATATGAGACACCGTGAAGCGGCCTTGAGCAAGCAACTTGTATTGCTGACGAAGCGAGTTGGAGTTGATGATCAGCGGCGGATCGCAGAACTGTTGACACAAGGAGGGTAGCGCCATGCCAGCCGTGCCGAAGCCATCACAAGCAGCGAAAGCCTCTCGGCCGACTCCTCAGCGAAGAGTGCCGCGGAAAGCGCATGAATTGCGACTGCCTCAGCGTGGCAAGATGGCGCGCGTCATGGAGGCTCTGCGCGCCAAGGGAGGCATGACGAAAGGTCAGATCACTGTTGAATGTCTCGTTCAAGGCTTGAGTGGGAACAGCGTGCGTATCGCCGCGTACCTGGCGAAGAAACTGACGCTGCTGAAGGCATAGCCGTGAGCGAGTTTGAATAGTTTGGCCTCTTTCAGGAGTTCGAGATTCCTCAAGCTAAAGAGGTACTACGCGTGGGCTGCTTGCCCAGCGTCGAGGATAACGGGGAGCTTGACGAAATCGGCGAGCCGGTCGCAGATGAGATCGTCGAGGAAACGATCGAGGCGAACGCGGAGCGAGGTGACCTCGAGCAGACGGCGTTCATCGACTTTGACGAGTGGTGGAAGGCCGAGTGGCATGGCATGCCTGAGTTCATTCAAGAAGATCTGAATCCGTGGAAAACGCTGTACGTTCACTTCAAGACGCGTGAAGACATGCACTCGTTCGCACGGCTTGTCGGGCAGCGACTCACGTTCGAGACCATCTCGATCTGGTTTCCACCGGACGCCATCGCGACCATCTATGACAGGCGGTACGTCAATGCACCCTAGCTGTCCGATCTACATCATCTCGAAAGGGCGATGGGAGACGAGGCACACGGCTAAGTCGCTCGACGAGCTCGACGTCGCCTACTCGATCGTGATCGAGCCGCAGGAATTTGAACAGTACGCAGCCGTCATCGAGCCTCGCAAGATCCTCACGCTGCCGTTCAACAACCTCGGGCAGGGCTCGATCCCCGCGCGCAACTGGATCTGGCATCACGCGCTCGGAACTGGCGCGGCGCGCCACTGGATCATGGACGACAACATCGACAGGTTCTGGCGCCTGAACAGGAACACCAAGATTCCGGTCAAGACCGCGGCGATCTTCAAGGCGATGGAGGACTTCGTCGACCGCTACGAGAACGTCGCCATCGCAGGCCCGCATTACTACATGTTCGCGCCTCGTAAGGACAAGGTGCCGCCGTATTACTTGAACACGCGGATCTACTCGTGCATCCTGCTCCGCAACGATCTGCCGTATCGGTGGCGCGGGCGCTACAATGAGGACACGGACCTGTCCCTCCGCGCCCTGAAGGATGGCTGGTGCACGATCCTGTTCAACGCCTTCTTGGCGAAGAAGCTCCCGACCATGACGATGATGGGCGGGAACACCGATGAGCTCTATCAGGGCGACGGGCGCCTCCTGATGGCTCAGTCGCTCAAAGAGCAGCACCCAGACGTCGTGCAGATCACGCGCAAATGGAACCGCTGGCAGCACCAAGTCGACTACAGTGGATTCAGAGCGAACCGCCTCATCAAGCGGCCGGATCTCAACGTCGCCCCGGGGATCGACAATTATGGGATGGTGCTTCAGATCGACGGAGAAAGCGAGAGGAGCGCGCCGTGTCCACTAGTTCAGAAATAATAGAAGGCTGTCTGTTCGGGCCATCTGAACTTACGTCTCGGTTGATTCTCGTAGGTCAGGCACCGAACCGCGTCGGCAATCCTCTGACTCCGCTGGAAGGTCGCGCCGGCGCTGAGCTGTGTTCGCTGTTCGGCTGCACGATGTCAGACTATCTTCATAAGACGGTGCGCCTCAACGTGCTTCACGCATGGCCAGGCAAGGCTGGCAAAGGAGATCGGTTTCCAAAGGCCGCGGCCAAGGTCAGAGCAAGGAAAGTCGCCTCGACGTTCAACGGACGGCAGGTGCTGTTCGTTGGGCTCGCGACGGCCGAGGCGTTCGGCGTCGATCACGACGCGCTGACGTGGCAGTCGTATGGCTGGAGAATGGCGCGAGGCTGGTCAACCTTCAAGGCGGCCATCGTCCCGCACCCGAGCGGCATCAATCGCTGGTGGAACAGCGCGCGTCATCGTCGTGCCGCAAGACGATTCATGCGCAAGACGTGGCGAGCAATCATTCAATGATCAGTTATAAACACGTGGCTGGCGGTGGCGTGCCAGGCGGACACAATGTACTGTATGACGGCAAACGTAGTCCGTTCATCACGCCGATGAAAGAATGTCAGTCGATTGAACTGCGGCATTCAGATGTCGTTGTCGACATCGGGGCGTACGTCGGAACGTATGCCATCAGGGCTGCACGATTTCCAGTGAAAAAGGTCATAGCATATGAACCGACGCCAGAGACGTTCGAGGTCCTCTCGCTCACCAAGCTGCCCAACCTTGAGCTGCACAGTGCTGCCGTCGTTGGTGACGGCTGCTCATCAATCAAGCTGTTCATCTCTTCTGGCATCGGCGTCACGAACAGCACCGTCCTGTCGTATCGCAAGGCGCGCGCGGTTACCGTCCAGGCTGTGCAATATGAAGAGGCTGTAGCTGACGCCTCAATCGTAAAGATTGACATTGAGGGAGGAGAATATGGCCTGCCAATCGTGCAGCCCACGCTGAGGGCGATCATCATTGACTTCCATAAGATTCCAGGTGACTGGCTGATGATGGCTGGGCGCATCATTGCTAATTTTGAGGCTGCTGGCTTCAAGGCAGTCATTAGTCCGAACTGGTCATGCGGCTGGACGTGCGCCGGGAGCTGGCTCAGGCCGATTGCAACAAGCGGTCAATGCGATGATCTGATGTCCGGGCAGTTCTGCTGTGGCTGTGGCTCTAAAATCCTCGCGTCACGTCGCGCGCTTTGCAGTGACTGCTGGCACTCATGGTCAAAGAAGCATCGTGATGGATATATGCAGGCGGTGAATAGCATATGAATTCAAAGAGGAGATAAGCATGGGCGTGAAGACGAGTGTCATTCCGCAGTTGGATTTCCTGCTCCCGTCGCTGATGCTGACGTGCCACCGCCCGACGCGTTTGACTGGTCAGCACAACATCGAGGCGGCAGAGTCCCTGCGCGCAAAGGGGTTGGCCGGCATCACGAGCGAAGAGCTTGCGACTGAGCGCGGATGGCTCGTGAACACGGCTGGGCCGTGCCTCGTTGAGCTCAGGTGGCTCAAGCTTGCGCGAAAAACCGAAGCGCAGCGAAACGGGAAGTCAGTCTATGTCTCGATTGAGGTGATGCCATGACCATCACGTTCAGCGCGTCGCTTGACCCTAACAAGCAGGTGCTCATGTGGACGGGAAGTGGCGACGGGGTTCTGAAGCTTGACGTGCCTGCTTCGGATCTCCCGCAGCTGGCGAAGATGCTGCAGTTCTGTAGGCCTAGCGGGTCAGGCGTGCTGCTCAAGGTGATCATCGAACCTGATAAACAATGAGTATCCATGAAAGAGGCTTCCGAGGGAAAAGCTGCGAGTGGGGTACGCCACAATTCCTGCTCTCCGCGCTCGGCCCATTCGATGATGATCCATGCACGACAGATGAGTTCAACGGGCTATGGCGTCCATGGCTATGATTCGTGTTCATTAATCCTCCGTACGGCCCTGGTGCTGGTCGTTTCGTTGAGCGACTTGCTGACCATGGTAACGGTATCGCCTTGATCTATGCGAGGACTGAAGCTAACTGGTTTCATGACCAAGTATGGAAAAGGGCTGATGCCATGTTGTTCTTCAGAGGGCGGCTTTCCTTCGTCGCACTTGATGGTCGCGACAACTCTGGAAGAGCGACTGGCCCAAGCGTTCTCGTCGCGTATGGACGCGAGGCCGAGAAGAGGTTGTCACGATCGAAGCTCAATGGTTTCTTTATTCCGCTCTTAGGTTGTAGGATGAAAGATGGATGAAAGGCAATTACGACGCGAGCTGCCGTCGCGTCGTGAAACCGTCAGGCGGAAGGTCTGCATCGGCGGCAGGAACCTCTACCTGGACGTCGGGTTCTTCGAGGACGGGCGGCCTGGCGAGATCTTCATCGTCGTGGAGAAGTCTGGTGACGCCGAGCGCTTCCTGCTCGATCACGTGGCCCGCATGACCAGCATCGCCGTGCAGTACGGCGCGCCGCTCGATGAGATCATCGATGGATGGCTTTGGACGAAGGGCATCATCTGCGGGCCGGTGGTCGGCGATCCCAAGGTGAAGATGGCGACGTCGGCCCTCGACTACTGCGCCAAGCACGTCTTGACGCATTATTTCGGACGGAAGGAATTGGAGCATGCTCATTCTGGGGATTGATTATCAAGGAGTCTGATCGTGCTCATTCTCGGTATCGATCCAGGTCTCACCGGCGGTCTCGGTCTCGTGGCTGAAGACGGCCACTACGTCGGTGCCTGGCCGATGCTCACGATGCTGAAGAACAAATCTCAGCGCGAGGTGAACGCCGCTTGGCTGGCCGAAACCATCCATGCCTGCTTGATTGCCACCAACGTCAGCGTAATTGAACTCAAGAGACGTTCGATCTCTGATTTCGATGGGAAACCAATGGGATTCGTTGTGCTAGAGCGTCAGCGGCCATTCCCCGATCAGTATAGCCAAACCTCGTTCAGCTTGGGCGATTCAACGGGCATCGTGCGCGGGATTTGCGCCGCCTATGCCATTGGGTTGGTTTATACCGATCCGCACGTCTGGAAGAAATGGGCCAGGCTGCCTGGCAAAGACAAGGAAGCGGCGCGTGCGATGGCGATCCGCCTGTATCCGTATGCTCCGCTCAGTCGTAAGAAGGATCACGGCGTGGCCGAGGCGCTGCTCATCGCGCGCTGGTTCGCGCTGAAAGGAACATAAATGCGGTACGCGCCGCAGACTCGCGAGACTGTCGATCGGTCCAAAGCCGAGATCGAACGGCTCTTGAACCGGTATGGCGCCGATCAATTCGTCTCTGGATGGACGGACGGCGGTGCGAAAATTGGCTTTCACGGCGAGCGGGAGTAGCCCAATTATGAATTGTGAACGATGCCACCGCGCGATGCTGCTGTTGTGCAAGGCACTTAACGGCGCGCGGGTCTACTGGTGCCCTTCGTGCCGACTCGCCTGGGAGTGTTGATGACAAAGCGTCTGTCGCGGCGGCAACAAGAACGCAACGCGGCGCGGCGGTTCGCCGAATTGCGCGCTGACGTGGCTGATCAAGTCCGGTCGCTCAAGCGCGGCACGCTCAGGAATCCGTATCCGAAAGGCTATCCAGACGCGCTTTTGCTGAAGGCCAATCGGACTTCAGCGTTATTCGGGCGGTCAATTTGATGCAAGCTGAATTAACCGCCGCTCCTTTCTCCATGACAGCGTGGTGGATGGAATGACTGGCGATCCCACGAAGTTATTCGATCGTTACTGGTGGGTGAAGAAGAGGCACCCAGAACGCCGCGGGCAGATGTGCGCCGTGCTTGAAAGGATGGGCAATTGTAATATCAAGGTGCTCTTCCGCGATGGATGCATCATCATTGGTTTAGAAGGCGATGTGCGACTACTGGAAGGTAACGGAATCAATAAATGGAGACACACCATGGATTTGGAAACCGTAGACAAGAAGCGGGCGCGGCGGCGTGGTGGGGACACGCCTCTACTTAGCACAAAGTACGGCGGCTAGTCGGTGCACGCACCTAGCCTTAATCACCGCAGCCGGTTCAAATCCGGCCCGTGCCCACTTTAACTGGAGGAGCCATGAATAAATGGTGGGGCTACGAGCATGTGAACGGCAGTCTGCAAGCTAAGCGATACTTTGACGAACGGGATCTGACCGAGGCGCGTGAGTCTGCCTTCGTCGCACTGGTCGTGGGGCCGTTCAACTGCAACACGCGGGAAGAAGCCTTACGGCGGATCGCCGAAGCCCTGGGAACGAAGTCATGACGCATCCTAGCCACAAAGTAGCTTGTGATTAAATGGCTCAGACGACTTGGTTGCGGCGTGCTCGGCTGGCATTGCTACTATTCCCTCGCCGATTCACCGGAGACGATGCTCCTGCCGGAGCGGGGTGATTCGTATATCAGGGTGATGGCCAAGTGGCGGGAGACAACGATGCTACGATGCCAGTACTGTTCATATACGTATCCTTGACCGCCAGCAGCGCAAGTACCAGGGGAAGGAGGAGGTAGATGCGTGACAAATTTGTAAGTGTGGAAATCACAGCGTCTGATTTGCGTGCGTTGTTATTTTGGGCCAACATTGGTGTTGGCAAAAGCGTAAATGGCAGCTATGGCTCAAACATTGAGGAGATTATTCGGTCATACGCCTCAACACTTAGTTTCAAGATCATACGAGCCCGCTTCCAAAGACCACGCCAGCACCAGCGAAAGGGGGAGTGATGGGAACTACATTTCGTGATGAACTGCATACCCTGATTAACCGCTACTCACAGGAGAATGCCTCGAACACACCTGATTTTATTCTCGCCCAGTACCTCGAAGGCTGTCTCGCCGTGTTCGCCACTGCGGTTCAACAACGCGAGACGTGGTATGACCGAGATGCGCGACCGGGCTCAAAGGTGAAGCCATGACTGACTCTCCACGCCCGCAAGATAAATGGAAAGTCTGTGGCAGTTGGATGTGCCGACGATGGAACCGTTTGGGTGCCTGGGTGTGTCGTTGGTGCGGAAGGGATTGGCTCGATGGATTCTAATACCCCAGGAAGCGTGAGCAATCCGACTCACCAACAACGAGCGGAGCCGCTGTTCGTATTGGTGTTGCGCTGCAAGGATTGCGGTAGTGAACTTAATCGCTCGTATCCGCTGGCAGAGATAGAGCTAAGCGCTGCCCGCGTTAGTTCGGCGTTCGCTGCCGGGCCGTGTCCCAATGGTTGTCGCAGCACATTCAGCGATCTAAACCTGAATACGACAACCACCGAGGAGGCTGTTCCATGAGCGAGCCGACCAACCAGCAGCGAGCTAATTATCTTGTCACTGAACTATGGAACGAGTTTGCCATACCGTCAGTAAGTTTTTCTGAATTGGTTGCTGCGGTAGCAAAGGCCCTCGATGCCGCCGAGCAGCGGGAGAATGAGGCGTGCGCGTTACTAACTGAGAGCATGATCGGCGCAAGACCACGGGAGACTGCTGAGGCCATTCGCCAGCGCCGTGACCGAAGGAAGGAGGAAGTGTAATGGATAAAAAGCTCCGTCAGCCTGAAATTGACACGGTGTTGAACCAGTGCGCTGAAGCGTTTGATCGCGGTGGCAGTAAATACCCCGGCATGACCTATGAGCAGGGTGTGGAAGCTGCGATACGTTGGCTCATAAAGGGTGGCGAGAACCCAATGACCGATTGATGGGAAGGAGGAGGCGAGGTGAGCGAGCAAACCAAGGTGCTGCGAGGGAGGGGGAGGGGATGGGTTACTTTTCCAACGGTACTGAAGGCATGATGTACGAGGAGGCCTTCTGCAATCGGTGCCTCCATCAGGGGGGGGGTGAGAAGGGGCCTTGGTGTACGGTTTGGCTGCTGCATGAACTCTACAACTCTGATGAGTGCAACAAGCCGGAGAGTTTTCTCCATGTGCTGATCCCACGCTCGAAAGACGGCCTGAGCAACGAGCAATGCACGATGTTTCTCGAAGATCCGCATTGGAATCAGGAGACATTACCGTTCTGACCCCCACCACGCCCCCGCAGACGAAGGAGCCGCAGCGGGTCAGGATTCCGTTCAAAGCTCGTTTTCGTGAGCCCATGTTGAGTGGGACGAAAATATATACGAGCCGCACGAAAGTCATGGGCAATGCTGGCGACACGTTCAAGGCGTTCGGGGCAACCTTCCTCATCATTGATTTATCGACTATAGGGCTTGATCAGGTGGCCGACCTCTGGAAGCCAGAAGGCTGCAAGAGCCGTGAGGACTTTATTCAAGTCTGGAACGAGATACATTCAGTTCGTGGCTATAGGCCAACCGACTCGGTGTACCTCCATGAATTCAGGAAGCTATGAGCGACGAGACGAAGGAGCCGACCAACGAGCAGCGGGCGGACCAATGTAGCTGTGTCTATTGAGAAGGAGAATACATGACGCCCTTTGAATACTCACTAAATTTTGCTCTTGTGATCCTCTTTGGCCTGGCTCTCCTGATGGCTGTTGGTGTGGGGTTCTGCCATCATGGATCATAAACAACGAGCGGAGCAGGTCATCGACACCGTGAAATCAGCCCTGGCTCCGATTTGGTTAGGCAATCGCCAGCGCATGTTACTGACACAAGCGATTGCCGCCGCCCTCCGCGACGTGGAAGCCGCAGCGGTGAAGGCGACGTGGGAGAAGGCGGCTCAGTCCATTGCTCCAGCGTGGTTTTCATCCCATGTCAGTGGAGCAGATCAGGGCGCTTTGTGTTATCCCGTTCGAGAAGACATCCTCAACTCGGCATCACATTATGTCAGGGTTGGTTAAGATGATCGAGCAATTGGAAAATGCGAAAGTGCAAGGGGAGATATGGATCAACGGCAGTTTTATCACAGAGAAAATTGACCCAACTGATGTGGATATTCTCTTGCATGTCAAAGAGAGTTTCTACGACAATGCCAATACCGCACAACGAGATGCGATTGATTGGGTTAACTCAAATTTGAAGATGATCCATTTGTGCGATAGCTACGTTTGGGTTGAAGAAGATCGCGCTGGGTATGATCAAACAGAAAACGAATGGTGGCGGTCATACTGGATAAGGCAATTTGGGTTCAGCCGCGATGATGACCTGAAAGGCATGGCTCTCTATATATTGCCAGCAGGAATTCCATGACTGAGCTAGTCGAAATTCAGGAAAAAATACAAGCAACGACAGAAGCCATATCTCGCCTTGAGCGGCAAATGGCGGCTCAACCAGCACGTCCTTCGCTGCTTGCCAATATGAAGTCGCTGCAAAATCGCTACACTGCCTTGGAGGCCGATTTTGCTGCGGCAGCAGCACGACAGGGAATTGATATATGTAGCTATCGCATTTTTGCTGAGGGTGCCCGCCTCACGCTGAATGGGGTTGCGAAAGCTCTGATCAATTTTCAATCATTGGTTGCCCAGGTATACGATTCCTTAAAGAGAGGACCGAGACGGAAAGGGCATCTCAGCGATGAAGCAGGCAGAGGTGGCGATGGCGAAGGCGCTAAAGGGAGGACCATGAGTGTTGCAACGCTGGAAAAGGAGATTGTATTAGAAGCCAAGGCTAGTCTCAAGCGCCCCAAGTTACGCTTAAAAGACTTGATGGAGTGGAGCATATCAGAGGAACCAGTTAAGAAAAATGCTCGCGATACTGAGATTGTGGTTTATCTGCCAACCGTGAAAATATGGGCAGCATTCCTGAAGTGAATGCATCAGTGGTACCGCGAACAGGTGGCGCGGGAGGAGCCATGAGCGAGCAAGTGAAAGCCACAACAGCCTACGAGCGTGTTGAGCGTTATTTTGCTCACGTGGATGTAAGCGCCATCGTCCCACAGGCCGACATTGAAGCGCTATTGGTTGACTACACCACCATCCAAGCGCGGCTGGCGAAAAGGAAAGGCATCGCTTAACATTCGATGAGAAGACTATAGATGACTGCGCAAGAATGGAAGCGCAACGTCGCGTCGATCGGTTGCATCCTTTGTCAGTGTTTGAATCCGGAGATCTCTTTCGGGACGCACGATGGCAAAGCTCGCCAGCCGAACCTCCACCACGTTAGGGAAGGGCAAGGGATGAGCCAGCGAGCGTCAGACTTCCTCGTTGTGCCACTCTGCCGTGAGCATCACCAGGGCATGAGCGGTTGGCATGGACTCGGCAAGTTTCGATTCTATCAGCGCTACAAGATGGATGAGTTGGATCTGCTTGGCTCTACGCTCGAATCTATGGCCGCACGGCTCTTCATAATAGAATAAATTATTTACTTTTCTCTCGCGTTAGATTAGTATTATGGGCATGATGAGCCTTGCCCGAGGAAGATGAACCGTTATGCCTAACCGGGCGCCTAAGCCATGCAGGAAAGACAAGTGCCCTCATCTCACCTCAGGACGCTACTGCCTCATCCATCAAGCAGATGAGGATAGTGGGGGGTATGCTAAAAGAGAGCCAGCGTCAAGGCGCGGCTACGGCCAGGCGTGGGGAAAGCTCTCTCGGCGCATCCTGATGGAAGAGCCGATCTGCCGCATGTGCCAGGTGAGGCCATCTAAGCAGGTGGACCATATCGTGTCTCACAGCCGTGGTGGCACAGACGAGAGGCGCAACCTGCAAGGCGTCTGTTGGTCATGTCATTCACAGAAGACTGCCGCGCAGGATGGTGGCTTCGGCAACAGAGCACGCGTAGCCTTGGTGATGAGGGATGGGCCATCAAATGTCTAGCCGGTTGGCTAGAAACCGTGCGCTTAGTGGCGCGCGCGCGATTCTTCATTAGAGTGAGGGGTGAATGAGTCGTCCTGGCCCAAAACCGAACAGTCAGGGCATGAAACTCCTCCAAGGGCTGACGGCCCCAAGCAAGGGCATCAACGTCTACGCTCCGAAGCCTGCCAATGTAGCCCCGGACCCTCCAGCACCCGTACTTAATGATAAAGATGCCTTAGAAGAATGGCAGTACATCGTGCCGCAGCTCGATCAGCTGGGGATGCTGGCCAGGATCGACCGAACCGTGCTCGCAGGATATTGCGTGTGCTATGGCCGGTGGATGAAAGCCGAGCGCGCCATCAGGAGAGCCCGCTCGCTGACGGAGCTCACGACGATGGGGCGCATGCAGCGGCGAGAGGTGTCGATCGCGTTCATGTGCATGAAGGAGCTGCGCCAGTACGTCGGGGAGCTGGGCTTATCTCCGTCGGCGCGGAGCCGGGTGATGGCTGGGAAGCCGCGTGGCGAAGAAGGTAAGAAAGACAAAGGCCGTTTCTTCCGCACCGCCTGAGCCAGCGCGGAGCGCACCTCAGGACAGGGCCAAGCAGTTTTGGTTTGATCATGATCAGGCCGACACCGCGTGCGAGTTCTTCAGGGAATGCCTCCACCACGTCAAGGGCGAGAAGGCGAATCAGCCACTTATCTTGGAGCCCTGGCAAGAGCAGCAGATCATCAGGCCGCTGTTCGGGTGGAAGCGGCCAGACAGGACGCGGCGCTATCGTGTCTGCTACGTGGAGGTCCCCAAGAAGAATGGCAAAAGCACCTTGGCGGCCGGGATCGGCAACTATCTCCTGTTCTGTGATGAGGAGCCTGGCGCGGAAATCTACAGCGTGGCTGCTGACCGCGAGCAGGCGTCGATCATCTTCGACGTCGCCTCGGCCATGTGCGAGCTCGAGCCGGAGCTGCAGGTCAGGGCGACGATCTACCGCCGCCAGATCACCGTCCAATCGACCAGGAGCTTCTATCGGGTGATGAGCGCCGACGTGAAGACCAAGCACGGCCTCAACGCCCATGGCGTGATCTTTGACGAGCTCCACGCGCAGCCGAACCGCGACCTCTTCGACGTGCTGAAGGGTGCCGGTGCCTCGCGCCGCCAGCCGCTTGACTTCTACATCACGACGGCTGGCTACGACCGCACCAGCGTGTGCTGGGAGCAGCACGACTATGCAGACAAGATCTTGCGCGGCGTGCTGACGGATGATCATTTTCTCGCTGTGATTCACGCGGCCGACAACAAGGATGACTGGACCGACGAGGCCGTCTGGGCCAAGGTCAATCCAAACCTCGGCGTGTCGCTCAAGCTTGACTTCCTTCGGCAGCAGTGCAAGGAGGCGATGGAGAAGCCAGCCTTCCAGAACACCTTCCGCCGCCTCCATCTGAACCAGTGGACGTCGCAGGAATCGAAGTGGTTGCCGTTTGGAGCCTGGGACAAGTGCGGCGGCGAGGTGGACGACAAGACGCTGGAGGGACGCGAGTGCTTCGCCGGACTCGACCTGGCTCAGACAATTGACATCGCCGCCTTCGTGAGAGTCTTCTCGCCGCTGGAGGACGGCGGCCCGTACGTCGTCAAGCCGACGCTCTGGATCCCGCGCGAGAACATCCGCCAGCGGGTGGTCAAAGACCGGGTGCCGTATGATGCCTGGGTGCGCGACGGGTGGGTGGAGGCGACCGAGGGGGACGTCATCGACTTCCGGGCGATTCGCGCCAAGATCAACGCGCTGGGCGCGCAGACTCCGATCCGGGAGATCGCGTTTGACCGGTGGGGAGCCACCGCGATCTCGACGGATTTGCAGGAGGACGGCTTCACGATGGTCCAATTCGGGCAAGGCTACGCGTCCATGAGCGCCCCGACGAAAGAGCTGCTCAGACTCATCCTTCAGAAGCGCATCCTGCATGGCGGTCATCCGGTCCTGCGGTGGATGGCTGACAACGTCATGATCACCACTGACGCGGCGCAAAACATTAAACCGGACCGCGCCAAGAGCCGGGAGAAGATCGACGGCATCGTGGCGCTGATCATGGCCCTCGACAGAGCCCAGCGCGTGGCTGGCAGCGTCTACGATCACTCAGGAATGAAAGTCCTGTGAACGTGTCGTACACCGTGCGAGGGATCTGGCGTGAATTCGACGTCCTTGATCGGTATCTCCTGGTCGCCAACGCACTCATCTTCTCCGGCGTGACGGTTCTGTGGACCGTGTGGCACGCCATGATCGTCCTCGGAGGGACCATGCTCACGATCGCGTGTTATGGCATGGTGAAAAGAGGGTAAGCGTGGGCATCCATCGAAAATTGCTAGAACGCCGCATGACGCTCGACGACCTCGACCTCTTGATGGATCGCGTCGTGGGCGGAGTCGAGACGGCGGCCGGCGTGAACGTCACGCCCGATTCGGCCATGAGCATCATGGCGGTGATGTGCGCCGTTCGCATCTTCAGCGAAACCGTGGGATCACTGCCTTTGCACACCTACCGATCGCTCGATCGCGGGAAAGAGAAAGCGCTTGAGCATTGGCTCTATCCATTGCTGCACGATCAGCCGAATCCAGAGCAAACCAGCCTCGAATGGCGCGAGACCATGCAGGCGCATCTCTTGCTTCGAGGGAACGCGTATTCTGAAATCCAACGCGATGGCGGTGGCAAGGTGGTGGCCCTCTGGCCACTCCATCCAGACCGAGTCAGCGTGGAGAGGCAGGACCCGTTGGGCCCCTTGAGCTACGTGATTCTCTTGCCCAAATCTAACCAGAGGATACGCCTGGCCAAAGAGCGGGTGTTTCATTTGCGAGGGCTGTCCTCTAACGGCGTGACAGGATTTTCGCCGATCTTTCTTGCCGCGCAGGCCATTGGCCTGGCCGCCGCCGCGCAAGAATACGGGGCGCGATTGTTCAAGAATGACAGCCGACCTGGAGGATATTTGCGACATCCGAAGACTATGAGCAAGGTGGCCTACGAACGCTTGAAGACTGGATGGCTAGAAGCCCACCAAGGCCTCACCCAGGCGCACCGCATGGCCATCCTGGAAGAGGGTACAGAATGGCAGCAGGTGGGGATAAACCCGGACGACGCCCAATTTCTCGAATCGAGGAAATTCTCGGTCACCGAGGTGGCCAGGATGTTCAACCTCCCGCCACACATGCTGAAGGACCTCGATCGCGCGACCTTCACCAACATCGAGCACCAAGGCATCGAGTTCGTGGTGTATTCCCTTCGCCCGTACCTGGTGCGATGGGAACAAAGGATTCTCATGGATTTGGTGCCGCCGCAAGATCGCCGGACGATTTTCGCCCGCTTTCTAGTGGAGGGCCTGTTGCGAGGCGACATCAAGAGTCGCTATGACGCCTATCGCCTCGCTAAGGGCGATGGCTGGCTGAACGCCAACGAAATCAGAGAACTTGAGGACATGAACCCGATCCCTGAGGAGCAAGGTGGCGAGGACTATTGGAGGCCCGTCAACATCGGGGTGATTGGGCAAGAACCAGCGATCGAGCAAGCCAGGCCATTTCCTCAACCAGAACCCGCGCACACAGAGGAACAACCAGCATGAGCACCGCCAGAGGCGACATGCAAGGGTTTGCGCCAGGCCTTGCGGTGCAGGCTGGCAATCCAGAGGCGCTGAAGTATGGCCGGCTGTGGGAGATGGCCGAATACCGGCTCGTGGCGCCAGGCGAAGCGCTGGCCCAGCTCTTTTTGAGCCTTGCCAAGCCACGACCAGGCGCCTCGATCATCGATTGCGGCTGCGGGACGGGCCGAGGCGCGCTCATGCTTGCGCTCCTTGGGCGCATGAATGTCACGATGTTGGATTTTGTGGGAAACTCGCTCGATCCTGACATTCGCAATGCTTTGGCGACGCAATCAGGCGTCCTTCGATTCCTGAAGGCCGATCTGGAGAAGAAATTGCCGGCGGCGGCTGAGTACGGCTATTGCACCGACGTCATGGAGCACATCCCGCCTGACAAGGTGGATGCGGTCTTGAACAACATTCTGCAGGCGTGCCAGCACGTCTTTTTCTCAATCGCTACCACGGAAGACAAATGCGGGAGCTTGATCGGAGAACCGCTGCATGTAAGCCTCCATCCTTATGCCTGGTGGCTGGAGCACTTTAACAAGCGCGAGTGCGTCGTCCATTGGTCGCAAGAGCAAGAAGGCGGCTGTGCCTTTTACGTCACTGCCTGGATGACCGGCAAGCAGGTGGTTGATGTAGGCGTGCTCAACATCGAAGAAGAGCAGGTGCGGAAGAATGTACGCCACAACATCGCTCAGGGATGGACTCAGATCTCTCCACATGCAACGAACGATCTTGAAGTCATGATCCTCGGTGCTGGGCCATCGCTCTCTGAATTTGAGGCAGACATCAAACAGAAGCGGGCCGATGGAGTGAAACTCATCACCCTCAACGGGACTTATAATTGGGCGCTGGAGCACGGCCTCATCCCATCCGCCCAGATCATCGTCGATGCCCGCGCCTTCAACGCTCGTTTCACCAAGCCGGTTGTCGAAGATTGTCGCTACCTGATCGCCTCGCAATGCGATCCAGCGGTATTTGAGGGTTTACCGAAAGATCGGACCTTTATTTGGCATACCACAACCGAGATGATCAAGGATGTCCTTAGTGAACAATATAAAGATGGATTATGGTGGGGTATCCCAGGCGGCTCTACAGTTCTGCTGCGGGCGATTCCATTGATGCGAATGTTAGGTTATAAGAAATTTTATCTATACGGCTGCGACTCCTGTCTGAGCGGCAACAGCCACCACGCCTATGCTCAACCTGAAAATGATGATAATCTGGTTGTCGCCGTTCGATGCGATCCTAGCGGACGCATTTTCTGGTGTCATCCCTTCATGATCAGCCAGGCCCATGAGATGATGGACCTGATCAAGTTCTTGGGCAATGAGATTGAATTGGAGATTTACGGCGATGGTTTGCTTGCTCACATTTTGAAGACTGGTGCATCGATGGCAGAGGAAGAAATAAGCCTATGACCACAGAAGACAAAGCAAAACTGGTTCTGGAAGCCGTTCGTACTCGTTTTCTCTCCACTAATATCAAAGAATCGAACGGTGCCATTATTACCGCCATTGAAGGGTTGAAATGGATAGCTGGCCAGGAATCTGCTATAAATGAAGAATGGCTTCACGGCTATCTTGAAGACAACCTGGAAAGTCTTCTTTCGTAGATGGAATTACCATCCTGGGTGAAAGGGACCATCGAACGCTTCGATGCTCCACCGACAGGGAAAGTCATCATCACATTGGAACGCTATCAAGGAGGTGTGACAAAAATGGAGATCGGTTCTCTTGTGAGGATCACTCCAGAGAAAGTAGATACTGAAATCCAACGAGAACGGGGTAACGCGCCAATTGTAAAAGTTCAGCCACGTTAGTAGGGTTGGAGAGTATATGACTAAGACCGATGCACAAACAATTAAGGATGCTGTTTTAGCTTATGCGGCTACCGATGAAGTGGAGAACGAAGCCGAATACGATATATTGTACAGCTTCGGAATATGGTGTGCAGATCAAGCGGGTGCGGGAGACGTAGTTCTATCAGATTGGACACCACGAAGGAAAGTATAAAGTAATCACCGGGCAGTTCGCCAGCGGCATGAAGCCCTTAACCGGTCCCTTTGCTGGACCAGGAGGGCGACATGGCCGCAGGAACGTGGAAAATCTATGCAAAGTCGAAGAAGTATGTCGGTAACGGCACGATCACGCTCGGCGCTGGCGTGTTCAAAATGTGCCTCCTCAGGAACAGCGCCACCACCCTTGGGATCCACGTCCTCTCGACCCGCTCCACGTGGAATTCCGTCCGTGCCGCGGAAATCTCTGCCGTAGGCGGCTACGCCGTTCACGGCAGGAATGTCGCTCCAGCTACCGCGCAATGGACGGTCGGGGCCTCCGCTAAGCAGTATAAATTCACCTACACCACGGTGGGCCTGGTTTTCACGGCCTCCGGCGCCTCACTCAGCAACATTCGCTTCGCGCTGCTGAGGAACAGCCTGACTGGCAGTACTGGGCGGTTGCTGTGCTTTTGCTCACTGAGTACGGCGGCGTTTACGATCACGAGCCCGAACACGCTCACGATCCTGCCGGCCGCGACGGGGGTGTTCACGCTGGCCTAGAAAAAGGCGTGATTCGATTGTAGTTGTTCAGCGGGAGCGATTATGCCCCCTTCTATCAGTTCAACGAGCGGCGCATGGAACCACGGGAACAGCGTGACGATCAGCGGGTCAGGGTTTGGCACAAAGTCACCTGCGACTCCCCATTGGTGGGATGACTTCGAGAGTGGCATCCTCGGGAGTAACATCGAAGGCCGAACTCCACTGTATGGGCCAGCCAATTGGGATGCCGGAAGCATTGGGGGAACTAACCACGAGCCCACGATCACGGACACTCAGCAACGACACAGTCTTTCGACACGCTGTGCGGTGTGCGATGATGACCCGGCAGAGGGCAACTGGAACATCCGTATCCGTGCCCCCATCACGGCCCTTGGTGATGGCGCAAAATTCTATTACTTCTTCCGGCATCGGTTAAGTAAGAATGGCGTCTTCAGTGACAACTTCAAGCCCGCTGACCATTATAACAGCGCCTTCAGCGCCGACCTCTACATTGGGATGGGTCACCCAGACACAGATCCCGTGCTGCGCACCGATAATGTGATGTCTGATGCGCCAGGAGCCTTGTTCAATGGATCGAGCCAATCTGCGGTCCTCGATACCTGGGTTGCGTATGAAGAAGAGATCGGCCTCGCACTGAGCGGCGGGACACGACGGGGGTGGCTGCACACTCCTGGCGCAATCAGCCAGGTGTGGGACGATCAGGCGATGAATCGAACACTGACGGCCGGTAACACCATCGTCAACTGCACGTTTGGTGAGTACCACAATACCGGCTATAATTACATCTACCATATCGACGAGGTGTACATCGATAATACCTTTGCGCGGGTGATGGTCGGGGACGCGGCGACCTTCACGGCGTGCGCGGTACGAGAGATTCAGATCCCAACTGCTTGGTCTAGCAATTCCATCACAGTCATCGTGAAACGGAACACATTCGGGCTATCGGCAACCGCATATCTCTATGTCATTGACAGTAATGGCAGCCCAAACAGCAGCGGAGTTCCTATCACGTTCGGAGGCACAGGAGGGGACTTAATTACAGGATTGCGGGGAATTGGAAGTATAGCAGGAATTCCATCAACAATGGATTTAGGCATTAGGCCTTTAACCCCATAAAGTAGATGGACAGAGAAGCGTGATGCCATATTATCTTGCCCCTTACATTGGGAGCGGGAAAAGGTTCGATCCATGTCGACCCATCGGCAGTGAGCAATTAGGCTGGTCCGCCATCGACCTTCGGCCTGACGGTGGAGCGACGCCGCACGGGAGCGGATTGAATGCATGTCTGTTGTATCTACCACAGCATGATCCAAATCGTCGCCTCTATCAATTGGCCTCTCAGGAATCTGAGGCCATTGGTCCTCAGCAACGTCACCATTTATGCCACCGCCTCGGTTTCCAAGGTATTAGAAGCAAACGGTTCGATGATTTGGTCGTAGAACTGATGGTGCATCCTCCCACGCACGGTTGGGGACCGGCGAGAGTTGATCATCTCGGCCGCCTCAATGTTCATCTGGGGCCGCTCCATCGCCGCCAGTATACTATCGCGGCTTTAACTCACTTGGCTCTGCATCTACGTGCGGCGGCGGAAATCGCTGGCGTCAGTCTCGCGGCGATCCTCATGGATCCATCACCATGGCTCTTGATGCTTGGTATTATCATCACAGAGAACTGGAACTGCGGCGACTCCACCAGCATCACCTGTCAACACACCTGGACGGAGGTCGTTACGACGGGCTGGAATCTGACCACGAACACAGCGCGGTTTACCTCAGGCAGCGGTGCTAACTATGGCGTAGCTAGGTGCGAAACCGCCTTGGCGACGGATGATCATTACGCGCAAGTCATTGCGGTCAATTACAACGCTAGCACGAACTTTGGCGAGACCATTGAAGTTATGTGTCGCGTCGCTCCCTCAGGCGCTGATCCGAATCGCTACATGTATTACGGCCGTCAGGAGCTTGATGTCTCTGTAGATGAGCACAGGTTGGCCAAAAGGGTGTCTGGCGTGGAGACACAGCTTGGTTCCAGCGATCCAGCGGATGTGGCAGACGGCGAGACTCTGTATGTCGAAGCAAACGGGGATCAAATCAAAGGCAAACTCAACGGCGTGACGAGCGTTGGCCCGATCACCGATACGGCGATAGTAGACAATCTGCGCGCTGGCATAAGCTCATATATAGGCATCAATGGAGACATCACGACGTTCGACAGTTTTGAGGCGGCCGATATAACCTCTAGTGCATCCATTACACCTGTCGATGGCATATTGGCGGCCGCCGGATTGAGCGGACGCAACGACCGCGGACTTTTTCCGCGCACCATGGTCAGGGGAAACTGAAGATATGGTAACTGTGCGCTGGACCTAATTCAATGATGAGATTAAATCCGGTGATGAGATTCTAGCGGGCACGTTCGATTCAACGCTAGAAGCGGCCTCATTTACACAACGGACGGACGCTCACCTATCAAGACAGCGTTGAGATGCGGCTTCTGAAAGTCTATACCGATGGACCTGTTGACAGCGTAGATCGTCCATTCATCATGAGGATTTAATGGCAGTTGCCCACGATACTGCGGTCGAGTCACATACCGGGACAGCTGGTTCGACGAACGAAGCATCCTTCGACATCTCAATCACTCCCGCCAGCAATGTCAGAGGCATATTAGTTTTCACTTACGTCAATGCGGACGCCGGAGACGCCCTTAGCGTCAAGATCAATCCGGCCGGTGTGAACCTAGACGTACCAGCCGTGACCGGTGGCGAAGCGGCCGATACAGCTGCTGAAACTGGCAGATGCAAGGCTTGGCTGTTGGGATCAGACATTCCCGCAGGGACGTTGACGATACGAGTTAACAGAAACAACAACGGGAACGAGATGTATGCGGTCGTGATTTCGGTGACTGCGCTGACCGATGTTGAACCCACCGGCGTCGTTTTGGTCCAGGAGGATGGCACGTTGGCAGAGCAGAGCGTCACCGACGGCTCTCCAGGTACAAACAGCGTTCGGTATGCTGCGGTCAATTCGGGTCTCTCGACCATAGGGACTGCTGCTGCAGCAAATACCTGCATACCCGGAGCGAATAGCACCCGCCTCCTGAGCATTGATTTCGGAAACCGAGTCGCGGATTCGATGCTGGAGACCACGGCCGGGCAGGGCGCCCGCTCGGTGGGCTTTTCTTCGACTACTTCAGATGACCGGGCGGCGGTCCATCTGGCCATTCGTGAAACCGGCAAAACTCAACGCACACCATCCATCGCTAGCCTTTCGGCCTCAGGTAACGGTAGTAGCCCAGTTCAAAGCTTGCTTCTCTCTCCCATCGTTGGCATTCTGGCCTCCATAGGGTCAGCGGTACAGTTCTTAGGCCGCATGGCTCCTTTAGTTGGGGCTCTGGTGCTCACTAGCATCCCATCGGTGGCCGCTCAAAACGCGCTGATCACAAATGGCGGTATATTATTCTTCGGCTTGGATGAAGCGGCCAGCGCCAGCCTGACTCCAACCGTCGGGTTTCTTACGCTCAACGGTAACACGCCCAGCTTGCTTCGTGATACTCGACTCACGCCTGACGCTGGCGCATTAGTTATAGCCAGCGCCGCACCTACGGTTAGCCAGAGTAGTCTTGTTACTCCACTTGTCGGAAGCCTCACAGTGTCGCCGAATTCACCCTCGTTATTAGAGAATACTATTCGCGGGCCCCCAGACGGCACCGTGGCGCTGACTTCCTATGCGCCAACCCTGATTAACAATACCATTCAGCAGACCTTGGTTGGATCGATAGCCTTCACCGTGGTTGGCCCAACCACGGTCCAAAGCATCGTTCTCACACCAGCCGCAGGCAGTATCTCATACGCTGGATCGGCCGCCAGTCCTATACAGTCAACTCTGCTCACACCGTCGGTTACGGCCATCGCCGCAAGTGGCGTCGCCGGGCAACTGAATTTCAGCGTCATCTCGATTGTAGGATCGGCTGCACTTACTGGGCTAACTCCAACAACTGAGCGTGGAACCAGAATAGATGTTTCAGCAGGTTCGTCAATTGCCCTTGGGATTAGCCCATCTCTTAATTATGGCATTCTTTCGAGCCTTGGCAGCATTACAGTAACCGGCCTTGCGCCAATCCTCCAAGTGCCAGGCGACACGACCATCACGCCTACCACAGGCGTGATTGCTACAAGCGGCAATTCTCTTGTCGTAAATCTTTCAATTGGACCAACCTCTGGATCTTTGGTTCTCACCGGGATTGGCTCGACATTCGATTGGGCAATTAGAGGTGATGTTGGAACTGTATTCATTGCCGGCAGTGCTCCCAACAACAACCTCGGACTTCAGCCGTTAAGCGCAACACTTAATATTGTCGGTACCAGCCCACCGTTAAGTCTAACAGTCGCGCCCTCCTCAGGGTCGGCAGCATTCCTTCAGATCGCCCCTGTAGTCATCCAAGGCTCATTCTCATCGCCTGTTGTCGGCTCAATTTTATTGAGCGGCAGTGCCCCATATTCAAATCTTTCCATTCAACCTCTAACCTCAGGTTTAGCCATAGTTGGCGCCGCGCCAAACCTGGCTTCTGCCATTACGCCCGCCAGTGGATCGTTGGTGTTCATTGGATCACCGCCAACAGGCGGCGGCGCCAGTATATCTGCGTTCAGCGGAGCATTGGTTTTCGGTCTGGCCGGGGATGAAAACATCGTACCAAGCATTGGCGCTCTCTCGATAACAGGACGCATTCCAGGCCTTGAACCAGCGCCATTTGTAAAAACCCCAGCGTCCGGTCTAGCATTCTTTGGCCTTTCTGGTGACACTAATATCACGCCCGCTATTGCCTCGATCATCATCGCAGGCCAAACTTCCACGACTGAGCTTGGAAGCAGCGAGCGCACACCATCTATCGGCGCGCTGACTGTTGTTGGCCAAAACGCCCTGCTCAGCCAGATCTTCACCGCCTACATCATTCCAACTACCGGGACGTTGGTACTCTATAGAAATCCCACGCCACCTTCCCAAGACATGGGATTGACAGCGTCTGCTCCACTGTTGAACTTCACTCAGATCGGCGTGGTCGGCACTTTGGCGCTGGCGCCAAGCGCAAGCGGCCCAGTTCAAGGAAGGCCACAATCTCCTCTTGTTGCGACACTGATATTTGCAGGAGGAAATGCATTGTTAGATCTGGCCGTGGGACCAACCGTCGGCGCGTTGAGCTTGACCGGGTTCGCCTCTCAAGCATTCATCACGATCCAGCCATTGGCCGGCAATCTGATCGCTTTAGGAGCGGCCCCCATCGCAACGCAGAATCGTGATGCCACCGCAGCGGCTGGATCCATCACGCTGGCCGGCACGAGTTCCGTCGTGAATCGTGGCTGCATCCCAGGTCTTGGCTCGCTCGCGCTGACAGGGCTGCAACCAACAGTTCAGCAAAGCGTGCCTGTTAACTTCAACATCCTCACGAATGCGGGAATTCTCTCGTCGACTATTCAAAGTCCGGCACTGTTGACGGCCCTCATCTTCACTCCTGCCACAGGCAGTTTAGCCGCGACTCCCCAAGGATCGCAATGGAATCTGACCGCGTCGCCGCAATTCGGAATCATAGCACTGGTGGGTTCCCAGCCATCGACGCAGCACCCGAATACGAGCGCGCCAGGCGTCGCCAGTCTAAATCTGACAGGTCAGCTGTTAACCGCGCTTGCTCCGGTCAACATCATTCCTCTGACAGGTTCGCTTGCACTCGCTGGCCAGACTTCTGCGTTCGGTCAACTCATCTCTCCGGTAACTGGAGTTGCGAACTTCGTGACCAGCTCACCGTCTCTGTTCCATGCAGCGATCGTACAGCCATCAACGGGTGCGCTGGCAGCCAGCGGACAGCAGGGGATGACTGGTCTGCTCGTCATCAGCGGTGCTGGCGCGCTCATCATCGATGGCCAGGTTGGCGTCCTAAGCGGCCCAGTTCTCCGCATTCCGCTTGGTGCTATGCTGGCCATCGTGACATCCCAGCCGACCGTCATCAGGGCCGAGCTATTGCCCCCCGAAATCATTCAATTGGCCGATCGCCGGTCTTACGTGGGTCTGGCCGATGCGAGAGTTTACGTCGCGCTTGCTGAATTACGTGATTATGTAGAAATTGGAGTATAATGATGGTTATATTAAAGAAGCAACCTTACGAGCGATTTACCTATGCGATCGATTTCGCGCCAAAACTTCCGCCAGGCACCACGCTATTGTCTGGGACGATCAAGGCGATCGATAGCTATGGGCAAGACAAGACTGCCAGCGTACTTGGGAGTAGCACATTGACCGTTGTAGGCGCACAAGCGCGAACGCTGGTCCTCGCGGGCACGCATGGAGAGGATTACACCCTGACGTTTCAAATGGTCCTCAACAACGGAACCGATTCGATCGAGCAGGACGTCCTCATGCAGGTCCGCAACAAGTGAGGTTACTATGCCATTGCCAACTCCAAATGATGGAGAGAGCAAAAAGGATTTCCTTGATCGGTGCATGGCCAATCCAACCATGAACGATGACTTTCCCGACAACGCTCAACGGTTCGCGGTCTGCAACTCGCAGTGGGACAAGGCCTCTGTTCGAGGGCCAGGCGCTCAACTCACTGCCAAGACTGAAAAACGATGGATCGACGTCGCGGAATTGCGGACCGATCGCATCGATGGTGACGATCCGGTGATCAAAGGGTACGCGGCGGTGTTCGACGCTCTGAGCCAACCGATCATGGGATTTCAAGAGATTGTGCGCAAAGGTGCCTTTCGCAAAACCCTGAAGGAATCTGACGTGCGGGCTCTTCACAACCATGATGCCAATTATGTGTGGGGCCGAAAAGCGAATCGGACCCTGCGGATGCATGAGGACGAGAAGGGCCTCGCGGTCACGATCATGCCGCCAGATGCACAATGGGCACGCGACGTGATGGTCAGCATCGATCGTGGCGACGTGTCTCAGATGAGCTTTGGATTTCAAACCATCAAAGATCGATGGACTCAGGAAGAAAAGCTGATGCCGCTCCGGGAGCTGCTGGAGGTGCGACTCTTCGACGTCAGCACGGTCACCTTCCCAGCATACCCGCAGACGGAGGTTCATGTCAGGGCTATTATGGACGCCATGCTCTGCAAGCTCGATTCTGGAGAAGAGTTGAAACAGGAGGAGCGGTCGGCCATGGCGGCCGCCCTTGATGCCATCAAAAAGCAATTAGTCCCTGAACCGCGTGCGCCGCATTCAGGGAAGCAGGAGCCGGGCAATCCCCACTCCATTCCGCCGCATAAATCTCAGCCTGGGAACGAACCGCGCCCACCGCATTCGCATCCAGGGGAGCCGGCCGCGCGCCACTCCGAGGAGGACGAGAGACGTGCCCTCCAAAGCCTGAGATTACGTCTGAATGAGTTGGAGCGGAGATAACCTCAGGAGAGGGAGGATTGCAACAATGGGAAGCCTGTCGGACCTACGCGCAAAGAAAGCGGAAGCGGCACGCGAGGCCCGCGAGATTTTGGATCTTGCGGATCAGGAGAAGCGTGCCCTGACTATCGAAGAAGACAAGAAAGTGAAGGGGTTGCTCGCTACGATTGAAATCCTGAACGAGAAGATCGAGACGGAGCGCAAGCTGGCCGTCTACGAGAAGCAGCTGGCCGAACCGGAACCGAGCTTGACGAGGCCAGATCCAGGCGACGGAGGAGGCAGCAAGCGCGAGCCCGTCATCGTCCAAGAGGAAATACGGTGCATGATCAGGCAGGACAATGGCACGTATAAAGAAGGGCGCGTGATTGATCCCACCAAGGAATTTCGCACCCTGGGAGATCAATTGCAGGCGGTCATGACAGCGGCCAGAACCGGCAACCGGGATCGGCGCCTCGAATATAGAGCGCCATCCGGCGCCTCTGAAAGCGTGCCGAGCGACGCGGGCTTTCTGGTCCAGAAGGACTTCAGCGCGGTGCTCTTGCAGCGGACCTACGAGAGCGGCCAGATCCTGCAGCGCGTGACCAGACTGCCGGTTGGGGCGAATTCCAACGGCCTCAAGATCAACGCGATCGACGAGAACAGCCGCGCAACTGGATCCCGGTGGGGTGGCGTGCGGATCTATCGTGCGGCCGAATCCGACACGGTTGCTGCGAGCAAGCCGAAGTTCCGGCAGATGGAATTGAATCTGAAGAAGTTGTTCGGTCTGTGCTATGCCACGGACGAAGTGCTGGCCGATGCCGACGCGCTCGAAGCGGTGATCATGCAGGCCTTCCCTGCCGAGTTCAGCTTCAGCATGGAGAACGAAATCCTCAACGGGGCAGGAGGAGGCGAGATGCTCGGTATTTTGACGAGCGGTTCGTTCCTTTCGGTGGCCAAGGAAGCCGGTCAAGCGGCTGCCACCATCGTGTTTGAGAATATCGTCAAGATATGGGCCCAGTGCTGGGCCAGGAGTAGGGTGAATGCCGCCTGGTTCATCAACCAGGAGGTTGAACCTCAGCTCTATGGGATGGGAGTGACCTTCGGGACCGGCGGCCAGGCGGTGTTCATGCCTGCCGGTGGACTGAGCCAATCCCCGTTCGCCTCCATCATGGGACGACCGGTGATTCCGGTCGAGTATTGCGCGGCCTTGGGGACGCTGGGTGACATCCTCCTGCTCGATCTGTCGCAATATCTCATGATCGACAAGGGTGGGATGCAATCGGCGCAGAGCATTCACGTGCGCTTCCTGAACGACGAGACCACCTTCCGCTTCACCTTGCGGAACGATGGGCAGCCGATTTGGAACGCGCCGCTCACGCCATTCAAGGGAACCAACAAGCTGAGCCCGTTCGTGGGTTTGGCGACGAGGGCCTAACCGGCAGAGCAGCATTGAATGATCGACACGCCGATCATGGTCAGGCCGGTGAATCTTACAGAGAGGAGTAACGATCATGTCTAGTGAATCCTATTTGGCAGAAATTGTTGCGATTGTGCCGGCGATCATCCCCGTCGATCTCTCGACCGCCGACAACAACGGGGACTGGGTGTCGATGAAGAATTATGATCATTGCACGATCATGTTCTTTGCAGCAATCGGCACGGCCGGCCAAGATCCGGTATTCAAGCTGCAGCAGGCGAAAGACGTGGCGGGCACGGGAATCAAGGACCTGTTGTTCACTACCATCTACCATAAGGCTGGTGCCCTGCTGACGGCGGTGAGTGATTTCACGAAGGCGGTCCAGGCCGCCGCCACGTCGTACGTCAACACGGACCACGCGGAGGTCCAGAAGCTCTATGCGGTGGAAATCGACGCGGCGATGCTCGACATCGCCAACGGCTTTGATTGCGTGCAGCTTTCTGTGGCAGACGTCGGAGCGAACGCGCAGCTCGGGTGCGGGCTCTATATCTTGAGCCGGGCGCGGTACAAAGCCGCCACGGTCGAGAGCGCGATTGTTGACTGAGGGTAGCTGGGGCGGTTGACCGGGGCCGGGAATGGGCCCGGCCCCTGACTGTTCCGCTCACTCGTGAGCGGCCAACTGGCCGGAACAGGAGAGTGCAAACATGGGGACAAGGGCACGATATGAAAGCGGGCGCCTCAACTTTTTCGAATCGACTACACACGAGCGGGTGCTACCGATCGCGGCCGCTCTCTTCTACGATGATTTCTTCGGGAAGGATACGATCCCGCCAGAGCGGTGGAACTACGTGGACGTGTCGGTCGCCGGCAACACCACGCCGATCCTCGCGGCCGACGTGGCCAACGGCGTGCTGCGGCTACCGCTCGATGTAACCTCTGAGGCACAGGAGACTGGGGTCAATTGGAACAATCAGCGCCCGTTGGTCTTGAATCAGACTCTGGTGATTGAAATGGGCGTCTCTCTGCAAACTCTGCCGACCCTCTTGGGCATTGGCGTGTGGGGATTGGCGGGCGACAAGAACGCGGTGGCCGACACCGTCGCTGAATCTATTTGGTTCAGGGCTGATGGGAATGGACAGGTCACGGTCGAGACCGACGACACGGTCAACGAAACGGTAAAGGTCGCAACTGGCGTGACGTTCACGGCTGGTCAGAAAAAGATTTTCAGGATTGACTGCACGACTCCATCCGCCGTCAGGTTCTTTATTGACGGCGTTCAGGTTGCCGCGGCCACCGTGTTCAACATGAGCCAGGTCCTGACGCTTGCGCTCCAGCCTTATGTCCACTTGGCGAAGGCGAGCGGCGCGGGGCTCGGTGTGCTCGATGTAGATTATGTCCGAGTCTGGCAGAATCGCAGTTAATGAACATCCTGACACGATCCTGATCGTTCGGATGCTCATGGGCCGATATGCCGGCGAGGAGCGCGGCTATCCGCGACGGATTGCCTTGAATTTGATATCACAAGGCTATGCCTCGTTGCTGGATGTGCCTGGAGAGATCGAGACGGCGGTGCGGGAGGCGCCGGAAGTGGCCGCTCTCCCGCACGGACGTAAGCGGATGAGGAAATGACCACACGATGGTAGGTAATGTTACTCACTCGAAGTGAAGTTAAATCGTACAAGGGCATCGATAACGATGTCCACGATGCCGAGATCGATCGACTGATCGTGGCAGTCCGCAGCTTTCTCACTCAATACTGCCACCGAACGTTCGAGGCGAACGCGACCATCTTGGAGTTCCACTCCGGTCGATCAGGTCAATCTCGCCTGCTCGTCAGGCAACCACCGATCAACTCCATCGCCAGCCTGTACGACGATCCTTTGCGGATCTACGGAGCCAGCACGCTGATCCCCACAACCGACTACATCATCGAGCACGCGGAGGCTGGCATCATCAAACTGGACGGCAGGACCTTCGGGAACGGATTGAACAACATTCGGCTACTCTACGCTGGAGGGTTCGCGCCATTGGCGCAGCCACCCACGCCGGTCATCACCAATCAAGGCACACCAGGCAGCGCGGCTTACGGCTACAAGATTGTCGCGGTCAATGAACGAGGCGCGACCGAAGCCTCTCTGGAAGGCACGACGGCGACTGGAGCGACCACGCTCGGCACGGTCAATTACAATAAACTGACGTGGACGGCAGTCGCAGGCGCCATCGGCTATGAAATCTATCGCGTGACCGGTGGGCCTAATCAAGGACTGATCGGGGTGGCGCTCGATGGAGTGGCCACCACCTTCAACGATCAAGGCGGACTTGGCGACACGTTGCCTGCGCCGAAGATCAACACGACTGGCATCCCGCCAGATGTGCGCCATGCCGCCATTGAGTTGATTTGGCTGGCGAGAGACAAGGGCGAGCACTCGCTGCTGGGGATGCGCGCGAAATCCATCGGCGACGGGAACATCTCGCTGCTCGACAACAATTGGCCAGCAGGGGTGCAGGACATTCTGAACCACTACCGGCTCGACAACGTTGAGGTGCCGTGATGCTCAGATGGGCATCAAAGCTCGAAGGGTTGACAGGAGAGGAATTGGAGAAGGCCGCTCAAGCCCTTCGATTTGATTTGAAGGCGCCAATTGAAAAGCACATGAAATTTGCGAAGGAGAGGATGGTGGTCATGGCGTCTGGGAGCGTGATTCGCCGTCGATCTGGCCGGACCGCGCGCGCCCTGGCGCGCGGCAAGGTTAGCTCAGAAGTGTTCGCAGATCGAGTCGAAGGGAGAATCGTCGACCGGGCCTTGATCTTGAACATCTTGGAAGGTGGCGCCCACATGCCAGCCGTGCTGATCAGGCCGAAGTTCGATGAATCGCCCGTGATGCGGTTCTTCACGCCGTCCGGGCAGATCGTCTTTGTGAGAGGAGAGGTGCTGATCCCAGCGCGAACGATCGCGCCAAGACCTATCAGAAAGCCTGCACTCGAGGCCATTGTACCGGGGTTGATTATCGATCTCGAAAGGCAGGTTGAAGCGACGATTTTAGAACAGCGGGGAGTCAAGACCTAGACGCATGCCACCGACCGATCCAATCACCGAGCAATTGGTGGAGAAAATCGTGGCTCGGTTGGAGGCGATTCAGGAAGGAGAGACTTACTGGTACACACCGCTTGAGGTGGCGCGCGACTATAAGTTCCACACGGACGTGAAGGGCTTCCCATTCTATGGCGTCATCGACGACGAGAAGGCGGCGGAGGGAGAGGACAACCAGGACATTCATGACCTGTTCACGGTCACCATCGTCGGCTGGGTCAAAAGTGATCAGGACAGGCGGTTAACGGTTCGACGCGCGATCAGCGATGTGGAGCGCGCCATCTATAGCGATGAGACTTGGGATGGGTTGGCGATCTGGACGGAGTATCCATCGACCAGGACCGATCGCGCGGCCCTCATCGCCAAACCGTTCGCGTATTTTGAAATGACCTTGGCGATTCATTACGATCACGGCAGAAAGACGACGTAAGGGGAGGACACCAACATGCCAACGGGATTGCAATTGCTGGCGCTGGCGGGGATGGGCAAGCAAAGCGTGTTTGAGACAAGCGTCGTGCCAAGCCAGCCCATCTATTTGATCAGTGAAAACCTCAAGGCCGATGCCTCTCCGTTCATGTCAGAGTTTCGACAAGGCAGTCGCGCCTCAGAATATCTTGGGCAGATGGGCCACGTACGGTGCGGCGGGCCGTTGGTGGAGCAGGTCCGCTACCTCTTGACGAGCGAGCCAGCCCATCTCCTCTTGCAGCAGACCTTTGGCAAGGCCTATGGGCATCAATATCGCAATCTCTTGCGCGAATCGTGGGTATCGCTCAGGATCGCCGCCGCTGACAATCAGGAACTCAGTTTCTCTTTCACGACTCCAGCCACGCCGACCACCCAAACGGTAGCCGCGGTGGCGTTCCCGCTGAAGCGGCTCCTGAATCCGTCTGGCAATCTCAGCGTTGAAATTCAAGCTGACACGGCTGGCGATCCATCAGGCACTCCGATCAGCAACGGGACGAGCGGCACCGTCGCCGCCTCGGCCATCTTGTTGGACGGCGGATGGATCTGGTTCCTTTTTGCGACGCCGCCAACGACGACGCCGGCCACCGCGTATCACGCGGTTCTCAAAGGCACCTATTCGCCGTCAGCGACCGACAACATACAGGTGGGAGTGGAGGACGTGCCCTCCGGCGGGAATTTTGAAATCAAGGACGCCGCGTGGGCCAACGACGCGACCAAGAACGCGACGGCCAGAGTCTTGTCGGGTTCCTTCATCGATTCGTTCATCATGGCGAATTCCATCGAAGGCTTGTTCGCCACCATCGCGGTGGACAAGCAGGTCAGCGTGCACGAATACGTGGGCATGAAGGTCCAGGATTGCACCATTCGATCGAGCCCTGCCGATCTGGTTCGGGCAACCTACGCCCTGGTGGGCTACGATGATGATCAAACTCCGACGAGCACGGCCGCGATGCTGGCTGGCTTGAAAAATGATCGGGATTTTCCAACCCATCAGAATCTCACCGTCTTGATCGGCGATCTTGTGGACGCGTTGGTGGTAGGCGATGCGGTCAAGCTGGACACCTTTGACGCCAAATTCACGAGGCCGCTCGATCAGGAATTCGTGTCAGGCAAGCAACAGGCGGAGGAACCGCTGGAGAACGGTCCAGGCCGCGTGACGGTCAGCTTATCGTTGCCAAGATACGCGGTCGACGCCTTTCGAGCCTGGCAGAAGGCCGGCACCTTGTTGCAAGCGAAAGCCCAATGGACGTTTGGCGGGAAATATCTCACCGCGCTGTTCCCGAAACTCCTGATCGATGGGCAAATTGAAATCCAGACTGGTGGGCAGGCTCCATATTCTCAGAAGGTGGAATTGATCGCCTTCAGGAACAACATGACCAACAGCCTGATGCTGGTAGAGGATGAAGCAGAGCTGAATTACCTTGCCTGAGGGGTGACGAACCATGGCGTTGCGAATCATCACGCAGAATGAAACCTATGAAATCGCCACCGAGGGCGCGAGCTTCGAATTGAAACGGCTGTCACCTGACATCGAGGCGGCCTTCTTTGACCGCTTGGAAACCGCCAAGACGCACGCCGATAAAGTGAAAGCCTCGCTCGAATTGCTCGATCGAGCCTTGGTGGGATGGCAGGGCATCGAAGGGCCAGACGGGCAGCTTGCCTTTTCAAAAGACCGTATACGGGATCTCGATTGGCTGTTGATAGCAACGCTCGCGGTGCGTGCGGCGACCGGAGGGGCCGCTCCGGACCCTTTGACGTGGGCGATCTCCAGGCACTCGACGAGTTCGCGGAATGGCAGCGAGCCAATCCCGGACTCACCTGTCACCAGTGCCGAGCGGTCGCCCTGACCTCAGGCCAGCCGTTCGCGTGTCAAGCACGCGAGCCGTGCCGTCCTTTGTCGACCATGAACCTCGTCGCTTTGCATCTTTATGCGACGATGATGCTGCTTGGCACGGAGATGACGTTGGCGTTGACTGATCTCGAAATGACGAGCGACGAGGCCATGGGCCTACGGCGGCGGCTGTTTCGATGCGCGAAGCTCTTTGGTCCACAGGCTCCTCGATAGGGTGAACCATGGCGCGAGGCGTCAAGATCACGTTGACGGTGAAGGACGACGGCACGCCGGTCATTCAGAAGTTCTCGACGTCGATGAAGAAACTCCACCAGGACACGGCGCAAACCACCAGCGGCTTAAGCGCGACCTTTGGGAAGATCAAGGAGCATTGGCTTGGGTTGACCGCGGCCATCGTTGGAACAGCGGCGACCTTGCGAGGGGCCTTCTCGGTTGCAGAAGAGGCGGCCGTCTTTGAGGAGAGCGTTGGGCGACTTCAGAGGCAACTCAGGCAATACGGTGAGACGGCGGCGACTTTGGTTCCGAAGATTCAGCAACTGACCGGCGGGCAACTCTCATTGAAACAGGCAGTTGAAGTGACCAGTCGCGCCCTCGCGGCAGGGCTGACTCCGGCCCAGGTGCAGACGTTCGTGCAATTTGCGGAGCACGCGGCAGACGTGTGGGGGACCACCATCCCGGAGGCGATGCAGCGCCTCCAGGCGAGCATGGCGGCCGGCAACGATCGGGCCTTGAAGCAGATCGGCATCGTGGTTGATCTGGAGCAGGTTTACCAAAAACTGGCGGTGGCGCAACTCTCAACCGCGGAAACGGCCAAGCTGAAGGCAAAGGTCGACGCCGAGGTCTCAAAAGAGATGGAAGAGTTGTCGAGGCAAACCGGCCTCAGCACGCTGGCGATGAAAGGCCACGAAGAAGTGGCGGTTCGTGCCAAATTCCAGACTGAAGAGTTGAAGAAAATCACCGCGGCCTACAAAGACACGCTCACCGAGCAGCAACAGATTCAGATCGCGACAACGGCCTCCATGGGGCAGATGCAGGCCACCATGAAAGCGCTTGGGACCGACACCAATACCACGGCAGATAAATTCGCGGCCTTCAAGGCGCGGTTGGAAGACATGCGGTTGGGGCTTGGCGTGGGCATTCAAGCAGCAGCCGTCGCCATGCTTGGCGCATTGAATCTAGCCGTCGGTGGCTTGGCCAAGGTGTGGGAATGGATCGCGCGCGTCGAAATCGCGTGGTTCAAATTCCTCAGCTTGTTCACGGACCGCTTTGCCAACGAGCTGAAAGCCTGGCAGGAGGATATGGCAGCAGCAGCGGCCATGTCCACTGATTTCTTCAAGAAAGGCATCGACGACATCACGGCTTCAATCGAGCGCTTGAAGTCGGTCAGCGATCCACTCACCGATGCGATCACTCGCACCAACGCAGCATTGAATCAACAGGGTGCCGCGATGGGTGGGGCTGCCGATAAAACCAAGCAAGCGACAACCGCCCAGCAGGATTTCACCGCTGCCTTGAATCAGACGGCGGCGGCGGCCGGACAAGCAGCGGACGCGGTGGGCAATCTGGCTAGCGCGGAAGGCAGCCTTGGGGGAGGCGTCATCGGCGGTGGAGGAGGCTTGGCAGGAATCTTGCCATTCGGCGATTTGCCCATCGCCAGCGGCGCTGGACAAGGCAGTAGAAAGCCGGAAGAATATCTGCAGGCCATCAGAGACGAAATGTACGTGTTAACGGAACGACTGAAACCTGAGAATTGGCTCGGCACGTTCGGTGCGAACAGAGCGATGCTTGCCTCGCAGCAATTGGCCCGCCTCCATGTTCTTGAAACCCAGGCCCTTGGGCAAATACCGCAAGGAGGAGTGGTTTTCAACATTAACGCGGGAGCCTTCTCGAATGGCTCTGATGTGATTGCCGCGATCAGAAACGTGCTCGTGCCTGAATTGCGGCGGCTTGGACTGATCTGAGCCATGCCAACGGTGATTTGGAACAGTGGAGCAACGACGGTGACCTTCGCAAAAGGGATCGTCCGCGGCGCACACAGCTTCGACCGCTCTCGGTCACTGACCGACCGATTGGCCGGAGGAGCGATCGTGAGCTATGAGCTTGGGCTAGCAGCGCTGGAGATGCTTGATTGCGAGTTTCCCCATGTGACAAAAGCTCTGCTGACCGACGCCTTGACATTTAAGGATACGATTGTGAAGGACAGCCTCAACACGTTCACGCACACCGACAATTCAGAGAGTCCGGCTTTGGTGAAAACAGTGCGCTTGACGGACTTTCAGTTCAGTCCTGAAGCGTACACGGAGCCAGCCAACCCTCATTTCCGCATACGCGCCAAACTGCAGGTGGAGCCGCCGTAAATAGATGAGACCGAACCGAACATGCTGACGCTCACGACTAACTTCAGAAGCGAAACGGAAAAGTTGTCGGCCACGCGGCCGGTGGCGATTCTGAAGTGCGAGTTCGTGACTGGAACTGTCTACGTCGGTGATTTCAACTACACGGTTGCAACGTGGGAAGGAAGTGACCGCACAGTCCGCGGTTGGATCAAAGAGTGGGGCACGCTCGATGACGTCGCCACCCTGAATCTCGCCGCGACCCCAGCCCTTGGAGGGGATTTATCCATCACCCTCTTGATACCTGGCGGGAGAGAAGGACCGGATACCTTCTGGACTCGTCTCGTTGATAGCGTGAATCTGCCAGAGCAAACCGTGGTGTCTCTGTATCTGTGGTTCCGAGATTTAACGGCCTCGACCGATCCTCCGCTCAAGCAGTGGGAAGGCACGATTCAATCTTGGCGTTGGCTCGACGAGTTGATGCTGCAGATTGATTTGGCCGATGGCCTGACGCGAGTCGATAAACCGATCAGTCGTGTGCTTAATACCTCCATATTTCCGAACCTTGATCCAGACGATGTCGGCAGAATTGAAAACGTCATCTATGGCTCCATCGAGCGCGTCCACTGCCACGCCATCGACGCCGGGCCCAACAGCACCTTGTCGTTCGACTTGGCGATCGCCGGGACTGTTCTGTATTATTCAGAGAACGAAACGCCCTTTGCCGCATCAGGCAACATTTTCATCAGTGCCGAAAGGATCACCTACACCGGCAAAACCACCGAAACATTGAATGGCATACTTCACGGAAAACTGACTGGCCTCACAAGAGGCACCGGCGGCACTACCGCCGGCGTTCATTCACGCGGGGACCCTCTTGTGCAAACACAAACCTTTTATGATTATCTTATCGCCGGTCACCCATGCAAGGCTGTCTTGAAAGTTTATGTGACTGGAGATCGTGGCGAGCCAATTACGGTGCCTGGCACCGATTATACGGTCGAATTAAACTGGACCGGCGCGACTGACGGAATTGCGCGTACCAGAATCCGCATCAACACAACCGAGAAGTTACAAAAACAGATTGCGATCGCCGACTCGATTGCGGTAGCAGATAATTTAACTGTCGGCGATAATATCAATTTCCAGACGTCTCAAGATCAATCACAATCACAAAGTCCGGTCGCCGGGAATAGCGGTTCGTTTCCGCTTAATTCAAATGGCAATAAATTCAACACATCCTTCGCAGCGCCATCGTTTGCGCCATCTCGTTATGATTACGCCGTCAACTTCAACATCTCAGGGTCGGTCAATAATGGCGCTCAAATTCAGTGCCTGCATGGCGGGCAAATCTTTGTTGTGGCGTCATATTTTAATGGAATATGGTCAATCACTCCTAATTTTTCCCTCACCACGGCGAGCAATACATTGGCGTGGAATATGGCAGGATTTACGGTGTTTAATGGCACTTGTCAGATTAATAGTGTCAGCCGAACATGTTTTGGGCCATCCAGTATTTCCAAAACGGGATCAGCCTTTCGAGGATCGTCAGTAAGTAAGAGTGGCACAGTCACCGGCAACAGCGCAGCTGACGTTGTCGTTGGCTCAGCAGTCTACGCCGACGTGCAAGGCTACCAGGATGACGCAAGCGGAACCTATACTGGAACGCCGAACGCGCTGATCCAGCTTGCCAGAGATGTCTTGAAGCATTTCCTTAATGTGTGGTTGGGCATTGCATTGTCCGCTATCAAAACCTCTCAAAATCTTGCCGTGAAGATGGACACCGTCTATCAACTCAACGGGAACGTGGCAGAAGAACCTGGGCTGGTGTCGGCGATTGCGGCACGGCTGGCTTTCGAGGCTGGCTGTTGGCTGAAATTTCAGGCCGGCGGCGCCACCATTACATTTCGTGAGCGCTTGTTTTCGCCGAGCGTGCAGGTGACGACACACAGGTTGGCCTTTCTGCAGAAGGACCATGGATCGGCTGACGTGCGTCCGGTGCCAGTCGAGTGGATCATCAACAAAATGAATCTCCGCTACGATCGTGATTGGATGCAGGGCAGGAGCTTTGAATCCTATCGTGGCGTTGAGGCGCGCGATGACACCTCAAGCCAGGCCAGGTACGGCATCAAAGAACAACCTGAATTATTTTTCTGCAATTTCATCACGACATCGGCCCACGCTTCAGCCATCGCCAACCTTTACATGAACCTGTACAGTCGCCGGCGCAATGTCATTTCGTGGCGGACTCGCCTGCACCATGCGGATCTAGAATTCGGGGATCGCGTGCGCCTGCAGGATCGCATGGCTCCGAGGGTCGTCGGTGAGTTGGTCAGCGCCAACTACCAACCAGCTCACGCCGTCGATCAGCGGATGCCCGCCATGGATTTTCTTCTTTTGGAGATCGAGGAGGCCGATCGCATGTGGAACCGCGTCAGTAAAACAGGCAATTACACCTTGGTGAGCCCAGCCGATCAGTGGACCATCTTCGACAATCTTGGGACGGCGACCTTCATCACCTTGACGCTCCCACCTGCCACTGTCGGCATGCGCTTCTTGTTTTACGTGGCCGCGGCGCTGCAGATTAGGGTTGATCCGAATGGCACCGAACTCTTTTCGTTGAGCTTCACGAGCGGTTCGGCAACCGCCCCGCTTGGTTCATCGGTGCTCACAGATCAGGTGGCAGGCAAATACCTCGGCGCCACGGATGTTGGCGCGTGGATCGCACTGGCGTGCTTCACGGCCGGGAAGTGGCAGGCCATTGGCAAAGTCGGAAACTGGACGATCGAACCGTAACCACCCTTCACCAAGGAGGCACGCCGTGCGAAAATTGCTGACGCTTCTGATGATAGCAGTTGTTATCTTTCTGGGGTTCATGGCAGCGACCTTCGTTCTCGCCGAGACGCTGTTCCGATGCTCTGGCCAAGTTGAACTCTACACCAACGTGGCCGAGTATGGATGTCCGGTCTATGCCCCTCACTCCACGCTCGGGATTGTGCGACACGGGGCGACTCGCGAAGAAATCTTTCAGAAAGCAAGCGGATCGGTAACAGTGCCGGCACGAATGCCAACCGAGCAATTCATAACTCCTAAGGTCTGCACGCTCTATGCCGAATGGCTCGCCTTGAATGAGCGGACCGTGGGAGGCACGTTGAATCAGACCACCCAGGATCGGCAACGGTGGCAAGCGCTTGCCCGCATGTTCACCGTCGTTGGAATCCCCGTGGCCTGCAAAGATTGAATTATGCTGGATCAGTGCTCACGATGCGGAGGGCTCTTGCGCGAAGAGTACGTCCCGTGCACCAAACGCGACCTGAGCCTGTGGCTCGCTGCCTGCGTGAATTGCGGGGATAGGCTCGATTTGGTCATCACACAGCACCGGCGTCTCTCTCGACCGCCTAACCCGAACGACTACGAACGCATCTGGGACGAGATCAGGCGCCAAATGCTGCAAGCAGAGCACAGATTTGTTGGAGCGAGATGAGTGATGCTTGAGCATCGCCACCTCGAACGGCTCGATGGAGCACATCCGGTGCACCGGGCCAGAATGGAGGAGTTTCTGCGCATGGCTATGGCGCATGGGCACGATCTCTTGATCGTCAGGGGCGCGGCCACGCCAACCGAGCAGCTCAGCAAGTGGCGGCTGGGACGGCGCTTTAACCTGGCGACGCGCTTGTGGGAGATCACCGACGTGAGGCTCGTCGTCACGCGGGCATCGCCAGGCAGCAGCCCTCACGAGGTCGTCACGCTCGCCGGGCAGCCGGCAGCCATGGCGACGGACATCGTGCCTGTGGACGTGGCCGGACGGCCTCAATGGCAGACGCCTGACGAAGTGTGGAAGATCCTCTATGGCTATGCGGCGAAGGTTGGCCTCGACGCCCTCGGCGACCCGTGGGGCCGCTACCTCGGGTGGGACAAGGGGCACCTGGAAGAGCCAGCGTGGTCGCTCACCCTCAAGGCGCTCGGTCTGCGGATGCCAGATGTCTCGACGCTGCAGGTGGAGGTCTAGATGGCTGACAAGAACGGCGTTGAAGCCGGAGTTACTCAAGAAGAAGCAAAGGAGTGAGTAGCGATGCATCGTCCTCTCGGTCACGCACTGGCTCTGATCTTATGTTGGGCCGTGACGGCGCTGCCGGGCCGCGTGATCGACGGCGACACGTTCGATGTGAGCGCGTCGATCTGGCTCAGCCTGGCGGCAGTCGAGCGCGTGAGGCTGCTCGGCGTGGACGCGCCAGAGCTGAAAACCGCGACCCTTGAGGCAGGGTTGGCGGCCAAACAATTCACGGAGCACTGGCTGGCCCAAGGACCGATCCACCTGACGGCGTGCAAACGAGATTCGTTCGGGCGCCTCTTGGCGAAAGTCCAGAATGAACAAGGCGAAGATTTAGCCGAGGCATTGATCAAAGCGGGACTAGGGATTTCGAGATAGCCAGCGAGGAACTAATATGGGCAACGACACGGCACCGGAAAATAAGAACTCGCTCAAACTGGGATGGGGCGCGGCTTCCCTGCAGGCTAGTGGACCGTTAACGACGATTGTGATCCTTTTCCTCGCGCTCGCACTCGTCAACAGCGGCGTGGTTCTGTACCATCACTGGGGTATCGGTGAACTTCACACGGCGATGATCGACGGTCTGAAAGACTTGACCGAGGCCCAGAGAGAAACCACGTACCTCAGCACGCTCACTGAGCAGGAGCGGCAGGCATTGTGCCTCGACATGCCGTCCAGCTTGAAAAGCAAAATTCAGAGGAATGGCGGCGCGCATCCTTCAAGACGGTGTTAGCGAACGACGCATACAATGTTCTACCTTGAGTCATCCATGAAGCTGGTTGGCGCGGCCGTCGGCAGCCTGGCCGTGATCGTCAGCTCACTGTGGGGCAGCTTCACGTACCTCGACGGCAGATACGCTCACCAGACCGATCTGTTACTGGTCGAGATGCGTCTTGATCAGAAGATCCAGAGCGACCAGGTCAATCAAATGCAGCAGCGGCAGTGGAAAATTGAGGATCAATATGGCCGAGATTTGAAAGGCGCTCCTGATACCGTCAAAGAAGAATACCGGCAATTGGACAAGGAGAAGCGCGAGGCGCAGCGGGAGCTCGACGCGCTCTATCAGCATCAGCGCGGGCGGGCGAAGAAGTAGTCAACCAAGAAGGAGGACTCAATGGGAAGCGCATTCTCAAGCATCAAGACCACGCTGTCTGGGATCGGCGTGCTGATTTGTTCAGGGACCAGCTACGCAGGGATCTTGCCAGAGAAGTTCAACAGCCTTCTCTTGTTGATCTGCGGCGTGCTGGTCGCCTTCGGTTTGATCGCGGCCAAGGATGCCAATAAGAGCAACGCACTGCACCCAACGGAAACGCCGAACACGGTCGGCTAACCGACGTTTTGACCAGGACTCACAATGCACGATGTTTGTGTATATTCTATGGATGGTCCTGCTCACGCAGGGCGGAGGCCAGGTCTTCATCGCCGAATACGCCGGCGAAGGTGCCTGGAAGGCTTGCAACATGATGCGCACTCAGCTCACGCTTGAAATGCACCAGGCGTATCAAGAGGAAAGCGACCGCGACGTGTATTTTTATTGCGAGCCGAAGATGCGGTCGATGCGGTGAGCAAGGGAGGCTAGGATGCCTGGCGACGTTGGCGCCGTGGCCACGCTGCTGAACACGTGGTCCAAGTTCTTCCTCGATCCGGATGGATACAAGAGCATGACTCGCGAGGCCAAGCTGAAACATTTGCGGGAGGCGATCGATGTGGCCCTTGAGCATCAAGCCTATGATGCTGCTGATCGTGTGTTCTCTGAGTATCGCCGGCTGCGCGAAGAAGGCGCCGCCTAACGCGATCGACTATTCTCGATCCGTTCAATGTCGACCGACACTGGAGCGACCGTGCGCCTCAGTCACGCCTGGCTTCATCGACGAACATGCGGCCCTGTTCGATGAGGTGATCAGATTGAGGGCCGCGCTGACTGCTTGCCAGAAGAAATAGATGACGCGGCATAAACCACTCACCTGTGCTTCACCAAGGAGGGTACCATGAAAAGCGCGCTCATCGCAGTGTTGTCTCTGAGTGTGGTCAGCCTCTTCGGCTGCGCCCAAGTGCAGAGCTGGCTTGGCGCGGCCGGTCAGACACCAGCCGTCAAGTCGTTCTGCACGTACGCCCCGGTCATCCTCGGGGCCGTGAACGGCGCGATCGAGAAGGCCGCGCCAGGGACCGACAAGGATAAGCTGGTGCAAGGGCGGGATGCCTTCGTGGCCGCCCAAGGACTCCTCTGTCCTCCTGCTCCAGCGCCCTGAGGTCGTCCTTAGGAGAGCTAGGCTCAAGGATAGTTCACTGAACCCACGCCAGTTTAAGCCTATTTAAGGGCTATCTGTAGAACGGTTCGAGATGGCGAGCCAATCCTGATTTATCAGCTTGTCTTGAAGTAATATCCTAACCGATTGATAAGTAAGGACTATATATTTTCAACAAGGCTTTACTTCTCCACTTAAAGGGTTATAATAGGAGCATGAGAAACCGCTATGAGACTCCCTCACACATTCTATCTAGGCCCGTGCAGGCGCGAGCGGCGCGTCCTCATAGCCGCGTCTCACCGCCACAGGGCTCGCAGAGCACGGGCCGCTCTCAGGAGGAAGCGCTATGAGACACTACCAACAGTTAATCGTTGAGGCAACTGGCTGTTCGGTTGCCGATGCCGTCGAGATTGAAGAAATCATGCGGCAAGACATCTTCCATTCCACACTGGACTGGATGAGCAGTCAAACGCTGGAGCGTGCGGCCAGATTAGCCATGGCAAGCATGCACGCAATTAAGCGGCAAATTGCAGCTTATCGTGCCATTCAATAAGGAGGAAGCGCTATGAAAATCAATCAACGCACACGCACGAGAGAATCTATCAGCAGCAGCATTCGCGAGGATGACATCATTTATGCAGCAGGAGATGTAAGAGCTGCGATGGTTACAACTGCTCGTCATTTGTATCGGTTCAAAATCGATATGCTTCAAATGACGAGATCAGAACAAGAAACATTTAGGATAGCTATCAACCAGATGTTGAAAGATGGCCTTGAAATTAAATGTTGATAACTCCCCTGATGAGTCGCTGAGATTCGACGAAACCGGCCTTCAAGGCCGGTCGGGAGGCAATGACGCAGCCCACCGCAGGACTTCCGGTGAAAGAGGCCCGCAAGAGGAGGACGCTATGAGAGGAAGAACCTTACAGGAATTGGCCGCAGAGATCGAGCGGCAGGCTACCAGCAAGCGCGACTTCGTCGCGCCAGCCAACAAGTTGCAGTTGGAAGAAGTCCATGCTGGCGATCCGCAAAGACGCGCGGTACAACTCGCCATGCAGAACGGCAATGGAGGTATGCGCTTCGGCCTCACCAGCCTGGCTCATGAGCAGCTGGCGTCGAGGCTGGAGATCCCGAAGAGCTACTATGATAGATGCTTGGGTGAGGCTCCATGGTTGCTGACGGACAACGTCAACCACTGGCTCAGCACGAAGCCGGGGAAGTACATGGTGCGGACGCTCGACGGGCAGGCGCGGGCATTCCTGAGCGAGCGCTACCGGCCGCTGGACAATGTGGACCTGGCCGAGGCAGTGCTGCCGATTATCGCCGACAAGCGCTGGATGGTCAGGGACTGCGAGATCACGGAGCGGCGCCTCTACATCAAGGTGGTGTCGCAAGAACTCCAGGCCGTGATCCATCACAACAAAGCGCGGCACGGCAACGATCACGTGGTCCACCCAGGGCTGGTGATCAGCAACTCCGAGGTGGGCTTAGGCATGGTGCGCGTGGCGCCGTCGCTCCACTGGCCGCACTGCTTCAACATCGCGCTGGTGGACGAGGCGGGGACGAGCCGCATGCACGTCGGGAAGAAAGACGAGCGCTTCGGCGACCTGGCCGAGGAGTTCTTCGCCGACGAGACGCGCAGGCAGAGCGACCGTGCTTTCTGGCTCAAGGTCCATGACGTGGTGTCGGCCACGCTCACCCAGGCGCTGTTCGAACGCATGGTGGCGAAGTTCGAGCTGGCCACCGCGGCGGAGATCGAGGGCGACCCCGTGAAGGTGGTCGAGCTATCCGCCAAGCGGTTCGGCCTGAACGAGGGCGAGCGAGTGTCGGTCCTCAAGCACCTGATCGAGGGCGGCGACCTGACGCTGTACGGGTTGAGCGGGGCCATCACGCGCGCGGCCCAGGACGACAGCCTGTCGTACGATCGCGGCACCGAGCTTGAGAAGCTGGGCGGCGAGATCGTCGAGTTAGATCGGCACGCGTGGAAAGAGCTTCAGGCCACGTAGGCTGGGAGGGGCAGGGACTTCGGTCCCTGCTAACCAACAGCCCGGTCCCAAGTCCGGGCGCAACCAAGGAGGAATGCTATGAGGTGTCCAGACTGCAACAAGTTCGTCGGGTATGACGAGGCCGATCCAGAAGTGAATTCGCTTGAAGTTGATGACGAGGGTCAGGTCAGCGCCGAGGTCCGCATCGTCAATTGTTGCCAGGATTGCGGCAATGAACTGAAAGAGGCGAACTTTCAATTTGAGACTGATCACGCCGACGATGTGAAGGAGCACGTTGGCGAAGGCCACGGCCTAGAGATCGAAGAAGAAAGCTGCGAGCGGACGAGCCGGTCTGGCAATTTCAAAAACGGCGTGTTCATCCCAGGCGGTGGGCGGTATGCGAAGACCTTCTATGGCGTGAGTCTCGGCTATGCGATCAAGTGCGAGTGCGAGAAGCTCGATCTGCATGGCACGTTAGAAGATGAAGAGCAGGCGAGCGGCATGGAGGAATTGGTCTAAAGGAGGAAATGCTATGAGACTCATCAACAAAACCCATTGGCGCACCGATCACCTGAGGGCGATCATCCAGCGCGTGGCCCTTGAGGAACTACAGCCAGCGGAGCGCAAACGCATGACCGTGACAATCCAATACGGGCACGGTCGCCGTCTTGGGCATGCGCCTTTCGGGCAAAAGTCGATCGGCCAGTTCTGCGCATGGAACAGCGGCCGCATCACGTTGTTCGTAAATCGTGAAGGCGTGGAGAGCAAGCGCGATCAGTTAGCGCACACAGCGGCCCACGAGTTTGCCCACACACGCGGCATGCGGCACCACGAGATGGCTGGGCCGCGGTACAACTGGGATGTTGGATGGGAGAGCTTGTACGCCTGGGCGGTAGAAATGCCGCTTGAGAAGAAGGTAGTTAGGCCAGCACCGAGACCAGAAGAGATCATGGAGAAGCGGCGCGGCGTCGCGCTCCTGCAATTGGCCAAGTGGCTGACTCGCGTCAAGCGCGCGCAGACGTGCCTCAAGCGCTGGCAGCGGCGAGTGCGCTATTACGACAAGAAGGCGGCGGCTCATGGTTTATCTGGAAGAGCGGATGATCCTGGGCTGGGTATACCTAATCATGTATCATGGATTCGTGCTTTGGGCGATGTTTCTCAAATAAGGTAGTGGAGCAACTAGGAGGAGAATATGACACCAACACCAACATCGGTAGTGCCGTTTCAAACATTTCGTGACTTATTACATAGCCGGTTTAATGGACTTCTCCTCCGAGGCAAGCATAAGCGGAATAGCCAAGCGTGTACGCTCGAACTCGCTCATGCGGCAGTCGGGGATGCATGGTCTGATACCCCGGATAAATGGCCAGACCTGCGCGCCCTGAATGACGCGCCGTGGTCCAACGATTTAGCCCGGACCGCTGGCCTTGTGCCGGTCATGGAGGCGTATTGGGAGTGGGACGCCTGGCCTCGCACTCGACAGGTAGAGACCATTACGCGCCTAGCCATCCTCACGGTGCAACGTATCATTGCTGACCTGCCCGATTTGCCCGCTGCCGTGAGAACACAATGTCGAGCGGTTGCGACGCTCAAGGAGGCGGCGCAGGCGGCGTGGGGGGCGGCGCAGGCGGCGGCGGGGGCGTGGGCGGCGCAGGCGGCGGAGGCGGCGGCGGGGGCGGCGCAGGTGGCGGCGCTGGCGTGGGCGGCGCAGGCTGTGGAGGCGGTGGCGTGGGCGGCGCAGGCGGCGGCGCAGGCGGCAGGGGCGGCGGTGGCGGCGGCGGCGCAGGCGGTGGGGGCGGTAGCGGGGGCGGAGGTGGCGGCGGCTGGGGCAGCCGATGCCGTCTTGCAGCGAGCCTGTGCATGCTGGATTGAAGCGGCAGCCATGAAAGCGGAGCCAGAACGGAAGTTATCATGAAGCCATGGCGAATGAAAGAATTGTGCGCGGATTGCCCTTTTGCTGTAAACGGGCCAGGTCGTCAACTTCGGGCAAGTTTGGGGCTGAGTCGTTGGGCGGAAATTCTCTTCGCGCTCAAAAGGGATGGCCATTTTACCTGCCACAAGACGAGTGATGAAACCGGCGATGGATCGAATCTGCTGTGCGCTGGGGCTATTCAGTGGCAGGAAAAGCGCAACCTCAGTTCGCAGCTTGTTCGGATAGGCGAACGGCTGGAATACTTCGCGGCTCATCGAAAAGGAGCTACGCCATGACCACCTATTCTGAGCACTGTCCGCGCTGTGAGCGCATCACGGACCACATCACCGATCCGCAGAGCGCCTTCGCCGCGATCTGCCTGTACTGTAATCTGCGGCGGCCGGTCATTGGCTCTCCAAGTCTTGTCAGCCGCCGCGACCCGACGCTACAGCAGCCCGAGCCGGTCGGCTTCTATCACGAGTCGCCTACGCGATGGGTAGATTGGCTTTTATGGGGATCGCTGGCCTTAATCATCATGACGGTCATCTATGCAGTCATTATAGGCCTGTTTCTCACATAGCTCCAATGCGTGGAAACCTACGACGCCCATGCCTTTCCACAGGAGTGGCCCCGTCCATCGGAGCGCAAACAGGGTATACGAAAAATGGATATAATTGATCGCTCTGGACAGCTTCGGACGAAAGCTGAATTACAAGCAGCGATCGAGGTAGTCACACGCCGATTAATCCAGCACGCGTCACTGCCAGCCGATCGAGATACAATCGAATTGTTTGTCCTATTTCCAACCATTCTCGATGCCCTTAAAGAGTGTGCTGCCAGGAGAACGTAAAATATAATAAGGAGGCATTATGGCAATTCAAGCCCTGACCATCCCATCCGCTCACGCGGTCGAGGCGACCGCCAAGGCTGTCTTGGAACTCGTGATCAATTCGCCTGACTCGAAGAGCGAGGGCGAAGAGATGCTGGTGGCCGTCTCGACGGCTGGCAGGAATCTTGAGCACGATGAGGAAATCCTGAAGCGTCCGCACCTGGATGCCCTCGACGAGATCCGCGCGGTCACGCGCCCCTACAAGGAATTGCTGAACACGCGGCGCAAAGAGCTGAGCGACAAGCTGATCATCTACGACAACTATTGCGAGAAGGAGGCGGCCAGGAAGCAGGCGCTGGAGAACAAGCGGTACGAGGAGAAGGTGCAGCGCGCCGAGGAGAAGGCCGAGCTGTTAGGCAAGCCAGTGCCGATCATCCCGCCTCCGCCGGTGATCGCTCCGCCGCCGAATACCAGCGTAACATCATCTGGCGCGCAGCTCAGCAAGCGGGTGACGCGCGATTGGCAGCTACCGGTCATCATATTTAACGGCCGTACCATCGCGATCGATCGACCAGAGCATCTCACCTACGCCGACGTGATTCAATATAAGCTCAGAATCGACCCGAAGTATTTTGTGCTTGACACGGCCAGGGTCGGCCGCGTGATTCGCTCTGGCGAGGACATCTTGGGCATCGAGACGATCACGCAGAAGGGCCTGTCAGTCAAACAAGGGTCGTGACGGCCCGCATGAGTACCCTGCAAACCATAGACCACAACGGGCGCCGGTGGTACATTGACGGCGACGGCAAGCACTACGTCAGCGTGACGCAGGCCATCAGTTATATTTCTGACTTTCTTGGTGAGGATGAATGGGCAGGCGTGCCGAAGTCAATTCTTGAAGTCCATAGGTTGGAGGGTATCGGCTGTCATGAGGCATGCCTGAACTGGCTCGCGTTCACGCACGGCCTCTACTCGCGCTTTGATCTGCCAGTGAAGCCGCCGAACCACCCCGACGAGGGCCGGTGGAAGAACGTGATCGCGAACGCCTTGAGAGGCTTTGAGGAGTGGTGCGACAAGCGCAAGCCGACCCCGCTCTGCATCGAGCAACCCTCAGTCAACACGCGATACGGATTAGCTGGCTGTCCTGATTTTAAGGGCGTGCTCTCCA
>Ga0184633_10000017_pt1 | contig 48114 bp, 39 predicted proteins | sample PLM31_170_b1_FD_133156 | JGI IMG/M metagenome (GOLD analysis project Ga0184633, IMG submission 133156) | Groundwater sediment microbial communities from an aquifer in East River, Colorado, USA - PLM3-1_170_b1 | ecosystem: Environmental > Terrestrial > Soil > Riparian zone | place: USA: East...
CCAGGCACTGAGCACGACGATCGGGAGAACGGCCAGCAGGTCGGCTTGGGGCATGGTCAATGAGCTGCCAGCGCCGCCAACTGAACCGTCTCGACCAGCCGGTTGACGGAGGCCGACATCAGGTTGAAGAACGGCGCCGGATACAAGCCGATCCAGAAGATCAGCACGATCAGGGGGACAAGCGTGACCACTTCGCGCCAGTGCAGGTCGTTCAAAGTGCGGTTCGCCTCCTGAGTCACCGGCCCGAGGAACATCTTCTGGAACATGTACAGGATGTAGATCGCCGCCAGGATGATCCCGATCACAGCCGCGCCGGCGAACCACGGCGACCCGAGCGCTTCCGAGCCGTACGATCCGAGCAGGATGGTGAACTCGCCGACGAAGCCATTCAGCCCGGGGAGCCCCATCGACGACAGGGCCACAATCAGAGTCAGGGCGGCATAGAGCGGCATGACTTTCCACAGTCCGCCAAAGGCATCCAGCTCGCGGGTATGGCGGCGCTCATAGAGCATCCCGACGATCAAGAACAAGGCGCCGGTGCTCAACCCGTGGTTCACCATTTGCAGCAGTCCACCCTGGATTCCCTCGGCGTTGAGGGCGAACAAGCCGAGCATCACGAAGCCCAGGTGGGAGACCGACGAGTAGGCGACGAGCTTCTTGACGTCTCGCTGTGGATAGGAAACCGCCGCGCCGTACACGATCCCGATGACTCCGAGCGCGGCGATCCAGGGCGCGAGCTGAAGGGAAGCTTGTGGAAAGAGCGGGATATTGAAGCGGAGAAACCCGTAGGTTCCCATTTTCAGCAGGACGCCGGCCAGAATGACGGAGCCGGCCGTCGGCGCTTCCACGTGGGCGTCGGGCAGCCACGAATGCAGCGGCCACATCGGAACCTTGATGGCGAAGGCTGCGGCGAAGGCCAGGAACAACCAGAACTGGGTGCCCGCGGGGATGGCGGCGCGGGCGATCAGGTCCGGGACGTTGAACGAGCCGCCCTCGAGCCCAAGCCACAGAATGGCCAGCAGCATCAGGATCGAGCCGGCCATGGTGTACAGGAAGAACTTCACGGCGGCATACATCCGCCTCTCCCCGCCCCACATCCCGATCAAGAAGTACATCGGCACCAGAGTGAATTCCCAGAAGACGTAGAACAAAAACAGGTCCATGGCCAGAAAGACGCCGACCATCCCGATCTCGAGCAGCAAGAAGAAGATCATGAACTCCTTGACCCGCTCGTGGACGGCCGTCCAGGTCGAAAGGATGGCCAGGCCCATCAGCAGCGTCGTCAGGAGAACCAGCAGGATGCTCAGGCCGTCGACTCCGACGAAGTACTCGACTCGGAACCCGGCGACGGCGAACCACAGGTGACGCTCGACCAGCTGCAGCGACGGGTTTTCCGGATCGAAGCTCGCCAGCACCACGAGCGAGACGGCCAGAACGGCCAGCGTCGTCAGCAAGGCGGTCCAGCGCATGAGCGACGTCCGCCGGCCCGGCACCAGCAGGAGCACCAGGATGCCGACCAGCGGCAGGAAGATGACGGTGCTGAGGAGCGGGAAAGTGAGCTGCATCGGCATGCCTCGCGGAGTCAACTTAGAAGGATGTAGGTCAACATCAGAACGGCCCCGATCAGGATCGACAAGGCGTACGTGCGAACATACCCCGATTGCAGACGCCGAAGGCCCCCCGCCATGCTCTGCGTCAAGCGTCCCAGGCCATTGGCCGCGCCATCGATGACCGGGAGGTCGAAGGAGACCGCCAGCCATAGGCTGGCGCGGTTGTACCCGGCGACGAGGATGCGATCATGAAACCCGTCGTGCCACCACTTCCAGTCGACGGTCTCGGCCAGGAATCGCGACAGCCGAATATACGACTGCAGGAAGAGGCGATCGTAGAGCTCGTCCACCCACCACTTGTTTTCCAGCGCCACAAAGACGCGGCCGAGGATCCGCCGCAGCGGGTCCGGCGATCCTGCGGCGAGCGGCTTTCGGCCGTACAGCAGCCAGGCGGCCGCTAATCCGACAAGGGTGAACCCGCTAGCCAGCCCCGCCACGAGCAAGCTCGGCTCGCTCGCATGCAGGTGCTCCATGGTTTGGGTCAGCCACGCGGTCATCAGCTGGGCGAAGGGAAGACCCGCCGGAAGATTGAGCAGGCCGCCAAGGACGGTGAGCGCCGCTAGCAGGATCAAGGGCACAATGATCAGCGGCGGGCTCTCCGAAGCATGCGCGGCGGCCTCCGAGCGCGCCGTGCGGTAGAAGACCATCACCAGTTGTCTCCCGGTGTAAAAGGCGGTGAGCAGCGCCGTGAGAGCCAACAGGACGTAGATCGGAGGGTTAACCAAGAAGGCATCGACCAGGATTTCGTCTTTGGAGAAGAAACCCGCCAGCGGCGGCAAGCCGGCCAACGCCAGCCCTCCGATGAGGAAGACGATATGCGTGATCGGCATGCGCCGCGCCACGCCCCCCATGTTGCGCATGTCTTGCGGATCAAAGGGCGGGCCGTGCTCGGCCTGCGTCGCATGGTCCCCTCCGGGATCCCCTTCGGGATCCCCTTCGGGATGCGAAGCGCGATGGTGCGCATGCTCGATTCCCAGGATGACCGAGCCGGCGCTCAAGAACAGCAGCGCCTTGAAGAACGCGTGCGCCACCAGATGGAACATCGCCGCCGCGTACGCTCCCAATCCGGCGGCCGCCACCATGAAGCCGAGCTGGCTGATGGTCGAGTAGGCCAGCACGCGTTTGATGTCGTATTGGCCGGCGGCGATCGTGGCGGCGAACAGCGCCGTGACCGCGCCCACGGCGGCGACCAACCCTGAGCTCGCCGGCGCCAAGGAGAACAGCACGTGCGAACGCACGATCATGTAAATCCCGGCCGTGACCATCGTCGCGGCGTGAATCAACGCCGACACCGGCGTCGGGCCGGCCATGGCGTCGGGCAACCAGACGTACAGAGGGATCTGGGCCGACTTGCCTGTGGCGCCGATCAGAAGAAACAGGGTGATGGCCGTGACGACTCCGGTGATCTCCGCGCCGCGGGCCTCCGCCAGGCCGAAGACCTCGTGGAAGTTCAGGCTGCCGAAGGTCCAGAAGATCAGGAAGAGGCCGATCAGGAAACCGGCGTCACCGATGCGGTTCGTGACGAAGGCCTTCTTGCCGGCCCAGGCATTGCCGATCCCGTCCTTGCCCTTCTCATACCAGAACCCGATCAGCAGGTAGGAACACAGCCCGACGCCTTCCCACCCGACAAACAGGGTCAGGTAGCTGTCGCCCATGACCAGGACAAGCATCGAGGCGATGAAAAGATTGAAGTAGACGAAGAATCGTGTGTAGCGGCCCGGATCTTCGTTGAAGCGCACGTCGTCGTGCATGTAGGCCGTGGCGTAGATGTGGATCAGGCTGCCGACGCCGGTCACCACCAGCATCATCGTCACCGCCAGGGTGTCGATTTGCAGCGCCCAACTTATGTGCAGCCGGCCGACCGAGATCCACTCGGCGATGGGCACGATGGCCCCGTCGGGCTGGATCCGCAGGGCCGCCGCCTGGAGCAGCGAGACCAGGAAAGCCAGCACGACGGCCGCGCACCCCACCCCGCCGGCGAAACGCTCCCCCAGCCTGCGTCCGAGCGCCAGGTTGAGCAGCAGGCCGGCCACCGGAAGCAGGATGGCGAGCGGCGCCAAGGCGAAGATCGATTCAGGCGTCAGCTTCCCTCCTCCTTCAACAAGTGGTCAGTGGTCGGTGGTCGGTGGACAGTGTGGTTCGTCCCGGGGCGAACGTGCATCATCGAAGTATGGCTCAACGAGCCTTACTGACCACTGACCACTGGCCACTGACCACTTCCAGTTACCCTCTCAACCCCGACACCTGATCGACGTCGATGCTGTGCTTCGTCTTGAAGATAGCGACGATCAACGCCAGCCCGACCGCCACCTCGGCCGCCGCCACTCCAATGATGAAGAACACAAACACCTGGCCGCTGAGCTCGGCCCGCTGGCGGGCGAAGGCGATGAAGGCCAGATTGGCGGCGTTCAGCATCAGCTCGACGGACATGAACATGACAATCGCATTTCGGCGCGCCAACACACCCAGAACGCCGAGGGCGAACAAGACCGCCGACAGACCCACCACGTAGCCGGTGGGAACGTTCACCGCGCCTCCTTCGATCGTTGCCGTCGGGTCAGTACGATCGCCCCAACCATCGCCACCAGCAGCAAGATCGAGGTGACCTCGAACGGGAGCAGGTAGCCGCCAAACAAGACCTCACCCACGGCGGCCGGGCTGCCGAACGCCTGGCCGACCGGCGGGACCGCCCCGGGCGACTGTGAGTTCAGCGAAAAGGCCAGCGCCATCATCCCGAACAGGATCAGAGTCACGGCGGCGGCCACCGGCCCCTGCCACGGCAGGCTGGGCCGGGTTTCCACCCGCTCCGCCCCAAGCAACATGATGACGAAGAGGAACAACACCATGATCGCACCGGCGTAAATCGTCACCTGCACCAGGGCGATGAAGGCGGCGTGCAGAAGGAGGAAGAAGACGGCGACGGTCATGAAATTGAGCACGAGGAAGAGGGCCGAGTAGACCGCGTTTCGGCTGAGCAGCATGCAGATCGCCGTCCAAATCGCCACCGCGGCCAGTCCGAAGAAGATGAGCAGGTCGGTCGTCATCCGGTCAGTCCACCACGGGCGAACGCAGCCCTACTCCGGATCCTGCATCACCGGCACCGAGCGATCGAAGGCCCCGGCCGGCACGCGCATCGGCGTCGGCTGGCCGCCGGGGGGCACCGGCACCAGCAGCCGGTCCTTGGCGTAGATCGCCGAACGTCGATCGGTGAAAGAGAGCTCGTAGTTGTGACCGAGGATGATGGCCTCGGTCGGGCAGGCATCTTCGCAGTAGCCGCAGAAGATGCAGCGCAGCATGTTGATCTCGTAGGTGCTGGCGTAACGTTCGCCCGGCGAGAAGCGGCGTTCGTCGGTGTTCTCGGCCGATTCGACGAAGATCGCATCCGCCGGACAGGCGGCGGAGCACAGCGAGCAACCGATGCATTTCTCCAACCCGTTGTCGTAGCGGCGAAGTTCGTGCCGCCCGCGGAAGCGCGACCGGACCGGCCGTTTGACTTCCGGGTATTGGATCGTCACCGGCCGCTCGAACATGCTGCGGAAGGTAATCCACATCCCTCGCAATATACCGAACAGGCCCACCTCAACCTCCCCAGATCACAACGCCGACCGCGGTCAGCGCCACACTGAGCAGCGCCAGCGGCAGCAGGATCTTCCAGCCGAAGGCCATCAGCCGGTCATAGCGGAAACGCGGCAACGTCGCTCGAAGCCAAATCATCAGAAGCAACAGCGCAATGACCTTGACCGCCAGCCAAACCGGCCCCAGCAGGGGCACCTGGTCGACCCCCGGGCCGCCATAGCCGCCCAGGTACAGGGTGGCGGCGATGACGCTGACGGCGATCATCTTGTCGTACTCGGCCATGAAAAGCAGGGCGAACTTCATTCCCGAATACTCGGAGTGGTAACCCGCCGTCAGCTCTTGCTCGGCCTCCGGCATGTCGAAGGGAGCCCGGTTGACCTCGGCGATCGCCGCCAGGACGAAAACGACGAAACCGATCGGCTGGTAGACGACGTACCATCGCGCAGCCTGGCCTTCGACGATATCCTGAAGACTCATGGAACCGGCGATCAGGATCGGGCCGATAAACGCCAGACCCAGCGCCAACTCATAACTGATCATCTGCGCCGACGAGCGCAGCGCGCCCATCAGCGAGTACTTGTTGTTCGACGACCAGCCGGCCAGCACGATTCCGTAGACGCTGATCGACGAGACCGCCATCAGGTAGAGCACCCCGATGTTGACATCGGGCGCCAGACCCAGCGTGATGGTCTGACCGAAGAGTTGGATCGGCGGGCCGAGCGGCACGACGGCCAGGATGATCAGCGCCGGAACCAGCGTCACCACGGGCGCCAGGATGAAGATCAGACGATCGGCCTGGGCCGGGATCAACTCCTCCTTGAAAAAGAGTTTGATCCCGTCGGCCACCGGTTGGAGCAGGCCCAACGGGCCGGCCCGATTCGGCCCGATGCGCACCTGGATGCGGGCCAAGACCCTCCGCTCGAGCAGCGTCAGGTAAGCAAACCCGGTGAGCAGCGAGAAGATGATCAGCGACGAGATGACGACCCACTGGACGAACAGGGCGGTGGTCATGGGAGAGTCCCGCCGGAGACAGCCCGCAACCGGGCGCGAGCCGGTGTGCGTAGTGTGAGACCCGAGCTCCGCAGCACAAGGGCGGCGCCGGCAGGGACGGCCGACGACACGGCCGCCGCACAGGTTTCGACCCGCCCGTCCCACTCGATCTGCACCCGGCCGCCATCGGCCAGGTGGAGCGCCGTTGCGTCTTCCGGGTTCAACTCGATTTGGTGGGGCGCCCGGCGCGCCTCGAGCAGCGTCGACGGAAGGACGGTCGTCCCTCGATCGTAAAGCCGGGGCACGGGAACGAGCAGGAGGCCTGGGCCCGGAGGAGGCGCCGGCATGGCCGGCCACAGGGCTTCAGCGACTACACCGCTCTCGATCTCACTCGCCAGTTTGACGCCCAAACCTTGGCGATTGGCATACGCCGTGCCCCCGAAATACAAATCGTCGCCGCCTACAAGCGGCCACTGTTCGCGGACTTCGGCCAGCGCCCGATAGGTGACCCCGGCATACGCCGGGACCGAGAATGCGATCTCGTCCATCCCGGCGGCAGCCGAAACGGGAGCGGCCTTCCCGCCCAGGCGCGCTCCGAGCGAAGCGGCAATCCACCAATCGGGGCGCGCCTCCCCGAGCGGAGGAACGGCCGGATAGTAGCGTTGCACGCGGCCCTCGCCGGAGGTGAGACTTCCCTCTCGTTCGATGAAGGATTGCGCCGGGAAGACGACGTCTGCCAGTTCCGCCGTCCCCGTCAGGAAGAGCTCGTTCACAACCAGGAAGTCGAGCGCATCGATCGCCGGCCGCATGGAAGGATCGTCACCGAGGGGATCGGCGGCAGAGATGTAGGCGGCCTTCGCCTGCCTCAAGGACTCTAGCATTCCCTCGGCGGGCGGCCTCAGCCCCATATCCCACGCACCCTGATGGTTGGCGCTCGGCCACACGCCGATCAACCCGGATTGCGGCTTTCCGGTATGGCCGGTCGCCGCCAGCAGCGCGGCGCACGCCTGGGCCAGCGCCGTACTGCCTGCGAGGTCGAGGCCCTCGGATCCGAAGAAGACGACGAGCTCGCCAGCCTGCGCTAGCGCCGACCCTGCCGCCTCGCCAAGAACGGGCCGAGTTGACCGCCCCTTCAATCCCGTCGCACCGCCCAGGCCGAGGACGGCCTCGACCGCCTGGCCATAGTCATACCGCACACGGTGCCGTGCGAAATCATCGGTCCGAGTAGGTCGGGCGTTCGCCACCACCAGTGTCGCCCCGCGCTCGGCAGCCAGCTTGATCCGAAGCCACCAGATCGGCGCCTCTTCGTGGAGGTCCGTCGCTACGACGAGGATGGCGTCGGCCGGGCCGAGCAGGCCCAGATCGCCCAGACGGCCGAGGCCGAAGCGACGCGTGACGTCACCTCCGCCCATCTGCGTGTCTAACACAGCCTTGCCGCCACTGACCTCGACGGTGCGGCGGAAGGCGAACAAGTCTTCGTTCGACAGGCGTCCTCCGGCGATTCCCAGCAGCCCCGGGCCGGCCGAGCGCAGCCCGTCGGCGGCGGCGCTGAGCGCTTCATCCCACGTGGCTTCCACCAGATTGCCTTCGCGCCGAACGAGGGGTCGCTGCAAACGCGTCGGGCTCGAGGCGAAATGATGGGCAAAACGCCCCTTGTCGCAGATCCAGGTCTCGTTGACGGCTTCGTTCTGCCGGGGCATGACGCGCTTGATGATTTCCCTTCCGCCGCTCTCGGCCTCGCGCCGGGTGTTGAGCGTCAAGTTGCAGCCGACCGGACAGTGAGGGCAGATCGAAGCTGCGGTATTCAATTCCCACGGCCGAGCGCCAAAACGGAAGTCCGTCGTCGTCAGCGCGCCCACCGGGCAGATATCCGTGGTGTTGCCGGAGAAGTACGAGTCGAAGCCGGGCTCGGAGAAGGTCACGATCTCCCACTGGCGACCGCGCTCGTAAAAGCCGATCACCGCGTCGCCGGCGATCTCCTCCTGGAAACGGACGCAGCGGGCGCATTGGATGCAGCGTTCGCGGTCCAGGACGATCAGGTCACCCAGGGGAACGCGCTTGTCGAGGTGGAACTTGTCGTCGTAGACGAAGCGGCTCTTGCCGGGGCCGTGGCCCATGGTCAGGTTCTGCAGTGGGCACTCGCCGCCTTTGTCGCAGATCGGGCAGTCCAGCGGGTGGGAGGTGAGCAGGAACTCGACGACTTCCTTGCGCCCGGCGAGCGCTTTCTCGCTCGCGACGCGGACGTTCCAGCCCTCACCGACGGGAGTAGTGCAGGCCGTCTCGAGCTTGATGCTGTAGAACAGCACCGGCTTACCGTCGGTGTCGAGCGGCACCTCGCCCGTTACTCGGTCGCGGGCCGGGCGGCCGATCTCGACCAGACACATCCGGCACATGCCCACCGGCGCCAGCTTGGGGTGATAGCAGAAAACCGGGATGTCGATCCCGGCGCGCTTGGCGGCGTCGACGATCAGCGTCCCGGCCGGCACGCTCATCGGGCGGCCGTCGATGGTCAGGCGCACTTCCCCGTTGCTCATCGCCCGTTCACTGCTTCGGTGCGCCGAACCGGGTGCGCCTCGTGGGCGGCGAAGTCTGCCCGGAACCGTTCGATCCCCGAGGTCACGGGCATGATGGAAAACTCGCCCAGGGGGCACAAGCACTTGCCCTCGATGCCGCGTGCTACCGCCTGCAGCAGGTCCACCTGGCCGGCGTCCGCAGGTGTGCCGTCGTGCAACCGTTCGAGCAGGTGCTGCATCCAGTAGGTTCCCTCGCGGCACGGCGTGCATTTGCCGCAGGACTCGTGCTTGAAGAATCGAGTCGTCTTGAGCGCCACCCAGGAGATATCGACCGAGTCGTCGATGACGATGATCGACGCCGAACCGAGCATCGAGCCGACTTTTGGAAGGGAGTCGTAGTCCATCGGTGTGTCGAGCACGTCTTCCGTTGCCACCAGGATCGGTGCCGAGGCGCCGGCCGGAAGAATCGCCTTGATCTTCTTCCCACCGGGGATGCCGCCCCCCTGGTCGAAGATCAGCGTGCGAAACGGAGTCCCCAACGGGAGCTCGTAGTTGCCGGGGCGGGCCACGTTGCCCGAAAGCGAGAAGACTTTCGTCCCGGGGCTGTCTTTGGTGCCGATCGAGCGGTACCACTCTGCGCCGCGTTCCAGAATCGGCGGAAGGTTGGCCAGGGTCTCGACGTTGTTGACCACCGTCGGTTGGCCGTACAGGCCCTTGGCCGCCGGAAAGGGAGGGCGCAGGCGCGGCTGGCCAAGTTTGCCTTCGAGCGATTCGAGCAGCGCCGTCTCTTCCCCGCAGATGTAGGCTCCGGCGCCTAGGTGAACGAAGATTTCCAAGGAGAAGTCAGTGCCGAACAAGTTCTGTCCGAGGAAGCCTCGGGCGCGCAGCTCGGCGATGTGCGCCTCGAGCGCCGCCGCCAGGTCCCAGAATTCCCCCCGGCAGTAGATGTAGGCGGTCGAGGCTCGCGCGGCAAAGGCGCAGAGGGCCACCCCTTCCAGCAGCTGGAAGGGGTTGTGCTCCATGATTTCGCGATCCTTGAAGGTCCCAGGCTCCGACTCGTCGGCGTTGACCACGACATAGCGCGGGTAGACGTCGGGCGTGAGAAAGCTCCACTTCACGCCAGTCGGAAAGCCCGCCCCGCCCCGCCCGCGCAAACCGGACGCTTTGACGATCTCGATCACGTCCTGGGGCGACTTGCCGCTGACGGTGTTCCTTAACGCAGCGAAGCCGCCCTGCGCCAGGTAGGTGTCGAGGCGGTCGAAATCGGGGATGTCGCGATGGCGCAGGAGGATGTGTTCAGCTGCGGCCATAGGTCCGCCGAACTTCCTCCGTCCAGGCCATGGCGCTCTCGACCGTCTGGCTCTCGCGATAGTGGATTCCGGTGCCGTCTTGCACCTGGAACATCGGGGCCCGGTCGCAGCCCGCCAGGCAAGTCACTTCTTCCACGGTGATCAGGCCGTCCGCAGTGGTTTCGCCGAGGCGAATCCCGAGATTCTGGCAGACGGATTGGGCGAAGGCCTCGGCGCCGCGCAGCGCGCACGGCAGATCGGTGCAAATCTGCATGCGCACCTTGCCGGCCGGACGATCGTGGTACAGGGTATAGAAGCCGACGAGCGACCCTACCTGAGTGGAGCTCAGGCCGAGGATCGTCGCGACTTCCTGCAAAGCAGCCGGGCTCAAGTAGCCATACTGATGTTGAGCCAGGTAGAGAAGCGGCATGACCGCTGAGCGTCTCTGGTCATCCGGATACCGAGCCAGGATGGCGTCGATCTCGGCGGCGTACTTCTCGCGCAGCGCGCCCAGACGCACGTCGGGCGCGGTCATCGGTCGACATCTCCCAGCACGATGTCGAGGCTGCCGATGATGCCAACCAGATCGGCCACCAGGCAGCCGCGGGAGAGCACGGGCAAGGCCTGCATGTTGGCAAAGCTCGGCGTCCGGAAGTGCACCCGGTGCGGCTTCGGTCCTCCGTCGCCTTCCAGGTAGCAGGCGAGCAGCCCGCGCGGCGATTCGACCGGCACAAACACTCCGCCCGGCGGCGCCGAGAAACCCTCCGTCCACAATTTGAAATGATGGATGAGGGCTTCCATGCTGACCCCCAGCTCGGAACGCGGCGGAGGCACGAACTTGCGGTTGTCCGAGATCACCGGTCCCTCGGGCAGGCGGGCCAGGGCCTGTTCGACGATTCGCAACGACTGGCGCATTTCCTCCATGCGACACAGGTAGCGATCGTAGACGTCGCCATGCGACCCGGTTGGCACATCGAATTCGTACTGCTCGTAACCGCTGTACGGCTGAACCTTGCGCATATCAAGGTTCGGGCCCGAGCCGCGCAGCGACGGACCGGTCAGCCCCAGGCGCAGGGCGTCGTCCGCCGAAACCACGCCGATGCCGCGGGTGCGGTCGATCCAAAGCGGGTTGCCGGTGAGCAGGCCCTCGTATTGGCGGATGCGCGCCGGAAAGCTCTCGAGGATGGTTCGCACCGCCGGAACGAATTCCGCCGGCACATCGCGCCACAAGCCGCCCGGCCGGAAGTAGGAGGTCATCATGCGCTGGCCGGAGCACATCTCGAGCACGTCGAGAATCACTTCCCGTTCGCGGAAGCAGTACAGGAAGACCGACATCGCCGCCAGGTCGAGGGCGTGGGTGGCTAGCCACACCAGGTGCGAGGCGATGCGCTGCAACTCGGTCAGGATGACCCGCACGGCCTGGGCCCGCGGCGGGACGTCCAGCTCGACCAGCTTCTCGATGGCCAGGATGTAGACCAGGATGTTGCCCATCGTGTTCAGGTAGTCCATCCTGTCGGTCATGACGCTGGCCTTGGTGTACGTCTTGGCTTCCATGTTCTTCTCGATGCCGGTATGCAGGAAGCCGATATCAGGGATACAGTTGACGATCCGCTCGCCGTCGAGCTCAAGCAGCAAGCGCAGCACCCCGTGCGTGCTCGGATGCTGCGGGCCCATATTGAGCAGCATCGTCTCGCCCTGCAAGGCTCGATCGGAGACCAGGTGCTTCAGTTCGTCGACCGTGATTTCGAGGGTGGAGGTCGGCATCGGCGTCGGGTCAGTCCCGAGCGTATGGCTTGCGCTTATCGATCTCGTCGAAGTTGAACGAGAATTGCACTTCTTCGTAGCCGAGCGGATGATCCTTGCGCAATGGATAGCCGACCCAATCGAACGGCATGAGAATCCGGCGCAGGTCGGAGTGGCCGCGGAAGGTCACTCCAAACATGTCGTACACCTCTCGCTCGTGCCAGTTGGCGGCCGGGTAGACCGGCTCCAGGGAGTCGATTTCCGGGGCGTTACCGGGAAGGCGCACCCGGAAGCGTAGGAACACGTTGCTCACCTGCGAGTAGAAGGCGTAGATCAGGGAGAAACGAGGCTCGCTGGGCCAGGCATCAGAGGCGGTCAGGCCAGCCAGCAAGTCGAATCCCTGCTCGTGCAGGAGAACGCGCGCGGCCGGCACCAGGACCTCCGGTTTGACCTCGACGCTCACCTGGCCCCGAAAGTCCTCACGCGCAACGAACCCTTCTCCCAGGTTAGCCTTCAGCACGGCAACGGCGCCCTCGACGTCGGTCATCCAGCTCCCTTTCGCCCTGACGGGATCTAGAAGGGCGGGGTCAGGCCCAGTCCCCGATTTTCTCCCCGCGAACTTTCTCGTGCAGGGTAAGGATTCCGTGGATCAGGGCTTCCGGCCGCGGCGGGCAGCCGGCAACGTAGACGTCCACCGGGACGATCTCGTCCACGCCTTGGACGATGGCGTAGTTGTTGAAAATTCCGCCGCACGAGGCGCAGTCGCCCATGGAGACGACCCACTTCGGATCCGGCATCTGGTCGTAGAGCCGTCGCAGGACCGGCGCCATTTTACGCGAGACCCTGCCGGCGACGATCATCAGATCGCTTTGGCGCGGGCTGGGCCGCATCAGCTCCATGCCGAAGCGGCTCATGTCGTAGGTCCCCGCCTGGGCGCTCATCATTTCGATGGCACAGCAGGCGAGGCCGAAAAGCATCGGCCACATGGCGTAGGTCCGGCTCCAGTTGACCGCCTGCTCCAGCTTCAGGGTGACGATGCCCAGGTTCCCGAGCTTCTGCTCTACTCCCATTCCATCGCACCTTTCTTCCAGGCGTACACATACCCCACCAACAAGACGCCGATGAAGACCGCCATCGCTGCCAGCCCGAACGTCCCCAGACTGCGCAGCGAGACCGCCCAGGGGAGCAAGAAGACGATCTCGATGTCGAAGAGGATGAAGAGAACGGCCATCAGGTAGAAGTGGACCGGCACCCGCCGCGCCCCCGGGCCGTACGGCCGCATGCCCGACTCGTACGGTTCCCCTTTTCGCGCCATCGGTCGGCGCGGTCCCAGCAGGTGTCCGAGGCCCACGGCCACAAACCCCAGCGCGGTGGCCATGATGAGGATGATCAGGATCGGTAGGTATTCGCCTGGCATCTGGTTCTGGGGGCCCCGGGAGGCATGGAGATTCGGATAGAGGCCTTTAGGAAACCCCGTTCATTCTATCACAATCAATTGGCTGGTCAATCAGATGAGGTCCCGGCCTCTATTTTGGCCCTACCGGGGACTTCGAGCCAGGCCCGGCAAGAGCTACTGGCCATTTGGGCGCCACGTAGGGGCGAAGCATGCTTCGCCCCTACGTACGTCCGCCGCCCAACGTTCCCGTGGAGGCCCGGTCTAGACAGAAGAGCCCTCCGGCATGCGCCCTCACCCTTTCGGGTGCGCCGAAGGGCGTGGCGCCCTGCACCCCTTCGGGGTGCGCCCCTGGGGGTGCCCTGAAGAGTGTAGAGGGCGAAGCGCGATCGCGCTTCGTCGCGCTTCGCATCCCGTTGGGGAACCCGGCGCGGGCACACCTGTTCCGGTGTCTTACGGGATCCCGGAGAGGATCCCCGGCAGGGCCGTGATTCGAGTCAGGGCAAGTAATCTCGTAGATGCCGGCTGCGTGTCGGGTGGCGCAGCTTGCGCAGAGCCTTGGCTTCGATCTGCCGGATTCGCTCGCGGGTGACGTTGAAGTATTTCCCCACTTCTTCGAGCGTATAGTCCTTACCGTCGAGCAGGCCGAAACGCATTTGCAGAACCTGTCGCTCTCGCTCGGTGAGCACGGCCAGGACATTCTGAACGTGTTCCTTGAGCATCTCGAGCGCCGCGGCGTCGACCGGCTCAGGCATCGTCTCATCCTCGATGAAGTCGCCCAGCAGGCTCGACTCTTCGGCGCCGACGGGCGTCTCAAGGGACATCGGCTCTTGGGCGATGCGCAGGATCCGCCTCACCTTGGCGGCCGCCCGGCGCCATTTGCGGTCGAGCGATGGGTCAATTTCTCCGTCGCCGCCGAGCTTCTCGAGGATCGCCGCCTGGTCTTCCGGCTCGAGCATGCCCATTTCGAGGGCCAGCTCCTCGGAGGTTGCCTCACGGCCGAGGTCCTGAACCAGCCGCCGCTGCGTCCGGATCAGGCGGTTAATGGTCTCGACCATGTGGACGGGGATGCGGATGGTGCGCGCCTGGTCGGCAATGGCGCGGCTGATGGCCTGACGGATCCACCACGTGGCATACGTGCTGAACTTGAACCCCTTGGCCGGATCGAACTTCTCTACGGCGCGCATCAATCCCATGTTGCCTTCCTGAATCAGGTCGAGGAAGGCGATGCCACGCCCCATGTAGCGCTTGGCAACGCTGACGACCAGACGCAGATTGGCCCCGCTCAGGTCTTCCTTGGCCTCCATCGAAAGAATCTGGAGTTCGTCCAACTCGGCCTGCAGCTCGCGGTTGTCTGGCAGCCAGGCGGCGAAGGTGCGAGGCGTCGGCAGCGGCTTGCCTTTGGCCAGGCGCTCGGCCATCTTGGCCTGGGCCGCGGCCGGAATCGTGTAGAGCGCCATGAAAACGTTGATGGCGTTCCGGGCGACCACCTCCCAGTTGGGGTCGGTTCCCCAGCGGCCGCTGTCGAGCCAAGCGCGGAGATACGACGGGCTGTCGCCCTGCCAGGTGTGTCGCAACTGGCGGGCCTCCTCGAGGATCAAATGCAAGTCGGGTTGGGCTCGCCGATAGCGCCGGGCATCCTCGACGACGCGCTTCCAGACCGTGCGCATCCCTTCGTAATTGGCGAGATGCAGGTCGGCCAGGGTGGGCTGGCCGGGGCTTGCCCGGGTGGGGCGCGTCATCTCCAAGCGGTCGGGTGCTTCGCGACGGACGGAGAGCCATAGCTCCTGGTCGGTCGAGAGCAGGTCTTCCCTGCCGATGTCTTTCAGGTAAAGCCGAACCGTGTCGTCGCTGGCGTCGCCCGCCGGTTGGCCCTCTTCGGCGGCGGTTTCCTCCTCGACCTCGGCTTCGACTTCGAGCATTTCGTCGAGGTCCGGCTCCACTTCGGCGCCGGCCTCGCCGGCCTCCACGGGCTCGGCGCCCTCGAGAGCCTCGTCGAGCTCCTCCGAGACGTCCTCCTCGAGCTCCGGCTCGGGTTGGCCTTCAGGTGGCAGGAGGTCGTCGCGTTCGATCATCCCGCGGCCTTCCTCAAAGACGCTAAAGTAGGCCGCGGGACCTTCCCGCGGCTTTCCTAGACGGGCTCAAAGCAGGCTGTGGGATCCCCTCCGGGATCCCGAACGGCACCAGGACAGGTATGCCCCCTCCGGGGTCCCCTGCGGGATCCCGTAAGGCACTGGGACAGGTGTGCCCCCTTCGGGGTGCGATGCGCGACGAAGCGCGACGAAGCGCGATCCCCTCCGGGACGCTAAGCGCGGTCACCCCGCGGCCCTCCTTATGGCTTGTCTGGAAGGCCGCGAGGTCCCCTTCGGGATCCCGTAAGACACCGGGACAGGTGTGCCCCCTCCGGGGTGCGAAGCGCGACGAAGCGCGATCATGCCAGGGTCAGGGCGTCCCCCACGTCTTCCGCCCCGCGCGCCTCGCCGCCCGCCAGCGCCCGGTCGACGAGGTTCTTCTGCACACCGCGCCGCTGCACCTCGTGCATCAGGCGGCGGACGTCCTCCGCCAGCGAGCTGTCTTCCTGGGCCGCCTGAAGTTGATAACGAAGCTCCACAAGCGCCGATTCTAAGTGCCGTCGCCGCAAGCGCAAGGCATGTCCCACGGCTTCAGCCTGGACCCGAGGCTGCGTCGCGTCGAGATCGCTGGTCGCTGTCAACACCGCCTCCGCCTGCTCGCGCAGGGGAAAGGATAGATCGTTGCGCCAGTAGCTACCCGGTTCAACCTCATCCTGGGCCAGGGCGGCCCGCACCGCGTTGAAGATCGCCTGACTGTCCGTTCCGCTGAAGTCGTCCGCCGACAAGCGGTCCAGGCCGAGTCCCGAGAATCGACGGTCGACCCGATACAGCAGCTCGGGCTCCAAGAGGAGCAATCCGAGGCAGAAGCGCTCGTACTGCGGTGCCGTCGCCGCCCGAGAGGCTTCGCGTTGGGCTTCCTGCGGCGCCGGTCGCCGCCGACGCCCCGTCGACCTCGCCGGACGCGCACCCTCCAGGGAACGCTCGTCGACTCTCAGCCGCCGCGCCATCGATTGGCGGTAGGCCTCTCGCTCCACCGGATCGGCGACGTCCTCGATCAAGGGCAGGACTTGGCCGGCGATCTCGGCTTTGACCTTGGGGTCGTCCAGGGCGGCCCCCTCGGTCAGCAAGTCGAGTACGTACTCCACCACCGGCTTGGCGTTTTGCACGATGGACGGCCAGGCCTGCGGATCTTCGGCGACGATCTCGTCGGGATCTTTTCCTCCGGGAAGGCCGACGATGCGAATCTCCGCGTTGAGTCGACTCTCATAGCGGACAAAGCCTCCGGGGTCGAACACCGCTTCGGACTCGCGGTCCAGGGTCCGGCGCGCCAGGTCCAACCCGCGCAGTGCGGCCCGGGTTCCGGCGGTGTCGGGATCGAGCGCCAGGACGATTCGCCGAGTGGCGCGCTTGAGCAGACGCAGATGGTCCTCGGTCAGCGCCGTGCCCATCGGCGAAACGGCGTTGGCGAACCCAGCCTGGTGCAGGGCGATCACATCCAGGTAGCCTTCGACGATGACCGCCTGGTCGGCCTGGCGGATGGGTTTGCGCGCCAGGTCGAAACCGTACAGCAATCGCCCTTTGTCGAACAGCGGAGTCTGGGGCGAATTGAGGAACTTCGGGACGTCGTTCGGGTCCACCACGCGGGCTCCGAAGCCGCACAGGCGACCGCGTCCGTCGCGCACCGGAAACATGATCCGGTTGCGAAATCGATCGACGCGCCCGCCGCCTTCGCGTTCGGAGGTCAATCCCACTTCCAGGATCTCGGCCTCCTGGAAACCGCGCGACGCCAGAAAGGTATGGCCCGCTTCCCACGAGTCGGGGGCGAACCCAATCTGAAACGCTTCCAGGCTGGCGTCGGTTAGGCCACGCCGTCCGAGATAGGCCCGGACGGCCTGGCCGGGCGGGGTTTCCAGCAGATGATGTCGGTAGAAACCGGCGGCCGCCTCGAGCAAATCTCGCAGGCGCTGGCGGGCTTCGTCGGCCTCGGCCGCCTCGGCCGGAGGCGGTTGGACTTCGACCCCGGCCCGCTGCGCCAAGAATCGCAGCGTCTCCGGGAAGTCCCAGCCTTCGCGCTTCATCACGAAACGGAAGACGTCGCCGCCCTCATTGCACGCCCCGAAACAGCGCCAGGTCCCCGTGTCGGGGAAGACGACGAAGGCTGGTGTGCGTGTGTTGGGATGGAAGGGGCAGAAGCCGGTGTAGTTCTTCCCCGATTTGCGCAGCTTGACCGTCTCGCCGACGATGGCGGCGATGTCGATTCGTTCCTTGACCTCGTCCACGGTGCTCACCGCGGATTCAAAACCCTTCCAGGCGGCTCAAGTCGACAACCCCGTCCGCCAGGGAGACGACCCGCTGCACCAGCGCCAACCGGTTGCGCCGCTGAGCTGGGTCTTCGCTCATGACCAGGACCTCGTCGAAAAACGTCGTGATCGCCGGAACCATCGCCCGCAGCGCCTCCAGCAACTCCGGTACGGAGGCCGCCGCATGCGGCGACTTCTTCAACGCCTCGAACAGGCCGCGCTCGGCGGCCAACTCGAACACGCGCGGGTCGACGGCCCCATCCACGGCCTGCCCGCGGACGATGCGGGCACAACGGGCATAGGCTTGCAGAACCGGCGGCCAATCCGCCGCGAGCGAGGCCGCAGCCAGCTCGGCCGCCGCTTTCGCTGCGCCGGCCGGGTCTCGCCCTTGCGCCTTGAGCACCGCTTCGACGATGTCGTGCCGATGACCGACGCCCAGAAGCAGCGCCTGTTCGCGAGACAGGATGAATTCAAGGCAGGTCGCGATCGTTTCTCCGGTGGCCTCCACCGGCAACCCCGAGGCGGCTTCCCGGAGCCATCTCTCCAAATCCGCAGGCTGGCGGCGAGCGACCAGAATTTGAATCAATCCCAGGGCGGTGCGCCTGAGGCCGAAGGGATCTCCCGCGCCGGTGGGTTGCATTCCGACCGCAAAGAGGCCCGCCAGGGTATCGAGCCGGTCGGCCACTCCTACGGCCGTCCCGGCCGCCGAAACGGGTAGCGCGTCGCCGGAGAAACGAGGCAGGAGGTGTTCGTAGATCGCCAGGGCGACCTCTTCCGATTCACCCGAATCGCGTGCGTAAATGCGGCCCATGACCCCCTGAAGCGATGTCATCTCGACGACCATGGCCGTAGCCAAGTCCGCCTTGCACAAAAACGCGGCGCGCACGGCGATGCTTCGGTCGTTCGCGGTCAGGTCCAGATCTTCGGCCAGTTTTGCGGTGAACCGCTCGACCCGCTCCGACTTATCGAGCATCGATCCGAGCTCGGGATGATACGTCAGGGAAGCCAAGCGGCCGCGGTAGGCCTCCAAGGGCTGGGCGCGATCCCGGCGGAGGAAGTACGCGGCATCGGCGAAGCGTGCCCGCAGGACATGCTCATTGCCGGCGCGGATTGGCGCGACCTCCTCCGGGTCTCCATTGGCAACGGCGACAAACAGGGGCATCAGCCGGCCGTCCCGACCGCGGATCGGGAAGTATCGTTGGTGCTTCCGCATCACCGCCACCAGGACTTCCTCTGGGAGGTCGAGGAATGATGAGTCGAACCCTCCCAGGAGGCACTGCGGCGCTTCCACCAGATTGGCGACTTCCTCGAGCAGGTCCTTATCGTGGGCCAGGTTCCCACCGGCTCCGGCCGCAAGCTTCTGGGCCTGGGCCATGATCCGCTGCCGCCGACCGGCCGGGTCGACGATGACACCAAGCTCCTTCAACCGAGAGGCGAACTCGCCGGCGCTGGCGATATGGACGCTGTCGGCGCCGCGAAACCGCAACCCCCGCGTCGTGGCGCCGGCTTGCAGCCCGGCGTATCCGAAAGGCACGACGTGACGGCCATGGAGCGCTAGCAGCCAGCGGATCGGCCGAGGAAATTCCGTACGACGAAGGGCGACGGCTTCCGCCGAATCACCAGGAATCCCGATCCATCGCATTGTCTTCTTCGAGCCAATGCGCCTGAGCAGCTCAGGCAGGACAGCCTTCGATAGAAGGCGGTCGGCCGGGGCCCCCTCTGCTGGAACCAGGCGTGAGAGGTACTTGCCGCCCCCGATCTCCGTCACAAGAGCGTGGAGGAATGCCGGATCTTGGTTGATCCCGAACTTCCGCGCCCACGCCAGCGCGGCTTGAGTCGGATTCCCTCGATCGTCGAAGGCGACCGTTTCTGCCGGGCCCTTCTCGAGCTTCTCGCTCTCCGTAGCCTTAGCCTGGAGGCTCTTGACGCTTGCCACGAGGCGCCTCGGGGTGCCCACGACCTCGATGCCGCCATGCTCAAGGTGGACCTCGGCGAGGAGCAGAGGCAGTTGTCCCTCAATGCTCCGCAGGGCCTCGGCGAGATCTCCCGCCGGCAATTCCTCCGTGCCGATCTCGAGCACGAAATCCTGCGCTGTCGTCGGCACGGCCCCCTCATCGACGGCGGGCGACGGCTCGATGGGCTCCGCCCGGTCCATCCAAGGGAAGCCCATCCCTTCGCGCTGCCCCAGGTAAGCATCGCCGATGGCGCGCGCCAGATCCCGCATTCGGCCGAACAGTCCGGCCCGCTCGGTCACGCCCACCGCGCCGCGTGAATCCATCACGTTGAACGTGTGCGAGCACCGCAAGAGAAGGTCATAGGCCGGAAGGACCAGGCCGTGATCGAGGGATGACCGCGCCTCGGCTTCGTTGAGCGCGAAGATCTCCCTCAGCCGGGCGACGTCGGCGAACTCCAGGTAGTAGTGAGCGTACTCTTCCTCGGCCTTGAGCTGCACGTCCCCGTAGCTCAGCCTCTCGTTCCACGGGATGTCCTTGAAGTGATCCAGCGAAAGCAAACCGATCAGGATGCGCTCCAACCCATAGGTCACCTCGACCGAGACCGGGTCGAGGGTCCGGCCGGCGGCTTGTTGGAAGTAGGTGAATTGCGTGATTTCCTGGCCGTCGAGCCAGACCTCCCAACCGAGTCCCCAGGCGCCGAGCGCCGGAGCCTCCCATTTGTCTTCCACGAAACGAATGTCGTGCTGCGTCGGATCGATGCCGATCGACACCAGCGACTGAAGGTACAAGTCCTGGGCGTTTCCCGGGTCGGGCTTGAGGATCACCTGGAACTGGTAATGCTGCTGCATCCGGTTCGGGTTCTCGCCGTAGCGGGCGTCATCCGGCCGCACAGACGGCTCGACATAGGCCACCCGCCACGGCTCAGGACCCAGGACGCGCAGGAAGGTGGCCGGGTTCATCGTCCCGGCGCCGACCTGGGTGTAATAGGGCTGCCAGATCAGGCAGCCCCGCTCGGCCCAGAACTGTTGCAGGGCCAGGATGACGGATTGCATGTTGTGCGTCATGGGGTCAACCGATGCTGCGCTCCTTAGCCGGCCGGTGCCGGTTCCCCTTTCGGATCCCCTGCGGGATGCGAAGCGCGATCCCCTCCGGGATGCTCAGCGCGATCCCCTGCGGGATGCGAAGCGCGATCCCCTGCGGGATGCGAAGCGCGATCCCCTCGCAGCTCCAGGGCCTGGACCTGCCGCAGGAAGCGCGGGCTGTTGAGTCTGCGCTCCAGCAAGTGGGTGAGGTAGGCCTCCAAATGCTCTTCGACTTCATGGCGGACGGCCTGCCGCAGATCGGGAGCGGCGGCCGCTTCAAAGCCGCTGCGCTGGAAGTGGCGAAGGACCTTGAGCGCTTCGAGACTCAAGGGCCGGGCCGCGGGATGACCGCGCCCGCATTGTGGGCAGAGGACGCCTCCTAAGGCCGAGCTGAAGAACTGTGCTTCCGGGCGAACCTCCGCCGAGCACTGGACACATCGAAAGAACTCCGGCCGGTACCCCATCAGCTCGAGCAGCCGAAGCTCGTAATAGCGCAACACAGCCGACGCGGAGCGTCCCTGCGCCAGTCGTTCGAGTGCCTCGAGCATCAGCGCATAGGCCGGGCGGCTGCCTCCCTCGTCGAGGGTGAAACGGTCGATCAGCTCCACCACATACGAAGCTTGGCCGACACGCTGCAGGTCGGTCCGCAGTGTCGGGAAAGTCTCGAGCGCCTCAGCCTGAGTGATGATGTGGAGCTCGCGGCCTCGCGCCACCAGCAGGGTGGCCTTCGTGAAGGGTTCGAGGTGGCCGGCCTTGCGGGAGTTGATGCGCCGTGCGCCCTTGGCTACCAGGCGCAGCTTGCCTCGATCGGGGGAATAGGCGACGACCAACCGGTCGGCCTCGCCCAGATCTTGTCGCCGGAGGATGACCGCTTCCGTCCGAAAAACGCGCTCGCGGCCGCTCATGGAGGGATTATACCAGCGGGTCCGCCCCAAGCGCTCGATCAACGGGTGCCGTCGGCGTCCGCGCCTCGTATCGAGTAGAATCACAGGTTCCTGCCTCGTATCGCGACAGGCTTCCCGTAAGCTCTACGCTTCTAAGAAGCTGGCACGATCCCGGTCCAAGGTCAGTGAATGATTCGCCATCGGGTTTTCCATCCCCTGCTGCTGGCCGCCTATCCCGTCCTGGCACTGCTGGCGCACAACATCGATTGGCTGCGCTCCATCAGCGGGCTGCGGGCCCTGCTGATTTCGCTCGTCGGAGCGTGGTTCCTCCTGATCCTTCTGGCGCGCGTTCTGCGCGACTGGGATCGGGCCGGGATCCTGGTGAGCCTGCTCGTGATCCTGTTCTATTCTTATGGCCAGCTCTACGACAGCCTCAGGCACGCGCTGGGCCTCGATCTCATCCGCCACCGCTATCTGGCTCCGCTCTACCTGGCGGCGGCCATCGCCCTCATCTGGTGGATCGTCAAGCGGCTGCGCCGACCGGAATCGGCCACGAACGTTTTGAACGTGATGGCGCTGGTGGTCCTCGCCTTCCCTCTTTTCAGCCTGGCCCAATGGACGTATTCGGATCTCACCGCCGAGCGGCCAGCGGCTCAGGCCGCTGTGCTCAAGCTCCCCCCGGGGCAGCCGCCGGATGTGTATTTCTTGGTCGTCGACGGCTACGCCCGGCAGGACACGTTGCTGAAAGTCTTCGATCTCGATAACACGCCCTTCCTTACCTTTCTCAGGGACCGCGGGTTCTACGTCGCCGATGCCGCGCGGTCCAACTACGGCCAGACCGGTTTATCGTTCTCTTCGTCGCTCAACATGAACTATGTCGATCAGCTGGTCTCAGATCTGCCGCACACGGCCGGCCGCGGTGTTCTTTGGAATCTGATCAAGCACAGCGAGGTCCGTCGACAACTCGAATCGCTCGGCTACGAGACCGTCGCCTTCTCCTCCGGTCTGGCCGGCACCGAAATCACCGACGCGGATACCTACTACACTGCCGGCGGGGTGGACGAAGATCTCGGCCTGGTCGGCATCAACCCGTTCGAGGGGATGCTGATCCAGACCACTTTGCTTCGCCTGCCGCAGGATGGAGTCGTCGCGCTGCCGCGATTCGTCCCCGGCGCCCGCTTTCCGTACGAGGTCCACCGCAATCGCATCCGCAGCATCTTCGCCCACTTGAAGGATCTGCCGGAGTCGGATAAGCCGAAGTTCGTTTTTGCCCACATCGTCGCCCCGCATCCGCCGTTCGTCTTCGCCGCCGACGGTTCCCCTGTCACCCCGACCGTTCCCTTCACCTTGCGCTTCACGTTCGATGCCGGCGACCCGACGCAATCCGACTATGTGAAGGGCTACCGCGACCAGGTTTTGTTTGTCAACGACCAGTTGGAAGAGGCGATCCGCACCATCCTGGCGCACTCCAAGGTGCCGCCGGTGATCGTCCTCATGGGCGACCACGGCCCCGACTCGAATTCCGGACGGGTGAACTACGTACAGGAGCGGATGACCAACCTGCTCGCCTATCATCTCCCGACGGGGTCGGAGGGGCTGTATCCAAGCGTGACCCCAGTGAACTCGTTTCGCATCATCTTCAACGAGATCTTCGGGGGCCAGTATCCGATTCTGGAGGATCGGGTGATGTACTCCGAGTACGACACCCCCTACGACTTCCAGGACGTCACGGACTCGATCGACCCGCCGTAAGGGCTGCTCCAGGTGGCGGCCTATCACGGCCGGGAGGTGCGGACCCTATGCCCTTAGCCCATACAACACCTCCGGGGCTTCGCCGATGGCCCCCTAGAGGCAGGCCTGATTGATTATGAAACCATGATGCCCGGGAAAGAAGGACCAGTGGAGAGTTCGGGAGGGTAATCCACCCGAACCGAATAAGCCTGGACCCCCGCTTCCCCTTCGGGATGCGAAGCGCGATTCGCGGGGGTGACAGCAGCTAGATCGTCATTCCCGCGTAAGTCGAAGACACCCGCCCTCACCCCTTCGGGTGCGCCGAAGGGCGTGGCGCCCTGCCCCCTGGGGGCGCCCGCCCTTGGCGCCCTGTAGAGGGCGAAGGGGCGTAGAGGGCGAAGCGTAGCGGAGCGGTGCGGGGATCCTGGATGAATCTGATCAGAGACAGAGCCCTCGTCCTTGTGGCGAAACCCGATGCCGGGCGGCGAAGGGGCCGCGGCAATGATGTCACCCGGACCTCGCCGGAAGGTCGCCCGCACTAAAAGCGTGTGGCAGCAGGTCGGCGAGATCGGTTTCCCGCACGATCTTTCCCTCGCCATCAGCCACGATCACACGCGCTCGGGGGCCGAATTCCGAAAGCACCTGCCGGCAGCTCCCACACGGTGATCCTCCACTGGCGTTCACCACGGCCACGGCCAGGATCTCGCGTTCCCCCTGGCTGACCGCTGTGAACACCGCCGACCGCTCGGCGCAGATTCCGCTGGGATAGGCGGCGTTCTCGACGTTGGCCCCGCTGTAGATCGTCCCCGAGCCGGCGAGGACAGCCGCGCCCACCGGATAGCCCGAGTAAGGCGCGTAGGCCCGACCGCGCGCTTCCCTGGCGTGGTGTACCAGCTCAGCCCGCTGTTCCGTTGTGATGGCCATCGTCCTCCGCCTCCCTGCCGTCGGCCAGCCGGGTAGTCCGCACCTTCATCAGCCCGCGGCCGGAACTTTGTTCGACGACCATATGCAGCCCGCCGGCCTCGACCGTGTCTCCCGACTTTGGAATCCGTCCCAATCGGCCGGAGATGAACCCCCCTAGCGTCTCGCTGGTGTCCTTCGACAGGCGAGCGCCGGTCAGCTCGTTGACTTCGTCCAGGTCCATGCGGCCGCTGAAAATGAACTCGCCCTCGTGGAGCCGCTCGAAGGCGGATTCTTCGGCGCTGTCGTATTCATCGCGAATCTCCCCGACGATCTCTTCGACGATGTCTTCCAACGTGACGACTCCGGCGGTCCCGCCGTACTCGTCGACGACCACCGCCATGTGAATTCGCCGCGCCTGAAGGTCGGCCAGCAGGTCGTCAGCTTTCTTGACTTCCGGTACGAACAACGCCGGGCGGAGGATCGACCCTACCTGTTCCTTCTGGCGGCCCTGGTGGAGCGCCCGCAGCAGATCTTTGACATGGACGATGCCGAGGATGTTGTCGATATCGGACCGGAAGACCGGCGCGCGCGAATGCCCCGACTCGAGCAGACCCTCCGTCACGTCCTGCAGCGTCTGCTGTTCCTCGAAGGCGCGGATGTCGATTCGAGGCACCATGACCTCGCGCACCGGCGTGTCCCCGAGCTGGAAGATCGAGAAGATCATTTCCTTCTCCTCGATCTCGATGGCCCCTCCCTCCTCCCCGGCGTCGACCATCGTCTTGATTTCTTCCTCGGTCACCAACGGTGGGACCACCCCACTCGACGGACCTGTCAGCCGTCGATGGACCGCCCTCACCGGCGAGGCCACGGCCACGACCACGACCGCCAGCGGGCTGAGCCGACAGGCGGTCCGATCCGGTGCGCGCAACGCCAGCGCTTCTCCAACCAGCTCCGCCAGCGGGACTCCCAGCCCAAGCCCGACAACGATGATCGCCAATCCTCCCACGGACCCGCGACCGCCGTCCGCTCCGAACCAGATCCCCACCCCCAACCCGAGAATCGCCAGGCGCAACACGTAGCGCACGACGCCAAACGATAACAACAGGCTGGTCGCTTCCGACGCCAGGGCGATCGCCCGTGCGGAGCCGCGTACCCCTTGCTCTTGCAGGGCACGCAGAGTTGGCGCGTGGCTGTTCATGAGCGCCGCTCGCGCCGCTGCGAGCAGGGTATCCGCCCCCAGCAGGAAGAGCAGCCCCGCGAGGGCAGCCGCCAGGTCAGCCGTCATGGTTCAACTTACGGACGACGCGCGCCGGCATTCCCACGGCCAGGCTGCCCGGCGGCACTTCTCGCGTGACGACCGATCCGGCGCCGGTAGCGGCACCGTCACCCACCCGGACCGGCGCCACGAGCAGTGTGTCGCTGCCGATGAATACCCCCTCCCCCACGGTCGTGCGGTTCTTCTTGCCATCGCGGCCATAGTTGCAGGTAATGGTTCCGGCACCGATGTTTGTCCCGCGGCCGATCTCGGCGTCGCCCACGTACGAGAAGTGGCCCATCTTCACCGCCGGCCCGAGCACGCTGTTCTTCACTTCGCCGAAGTTCCCCATGTGCACGCCGCGCTCCAATCGCGCCCCCGGACGCAGGTGAGCGAACGGGCCGACATGAACTTCCTCTTCCAGGACCGCCCCCTCGACAACCGATTGTTCGACCCTACAGTCCGGGCCGATCGTCGAGTCGCGCACAACCGTGTTGGGGCCGATGATCGAGGCGCGGCCGACGGAAGTCGCGCCCTGCAACCGCGTGTTCGGAAGAATCTCGATGTCGGGCTCCAACCGCACGGAGGCTTCGATATAGGTGGTCTCCGGATCCGCCAGGGTCACGCCGGCCAGCATCCATTCTCGATTGATCCTGCGCCGCAGGGCCGCCTCGGCCTGGGCCAAGTGTTGCCGGTTATTGATCCCGATGACCTCATCCGGGTCTTCCACGCGAATCGAGGCGACCCCGCCGGCCTCCTGCGCTGCCTGCGCCACCAAATCGGTCAGGTAGATCTCCCCGGTCGCCGACGGCGTCAACCGCGGCAGGTGCGACCAGAGCCAGGCGGCATCGATGCAATACAAGCTGGCGTTGAGTTCTCGCGTTTCGAGCTGTTGGTCCGAAGCGACGGCTTCTTCGACGACCGCCACCACCCGGCCTTGCGATTCGCGCAGGACTCGGCCGAAACCCCTTGGATCGGGCGCGATCACCGTCACCAGAGTCATCGGCCCGGAACTCTCTCGTTGGACGCCGACGAGCTGTCGCAGCGTCTCCGAACGCAGCAGGGGCATGTCGGCGGTGACAATCAGGACCAGATCGCCGCTCCCGTGCAGCAAACCCTCCGTTTGCAGCAGGGCATGACCTGTTCCCAGGCGAGACTGCTGTTCGACGAAGCGGACGTCGCCCGGCAAAGCCGCGCGCACTTGGCCGCCTTCCGGGCCGATGACGACGACCGGAGGCCGATCCGTGGCCTCACGACAGGCCCGTTCCGCCCAGACAACGAGGGGAATTCCGCCAAGCCGGTGGAGCGCCTTCGGCGTGGTGGAAACCATTCGCGTGCCTAGGCCGGCGGCCAGGATTACCGCGTCACAGACCATGCTGTCCTCCTCGGCCCGCCTGGGTCCGGCTCTTCAGAGCGGCGACTTCGCTTGACAACGAAGCCTCGGTGGGCGTTGCTGTATGGGGTCGGCGTCAAACACGATCTTGCTAGCGGGGAGGCGTGGCTGGGGCGCCAGGATTCGAACCTAGATCCACGGATTCAAAGTCCGGTGTGCTGCCATTGCACCACGCCCCAGGGGAGGCCGCCGAGACGGCCGCGGACGTGCGGCGCATTGTATCACGCACGTTGAACGGAGGTCTTGGCGCATCCCGAAGAGGATCGCGCTGCGCATCGCGCTTCGTCGCGCTTCGCACCCCGAAGGGGGCATCCCGCAGGGGATCCAGCAGGGGCCCGCAGGGGATCCCGGAGGGAATCCCTAAGGGAACATGTTGGTGGGAGTCCGGAAGGAATCAGGGTTTCGGGTCGTCGGGGATCAGGCCCAGCTTGCGCGCTTGCTCGTAGCTGAGCGCGTCGCCTTTCCCCGGAGCCTGCCCCGCCGAGCTGGCCGCCGCTTGGTCCCAAAAGGCCTGGACCGCGCGAGGCGTCGTCGGAGGCTCATCGTACGCCTTGCCGGTCGGTGCGGGTCGATCCTTTACGGCGGCGTTTACTTTCGGTTCGTCGGCCGCCTCCCTTTTGGCGCCCAACTTCGGCAGGATTTCCTTCAGCTCATCGACAACGCGGCGGGCATAGTGGAAGATGGCGCCCATCTGCCACGCTTCCTGCCCCCCGGAGAATCCAATCGCCAAGCCCTGATGCTCACCGATGTTCGTCAGGTAAAGCCGGAACGGGTCTCCTTCGAGGTACAGAAAATTCACCGGATCATTCGCCCCCTGCCGAAGGCTGGCCTGCACACTGGAGGCCAACGACTCGACCGCCCCCCGCATCGACTGGTCGATGGCGTCGTCGTCCTCGTCGCCGGCCCGCAGCAAGGTTTCACCGTCCAGGCCTACGATCACGGCCGCGCGCGCTCCGAGTTCGCGGCGCATCGTCATCAGGCGCTCGGCTGCCCGCGCCTTGTCCCCGGCGATCTCCGGGGCTGGCAGGCTTTCGTCGGTTTCTCGAAGTCCGCGGTCCACGGCCTGGAGGAAGAGCGCCGTACTGATCGGTTTGGGGATGAACGCGACCACCCCCAGGGCACGCGCCTGGGCCTCTACTTGACGCGTCGGTTGGCCCGTCACGAGAATAGCGCGCATCCGCGGGTGGGTCTGCCGGATTCGGGCAATCAACTCGAGGCCGCTCATCTCGGGCAAGCGCAAGTCGGTGACGACCAAGTCGACCGGCCCGCGCTCCATCTCACGCAACGCCTCTTCGGCGGAGGCGACGTCCAGGATGTCGTAACTCCGGCCGGAAAGCTCGAGGCTGGAACGCAGCATGCGCGTGACTTGCCGCTGGTCGTCAACCAATAGCACGCGCGGATCAGCCATGGCGGGATTCTAGCATGGGCGCGTCGAGGATCAATTCATCTCGGAACGCGAATCACGGTACGCCGATCCTCGCCATTTCCAGCATGGACCGCCCCCCACCCCTGCCCTCACGGGCATCTCGAGCCCTTCGGCAGGCTCAGGGCTGGCTCCTGCGAGGGGCTCCCCCCTGTTATCGCAACACCTGGAGGTGGAAAGAGCGTGGGGGAGAGGAGGTTTTCTTGAGGGGATGGGGGCGGCAAATCCGCCCCCATCCCCGCCTCGTCATTGCGAGCCGGCGGCCTCCGCCCGCATGGCAATCTCATCCATGAGGCGATTGCCACGCCGACCCTCGCATTCGCTCGGGTCGGCTCGCAAAGACAAGAGGAGGATCTTGAGTGCCTATCCAACGCGCCAGCACGCCACCCAGTGAGCCGGGCTGACTTCGATCAGCGGCGGCTGTTGGGCGGCACAGTGCTCGAGCGCCACCGGGCAGCGAGGATGGAAGCGGCAGCCGCGCGGCGGATTGAGCGGACTGGGCACGTCGCCGCTCAACAGGATACGCTTGCGCCTCAGCTTCGGATCGGGGATGGGAATCGCCGACATCAGCGCCTGGGTATATGGATGCAGCGGATTGCGGAACAGATCCTCCCGACCGGCCAGCTCAACGATCCGCCCCAAATACATCACCGCCACGCGGTCCGAGATATGCTCAACCACGCCCATGTTGTGGGCGATGAAGAGGTAGGTCAGGTGGAACTCGTCCTGCAAGTCCTTCAGAATGTTGAGGATCTGCGACTGGATCGAGACGTCCAGCGCCGAGACCGGTTCGTCGGCCACGATGAATTTCGGCTGCAAGGCGAGGGCGCGGGCGATTCCGATCCGCTGTCGTTGGCCGCCGGAGAACTCGTGCGGGTAGCGGCGGGCGTGGTATTCCTCCAAGCCGACCTTGCGCAGGGTCTGGAGCACGACGGCCTGGCGCTCTTCGGCCGTGCCGATGTGATGAATGCGCAACCCTTCCCCCACCGACTCTCCGATCGGCATGCGCGGGTCGAGGGCGGAGTACGGATCCTGGAAGATGATCTGCATGTTGCGCCGCATCGCCTTCAGCTCGCCGCCCCGCAGCTGGAACACATCGACGCCGTTGAACTGAACCTTTCCCGCCGTCGGCTCGATCAGCCGGAGCATCGTGCGCCCAACGGTGGTCTTACCGCAGCCCGACTCGCCGACCAGCCCGAGCGTTTCCCCTTCCCGGATGGCGAACGACACCCCGTCGACCGCTTGGACCCATCCCATCGTTCGCTGCAGAATTCCGCCACGAACCGGAAAATACTTCACCAGGTCCTCGACCACGACCAGGTCTCGGTGATTGGGGCTGCTCGATTCGGGGCCGTTCGGTGGGCCGCTTGGCAGCATGGCTACGCCTCGGCCGGCCCATCCGAGCCCAGCGGCGCACGCAACGGCGCGTGATGGTCGCCCTGGCTCTGGTAGAGCCAGCAACGCACGGCGTGGTTCTCTTCGTGGTCGATGAGACCGGGATCGACGTGCTCACAGATGGACAAGCGATACTCGAGGCGCGCCCGGCACCGGGGGGCGAAGCGACATCCGACCGGGAGATCAATGAGGTTGGGCACCGACCCCGGGATGACTTCGAGTCGGTCCTGCACCCGACCCAAGACCGGGATCGAGGCGATCAGTCCTTGGGTATACGGATGCAGCGGCCGGGCAAACAGGGTTTCGACATCCGCTTGCTCGACAATCTGGCCGGCATACATGACCGCCACATGGTCGGCCATCTCGGCCACGACGCCCAGGTCGTGCGTGATCAGGATGATGGCCGTTCCCAACTTGGTTCGCAGCTCGCGCATCAGATCGAGAATCTGAGCCTGGATCGTCACGTCGAGGGCGGTAGTCGGCTCGTCTGCGATGAGGAGCTGCGGAGCGCAGGCCAGCGCCATGGCGATCATGATTCGTTGAGCCTGGCCCCCCGAGAGCTCATGGGGATAGGAGCGGAGTCTGGCCTCTGTGTCGGGGATGCCCACCGAGTGCAACAACTCGCCCGCCCGATGCCAGGCCTGATCTCGCTTCATGCCCAGGTGAATCCGCAGCACCTCACTAATCTGATCACCGACGCTGAAGACCGGGTTCAAGCTGGATTGCGGCTGCTGGAAGATCATCGAGATCTGGCTGCCGCGCAGCTCGGTCATCTGGCGCTCCGTCAGTTGGTCGAGTTGCTGGCCCCGGAAGACAACCGTTCCACCAACAATTCGCCCGGGCGGATCGATCAGTCGCAGCAGGCTGAGCGCCGAAACACTCTTGCCACACCCCGATTCCCCGACCAGCCCGAAGACCTCGCCCATGCGCACCTGATACGTCACCCCATCGACGGCCTTGACGACCCCGTCATCTGTGAAGAAGTACGTCTTCAAATCCTCGACCGAAAGCAACGTCGGGCCGAGGGGCGACTTGTCCTGTTCTGATGGAGGGCCTGCCGGTGGGCTCATCGAAGGGCAGTGGGGGCTAGGGCGCGATCCGTGGCGGTTGAACGGTGCGGAAGTATACCCTGCGATGATTCCGTCGTGAGGCCGACGGCCAAGTTCTCTCCTCGCCGAGCGAAGGGTCATCCTGAGCGTGGCGAAGGATGACCCGCGGTCCCTCGCTTCGCTCGGGATGATATCGAAGCGCGCTCTCTCAGCGCCCTTCGACCCCTCGTTCCCCTCGGGGCAGGTGCTGCGGCGGCATGATCACTGTTCCGCAACTGCAGTGGAAAGGCGGCCTCCGCTCAGGGAGGAGGTTTCGGCAGGCCTCCGCTCAGGGAGGAGAAAAACTCCGCGCTGAGCGGAGGCCCTGCGAAGCAGGGCCGAAGTCGAAGCGCGCCCTCGGCGCCCTTCGAATGCAGTCAGGGCGGGCTCACCCGAGGGTAGGCGATCTCGCAGGCAGCTGTCATTGCGAGGTGCCCGAAGGGCGACGAAGCAAACTCCTCGGGAGGAGATTGCCACCCCTCGGCGTACCTCGGGGCAGGCTCTGCCGTCGCCGGAGCCTGCCCTGAGCATAGCGAAGGGGTTCGGCCTCCTCGCAATGACTTTCGGGAGGGAGCGGCTTCGCGCTCGCGCCGACGGCGGAGCGCCCTTCGACTGCAGCCCGACGCCTCGCTTCGGCTCGGGGTCACACCTCCGCTCAGGGAGGAGGTTTCACCGCCCGCCGGCGACGGAGGAATAGTAGGAAACCGATTGCGACCCCGATCCCGACCGCCGCCAGCGCCACTCCGGGATCCAGCCTCGCGGAAGGCTCCCGTTGCGCCACAGAGACGGTGGCGGAAGGAGTTGGCGTCGACCTGTACGAAGTGGACGTCGCTGAAGCGGCGGGCACCTGGCTCTGGCCCGCGGTGGCAAGCGGCAGGCCGTTTCCTCGGACGAGGAAGGCCATCACCTGGTCGAATTCCTCGGCCGTCAGGCTTCCTGGAGCTTGGAGCGGCATGGCAGCTCGAACGAAACCGTCCAGCGCGGCGACCGAAGGGAAGCGTTGCAGCGCTCCCTCACCGATCAAAGCCGGTATCCGATCGGGCAAAGTGAACCCGTCTTCATACGGCCGTTCGCCGTGACAACCCGAAGCCCAGCAGTTTTGCTCCGTCGGGGGATACAACTGCCGAAACTCGGCCGTCAGTCCCTGGCCTCGGTCCCCATGGCACGGCATGCAATAGAGCCAAAACACTTGGGCTCCACTGTCGGCCGCGCTCGGCTTTGGGGGAAGTGTCGGCTCGAGGAGTCGGTCTGCGGTCGGCGCGGCCGTGGACGAGACGGTCGGCGTTGTGCCAGGGCCGTCGATGTCCACCTTCGCCGAGAACAACAAGGCCAAGCCCCCCAAGGCAAGGATGCCCAAGGAGGCTGCGGGTCCTTGCGAGGTTGTTCGCCTCACCGTACGCTCACGGCCTCATAAGAAAACCCGGGAAGAGGCACGCTCTCCCCGGGCGTGAACCGAGATGCTTGATTCCGCGAACCGGGTCGCGGAAGCCGTGCCTACGCGCCTCCCCGGCCCCGCATTCGCGGATCGAACACGTCGCGCAGGGCGTCGCCGACCAGATTCCAGCCCATCACGAACAGGACCAACGTCATGCCCGGAAAGACGACAATGTACCAGTAGGTGGATAGGTCGGTGATCCAGTTCCGCGCAAACGACAGCGTCTGTCCCCAGTCGGCATAGCCGACCGGGGTGCCGATCCCCAAGAAACTCAGCGCGGCAAAGGATAGAACGACATCTCCGATGGCCAGCGAGGCCAGCACCAGAGTCGGGAAGATGGCATTGGGGATGATGTGTCGCATCAGGATGCGGCTGTCCTTGACGCCAATCACACGCGCCGCCATGACGTAGTCGCGCTGCTTCACCGAAAGGATATCGCCGCGGATGATGCGCGAATAACCCATCCAGCCGAAGGCGATCAAGGCGATCGTCGCCGGCAGGAGGCTGCGGCCGATCTTGGGCGTGAGGACGGCCGCCAGGATCAGCGCCGCCAGGATGAAGGGCAACGTCAGCATGATATCGACGCCGCGCATGATGACGTTGTCGGCGGCACCGCCATAGTAGGCCGATATCGAGCCGACCGCGACACCGATGATCAGGGTCACGAAGGTTACGATCAGGCCGGTCTTGAACGCGGTGCGCGTGCCCCAGATGATTCCGTAGAAGAGATCGTACTGACCCTCCGACGTCCCGAACAGATGGACCCACTTATCGGTCCCCATGATCGGCTTCCACCAGACCGGCAGGGGCGGCACCTCTTTTTTCCACTCCGACATCATCGGCCGGGGCTCGGACCGGAAGCCGTCGCGCGGGATGTCATAGGGGTTGTTCGGATGGAGCGGAGGCGCAATCCACGGCGCCGCCAGGGCGACCACGATGAAGAAAGCAATCAGGGTGAAACCAAGGATCGAGACCGGCGTCTTCAGCAGCGCCACAACGATGCGGTACGTCTCGGGCCCGAGAAGACGCTCCACCGGTCCGATCTTGCGCAGGGGAATGGCCTCGGTGACACCAAAGCCCCCCTTGGGGACGGCGATCTCAGCTATGAGCAACCCTCGCTAGTCCAAGCGAATTCGCGGGTCGATGAACCCGTAGGCGACGTCAACGACCAGATTGGACACGATCAGGATAAGTCCGATGAAAAGAGCCAGCCCCAGGACGGTCAGCACGTCCAGCTGCCGAGCGGCCTCCGCCGCGGCCGAGCCGATGCCCGGGTAATCAAAAACCGTCTCGGTGATGACGACTCCGCCGAGCAGGGCGACGACCGTGAAGCCGGCCAGAGTCACGACTGGGATCAGCGCATTCGGCCGGGCGTGCTTGTTCACGACATCATTTTCCGGCAAACCCTTGGCGCGCGCCGTAGTCACATAGTCCTGGCGCAGGGTTTCGAGCATGGACGACCGCGTCACGCGCAGGAAGACGGCCCAGTTCAGATAGGCCAGGGTCAGGATCGGCAGCACCATGTGGCGCAGCGTGTCTACGAAGATATCGAAACGAAGATTGAGCAAGCTGTCCAAGGTCAGCAGATGAGTGTAGCTGTGCCACGCGTCCGACAGGATGACCTGGCTTGCCCAGTCGGAGGAGCGCCCTGGAGGGAACCACCGGAGTTGGGCGTAGAAGATCATCAGCACCAACAGGCCGAAGACAAAGGTGGGGAACGAGGTGCCGATGACGCTGAACACCCGGCCGCCTTGATCGGCGGCGCCATTGTGATGGACGGCGGCCTGGATTCCCATCCAGATTCCGACCGCCACGACGGGCACGATCGCCCAGAGGGTCAAATCGAGCGTGTTGGGAAAGCGGTTCCGGATCAAGTCGGCCACGGGCTGGGAGGCCGTGCGCGACCAGCCGAAGTCGCCGTAGAGAATACCGCCTCGCCGTTCGCCGGTTGCCGGATCGACTCGGCCGACAAGCCAGCGCCAGTATTGGATGTAGATGGGGTCTTCCAACCCGTATTGTTTGATGACCGCCCGCATCACGAGCTCGTTCCGCGGGATATCGCGGATATAAAGCGCCGAGCGCTCGACGGGGCTCAGGAACGACACCATTCCAAAGATGAGGACCGTCACTCCGAAGAGGAGGACGGGGAGAAGCAGAAGGCGGCGAATGATGTAAGTGCTCATGCCAAGCTAACCCTTCACCGATGGCTGTCCTGGCTGGTCGTCAGCCCTCATGGGCGGACTCGATGGGGATGCGGGGGCCTGCTGCCAGGCCCCCGCACGCTCTCATCAGATCCCTACGACTTACTGCTTGGAGATCCCGTACCAGTATCCTCCCGGATCCCCCGGGAAGACCGAGTTCATCGTGATTCCCTGAACCCATCGCTGCCAGAAGTTGTGGCTGGTGCCGATGGACAGGATGATGTACGGCGGGTTGTCGTAGAGGAGCTGGTTGATCTGCTCGTAGGTCGCAGCGCGGGCGGCCGGGTCGGTCTGTGAGGCGCCCTGCGTCACGAGTACATCGAGCTGGTCGTGAAGTTCCGCGGGAAGGCGCAGGTAGCTTCCGAAGTCGCCCACGGTGTACGGCTGGTACCAGTTGTGGGGATCGTGGTAGTCCTCGAGCCACCCCAGGACGAAGATCGGCAGTTTGCGCGCACCGCGGGCGGCCAGGAACGACGGCCACGGAAGACCGATCGTCTCGACCAGGAACTTCTCATTGACCGCGGTCAGGCCCGATTGGAGGATTTCGGCCACGGCCTGGCGGGTGGTGTTGCCCTGGTTGTAGCCGACCTGCAACCGGAAGCCTGTTTCCCAGACGTCATCGGGGTCCTCACCGGCGGGAATCCCGTCATGGTCGACGTCCGCCAGCTTGAACTCTTCCTCGCACTTGGCCGCATCGAAGCTGTAGTGCGGGGCGTCCAGGTTGTAGCCCGGCATCCCCGCCAGCGCCAGCGTCGTGGACTGAGCTGCTTCACCCTGGTAGATGTCGTTGATGAACACGTCCTGGTCGAAGCAGTAGTTCATCGCCTTGCGGATGTGCGGGTCCTGGAAGAAGTCCGACGGGATGCCGTTGCCGTCCAACTTGCCCGACCCCAGATAGGGGTTGTCTCCGTCGGGGTCGGCGACGTCGAAGTTGAAGAACACGTCGGTCCGGGTGACTCCCGGCTTGCCGATGTAGAGCTTGAACGGCTCCGACGGATCAGTGACCTGGCAGGCTGAGTAGACGTCCGCCGCCAGATCGAACTCGCAGCGCTCACCGACCAGCGGGTCGACCTGAGGACGTGCCTCGGGGTTGACTTGCACCCAGTCGGCGTCACCCGCCTGGAGCATGGCAAAGCGGGTTCCCCACTCGGTCACGTTCTTGATCACAACTCGCTCGATCGCCGCCGGGCCGGACGGGCCGCCTTCGTAGGCCGGCTCGGTCCGCCAGTAGTCGTCGTTTCGCACGGAGACGACCTCTTCACCCGGGGTCCAGTGGTCGAGCTTGAAGGGCCCGGTACCGTTCGCGATCGAAGTGAACGGGTCGTTCTCAGGCAGCGTGCCATACCAGTTTTGCCAGGTATCGCACGAGCCGTCCCAGCCGCCGTTCTCCATCACCCATTCCTTGTCCATCACGGAGCCCCAGGTCTGGGCGATGATGGATTGGAACGGAGCGAAGGGCTGGGCCAGCGACACCGCCAGGGTTCCGGCGGCGTCATCCGCCACGATGGCGGAGGTCACGGCCTCGCAGGCGGCCTTCAGGGCGGCCGGGTCTGCGGCTTGCAGGCCGGCCGTGTCGTCCACCAGAGCTCCCGAGGGATCGATCACTTCGCTGATGTCGTGGACGCCGAGCCCCAGAACAGACGAGACCATCATCCACTGCGGCGAGGTGCCGCCGCCTTGGAGGATGCCCCGCTGCCAGGAGTAGGCCGCATCCGAGGCGGTCATGTCGCCGCCTTCGTGGAATTTGACACCGTCACGCATGGTGAAGGTGTAGGACGCGCCGTCCGGCGAGACCGTCCAGTCCGTGGCGAGCTGCGGGACGAACTCATCGACCGCTTCGCCCTTGTAGAAGATCAGGGTCTCGTAGATGTTCTGGATGACTTCGGCGCCTGCCGTCTCATAGTCCAGGGCCGGATCGAGAGTCTGCGGGTCGCCGAAGGTGACCTTGGTGAACGTGGTCGGGTCGGCCGAGTTGATCTCGAGGACTTCCGGGGTGGCGGTTACAACCATCGGAGTGCCACCGACGATCACGGTCTGAACCGCCCCTGAGGGCGTGCAGGCGGAAAAGACCAGCGTGACAAGGATGGCAACCGCGGCCACACTAAACAACCTAGTGCGCATTGTTCTTCCCCTCCTTAGGTGGAAAGAATAGTACGTGCTGTTAGGGACACATAGGGGGTACGGGTCGTGGACGGCTGGCTCACTACCTCCCTTCGATTGTCGTGCGGGGCAAGACGCTCACATTATACCCCCACCCTCGGCGTAGTGGCAGGCGACCCAGTGGCCGGGACGCAGCTCGCGCCACGCCGGCACTTCCTGGGCGCAGCGTTCCTGCGCGATCGGACAGCGTGTGCGGAAGCGGCAACCGGAGGGAGGATTGATCGGGCTGGGCACTTCGCCTTCCAGGATCACCCGCCGGCGCTTCTCCTCCACCAGCGGGTCGGCGACCGGGACGGCGGAGAGCAGGGCCTGGGTGTATGGATGGAGCGGATGCAGATAGATCTCGTCCCGTTCGGCCATTTCGACGAGGATACCCAGGTACATCACGGCCACCCGATCGCTGATGTGCCGGACCATCGAGAGGTCGTGGGCGATGAAAACATAGGTCAGGTGGAATCGATCCTGCAAATCCTCGAGCAGGTTGACCACCTGCGCCTGGATCGACACGTCCAGGGCCGAGATTGGCTCGTCGCAGATGATCAACCGGGGTTGCAGGGCCACGGCCCGCGCCACCCCGATACGTTGTCGCTGACCACCGGAGAACTCGTGCGGATAGCGGTTCGACAGGCTCGGGTTGAGTCCCACTAAGCGAAGCAGCTCGCGCACTCGGCCCGGGATCTCCGAGCGAGGGATGATGTCATGCACCAGCAAAGGCTCTCCGACGATATCGTTGATGGTCATGCGCGGGTTGAGGCTGGCATACGGATCCTGGAAGATCATCTGCATATGCCGGCGCATCAGTCGCAGCTCGTTCCCCTTGAGTCGGGTCAGGTCGACCCCGTCGAACCACACGTGTCCCGCCGTCGGCCGGTACAGTTGCAGGATCGTGCGCCCGGTCGTCGATTTGCCGCAGCCCGACTCGCCCACCAGGCCGAAGGTCTCACCCGTGACAACCTCGAAGCTAACCCCGTCCACGGCCCGCACCGCGCCGACCGTGCGCTGGATCACGCCGCGGGTGATGGGGAAGTGCTTGACCAGGCCCTCGACTTTGAGCAGAACCTTCCCGTTGGCAGCGGTCGCGGTCCGGGAGTCAACTGCGGCAGCGGTGTCCGTCACGCCCGCAGCCTCCCGGTGCGCACGTCGACCCAGCAGGCGATTTCATGCTGCGGAGCGACGCTCATCAACGGCGGATTCTCTCGCCGGCAACGGTCCTGGACGAAGGAGCACCGCGCCGCGAAAGGGCAATACTTTGGGTCTTCCAGCAAGATGGGCGGCATGCCCTCAATCGAGGTCAACCGTTCGCGTTGCTGGTCGAGGCGCGGCAGACTCCCCAACAAGCCGATGGTGTAGGGGTGCTGGGGATTGGCGTAGAGTTCTTTCACCGGGGCCTGCTCGATGATGTACCCGCCGTACATCACCATCACCCGGTCGGCCAGACCGGCGATGATCCCCAGATCGTGGGTGATCCAGATGATCGCCATGCCGATTTCATCGCGCAAGCGTTTGATCAGTTCGATGATCTGCGCCTGGATCGTCACGTCGAGCGCGGTCGTCGGCTCGTCGGCGATCAGGATCTGCGGCGTGCACGAGAGGCCCATGGCGATCATCACGCGCTGGCGCATGCCGCCGGAGAACTGATGGGGATAGTCCTTGAGCCGATCGGCGGCGTTGGCAATGCCCACCATCTCGAGGAGTTCGGCGGCGCGCTCGTTGGCCTGGGTCTTGGTCATCCCCAGGTGGATCTCGAGCGGTTCCGTCAACTGCCTCCCCATCGTCAACACGGGATTGAAGGAGGTCATCGGGTCCTGGAACACCATGCCGATCTGCGCTCCGCGGACCCGGCGGATCTCGTCTTGCGACATCTGGAGCAGGTCCACGCCCAGGAAATCCGCCCGACCTCGAACGATCTCGCCGGGCGGCGACGGGATGAGACGCAACAGCGACAGGACGGTGACGCTCTTGCCGCAGCCGCTCTCGCCAACGATTCCCAGAGTCTCCCCCTGGTCCAGATGAAAGGAGACCCCGTTCACGGCGTGGACGATTCCGTCTGGAGTCTTGAATTGGGTTGCGAGATCGGTGACGTCGAGAACGCGCGGTGAGCTTCCGAGATCGCGCAACATTTGTGGACCGCTCGCCTGACGGAGGGTTGCCATCTGGTCGGTCAAGCCGCCGGAAGGCCCGAACCGGTGGAACCGCCGGCCCCGAGGCCCAGCATGCCGGGGACCGAGCCACTCCGCTCCGGCCTGCCCGCGCGGGCTCGATTTGAGATTATACCCGTTAACCTGGCTCGAACAAGCATGCGGAGGAAATTCGTCCGGAATTTCGCGGACGAGTAGCTGGCCGGGAGGGCCTGCGACGACGATTCTGGACTTTGCGGTCGGCGGCACCTCTTTGATTCCGGGCTTCGCCAAGTCCCGACTCCGGATTCAGGCGCCGCATGTCGAACCCCTACCCTACCCCCAAGTCGTGCAAAGCCCGCTCGACAAGGAGGTTAAGGCCACCTCCCTTGTTCTCCGCTCTTGGGAAGAGGGGAGGGTTGGGCAGGGCTTCAGTCCCATTTACTCGACCGTCTCGCAACCGACCCCAACCTGCGGCTCTCCTGGTCGCCACCCCAAGGTTGATCCCCCGGCTTCCTGGATTAGCAGGACGGCCACGAGCTGATCTTGCCCTTCCATAGTGAAGTGGGCTTGCACGCACCACCGATCGGCCCCCGTGCCGCTGTCCGGCTGGAGATGGATGCTGCCGGGGGAGAGACGCGGGTATTCGCATTCGGGGGATGCGCAGATAGCCAGCGCGGCATCCGCGACCTCTTTTGGAGGCTCCTCCGCCGCGGGGGAGGTCTCCAGGCCGGCGGGCGACGGCACGACGGTCGCCGTTGCAGAAACGGTCGTTACCTCCTGGGCCAGAGTTGGGGCCTTCGCTGTCGCCGAGGCCGCGCCTCCGGAAGAACAGCTCGCTATGAGAATCGGGACGAACAGACATAACAGGTAAGACCGAGACATTCGACACCTCCTCGGGACCGTCACCTTTCGGCTTGTTGTGGGCCTGGATGTCGCACGACGGTTTCCACGCGGGTGCGCGACCCCCACCCCCACCCTCCCCCTTCCAGGAGGAGGTGTCTTGTCCCTCCCCCTTCCAGGGGGAGGGGAGGGTGGGGGTGGTTCCTCCTTAATCCTCTACTCGCACGCTGGCCCTGGCGTGAATTCCTCAAGGTTCCACAAGAGGCTGCCGGCGGTCGGATCGGCCCTCTGCCCGCAGACCAGCGGACTGGCAATCAGCATTCTCGGCCACTGCAACAGAGGCAAGGATGGCACCGCTTCCGACAGGATCGATTGCATTTCGGCGACGGACGACGTGTAGGCCGAGCCAGCCATCGGTCCCAGCCCCGCTTGGCCGCAGGCTTCGTCAAAGGCCACATCGCTGAAACCACTGGCATTGCTGCCTTCCGGGTTTTCAGCGGAGGGAATCTCCGGGCTGCTGAAGACTTCACACGCGGGAGCGACCCATTGCAGCCAGGGCCAGGCGACCAGATCGAACGATCGACCGAAAACCGACCCCTCCGGCCACGGGGTGAAAAGATCTTCCGGTGGAACCGATTCAACCGAAATGGCAGCACCACAACCGGCGAGGTCTTCTGCGATGGCCGCCCCCAGTGCGGCCTGGATGGAGTCCTCGGGAGTCAATAGCGAGAACTCGAGCGGTGCGCCGTCTCCCACGCCGGACACGCCCTGCGCCACGCGAGGGGTGCTCGCCTCTCCATCCTGGTCGATCCATCCCAACGACTCAAGCTCCTGCGCGCCGGCCGCCGCAGCATGGGGAGGACCGCCCGTCCCCGTCACGGCTAGCGGGTGGCCCGTGGGCAGATAACTCCCCGGGACCGGGCTCAAGCCCCCAAGAACTTGATCGATCAATCCCTGCCTGTCGATGCATGCGGCGAGGGCGCGCCGAGTCGCCGGATCGGCGAGGACGGCAGCCCGATCATCCGCCGGCGCCGTGTCGAAATCGAGGCGCTCCATCAAAACGCCGGGGACCGACGACAACCGGATCCGGCCCTGACCCGAAAACAGTTGTAGCCGATCGAGAACTCCAAGCCCGACCAGCGATTCCTCGAGGACGTCGCACTCCCCGGTCAACACTTGCTGCAACGCGCCGGCGTCGCGTTCTCCAAGAAACCGGACCAGAAGGTGCTCGAATGCCGGCAACCCCTGCGTCCTTCGATAGTAGTTGGGATTGCGGACAAACTCCATCGATTGCCCGGACTCCCATCGCTCCAGCGCATAAGGCCCCCAGCCGACCGGTGCGCGGCTGGCCTCCTCGCGCTGAGGCAGATCACCGGGGGCGATGTCGCCCAGCAAGTGCTCCGGCAGCGGGCTCCAGAAGTTACCGGCGAATTCGGGATCCAGGAATCCGGGGATCCCGGACCAGCGGACCGTCTGTTCATCCAGCGCTTCATACGTCGCCGTCCGATGGACCTGGTCTTTGAGGGTCGGGGTGTCCGGGTGTGAGTCCAGTTGAAACGAGAAGACTGAGTCCTGCGCCGTCAGCGGCTCGCCGTCCGACCACTGCAGTCCCGGTAGCAAGCGAAAGTCGACAACGAGCCGGTCAAGCTGAACTTGCCCACCTTCGAAGTTCCTCACGCAGTCGAACGAAGTACATCCCTCAGGCAGGTAGAGCTTACCGATGCGCAAGGTCTCTGGCAGGCTGCTTTCCGGGTTGAAGTAGAGGTCGCCGCTGGACAGCGTTACGGGTTCGAGCCGAGCCGTCCCGGCCTCCAAGCTGGGAAGCTCCTCCAGGATCACCGGGCGAAACTGGTATCCCAGGACATCGATCGGACCGTCGTACAGGGCCGGCAGGATCGTCTGTGCCGAATGGTTGGGGCCGCCATAGATGTAGAGCGTGTCCGGTTCTTCCGCCAGACACACAACCAAGACACTTGGCGCCGGCGGCGGAGTCGGCACGACGACCGGCGGGGTAGGTGTGTCGGCGGCGCCTTGAGCGAAGGGGATCTCAATGGAAGACGGCGCCGAGCAGGCCGCTGCCGCGAGCAAGCACACGATGATTGGCTTCCAGCCACGGGCTCCCATACCGGATAGACGAACGACACGACGGCGAAAGACCCCTGCCTTCCACCCCCACGCCGCGCGCCGTCCCCCAGTCTCGGGGCCAGAGTCAAGAGCGTTTGGGTCAGGCGGTGGGGCGGGTTCCGTGATCGATTGAGGAATGAGGCGGCGGGTCGACTCTGGCATTCGCAGGGCTATTCCTCTGGAGGGCTTGACTGCGCGCCAGGCTCCGACTTCCGAATCTCGTCGAGCACCTGCCGATCCTCCGGCGTGAGGTCGGCGTGCTCAAGCAAGTCCGGACGACGCCTCCAGGTGCGCTCGATGGCCTGGCGCCTCCGCCAAGAAGCGATCCGGGCATGGTCGCCAGATAGCAGAACGTCCGGCACGGTCCATCCCTGGAAGTCCGACGGCCGGGTGTAGTGCGGATACTCGAGTAGCCCTCCGGCATGGGAGTCGTTGGCCGCCGCGTTTTCATCGCCCAGGACTCCCGGGAGACAACGCGTGACGGCGTCGATGACGATCAGCGCCGGCAGCTCGCCGCCGGTCACAACGTAGTCGCCGATCGATATCTCGTCCGTCGCCAGGTGCTGGCGGATCCGCTCGTCGACCCCCTCGTACCGGCCGCAAAGCAGCGCCAGGCGACGGTGCCCGGCGAGCTCGAGCGCGATCGACTGCCGAAACGGCCGGCCCTGCGGCGTCAACAGAATGACGGGCGTGTCGTGCAGCGCCTCTCCCACCGTCGCCTGGAGCGCGCGGAAAATCGGCTCGGCCTTCATCACCATGCCTCCGCCGCCGCCGTAGGGCACGTCGTCCGTCGTGCGATGCCGGTCGATCGTGAAGTCGCGCGGGTCATGCAGATAGACTTCCAACAGGCCGGCCTGACGAGCCCGACCCAGCACGCTGGCCGAGAGATACGGGGCCAGCAGGTCGGGGAAGATGGTGAAGACGTCGAAGCGGATCATAGGGCGCAAGCTCCCCGCGAGCTTAGAGCTCGCGGGGAGCTTCGGGATTATAGCATTCAGGTCGCGGGCCTGGTCGCGTCCGATCGATCGAGCCAACGTTCGATCGACCGCCCGGTCGCTTGGAACGCCAGTTCAGGCAGCCCAGCTGGATCAAAGAAGGCGACGGCATCGGCGTCATCCCCCGGTCGCAGCGTTCCGCCGACCTTCTTTGCGGTGAAAACCAGGACGATGTCCGCGCCCTGGGGGTGTTCCCGACCGGAGAAAACGTCCAGCACCCCGGTCGTCTCCACTTCCAAACCCGTCTCCTCGCGACATTCCCGCTCCGCCGCCAACCGCGGATCCTCGTCGGCATCGACAAAGCCGGCGGGCAGACTCCATCGGCCTTGCTGCGGTTCGAGCGCACGTCGAACCAGCAGGATCTTTCCATCCTGCAGGACCAGCACGCCGGCGGCCACCTTGGGATCGTCGAAGTGAATCCTGCCGCACGAAGGGCAGACCGGCCGAATCCGGCCAAACGCCAGCCGCAACTCGACAGCGTGTCCACAGGCCGGGCAGAAGTGGACGGAGCGCTCCCCCACGGTTTAGCGGCGCCGTCGGGCGCGCACCGTCAGGACGGCCAAAACGACAACGACTACGGCCAGAACCCATTGCGCTACGGCCAGGGCGCCCGTCGGTCCGCCAGGGATCTGAGCCGCCCGAGCTATTTCCTCCTCGTCGGTCTCAGTTGTCTTGCCTGCTTGATCTTCACCCGCCTCCTGGCGATAGGCGAGAGAAGGTACGCACGACGGGCAACCGGTCGCGGATGGCGCCGGGGAGGGAACGACAACGCCGCCCAAGGTCGGAGCCGGTGCGGCTGTGCCGGCCGGGACCGGAATCGCAGCGGCTGCTGGAGGCGGCGCCTCAGCCTCCAGGGGAGCTTCACTCGTTGGCAGCGCGGCTCCGGCGATATCGGCGAACATCTCCAGCGCGGCCGTCGTGGCCGATTCCGCGACCGGAGCGGCAGCGCCAAATTGCAGTGGAACCACCGAGAGAGTCCGGACGGCCGTGGTGAGAACGAAGAGGGCGGTAGCCAACACCGTGGCGAAGCGGAGATAGGCGAAGCCTGGTTCCCTCCGGCGAACTGCGTCGGCCGCGCGCAGTGTGAAGTTGCGCGGGGCTCGCACCTCTTCAAGCCCACGCACGGCGGTTACGACCTGACGCATATCGTCAAGGCTCAGCCGAAGCTCCGGCTCGGACTCCAGCCTGGCATGTAGTCTGGCTGCTTCCCGAGGATCCAGGTCGCCATCGAGGTAGGCCGACAAGCGCTCCAGGTCTCGGGGGGGAAGACGGTCCAATCGGCTCACGAGGATCTCTCCTCCGCGAGACGCATCTCCCAGCCGGAAAGTTCCCGGCTGGCTTCCAAGCACTGGCGCAGGCGCGCCCGGGCCCGGGCCAACCGGCTGCGCACGGTTCCGACCGGGGATCCCATCGCGCTTGCCACTTCGGAGTAATCGAGCGCCAGAATGTCGGCCAAGATCACGACGATTCGGAACTCGGACGGAAGACTGAGCAGGCAGCGTTCGATGGCTCGGGTGACTTCGGCCCGTTCTGCGGAAGCTTCAGGGCCCTCATTCGCCGCAAAGAACACGTCTTCTGTTGCGACGCCGTCACCGGTCGGCGAAGCCTCCTCCATTTCCTCCAATGACTCCGCCGGCCTTCGTTTGCGGCGACGCAACTCGTCATAGCAGGCGTTGGTGACGATGCGCAATAACCAGGCACGAAACGAGCCACCGCGGTAGCTGCTCAGGCTGCGGTACGCCGACAGGAAGGCTTCCTGGGTGGCATCGGCGGCGCTGTCGCTGTCCCCTGTGATGCGATAAGCAAGGTTGAAAGCTTTGGACTGGTGGGCAAGGACGAGCTGGTTGAAAGCCTCCACGTCGCCGCGGCGGGCATCGGCGATGAGAGCAGCCTCGTCCATGGAGGCATGATACACCAGTCACCAGTTGCCAGTGACCAGCCACCAGTGAACATGTGTCCACTGGTAGGTGGTAACTGGTCACTGGTTACTGGTTACTGGCTACTGGTGACAGGTGTGCTAGCGGCTGGCGCGTGGGACGGCGTCGGGATTGAGGGTTCCGGTGGCAGGGACTGGCACGTAGGGCCGGATGGCGGCCCGCAACTCGCGGGCGTTGAAAGGTTTGGCCAGGAAGGCGGTCGCACCGGCCGTGAAGGCCGACCGCTTCTCGTCGGGAAGAACCTTGGCGGAGACCATGATCACCGGAGTATTGCGGAACCCTTCTCGGCCGCGGATGTTGCGAAGCATCGTCAACCCGTCCATCTCCGGCAGCATCATATCGAGAAGGATCAGCCGCGGCTGGAGACTCTCCAAGATTGCCAGGGCGTGCTCGGCTCGATGCGAGATGACCGCGTTGAGACCGTAGGAGTTCAGAATCTCCTGGAGAACCCCGGTGTACGGGACCTCATCATCGACGACCAGCACGGCGGAGCGACTCAAGCCTGGCCCCCTCCGGAGGCGGTTCGCACTATCGGATTGTATGCGCAAGACTGGCCGGGTCGGCTTACATCTGGCTCACACCGCGCCCCCTCCGTGCTGTGGCGGCTCTACCTCCTGCCAGTTCTGGCGGATGTGATCTCCTTCACCGGACCCCTGGGCCAAGTGCGGGCCGCGAGGACAGGCGGATAGGAAATTCGGCCTACTTCGACAGGTCCGCAGATTCCTGCCATGACGAGGGATTCTGCGAACTCATTTCGCGCGCAGCGACAAAGAAAACCGCCCGGCGGCCCGGGCGGCGAAGCGGACGGGAAACGACCAAGGCATCGTCGACCGGCCTTCGAACATGCCCCCGGAGTGGGTGCCGGTCGCGTCCAGCCCGATGGACAACGCAGCTCCGACGACGGCGCCCTCGACCAGAGTCGCCGAGCCGAAGGCCTGCCCCGCGGCCGCCAGTACCACCATGGTGAGGAGGGAGGCGACAATGGTGACCGCACGCATCATGGGGCTGCCGCGCATTTCCACAGAGACGCCGCCTGGCCGACTTTCGTCAGTCGCCAATCGTCGGGCTCGGGGAATCTCAGCGCCCTTCTCTTCCCAGGACGCTGCCTTGAGGCTGGCTGGGAGGGCGGCCTTGGCTTGGCGAGAAGAGAAGCCTCTTGGCGATGACCTCCTCCCAGACGGTCTCCAGCCAAGGACCATCGGGGCTGGGGCGCCGTGCCTACGGAGGCAAGGTCAGGGGGCGCTTGGCTGGGGTGTGGCCAGGAGCTTGATGATCGCCAAGGGAACCCCGTCCCGTTGGACCGTCGACAGCAGCGGCGCATCCGGGAAGAAATCCGGGTTGACCGTAGCCCAGCTGCACCCGACGATAAGCACGGGACGGAAATTGTCGTTGGTGGCCATCTCGGAATCCTCGAGCAGGCGAAGGTCTTCACGAGCAAAGGGAATGGCGTTGGCCTCCGGGCCCGTCACGGCGATATCGGCCGACGCCGGCGCGTAGCCGTTCACGAAGGTCATCGCTTCGCGCAGGGAGGTGCACCAGTAGTCGGACATGTACCGACCGTACGCGCCACGGACTCCTCCGACGAGCTCGTTAAAGTATCCGTACTCATACGGATGGAGCCGGCCGATCGCCAAGACTCCAGGGAGAAGAATCGCGACCAACAATAGCGCCCGTGCCAACGGTGCCCGCGCGAGGCGACCGAGACGCTCCAAGGCGATGGCGGCCATGACAAACAAGGGGGGCATCATGAAAAGGACGTGGCGAAAGTAGTTGTAGACCGGGGTCTTGAACACAACGACGGCAAGGAAGGGCGCCAGAAACCACAAGAGAAGAATCCACGCGATGGCGGCCAACGGATCCCGTCCCCTAGCCGTGCGGACGACAAGGACCAAGCCCCCGAGCACGAGCACAATCGCGGGCAGAGTGAACTGGATAGCCATGACCTCGGGAAGGTACCAGAAGGGGAGCTCATTCGATGGGTAGACGATTCCGTTTAGCAGTACCGGGCGGAGCTGCGGAAATTGCAGAGTCCGATCCAGGCTGTCGAAGAACATGCCCAAAGGCGATCCCCAAACCTGGGGCCAGAGGGCATAGGCGACGACTGCCGCCGCCCCGAAATAGACGACCATCAGAATGGCGATCCTGGGTCCTGCCCGCACCAGCGCATACCCCGCCACCAGCAGGCCGGCATAGATCGCGGTGGTGCGAATGGCAATGCACATTCCGAAAACGATCGCGGCTGGCAGGGCCATCGGTGGAAGGGGAGAGTGAAGGCCTTGGCGAAGCCCGGCGACCAAGGCGGTCCGTCCGGCCCGCACTCCCCTGGGCCATACCCTGCCGGCGACCACTAGAGCCACGCCTGCCATCACCATCGTTGCCAGAAAGAGGACGAGGTTGGTGAAGAGATTCGCCCGCTGGACGTAGTCCTCCACCGGGACTTGCGCGGCGTGCTCCGCGAACCGAACAAAAAGGCGGTTGATCGGCGACGAGGCTTCTCCCCGGTACGCGGCGTTGACCACACCCTCGACTGTGGTCCTCAATGGCCGATCGATAGCGATGGTCAGGAGGGGCACACTCAGTGCCAGCACGGCAGCCACGATCCCCGCCCACCTGGCCCGGCGCGGATCCTCCACCCACGCGGCACGCAGAACGGGACCGAAGGCAGATGGATCCGCGGCTTCGCCGTTTGTCTCCGAGCGACGGTTGTGCCCAGCCGCGACGAAACGGTCGGCCATGCCCAACCCCAGCAGCATCGTCAACGCGAAGAAGGCCATAAAAGGAATGTCCTTCTGGTTGATGAAGGCATGGCCAAAGAACACTGGCTGAGTCTCGAAGAGCAGCGCGCCCGCAAGAGCCGCGCTGGGGCGGACGAACCGCAAGGCCAGCGCATAGACGCAAATCACGGCCACCTGAAACGTGAGGAAGTTGGCGAAGTGCCTGCCATCGACAAAGGCCCAGCCCGGGATGACGCGGTCGAGGAATTCGCCCACTTTCAGCCAGACCATCAGGTAGAACGGTCCCTTGTCTTGGCGCAATGCGTCTACGTAAGGCCGCTCGGGGTGTTGATAGGAGAGGAGCGTCTCGCGGGCGAAGATGACGTTCGGCCACTCATCGGTGGACTGGCCGTAGTGCGGGGTCAGCAGGAACCCCACGATCAGGTTGCACGTCACGAGCGCTGCGATGGGGAGGTAGCGCCCCCAGGGAACTCTTGGAGGTGGGAAGGCGGGGTTCTTGTCGGGGGTCATCTTCGTCGTGTGCGGCTATCGGGGCTTCAGAATTCTACGCCCACCGCCAGGTTGGCTCGCCATCAGGCCAAGCGAAAACAAACCTCGCGTCCCACGTGGGACGCGAGGTCGATGAGTCACCCCCTTGGCGATGACCTACTCTCCCAGGCCGTCTCCAGCCAAGTACCATCGGCGCTGGCGGGCTTAACTGCCGGGTTCGGGATGGGACCGGGTGTACCCCCGCCGCTTCAATCACCAAGAGGCGTATTTACTTGTTTCAACTGAATCGCGACCAAACACCAGTCACCAGTGACCAGTTATCAGTCACCAGTCCAGTTGTTTATTGATCACTGGTCACTGGTCACTGGTCACTGATCACGGCTCTGAAGAACGTCTAGTTCTCCGCATCACAGCTAAGCCCTCGGCCATTAGTACGGCTTGGCTGAGCCCCTTACGGGGCGTACACCCGCCGCCTATCAAGCA
>Ga0184633_10000019_pt1 | contig 45819 bp, 35 predicted proteins | sample PLM31_170_b1_FD_133156 | JGI IMG/M metagenome (GOLD analysis project Ga0184633, IMG submission 133156) | Groundwater sediment microbial communities from an aquifer in East River, Colorado, USA - PLM3-1_170_b1 | ecosystem: Environmental > Terrestrial > Soil > Riparian zone | place: USA: East...
ATCGAGCTCAGAATCGGTTCGATCCTGACGTCCACCAGGTCCAATTGTTCATCGACCAGCGAGACCCCCTGCGGCAGATCCACAGCCGCGCGCTGTTGGATGCTGGCCTCGGCGCCGGTGAGGGAGATCGGTCCGGTCTGGACGTACCCGGGAAGCGATTCGACCGCCGCCGGATCCCCGGAGAAGACGACGACCGTCGGCGGCGTGACCGAAACGTTGCTGACGCGGTAGCCGGGCGCCACCTGTCCCGTGAGCGACGGCAGGACCGCCACCGAGCGGAAACCGCCTGGGAGCGAGACTTCGATTTGAACGCGAGCCGAGGCCGGCTCCAGATCGATCCCCGAGACGATCTCACCCGAGGCGTCGCGCGCCGCCAGGTCGACCGAGGCGTCGATGTCTTGATCGGCCCCGGTCAGATCGATGGGAGCGACGGCTTCGGTGATCTTGTCGACGATCGAGGCAGGGCCGACGACCGCGACCTCGCCCGGAGTCACCTGGGGAGTCCCGGCTCGATAGCGGGTGGCCGGTTCGCCGACCACCAACGACCGCACCGGAACCGTGCGACGGGAGGCCGCCTCGAGAGTAATCTGGACCTGCTCCGGATCCAACCCCGTGACACGGGCGCCCGTCGCTGCCATGGAAGCGACCAGGGGCACCAAATGCGAGCCCGCTGGCAGTTGCGAGAGGTCGGCGCGGAGCTGGATCTCGGAGGCGTTGAGACTCTGCCAAACCGAGGACGGCGCCCGAACCGTCACCCGCCCCTCGGCGGGGGGATCCCCGACGAGCAAAAGGCCGTCCGCCGGATCGGTGTAGCTGATCGGGATGGACGACGAGAATTCCCGCTCCTCGATCGGGTCGGTGGCGCTAACGCCCGCCATCCAAACGGAGAGCGCCAGAAGGAAGGCGAAGAGCAGGTTCTCGAAGTTGTCCCACAGCCAGCGGCGCACAGTGGGCCTCGCCCTCTACAGGGCGCCAAGGGCGACCGGGCCGGAAGGGGGAGGGGTTGGCCCGGGGTGTCGTTGGGGTGATCTCATTTGACCGCTTCCGCAGTTTCCACGGGCTCTTTTGAGCCGCGTCGGTCGGTGCGTGTCAGCCGGGTGAGCCAGGCGGGGAGGGTACCGGCCGGGCGAGGTCGATAGAACGCGAACAGGATGTTGCGCAGCCGAGCCGGATCCAGCCGGCGGATCATTCGGCCGTTGTGCGCGACGGAAATGGCGCCGTTCTCCTCGGAGATCACCACCGCGACGGCGTCGCTGACCTCGCTGATGCCCAGGGCGGCGCGATGACGCAGCCCCATTTGCCTGTCCCGCGCAGGGGAGAGCGTTCCGCTGGAGGACAGCGGCAGCACGCACGCGGCGGCCGCGATGCGGTCGCCGCGCAGGATGACCGCGCCGTCGTGCAACGGCGTATTCACATGGAAGATCTGGAGCAGGAGCTCGGGGGAAAGCATGGCGTCGAGCGCCACTCCGGTCTCCAAGTACTCGCCCAGGCGGACTTCGCGCTCGATCACGATCAGGCCGCCAAGCCCGCGATCCGACAGGCGCTGGGCGCCGCTCGTCAAGGAAGCGATCGTCAGCTCCAGATCGCTTGGCCCGACGCCCATGTTGAAAAGCGGCCCGGCCCGGCCCAGCCGTTCGAGCGCCCGCCGGATTTCCGGTGCGAAGATGACCGGGATGGCGATCAGCAGCGCCGGCAACATCGTGCGCAACAGCCAGGTGAAACCGGGCAGCGGGACCAGCGACGTCAAGACGGCCAGGCCGACGACCAGCACGACCATCCCGCGCAGCAGGACCACGGCGCGCGTCCCGCGCACCAGGCGAAGCAAGACGTACAGCACCGCCGTGACCAGCAGCAGGTCGAGCACGCTGAGCCAGTTGAGGCGTTGGATATAGGAGGCGAAGTCGCCCAGCAGGGTGTTCAACATCGAAGGGCGCTCGGCGCGGGCCTCACTGCGACGCCTCTAGATTGCGCAGGAGCTCCTCATACCCCTCCAGGCCCGGCGGCCGGAGGGCGATGATGGTTCGGATGGTTTGAATGGAGTCGCCGATCTGGCCGGCGTCGAGTTGAATCTCCCCGAGCGCATCGTACTGGGCGATGGCGTCGGCGGTCCGGCCGGCGGCGCGGTAGGCCTCGGCCAGGCGGGTGTGCAACGCCTGCTTTCCCGGATGCTCGCGCGCCAGTTCTTCCAGGAAGGCCAGGGCATCCATGCCGCGCCCGGCGCCCACCAGCCGATCCAGGTACCGGTCCAGGACGACGGCCGCCGCTTCTTCCTGGCCCAGCCGGAGGTGGATATCGATCAGTTGGATATTGGCCTTCTCGTCGGTCGGGTCGAGCGAGGCGATCTGCTCGTAGGTGCGCAGGGCGTTGCGCACCTCGAGGCGCGCCAAGTCCATGTCGCCCATTTCGCGCAGGATGCGAATCTCCCAGCCCGGCTCGACCTGCGACTGTTGCGCCAGGCGCAAGGCGTCGGTCAGGGTGCGGCGCGCTTCCTCGATTTGCGCCATCTGGCGGTACAGGTTCGCCAACTCGACGAACTGGCCCAGCGCTTCGTCGGTGCGCGCCTGCTGGGCCAGCAGCTCGATCAACCGGGCGCGTGCGTTCAGATCGACCGGGGCGAAATTGAGGATGCGCAGGTAGACCTCGGATGCCTCGCGGACCTCGCCGCGTACTCGGTGGGTCTCGGCGACGGTCTTGAGCTTGCGCATGGCGTTCTCCTGCCGTCCCGACTTGAAGAGGATCTCGGCCATGCGCAGGTGGATCGGGAGATAGTAGGGGGAGGCGCCCAGGGCCAAAAGTGCCTCCTCCATCGCGGCGCTCATGTGGTTCGAGTTCACCAGTTGGTCGATCGCCTCCAGGTGTCGGAACACGCGGTCGCTGGCGCCCACCTCGAACATCTTGGCGATGGGGGTGGCCGTAGCTCCTGGGGCTTCCGCCTCGACCGTATGCCGGGCGGCGCGCACCTGCTGCATCCAATGCGGCCCGCTCAACAACCCCAGCGTGCTGTCGTTCAACCGTTCCAGGCCATCCTGGTTGCCCTCCGCCATGGTGGCTTGCAGACGGTCGTAGTAGTCGTTGAGCTTGGCGGACTGGCTTGGGTCCACCGACAGGGTGTCGGCGATCCGCAGGACCTGCACCAGATGGCGCGCCGCCTCGGACTGATCGCCTTGCTCGCGTGCGATACGGCCGAGCGCCAGATGGGTGCCAAAGGCCAGCTCGGGGTGCCCCACTGCCAGCAGCAAATGTTTGTGGGCCAGATCGAAGCTCCCCTGCTCCTTGTACAGAACGCCGACGTTGTAGTGGACGGCGGGATTATCGAGGCCGGCCTTCATCGCGCCTTCGAATTCTTTCAGCGCCAACTTCTTCTGGCCGCGGGTCTGGAGGTCGATGGCCTGCGTCAGCTGACGCTGAATCGCCGAGCGGGAAGCGGCATCGCGCTCGGCGGCCTTCTTCCCCCGCCCGAGAGCCGCAAGTCCGGACGACTTCCCGGAAGCCGAATCCTCACCGGTCTCCTCGAAAAGCAGGCCGGCAAGCATCGTCAAGGCCTGGCGTTGAGCGGCCGATTCGGGATCCGCATCGAGATCGGGCTCTTCGCGGGCGGTTCCAGCGCGCAGGACCTCCCCCACTTCGACCATCCGCAGCGGAGCGGTGCCGCCGCGGGGCGGTGGAGCACCGGGCAACGGCTTCCCCTCCCGCAGGAGTCGCAACACATGCGCCGCATCCGGGTTGCCGGGGATCAGTGCCAGGGCGCGCTGCGCCGCCTCGACCCCACGATCGGGCTTTCCGCCGCGCTGCAGGATCGAAGCCACCGCCAGGTACTCGTGAACCGCCTCACGGCGACGGCCCATGCGTTCGTGAGTCAGCGCCAGACGCGAGCGAGCCGCCAGGTTCTCGGGTGCCATCCGGCCGACGTGACTCCAACACTCGAGGGCCTTCTCGGCATCCTTGCGCCGGACGTAGAGCTCCCCAGCCGCCTCGCGATGCTCGATGGCTTCCTTGGTCTGCCCCAGGCGTTCGAAGATCTCGGCGCAACGCTCGACGGGCACCGGGTCGTCTGGCGTGAGCTTGGCCGCCTGGCGATACACTGCCAGGGCATCCGGCAATTGATTGGTTTCGAGGAGGGCCAGCCCCAGGCTGGTCAGGGCGCGCGGGTCGTCAGGGAATTCGGCGAGCGCCTTGCGGTAGTATCCGATCGCCCGGTCCCATTTCAGGTCCCAGGCCGCCGAGTGGCCGAGCTGCATCGACTCGTCGAAGAGATCCTGGCGTCCGGTCATGGCGTTGCATATGTCGCGCGAAGCGAGCAAACGATTCTAGCATACTCGTTCTGATGCGCTCTTCAGGATGGGGACGCGTTGACTCTTGGCCCTGCCGCCCTCACCCCTTCGGGCACCCCTTCGGGTGCACCCTGGGTGTGCGCCGAAGGGCGTGGCGGCCCTGTCCCCTAGGGACACCGGAAGGGGTGTAGAGGGCGGGGACTTGCGCCCAGGGCGCAAGTCCCCGGCAGGGCCAGGAAACTGACAGGTTTGCGTTGGAGACTACGCGACAGGCCGCATCTCGGACCAGTTGGCGCCCGCCTTGGCGTCGGTCTTGAGAGGGAGACGCAGCGGGAAGGCGGATTGCATCACCTGCTGCACCTGCCGAGCGGTCTCGGAGAGTTCGCTGACCGCGCACTCGAGCACGAGCTCGTCGTGAACCTGCAACAACAGGCGCGCCGACAGGCCCGCCTGCTCCAACTCTCCCGGCAGTCGAAGCATCGCCAGCTTGATGATATCGGCGGCAGTGCCCTGGATCGGAGCGTTGATGGCTTCTCGGCGGGCGCGCGAACGGGCTACTTCGGAGGCGGCCGGCCCGCCGGCGACGAGCTGGGGGAAGTATCGTCGTCGGCCGAGCAGGGTTTCGACGTAGCCGTCGCGTGAGGCTTGCCGCCGAACCTGATCGAGGTAGCGCTGCACTCCGGGGAAGCGGCCGAAGTAAGCCTTGACGAAATTCTCGGCTTCGCTCAGGGTCATCCCGGTGGAACGCGACAGACCGTAGGGGCTCATGCCGTAGATCAGGCCGAAGTTGACCGCCTTGGCCTGGCGGCGCATTTCGGCCGACACCCCGTCGGCCGGCACGCCGAAGACGGCGGCGGCCGTGGTGGCGTGGATGTCCTGGTCGTCGAGGAAGGCGGCGATCATCGCCTCGTCCTCGGCCATGTGAGCTACGATGCGCAGTTCGATCTGGGAGTAGTCGACGCTCAACAGGCTGCGTCCGGCGCCGGCGATGAACGCCTGCCGGATGCGGCGTCCGAGCTCGGTGCGGATCGGGATGTTTTGCAGGTTCGGATTGGACGACGCCAATCGCCCGGTGACCGAACCGGTCTGGCTGTACGAAGTGTGGACGCGTCCGGTCGCAGCATCAATCTGCTCCGGCAGGGCGTCGGTGTAGGTCGACTTGAGTTTGGCGATCTCGCGATGATCGACGATGAGGGCCACGACCGGATGGGCCGGGCGCATCTCTTCCAAGACGTCGCCGGCGGTGGAGAGCAGGCCGGCGCTGGTCTTGCGGTTTCTCCCCGGGGGGCTCAGCTTGAGCTCATCGAAAAGGACGCGCGAAAGCTGTTGGGTCGAATTCAAGTTGAAGGAGTGGCCGACGACGCCGAAGATCTCTTGCTCGAGACCGGCCAGGCGCGTCTCGAGTTCCGACGACAAACGCCGCAGCAGATCTCGGTCGAGTCGCACGCCGATGATCTCCATTTCCGCCAACACCGTCACTAGAGGCATTTCCACGTCGCCAAAGAGCTTGGCCTGACGCTTCGCCTCCAGCTCCGCCGCCAGCTGTGGCTTGAGCGCCAGGCAGGCGCAGGCATCGGCGATGGCGTAGGGGGCGGCGGCGGAGATCGGCACCTCGGCCATCGTCCGCTGCCCCTTGCCTCTGCCGATGAGCGTCTCGATCTCGGTCATTTGCAGGCCAAGGCGGACGAAGGCCAGGCTCTTGAGGCCCAGGTTGTGCGAGGCCGGGTCGCACAACCATTCGGCGATCATCGTGTCGAAGGTCAGCGGCGCCGGCCGGATTCCGCTCCGGGCGAGAACGGTGTAGTCATATTTCAGGTTGTGGCCGATCTTCGCCAGGGAGTCGCGGCGAAAGGCGGGGGCCAACGCCTCGAGCACGCGCCCCGTCGGAAGCTGTTCGCCCCCGGCGAATTCCGGCCGGTGCCCGATCGGGAGATACACACCGTCGGCTTCCGTGAAGGCCAACGAGATCCCGACCAACATCGTTTGCATGGCATCGGTCCCGGTCGTCTCAACGTCGACGGCGACCTCGCCCGAGTCCGCCAACCGGCGCACCAGCTCTTCCAGTTTCGCGGGCGTGTCGATGATCGCCTGCGGGGCGACTTCGGCAGGTAGTTGCGCCGGTGCGGCCGCGAACATGTTGAGCTGCTGCGTCCCGCTGTCCTTGGCTTCGGGGAGGCGATCCAGCAGCGAACGGAACTCGAGCGTTCGGAATAGTTCCGTCACCGCCCGGCTGTCGTATCCCGTCCAGCGGCAGGCCTCAAGATCGAAGGGGAGGTCGACGTCGGTGACGATGCGGGCCAGACGCCGGCTGAGCAACGCCTGCTCGCGGCCCGCCTCCAGCTTGCTCCGGAACCTCGGTGGGATGGCTTCCAGATGATTGTAGATTTCGTCCAGGGTCCCGTGCTCTTTGAGCAGAGCGACGGCGGTCTTCTCCCCGATGCCGCTCACACCGGGGATGTTGTCGCTGACATCGCCGACGAGCGCCTTGTAATCGACAATCTGGGGGGCCTCGATTCCGAGACGCTGTCTCACCTCGTCCGGTCCGTAATCGATGGCCTCCGAGAGCTTCTGTCCGGCCAGGCGGACCGTGACGTGATCGTCGGCCAGCTGCAGCAGATCTCGGTCGCCGGTCAGGATCGTGACCTCCACCCCTTGCCCGGCGGCGCGCTCGGCGACCGTCCCCAACACATCGTCGGCCTCGTAGCCCTCGCGTTCGAGGATCGGGATTCCGAAAGCCGCCACCAGCTCGCGGATTCGGTCGAGTTGAGGCGCCAGGTCGTCCGGCATCTTCGCCCGGGTCGCTTTGTAGGCTGGGTAGACTTCGTCGCGGAAGGTGCGGCCGGTGTCGAAGGAGACCGCCAGGTACTCGGGGGCATCGCGTTCGAGCAGCCGAAGCAGCACCGAGGCGAAGCCGTACGTGCCGGCCGTGGGCTCGCCGGACTTGGTCGTCCAGCGCGAGGCGTCGCCGGCCCGCGTGAGGGCGTAGTAGGTGCGGTAGGCCAGGGCATGGCCGTCGATCAGGAAGAATCGGGGGGCAGGGGACATGCGGGCGGGCCGATCGCGCGAGAGCGGATTCTAATCTCTAATCGCCAATCTCCAATCTCCGATGCTCGATGGCGATTGGAGATCAGAGATCAGGGATCAGAGAGCCGAGATCGGAGATTAGGTGTCTTACGAGCGGGGTCTGAATCCCTGCCCTCGCCGAGTACCTTCGATGAACCTGCGGATATCACTCTCGGCCGGCAAAGAGCCGCTTGCGAGCATGAAAGGAGACGCCCAGAACCGACCCGAAGGAAGGTCGGCTGTCAGCTGAGGGAATGTCTGCAGCAGGCGCGCCGCCAAGCCGTCTCGCAATTGCTGAACCGCCTGGGCCGGGGCGACTTCTGACCCCAGGCGGAGGACGATGGCCAGCCGCTCCGGACGGATGTCGACCCGCTCGGCCCGCCAATCCCAGGCCAGACAAAGCCGGTGAATCCATCTCCGTAGCCGCTCGACCATGGATCCCGTCAGGCGATGTTCCGGAAAGCGAGGAATCAGGACGAGCGAAAACAGGAGCGGGATCCCGCCGGTAGCAAGAGGCATCTGGATACCCATGCCCGGGACGGGCGGCAGCCCCGACGGGCGAAGAAAAGGAAAACGGTCCTCACTGGCAGGACCGGCCGGGATCCAGTCCTTGGGAAGGCTGATCCCCGCCCGAGTCGGGGTGGGCCTTGGGACGGCCGACCTGTCGGCGAACAGGTTTCGCTCCAGCTCAGCCGAAGCTCGCTCAGGGACCCAGTCGCGTGGGAGAGCCGAAGCGCCCTGGCGCGCGGCCGCGGCTTGCGGCGCCGGTCCTCCGGCTCGGACGACCGTCTGTACGAGCGCTTGTCCGGAGCGGCGGGCATTCCCCAATGGTGTGTCCATGGTGAAGAAGGCGACGAGCGCGAGATCGCCTTGCACTGGAGTGGCGTACAGGACGTAATCGATCTCGGAGCCGGGAGGCGTGTAAAAGCGTGTTACGGATCCGCGGCTGGCCACATCGGTCGAGGCGGCGACGGCCGGGGCGAGCTGCTCCATGGTTAGTTTCGCGCTTGGGGAGGCGAAGGCCACCATGCGGCCGGCGCGGAACAGGGCGGCCGCCTCCACCTGGAAAGCCTCCGAACCTGAGCGAAAAGCTTGGGCGACCGCGTCCGTGACTCCCAACGCGCCGGCTGGCACAGGCGGCGAAAACGGTGCGGTGGGAGCGTTCGGCGCTGTCATTCGCAGCCGGCCTCAGGGGCCGGCATGGGTGGATTTATGGGTAGCGATCGCACGACTGTAGCACAGGCGGGCGGCCCACGACAACCGGACAGTGGTCAGTGGCGAGGGGTCGGGACTCAGTTACCGCCGCTTCGCGGGCACTGTCATGACCAATCGTGGAAAAGGGTGCCTCCGGCCCATGGGCCTCTCTGGAGGCAAGACGCGATCCGGCGCCCTAACCTAGGTGGCAGGGCGCCGGAGTGACCGCTAGCAGACACTAGCAATCAATGACCAGTAGCCCGTGTCCGTCCACTGACCGCTGGCCACTGACCACTGTTCTTTCAGTCCCAGGTTCGAGCATCGAGTGTGATGGATGAATCCGTGAGATTTTCGACCTGGAACCTCCCATAGCGGCTAGCGTTCGTCTTGTAGCAGAACCAGTTGCCGACGGCAACATCGGTGAAATTGATCTTGGCTGAGCTCAGCGAGGCGCCGCTGCAATCGCTCTGGCTCGGTGTGCTAGACATCTTCTTGAAGGTTGCGCCATTCTTCGGCGTGAGATAGCGCTCAACTGCCGTAACCGCCTCATACCACAGGTCCTCGTTGGGGGTTCCCGGCGAGGTGATTTGATCGAGATCGACGGTGAAGGAACTGTTCACGGTGACCTTGCCCGTCTTGTAGACGCCCGCGGTCGGCGTGGGGGTCGGGCCGACGACGATCTGCACGTAGAACACCGTGCCGAACAGGACGTCCTCGGCGTTGCGCATACGGTAGGTGGCGCGGAAGGTGCCGTTGCTCGACGGTGCCGACATGCTCACCGACACATCGACCGTGCTGTTCGGCGGGACGGAGGCCGCCAAGGGTACCGAGGCCGGTCCGCCCATGGCGTTGCCATCGACGAACACCGCGTCATACGACGTCGTCCAGGTGCAAGTACCGCTGTTACGTAGCCGCCAAGTCTTGGTGAAGTTTTGGCCGGGCGTCATCCGGGTGTTATCGGGGATGGTGACATCGGAGACATACTGCGATGCATCGGTGCAGCCGGGCGTGGCCGTAGGGGGAGGCGGCGGTGGGGGTGTCGGTGTACTGGTCGCCAGCGGCGGGACAGGGGTGTTGGTCGAAGGAAGCGTGGGGCTGGCGAGGCCGATCTGTGTCAGTTGGGCAGAGACGGTCTGTGCCGCGGCTGTCGCCGCCAGCTCTTGCGGCGAGGGTTGGCGGGGGAAGTTGCACGAGGCGACCAAAGCGACAAAGGCTGCCAGCACAAGCGGGAAGGCGATTCGTTGGCGAGTGATCATGGGGCCATCTCCATCCGCGCCGCCGTGTGGGAAACATGGGGAAGGCGGCCGGCTCCCGGCATGCTACTTCCGTAGCCTCAGGTCTGTCAAGCCAGTGGTCAGTGGCCGGTGATCAGTGATCAGTCACCAGTCACCAGTAACCAGTAAAGTGATCGGTGATCAGTCGTCCAGGGTTCCAGTCTACTGATGACTGATTACTGATGACTGGTGACTGGTAACTGCAGCTCCCCCACCATGCTCCACGGTCCTGCCCAATCGATGCGAACCGGGACCAGCTGTCCGGCCAGTTGCGCGGGGGAATCAAAGAAGACGAGTTTGTTTGTCCGCATGCGTCCCTTCCAGCGGTCGGCATGGCCGAGCGACCCTGCATCGAGCTCTCCTGCGCCAGGTTTGGTGTGCCGCCCCTCGACGAGCACCTCAACCGTCTCGCCGATCAGGCGGTCGTTGATCTCGGCGGCGATCCCGCTTTGCAGTTCCTCGAGGGAGCGGAAGCGCCGGTCCTTCTCTTCCTCGGGTACGTCGTCCGGCATCCGGCGCGTCGCTACCGTCCCTGGCCGGGACGAATAACGTGCCAGATGAGCCACATCCAGGCGCAATTCGGCTAGCAGATCGAAGGTCTGGCGGAACTGGCTTTCGGTTTCGCCGGGGAACCCGACGATGATGTCGGTAGCGATCGATGCCTGCGGCAGACGCTGCCGGATGCGGTCGATCAGCCGGCGGTAATCGTCGCGGGTATAGCCGCGCCGCATGCGCTCCAGCACTTCGTCGTTGCCCGCCTGGACCGGGACTTCGATGTGCTCGCAGACCTTGGGGAGCTCGGCCACGGTCGCCAGGAGCGAGTCCGACATCCAGTTCGGGTGGGAAGTCAGGAAGCGGATGCGTTGGAGGCCCTCGACCTCGTTCAGCACACGCAGCAGAGCGCTCAAGTCCGGGCCGTCGTGGGCGTCCATGCCGTAGCGGTCCACGATTTGGCCGAGCAGCGTGATCTCGCGCACGCCTTGCGCCACCAGCGTGCGCACTTCGGCGGCAATCTCACCCACCGGTCGGCTGCGTTCGACCCCGCGGCGGAACGGGATGATGCAGAACGTGCAGGCATGCGAGCAACCGTAGACCACGGGCACGTGGGCCGCCACCATCCGGCCCCGCACATTCATCGGGAGAACGAATTCCCCATCCATCGCCGCGTGGCGGCGGGCGAGCTCCTCCTGATCGAAGCGTCGGCCGTCCACGCGCAGGAGATGCTCCACCAGGGGAGCCGGGTCGGAGGGGGGCGAGAATACGTCGACATAGGGGAACGCCTGGCGCAGTGAGCCATTGCCTTTCACACCCACCAGACACCCCATCAGATTGATGACGACCTCGGGGCGCGCCTGCTTGAGCGGCCGCAGCGAGGTGAGCCGGCCATAGGCACGGTCCTCGGCGCTTTGTCGCACGACGCACGTGTTCAGCACGATCACGTCGGCCTCCTCGGCGCGCCCAACCGAGGCATAGCCGAGGCGCTCGAGGGACGATGCCACTCGTTGCGAGTCGGCGACATTCATTTGACAGCCTTCGGTCCAGATGTGGTATTTCACGGCGCGCAGGATTATACCCGGCGGGTGCCTGCGGTATCATCCAGTGGTCAGTGGATAGTAGTCGGTGGTTGCCGCAGGCTTTAGCCTGCGGCAAGGACGCAGCCTAAAGGCTGCGGCTACGCCCCTTACCACTGACCACCAGGATTGTCCGTGACCGAGTTCTCCGAAGTTATGCGCGCCGCCTTGCAGGCGATGGAGCAGGGTGACCGCGTTGCCCTGGCGACGGTCGTGCGCGTGCGCGGGTCCGCCCCGCGGCATGAAGTGGCGCGGATGCTCGTCTGGGCCGACGGGCGCATCGTGGGCACCGTCGGCGGCGCCTCGCTCGAGCAAAAGGTCATCGAGCACGCACGCGAGGCACTCGAGACGCGCTATGGGCGGTTGGAAAGCTACCCGCTGACGAGGGGCGGCGAGCCCGACAGCCTGGGTCTGTGTGGAGGGGAAGTCCAAGTGCACATCGAGATCCTGGAAAGCCCGACGACGTTGGTGATCATCGGGGCCGGGCACGTCGCCCGGCCCTTGGCGAGAATGGCCCACGAGCTGGCAATGCGACTGGTTGTGATCGACGACCGGCCTGAATACGCGAACCCCCAGTCCTTTCCGGAAGCTCAGGTGGTGGCGCTGGTCGGGTACGATCCGGGGACGGAAAGACTGGACCCGATGCCTCTCGAGTCCTTCGGGCCGGAGGCGCACATCGTCGTCGCGACCTGGGGTTGGGATGAGCCGGCGCTGGCGCAAGTACTGGCGATGGAGCCGGCCCCGGCCTATGTCGGCCTCGTCGCCTCGCCGGCGAAGCATCGTGTCCTTCGTGAGCGGCTCGCCGCCCGCGGCCTGCCGGAGTCGGCCCTCGAACACCTGCGTTCGCCGAGCGGCCTCGACTTGGGAGCGGAGACGCCCGCCGAAATCGCGCTGTCGATCCTGGCGGAAGTTCTCATGGTGCGGCGCGTGGCGAGCGGCGAACCTCTTTCCGTGACGCGCCCGATCAGGGCGAAGCCTTCTTGAGATTCTCCGTCCTCCTGGGGTTGGGCGGCGCGCTGCTGGCAGGCTGCTTGCCCGCGCCGGTCGCAATCTCCCAAACACCCGCCGTCAGCTCCCGCGCTTCGACGGCGACTCCCTTTCCGGCTGCCGCTGCCCCGACGGCGGTCCCAACGCCGGCCTGTGCCGACGATCGGGGGACATGGACCGACTTCCACTACGCCGGCGCAGTCCTTCCAGGCGAAGTCCCGGCCAAGGCCTACCTCCCTCCGTGCTATGACGAAAGCGCGGAGCGTTATCCCGTCGCCTACTTCTTCCATGGGAAACCCTACACAGAGACCGAGTGGCTCGATCTCGGGTTGGCGGAGCTGGTCGACCCGGACTCGGGCGAAGTGCCGCTGTCGCCGATGATCCTGGTCCTGGCGCGCTTGCCAGAGCCGATCTTCAGCGGCACGGATGGTGGGCCTGGTTCTTATGAGACGGAATTCATCGACGGTCTCGTGGCCTCCGTCGATCAGACCTTCCGGACGGAACCCGGTGCGCAGGGCCGAGCGCTCGTGGGGATCTCGCGCGGCGGGGTGTGGGCGCTCGAGATCGGCTTTCGCCACCCCGACCAGATCGGAGCGGTCGCCGCGCTCAGCCCGGCGCTGGCTGTGAACCACGCTCGACCGGACTATGATCCGATGCGATTGGCGGAGGCGGCGGCCGCACTCCCCTCCGAGTTGTTATTGATCGCCGGCGACTCCGACTGGGCGCGCCAGGGTACGGAGGATCTTGCGTCCGCCCTCGAAAAGCGCGGCACAACCCCCGTCGTCATCATCGTGCCAGGGGCGCATAACGATGCGACGTGGGCCTCGGTCCTCCCGGAGGTTCTCGGTTTCCTCTCGGCGGCCTTCGCCGGTTCCTGATCCTGCGGGCTTCGGCCCGACCTGCGATTTCCGGGTTAGAATGGTTTCAAGCAGAGCGTGTGGCGAACATGGCTGAAAACGATCACCCGGCCTCCGATGTTATCGACGCTTACCGTCGGCGGCGTGACCGAACGATGCCATTGCTCCTTGGCGGGATCGCCGTCGTCCTTCTGGCGGTCGGTCTTTTCCTGGTTGTGCTCTGGCTGACCGGTGACAATCCGCCGGCACTCCCCGCCTTCTTTGCCAGCCGCACCCCCACCGCCTCGACGACCCCGACTCCCACGGAAACGCTGACCCCGTCGATCACCCCGACTGTCGCGCCGACGGAGACCCCGACGCCTGCCGGCCCGACGACTTACATCGTCGAGGTCGGGGACAATCTGACCTCGATCGCTGAAAAGTTTGGCATCGAGGTCCTGCTGATCATGTCGGCCAACAACCTGGTCTCCGCCGATCAGATCTTCGTCGGCCAGACTCTGATCATTCCTCCGGTCGGATCGGAACTTCCGACCGAGACGGCGATCCCGCTGACGCTGGTACCAGGCACGCGTATCGACTACGTGGTCAAGCCAGGAGACAACCTGCAATCCATCGCCGCCAAGTTCAACAGCACCGCCGAGGCGATCGCCGCGCTGAACAACATGAAGGTAACCGACGTCCTGTTTGTCGGGCGCATTCTGATCGTCCCGGTGGGGATCGCTACGCCCACGATCACGCCCACGCCGAACCCCAACTCGCCGACACCCACGCCGCTGCCTTAGGCTCCAGAAACCAACCCAAATCCACCAAACTCGCGCCAAATCGGCGCGCCTGCCCTGGCAGGTAAACGCGTGCGTACTCCGCGGGAGCGTCCCACACCCCTCTGTTTTCCTACCCTGAGGCCCACCCCCTCAAACTACAATGGGTGAGCCCTGCCGAGCGACACGGCTTACGCGTTAGGATGGGGAATCATCCGGAGAATGAACAGCCACGAGAGCACGGCGCCTCCGGGTCCTGCCCCACAGCAACGCCGCCTCCGGCGAGGCCTTTCAAACGGGCGCCGGCGACGAGGTTTGATCCCCCTGGTTCTGTTGGCCGTTGTGGCATTCGCCTTACTGGGCATCAGCACCCCAGGCGTCTTGAGGGCAGCTGAAACAATTGATCTGCTCTACAAGGTCGAGGACCTCATGGCACAGACTTCCGAGGGTCGAAGGCTCATCGACGTTTACTACGTCTACTCGCCAAATCTGACCGGAGCCATCCTGCCCAACGAAACCTTGGCCAAAGAAGGCTGGGCCGTGATCGAGCTCTTCGTCCCCGGGCTAGAAGCTCTGGTCGAAGGACGCGGCAGCGAGGCCACGCTTACGCAAGACCAGGTCGATGCCGTCGAGACGTTCCTGGACCACGGGTCGGCCGTAGCAGACCCCGACCTGCAACGGGTGATTGCGGACGAGCGAGCGCGGCGCCCGTTCCAGGCCATGGTCGAACTGAGAATGGACCAGGCCTGGCAAAGGGTCAATGGATACCGCCTGGAGTGGAAGTCGCCGCCTGCTACGGAGGAGGTACAGACCGAGCTGGACGAGACGTTGCACGTCCACCAGGGAGACCTCCTTCTGGTCGAGTTTGTGCTCCGTGACTACCTGGGAAACCCCGTGCATGATCCGACCGCCGTCCTCGACGTTTTCGACGGAGGTGGCCCGCTCGCGATCAGTTTGAACCCGGACGAAGGACCGATGCAAACAGGGATTGGCGAGTATTCCTTCAACCTCGCGACTGCGGAGCTTCGTAGTGGGCCGCACGACGTCTTTGTCTGGTTTAACTCGGTGTCGGGAGAACCAGCGCGACTCAACCTGTGGGTCGACGAGCCCCTGGAGAACCTCCCCGTCGGGGACGGAGGTGGTGGCTAGGATCGGCGGGCGCTTCGGCCGAATCTCGAACCCGATTTCAGCGGAAGCGCTATGTCAGCTCCCGGGCAACGGGCGAGGCCAGGCGTCACCGATGTGCGATCCCGCGGCCGTGATCTCCTCACGGACGATCGAATCGGTCTCGCTCGCTGCGGCGAGGTTCAGCGCCGCCTCGGCCTGGTCCCCCCCAATCTCACCCAACGCCCAGGCAGCATGAGCCCGCACGAGCGGGCTCCGGTGGCTGAGCAGGGCCCCCTTCAAGAGAGTTACATCTTCGGTGTGACCGCGATTGCCCAACACGACCGTGGCGTTCCGCGCCATTCCACTTCGCCCGGCGCGGGCGACGGCCGTCTTTCCTAGCGTCGCGGCCTCCTCCAGAAATACGGCTGGATCAGGGTTCAACAATCGAGGGGACGGCTGGCCGTCCTCATCCGCTGTCGGGCCGGCAAAGCGCACGTTCCATGGGCAGACTTGCTGGCAGATGTCGCAGCCGAAGAGCCACTCGCCCATCGGCGTGCGCAAATCGGACGGGATCGGTCCACGGTTCTCGATCGTCAGATACGAGATGCAGCGACGGGCATCCAGGGTCCGGTCGGGAAGAATGCAGTGAGTCGGGCAGGCGTCGAGGCAGCGGGTACAAGAGCCGCAGTGGTCGAAGGCGAACGGCGCATCCGGCTGCAGCGCCTCGCTGATCAAAGCCTCGCCTAACAGGAAGTAGGAGCCGTGACGCGGATGGATCAGACAGGTGTTCTTGCCGATCCAGCCGAGCCCGGCCCGCTGGGCCAGGTCGCGTTCCAGAATCGGCCCGGTGTCGGTGTACAGCCGATACGAGAAGGGCGGTGTCGCGCGCGGCTCGAGAAACCGCATCAGCCGCTTCAAGCGCGGGACGATCACCTGGTGGTAATCGGCGCCGAGGGCGTAAGCGGCGATGCGGGCGCCGGAGACCGTCGATGGGGGAAGCGAATGGCGCAGACCGACGACGAGAATCGAGCGGCATTCCGGCAGGATCGCTCGCGGATCGGCGCGGCGGGCCCGACCGCGCTCCGTCGCAAGGTACCTCATCTCGCCGTGCCGCCCTTCGTCGATCCAGCGGCGGTAGACATCCATGTGGGGGGGCGAATCGGGAGTGGTCACCCCGACCAGCTCGAAGCCGAGCCGCCCGGCTTCCCGTTTCACCTCGAACGTCAGTTCCTGAGGGTCCAACTGATGTCCTTCGCGTTTCCATCCTACACCATTGAGCGGACGACGTAGCCGCAGGCTTCAGCCTGCGCACGAAAAGACGACACCGCCAGAAGGCGCAGATCGCATCATCGGAACGAGGTCGCAGGGCTTGGTCTGCAGATGAAAAGACGCCGCCCATTGAAGGCGGCGACCACAACATCGGAACGCGGGAGCGTAGCGCAAGCTTTAGCCTGCTCACGTGGAGGCCGCCGCCTGAAGGCGGCGGCTACGGGTTCGTCCGCAAGTCCTCGTCGATCGCCGTCGCCGCTCGCCGACCCCCGCGCATCGCCGTGACGACCAGATCCGGACCCGAGACGGCATCGCCCGCGGCGAACACACCCGCCCGGCTGGTGGACCCGGTCTGTGTGTCGGCGAGGATCAAGCCGTGCTTCTGAGTCTCGGGGCCGGGCGTGGTTTCGCCCATCAATGGGTCGCCGAGGGCCAAGATGACGGTGTCCGCCGGGACGATGAAGTTCGAACCTTCGATCGGCACCGGCCGGCGGCGGGCGCTGGAATCGGGTTCTTCCAGCTCACATTGCAGGCACTCGACGGAGGCGACGTCAATGGATACAGCGTTCGGCGGCGCGCTTCGCTTCGGCCTCAGTCAGAGGGTAGTACGTGGGTTCGAAATTGGATCGCCGTTCCTCCGCCGGGCGAGCTCGAAGGTCTTCGAGGGGCAAGCGCATCCTGGCCTTGCGGTCGACGGTCATTTCTTCGACGGGGATTGCGCTCATGGGGAGCCCTCCGTTCATTACTGAGGATAAGGACAGGGAGGCGGCGTTCGCAGTCGCACCCGTCCGGTCCCCGTGTGACAAGTGTCACAAATCGGCCCAAAAGAGCCCGATTTCAGGGGTGGAAACCGAGCGGGGTAGAATCCGGACCCGGGCTGAAACTTTTCCCCACGTTCGTACGTGATTCATATGGAGCAAGGCGAGACCGACCTGATCCGCCGGGCCAGCCAGGGCGAGGAAACGGCCTTCGACCGGCTGGTGGAAATCCACACGCCGCGCCTGTATCGCTTGGTTCGGCGGATGGCGCCGGACCGGGCGGAGGCCGAAGCCTTGGTGCAAGAGGCTTGGCTGAGGGCTTGGAAGCATCGGCAGCGCTGTTCGCCGGACAAGCCGTTCTTCCCTTGGTTGGCGGCCATCGCTCTGAACCTGGCACGGGACGAGTGGCGCAAGAGGCAGCCGTTGGATTTCGCCGATGTGGGAGATTCGATCGACATGCTTCCGGCCGAAGAGGCGTCGATCGAAGTGCAGATCGAGGCGCAACAGGCCAGGGCAAGGTTGAGTCGATACATCGAGGAGCTGAGGCCGGAGTGGCGAATCGCGATCGCCCTTCGCTACGATGGCGGGCTGGAGTACACGCAAATCGCGGCGGTGGTCGGTATTCCCCTGAATACCGTTCGCACGCACCTGCGTCGCGCCCGCGAATCTCTGCGGGCGCGGCTGGAGGCCGACGATGCCTGAGAGTCTGGAAAGGCTGTTGCGCGAAGGGCCGATGGATCCGATGCCCGCTCGGCTTCCCGCTCGAGTCCTACAGCGATTGGCCGGGGTCCGCGCCGCGGAACGCCGCCGGCGGTGGCTGCTGGACGCCACATTGGCGGCAGTGACATTGGGCGGAGTTCTCATCCTGTGGCCGCAGCTGGTGCAGATCGGCGAGCAAGCGTCAGGCGGGTCGTCGGCAGGTGCGGAGGTCTGGCTGGCACAGGCGGCGACCGCCCCGGCGCAGACGGTTCTGGAGACGCTGACGGCCGCCATCGAATGGACCGGCAGGCTGACCGACAGCCTGGGAATCGCCGGGCTGGCGGGAGTGATCCTGTTGACCATTCCGCTCTTTGCCTGGCTTCGCCGGCTGATGCCTGAGATGGAGGAGGGAGCGCTGGCATGAGAACCTGGAGGGCGATCGTCGTCGTCATCGTGGTGGCGGCGGTTGCCGTGATCCTGGCGACGGCCTACCTCGAGGCCGAAGGCCGCATGACCTTACCTTGGATGCCGCACCGCGAACTTTCCGCCGGCCGGTGGCAGATGATGCCCCGCGCCCGGATCGCGGAGGCCGGTCCTTATGTCGCAGCCGCCGCAGGCTTGCTGTTGCAGTTCTTGGTCGGTGTGCTCGTCGTCTATGCCGCGCCGGAGCGGATGCGGCGGCTGGCAGACACGATGGCGACAGGATGGCGCGAAGTCCGGCGCTACCTGGTCATCGGACTGTTGCTGGCCGCGGCGCTCGGGGCGGTCGCCTTGCTGTCGGCGTTCTATGTCCACATGGTGCCTCTTCCGTTCGTCCTGGGGGCGGTGTTCTTCCTGGCGGCGCTCGTGGGTGGGGTGGCGCTGGCCTTCGCCCTGGGCCGCGGGCTACTCCGCCAGGCTGGATGGGCGGACGGTTCTCCCCTTTTCGCGCTCTTGCTCGGGACACTTCCGTTGTACGCCGCGATCCGTCTTCCGTACGTGGCCCCGGTCATGATCGGGCTCTTAGCGCTGATCGGCGCCGGGGCCGCCCTGTCCACCCGATTCGGCGGCCGCCGCACGTGGTCGCTCGATCCGTTGCGTGAGGTGAACGAACGATGAGTAGCTGGATGAAAGGAACCTGCCTTGTACTGGCCATCGGGATCGTCCTCGCTGGGTGCACGCGCTTCGGACCTGGTGCGGCCCTCCCCTCGGGTCAGGAAGAGACCGCCCCGGCGGAGATAGGTTCGCTGACCGCGACCGTCGGCGCCACGGGCACCGTCCGGCCCGATCAGCAGGCCGTCCTCAGCTTCGAGACCAGCGGGACCGTCGATCAGGTCCTGGTCGAACTGGGGGACAAAGTCCGCGCCGGGGACAAGCTGGCCGTCCTGCGCGACGCCTCGCTCCCAGCCGCCGTCCTGCTGGCACGTGCCGACCTCGTCGCTGCGCAGCGGGCCCTCGACGACGTTCTGCATTCGAAACAGACCGCGGCGCAGGCGCAACTTGCGGTCGCCGATGCTCGTGACGCCCTCCAAACCGCGCAGAGGGATTACACCGTCCATCAGGAAGGGAACCGGGGATCGTCCGAGACGGTGAAAGGCGCCAAAGCGAAACTGGCCGTGACACGTGAGAGGATGGAGCATGCCAAGGACGTCTACGACGATGCTCGCGGGAACCTCACGGATGGCGGATCGAAGGCCTCAGCCTACCTCGAATACGTCAACGCCAGGAACGCCTACAACCTGGCCCTGTCGTCCTACAACTGGTACACGGGCCATCCCACGGAGATCCAGCAAGCCCAACTCGATGCAGACGTTGCCGTGGCCCAGGCCCATCTCGACGACGCCATCCGTGAGGACGACCGATTGAAGGACGGTCCGAATCCGGACGACGTCGCCGCTGCCGAAGCACGCGTCGCCGCCGCCCAGGCGACGGTGGAGCAGGCCTGGGTCGAGGCGCCCTTTAATGGAACCGTCATCGCCGTGGAAGTGCAGCCGGGCGACCAAGTGAGCCCGGGGACAGTCGCCGTGCAACTGGCGGATCTGTCGAAGATGCTTGTCGACGTGGATGTCTCCGAAGTGGACATCAATCGGGTTCAAGCCGGCCAGCCGGCCGAGCTGACCTTTGATGCCATCCTCGACCGGACCTATCAAGGCGAGGTGACGGAAGTCGATTTGGCAGGGGCCGAAGACCAGGGTGTGGTGAATTTCCTGGTGACGGTGGTCTTGACTGATCCGGATGAGCTCGTTCGCCCTGGCCTGACAGCAGCGGTCAACCTGGTGGTCGACCAGATCAACGACGCCCTGCTTGTCCCGAATCGGGCGGTGCGCGTGGTCAACGGAGATCGCGTCGTGTATGTCCTCCGCGACGGGAAGACGGTGCCCGTGCCCATTGTCCTGGGAACCTCGTCGGAGACCCACAGTCAGGTACTGCAGGGGGACCTGACCTCCGGCGAACTGATTATCCTCAATCCGCCGGTGGTCTTCGAGCCCGGCAACGGTCCTCCGGGAGGGTCCTTCCTCCAGCCATGAACGCCAACGGGACCGTCATCGAAGCCGAGGGGCTGACCAAGGTCTATCGGATGGGGGAAGTCGAAGTCCATGCCTTGCGCGGTGTGTCGTTGCGGGTCGCCCGCGGCGAAGTGCTGGCCATCATGGGCCCCTCCGGCTCGGGAAAGAGCACCCTAATGAACCTGCTCGGCTGCCTCGATCATCCGACCGGTGGCCTGTATCGGCTGGACGGCGGCCTGGTGTCGGACCTGCGCGACGATCAGCTGGCCGAGATCCGCAACCGGAAGGTTGGCTTCGTCTTCCAGAGTTTCAATCTGCTTGGGCGCCAATCGGCCTTGGCCAATGTCGAGCTACCCCTGCACTATGGTGGCGTAACGACTGAACGCCGGTCGCGGGCGGAGGCCGCCCTCGAGGCTGTCGGTCTGGGCGACCGCATGCATCACCGCCCGAACGAGCTCTCTGGCGGCCAGCAGCAACGGGTGGCCATCGCCCGGGCGCTAGTCACCGATCCGGCGCTCATTCTGGCCGATGAGCCCACCGGGAATCTCGACTCGCACTCGGGCGAGGAGATCCTGAGTCTGCTGCTCGGGTTGAACGAAAGGCGCGGCACAACCCTGATCTTCGTGACGCACGATCCCGACATCGCCGCGCACACCCACCGCATCCTCCGGTTGCGCGACGGCCTGATCGAGGATGGGGCGGAGCCGGCGCCGGGAAAGGACCGGCGATGAATCTGCGGCAGGCGATCTTCGAGGCGCTCGAAAGCCTTTCGGCCAACAAGCTACGCTCGGGTCTGACGGTGCTTGGCATCGTCATCGGCGTGGGCGCGGTCATTGCCATGTTGGCCATCGGCCGCGGCGCGCAGGCCGCCATCACCGGATCGATCAGCGACATCGGCACGAACTTGCTGTTCGTGTTCGACGGCGGTTCGGAGGATGTTCGGAATCCGAAGCCGCTGACCATGGGGGATGCTCAGGCGATTGGCGACCCGTTCCAGGCGCCGGCGATTGTGGCGGTCGCCCCCATTTTGCAGGGGAACCTGGAGGTCAGTTACGCCGGAGAGAGCACGTTCACGCAGGGCCTGGGGGTGACGACCGAATATGAGTCCGTCCGGAATGTCGAGATGGCGGAGGGCGAGTTCCTGCAGGAGGAGCACATGCTCGGGCGGGCGGCGGTGGCCGTGATCGCTCCCGACACGGCAGAGCACCTCTTCGGCCGCACGCAGGGAATCGCCGGCGAGACGATCCGTATCGAAGGGCAACCGTTCCGTATTCTCGGCGTCATGGCGGCCCGAGGCGGTTCGGGTTTCAATAATGAGGATGACCGGGTGCTGGTGCCGTTGACGACGGCTCAGACTCGGTTGATGCGCCGCGGTCGCGACGAAGTCGACATGATCATGGCGCGAGCGTCCAACGCCGACTCGGTGTCGCAAGCCCAGGCGGAGATCGCCGGGTTGCTCCAGACGCGGCACCGTACGGCCATCGGCGCCGACGACTTCACCATCTTCACCCAGCAGGATTTCATCGCCACCGCCCAGACCGTGACCAACGTGCTGACCATCTTCCTGGGCGGCATCGCCGCTATCTCGCTGTTGGTAGGCGGGATCGGGATCATGAACATCATGCTGGTGTCGGTCACCGAGCGCACCCGCGAAATCGGGTTACGCAAAGCGATCGGGGCGCGCAAGCGCGACATCCTGTTGCAGTTCCTGACCGAGTCGTCCCTGCTCAGCTTGATCGGCGGGCTGATCGGGGTGGCCTTCGGTTGGACGCTGGCCATGTTGGTCGGTGCGATCGCTCGCGCCTCCGACGCCGACCTGAACCCGGCGGTAAGCCTGGACGCGATCCTCATGGCAACTCTTTTCTCGGCCGCGGTGGGTCTGTTCTTTGGCCTGTATCCGGCCAAGCGCGCCGCCGATCTCGAGCCGGTGGAGGCGTTGCGCTACGAATGAGAAGCATCCCGCGAGCTCCAAGCTCGCGGGATGCTGGTGGGCCCCTACCTCGCCGAAGAGGTATCATCTCCCTTCGTGCAATTCGGCGTCGTCTATCCCCAGACCGAGTTCCCCACCGATCCGGGGGCGGTCAAAGACTTCGCACAAACCGTCGAGGGCCTGGGTCTTTCGCATGTCGTCGCCTACGATCATGTTCTCGGAGCCAGTCCGGATCGTCCCGGCGGGTGGAAAGGGCCGTACACCCACAACTCGAGTTTTCTGGAACCGATTTCCCTGTACAGTTTCATGGCGGCACACACCACCCGGCTCGGCTTTCTGACCGGAATCATCATTTTGCCCCAACGCCAAACGGCGCTCGTCGCCAAGCAAACGGCCACGTTGGACGTCCTGAGCGGAGGCAGGCTTCGCCTGGGCGTCGGGCTGGGGTGGAACGAGGTGGAGTACGTCGCCCTGGGGGAGGATTTCCACAACCGCGGTCGGCGCATTGAGGAGCAGGTCGACGTGCTGCGGCGCCTGTGGACCGAGCCTCTGGTCACGTACCATGGCCGCTGGCATCGCATCGACGACGCGGGATTGAACCCGTTACCGGTGCAGAGGCCGATCCCGATCTGGTTCGGCGGCAGCGACGATCGCGCCCTGCGGAGGGCGGCTCGCATCGGCGACGGATGGCTTCCTCCGTTTCGCTCGGCGGCCGATGCTCGGCCGACTCTGGAGAAGCTCGACGGGTACTTGGCGCAGGCCGGTCGAAGCCGTGGCGAATTCGGCCTGGAGGCGAGGATGAATTACGGCAGCGGCGACCCAGAAGCCTGGGCGGCGCAGGTGGGCGACTGGGCCGCCGCCGGCGCCACCCACATTGGGCTTAACACGATGCGCGCCGGCCTGGGAACCGCCGCCGAACATCTGCAAGCGATCCGGAGTTTCGCGGAGGTCGTGCGAGGTGTGTAGGGGCATGTAGGGGCGAAGCATGCTCCGCCCCTACGCCCTGCCGTACAATGCGTTGTCAATTAGGGGGGAGAGCGATGGAGAAGGAGTGGGGACGGCGTTCTATTCGCCTGAGAGGGTTTGATTACACCCAGCCGGGCGGTTACTTCGTCACCATCTGCACTTGCGGAAGGGAAAACCTGCTCGGGGAAGTGGTCGCACACGAGATGCGACTCAACAGCTTCGGGAAAGCGGTAGCCGAGGCGTGGCGAGCTATCCCCAGTCATTTTCACCTGGCAGAGATTGATGCCTTCGCTGTGATGCCCAATCACATTCACGGGATCATTATGCTTGAGGCCGAGGTAGGGGCGAAGCGTGCTTCGCCCCTACGACAACGCGAGGCAAGGGGGACTGCGAAGGGATCGTTACCGACGGTGGTGCAGTCCTTCAAGTCAGCGGCCGCACGTTCGGTCAACCAGATCCGAGGGACGCCAGGAAAGCCTCTTTGGCAACGCGGCTACTTCGAGCGAGTCATCCGGGGGCCGGATGAGCTAGACCTCATTCGCGGCTACATCGAACAGAACCCGTTACTCTGGCAATTGGATCAGGAGAATCCATCACGGACGTAGATGTAGGGGCGAAGCATGCTTCGCCCCCCTACGCCAGATGCGGCTTAAGGAACTGCCCGGTGTACGAGGTCGCGACCCCGGCGATGTGCTCCGGTGTCCCCTCCGCCACCAATCGGCCGCCGGCATCACCCCCCTCCGGGCCCAGATCGATCACCCAATCCGCCACCTTGATGATGTCCGGGTGGTGCTCGATGATGACGACCGTGCTGCCCTGCTCGACCAACTGCTGCAGCACGCTGATCAAGCGGTAGACGTCGGCGGCATGCAGCCCAACCGAGGGTTCGTCGAGGATATAGAGCGTCTTGCCGTTGCCGCGCCGGGAAAGCTCTCGCGATAACTTGACCCGCTGCGCCTCGCCGCCCGATAGCGTCGGCGCCGGCTGGCCGATCCTGACGTAACCCAAGCCGACATCATGCAGCGTCTCCAACTTTCGCATGATCGCCGGAATGGCGCTGAAGAAACCCAGGCCCTCCTCGACCGTCAGGTCGAGAATCTCGGCGATCGTCTTCCCCTTGAAACGCACCTGGAGGGTCTCGCGGTTGAAACGCGCGCCACGGCAGACCTCGCATGGGACGTAGACGTCCGGCAGGAACTGCATCTCGATCCGCAGCTGCCCCTGCCCTTCGCAGGCCTCGCAGCGCCCGCCGCGCACGTTGAACGAGAAGCGCCCAGGCTTGTAACCGCGCACCTTCGCCTCGGGCAGTTCGGCGAACAAGGAACGGATCGAGTCGAAGACTCCGGTGTAGGTGCCCGGATTCGAGCGGGGGGTGCGGCCGATCGGGCTCTGGTCGATGTTGATGACCTTGTCGATGTGGTCGATACCTTCCAGGCGCTTGTGAGCGCCGGGCTGCTCGCGCGCACCGTGCAGTGCCCGGGCCAACGCCTTGTGGAACACCTCGACCATCAGCGTCGATTTGCCGGACCCGGAGACCCCGGTGATGCAAACGAACATCCCCAGCGGGATCCTCACCGTCAGGTCCTTCAGATTGTTCTCGCGCGCGCCGATCACCGAGAGGAATCTGCCGTTGCCGGGGCGCCGGGTGGGGGGCGTGTCGATGCGCAGTTTCCCGGCCAGGTAGAGGCCGGTGACGGAATGCTTGTCGCGGGCAACCTGCTCGACCGTCCCCTGCGCCACCACTTCGCCGCCGGCGTCACCCGCCCCCGGCCCGAGGTCGATAAGCCAATCGGCGGCGCGGATGGTGGCCTCGTCGTGCTCGACAACCAGGACCGTGTTGCCCAGGTCGCGCATGCCCTCCAAGGTTCGAATGAGTCGATCGTTGTCGCGTGGATGCAAGCCGATCGACGGCTCATCGAGCACGTACAGGACTCCCATCAGGCGGGAGCCGATCTGCGTCGCCAGGCGGATGCGCTGCGACTCGCCGCCGGAGAGCGTCCCGGCCGACCGGTGGAGGGTCAGGTAGTCCAGCCCGACGTCCACCAAGAACCTCAGCCGATCGTGGATTTCCTTCAAAACCCGCTCGGCGATCTTGCGCTGACGCGGCGTCAACGGGCCGCCGTCTCGTTGCAGGTGCTCGATCCAGGCCAGGCTGCCCGCTACCGGCCAGGAGGTAACGTCGATGATGTTGGCGCCGTCGATCGTCACCGCCAGCGCCTCGGGCCGCAAACGCAGCCCTCGGCACGCCGGGCACGGCCGCTCGGCCATGAACTCCTGGATCTTCGCCCGGACGTATTCTGACTGGGTCTCCTGGTAGCGACGCTCGAGGTTGCCGATGATTCCCTCGTACGCGGCGTGGAAGGTGGCTTTGCGCCCTTCACGGCTTACATAGCGGACCGGCACTTCCTCGCCGTTGGTCCCGTACAGCAGGAGCTTTAGCTTGTTAGCCGGGAGCGACGCGACCGGCGCCTCCAGGTCGATCTTGTAGTGCTGGGCGACGGCCTCCACCATCTGCCAGTAGTATCCCTGGCGTTCCCGGCTCTGGTTGGACCACTCCAGTGCGACGACCGCGCCCTCGCCGATCGACAGGCTCCGATCGGGGATGACGCGGTCGGGGTCGATCTCGAGTTTGATGCCCAGACCCTGGCAGGTGGGGCAGGCGCCGTGGGGCGTGTTGAAGGAGAACGTGCGCGGCTCAATTTCGACCAGGCTCGTGCCGTGCTCCGGACACGCCAGTTGCTCTGAGAACGGGATGTCGGTCGGCGGGTCGTTGTTGATATGGGCCACCAACATACGGCCTTGGCCGAGGCGCAACGCGGTTTCGACCGAATCGGTCAGTCGTGAGCGAAAGCCTTCCGCCTCCTCCTGGCCGTCGCCGTGGATCACCAACCGGTCGACGACGGCCTCGATCGTGTGCACTTTGTAGCGGTCCAGCTCGACCTCTTCCTCGGCCGGCACGACTTTGCCGTTGACTCGCATGCGGGCGAAGCCCGCCCGGCGCACCTCCTCGAACACCGCTTGGTGGGTTCCCTTGCGGCCGCGAATCAGCGGGGCCAGAATGAGCAGACGGGCGCCTTCGGGCAGGGCCTCGACCGCTTCGACGATCTCCTGCGCCGATTGCCGGCTGACCTCGCGCCCGCAGATCGGGCAATGCGGCGTGCCGACGCGGGCGAAAAGCAGGCGCAGGTGATCGTAGGACTCGGTCACCGTCCCGACGGTCGAGCGGGGGTTGTGCGATACGCCCTTCTGATCGATCGACACCGCCGGCGATAGGCCGTCGATGTAATCGACGTCGGGCTTGTCGAGCTGGCCGAGGAACTGGCGGGCGTAGGCCGAGAGCGACTCCACGTAACGACGCTGCCCCTCGGCGAAGATCGTGTCAAAGGCGAGCGACGACTTGCCCGATCCGGAGATGCCCGAAATCACAACGAGCTTATCGCGCGGGATCTCCAGGCTGATATTCTTCAGGTTGTGCTCGCGAGCGCCCACAACCGTGATGTGGCTTTGTGGCATTGCGCGATTCGACCTTGTAGGAGGACGTGCGAAGACGAACTCGAATTATAACCGCCGAGCAGGGGGTCAGGAGACCGGCGGCGCCTCGGGGATGGCGACCGGCTCGCCGATCGACGCCGTGCCATTGGCACGCGAGAAGCTGAGGGCCGTCTCGCGGTTGCGCCACTCGAAAGCGGTCTGCGGTGCTCCCGGCTCGGGGACCACGCGCAGCGTCGTTCGGATATAGCTGGCGTCGAGCGACACCGGAACCCGGCGGGCGCGCCGGAGCATGAAGGCGGCGGTGATCCCGTAGCCCAGAAACCACGACACCACCAGCATCACCAGACCGACCCCGACCTCCTGGCTCGATCCGAATTGGATGACACCCGCTGCGAGTACCAGGACAACCAGCACCAATCCGACCAGGGCGCCCGAGAGATGGGCCAGAAGCGTGGCGCTGCGCTGCTCGGACGTCTGAAGGTTGGCGCGCCGGTTGCAGTCTCGGCATAGGGGCACTAGGAAGGTGGTGGTTCGCCGGCGGGCCGGGTCGCCTTGGCGCGGCAGGCTGCCGTCCACAGATAGGCGATCCGGGGCAGGGGTCCGCTGGCAATGGGCGCAAGCGTTGATCGGCATGCGCAGCCTTTCGCCGCGGATCACGACACGGTGGCGGTGGGTTGGCGGAGGTTCACCTACGCCCTCGGCGGCCGAAGCGGCTACGGCCACAGCCGGTGCCGCTGGGTGGGAGATCGGTATGCGCGGGAGATGGCGAACGACATCCGTCGGCCCGGCAGGCGGAACTGCCGGCGCATCGGTGCGCATCCAGGCCGGGAGGGGCTCCCCCGTCGGACCGCTTCCGGCCGCCGCCGGAGCGGCCGGGGAGGAAGCAAGGTAGGACTCCGGCTGTGCCGCGGCCGGGACGCCGGCCGGTTTGTCCTCGGCTTTCAGTCGCGCCGCAAGCCAATCTGGATCAGGCCCGGAAGCCTGTGCGGCGGCCTCGAATTCCTCCTCGGGTCGCTCTGCAGCGGGCGGTTCGGGTTCGACGACCGGGCCGGCTGCGAGTTCGAGCGCGGCTCTGACACCTGCGGCCGATGGCGCTGCGGCCGACGGCGCAGGTCGTTCCGCGCGCGCCTTGCGATCGACGGCCTCCAGCCAAACCCACTGGCGCAAAGCGAATCCGGTTGTTTCGGGATAGCTCTCCGGAATCTTGCCGTACATCACGCGTTCGCCGGCATCCTCCACGACGAACGCCGCGTTGCAGTTGCGACAGGTCACAAAATCGGGATAGTCCGGCAGGTGCTGGACAAACAACTCGGCCCTGCCGCAGATCGCGCAGGTCAGGCCCTTCGTGTAGTTGTCTTCGACCGTCTTCTTCGGGATGCCGGCCATTGGCCCTACGGGTGCCTACCGTACGGACAATCTATCATAAGCCAGCCCAGGGGGCAACGGGACGAAGGACGGAGGAACCTGAGGTTCATGGAGTGGAATACGGGGGTTGCAGGGCCGAAGATCCTCTCCCCTGTCCCCCCCAAGACGATCCTCTCCCCTGCGCGAAATTCTGCCAGGCCCTCGCTCCCCTGCACTGCGCAGCGCGCGGTGGAAGGGTCGCTCGGCACGCATGCGGGGACGGGGTTCCAAAAGGGGGCAACGCATTTCTCCGCTAGCTTCCGGCCTTGTCCCCCAGCGCCATCTGACGCGCCGACTCGACGTACTGCAGCGACTGGTGGCGGAAGTACGCGTTGTACAACTCGGCATAGTGTCCGCCCTGGCGCAGGAGCTGGTCGTGGTTGCCCTCTTCGATAATCGCACCCTGGCGCAGGACGATGATCCGGTCGGCGGCGCGCACCGTCGACAGCCGATGGGCGATCAGGATCGAGGTCGATTCCTCCAGGATCAAACGCAGCGCTTCCTGAATCTGATACTCGGTGAAGGGATCGATGCTGGCCGTGGCCTCGTCCAGGATGAAGATCGCCGGCCGTTGGACCAGCACCCGCAGCAACGACACCAGCTGCCGTTGCCCCATCGACAGGCGGCCCCCGCGCTCGCCGACCTCGGTCTCCAGACCGTCGGGAAGCGTCTCGAGCCATTCGCCTTCGCCGATTCTTCGAGCCAGCGTGCTGATCTCGGCCTGGCTGGCTTCGGGCCGGGCGTAGCGGACGTTGTCGGCCACCGTGCCCGAAAACAGAAACGGGACCTGAGGAACGATCCCTAATTGGCGCCGATAGTCGGTCAGGTCCAGGGTTCGGATGTCCTGCCCGTCCAGGCGCAAGGCGCCGCCCTGATACTCGTAGAAGCGGGAAATCAGTTTGGCGATGGTGGATTTGCCGGCGCCGGTGTGGCCCACCAGGGCCACATCTTCCCCCGGGCGAATGTGGAGGGAGAAGGAATCGAGGACCGGTTCATGGGTATAGCGAAAGTCGACGCCGTCGAAGACGACATCTCCCTGAAGGCGCGGCACGGGCCGTCGCTCGGTCTGCACCACCGCCGCTTCGGCGTCGATCAGGCCGAAGACGCGCTCGGCGGCGGAAAGGCCGCCCTGCACCTGACTCCAGAATGCCGACAGGTTGAGGACGGGAAACCAGAAGTAGTCCAGGCTGCTGATGAACAGATACCAGGCCCCGTAGGTGATGACGCCCGCCATCACGCTCATGCCCCCGATGTAGACCAGCAGCGCCGTGCCGGCCCCGCCCAGGGCATTGAGGGTCGGGAAGACCGCCGCCAGGACGAAGCCGCGCTGGACGTTGATCCGGTAGGACTGGGCATTGACCGCGGCGAATTCCTGGTAGATGGCGTCTTCCTGGCGGAAGTTCTTGGCGACGGCGATCCCGGTAACGGCTTCCTTGATGATGGCGTTGACGTTGGCCATGGCCCGGAAGCCGCGCCGGGTGACGCGTCGTGCAAGACGGCGGAAACCGATCGAGACCAGGAGCAAGACGGGCAGGAAGATCAGGAGCCACGGCAGCAGCCGCCATTCGATGAAGACCAGCACCGCAAGAAGGATCATCGCCTCGAGAAACTGGCTGACGACGTCGGTCACCAGGACGACGACCTGGGCGAACTCCTGTGTGTCGGAGGTGATTCGACTGACGACGCGACCGGAGGCGTGCTCGCTGAAGAACGAGAGATCGTGGCCGACGGTGGCGCGGAAGGCGTCCGCCCGCAGCTCGAGCATCACATCTCCGACGGTCTGCGCCGAGAGTCGACGGCGCGCCCAGTTGGCGCCCCAGACGATCAAGCCCATCAGGAACAAGAGCACCGCCAGGCCGAAGGTCACGCGCGACACGACGCCTTCCGCCATGCTCTGAACACCGGCCGAAACTAGAAGCGGTCCGGCGGCCCCGGCGACCGACATCGTCAGAATAGCTAAGCTGATCCAGGTCAGCTTGCGCGCGTGCGGCCGGAAATAGCCCCACATGCGCCGCGCCAGCTCGCGGTCTCGGTACGTCCGGTCGTAGCTCTCAGCGTCGAGCCCGCCGAAGAAGTTCATCCTGGCGCGTCCCCGTAGCGCTCGAAGATTCGGCGGTAGGCAGCGGCCGTACGCATCAACTCCTCGTGCGACCCGATGGCCGCCACCCGGCCCTGGCGCAGGACGACGATCAGGTCGGCCCAGCGGATTTGCGACAAGCGATGGGTGATGATCAGCGTGGTGCGGCCTTGGGCGGCGCGGAAGATCGCCTGCTGGATCTCGTCCTCGGTGGCGCTGTCGATGGAGCTGGTCGCGTCGTCCAGGATCAGGATGCGCGGATCGGTCAAGAAGGCCCGGGCCAAGGCAATCCGCTGGCGCTGCCCCCCGGAGAGAGTCACCCCCCGCTCACCGACCAGCGTCTGATAGCTGCCTTGGAAGGCGGAGATGAAATCGTGCGCCTGGGCGGCGCGGGCGGCGGTCTCGATCTCGGCTTGCGTGGCGTCCGGTCGGCCGAAGGCGATGTTCTCGGCGATGGTGCGCGAGAACAGGAAGACATCCTGCTCGATCATCGAGATCTGGCCGCGTAAGGAGGCCAGGTCCCAGGCGCGCGCATCGACGCCGTCGACGACCACCCGGCCGGCGGCGACATCATACGTTCGATTGACCAACTTGGCCAAGGTCGTCTTCCCGGCTCCGGTCTGGCCAACGATCGCCACCGTCTGGCCCGGTCGGATGTGGAAGGAGACTTCCGACAAGCCGGTCGTGGCGCCGGCGTAGGCGAAACCCACGCTGCGAAACTCGATCTCGCCGCGCATCCGGCCGGCATGGCCGCCGACGTTTTGATCGAGTTCGGTGTGCCGGTTGATCAGTTCGAGGATCCGCCGGGCTGAGGCCATGCCCAGGGATACCTGAGAGTAGGCGAAGAGCGAGACGAAGGTCGGGAAGCCGAACAGGTGGATCAGCCCGACGAAGGCAATGACCTGTCCCAGGTCGATGGCGCCCTGGCTGTACAACCAGACACCTTGAAGGAAGGCGGCGGCGTCGGCGATGCCGAGCAGGAGCAGAGGCAGGAAGCGCGCTTCGACTTCGCCCTGGCGCACGAAAGCGTGGCGAAAACGGCGAGCATCTCCGGAGAAGCGATCGACCTCTTCCTGTTCTTGGGCCGATCCCTTGACGACTTCGATCCCGTCGATGGCTTCGGCCAACCGGCTGTTCATCCGCCCGAAGGCGCCGCGCTCGGCCTCGGTCACGGGGCGCAATTCCGCCAGGTAACGCCATAAGGACAGGACGTAGGCCACCAGAAACAGCAGGGGGGTCAGGATCAGGGTCGGGTAGATCGCCGGCGCGATGAACAAGGGCATGATCAGGAAGAGGGCCGAGCCCACGACCAGGTTCAACCCGGGGTTGAACATCAGATTGATCTCGCGCACGTCATTGGTGGCGCGCGCCATCGTGTCGCCGACCGGCTGCAGGTTGTGAAACGTCATGCTCTTGCCGAGCAAGCTGACGTACAGCTCAGCCCGGATGTCGCGCTCCAGGCGTTGCCCCAAGAGCTCGGCCCCGAAGTTGCGGCCGAGCTGAAGGATGCCTCGCACGATCTGGCTGAGGAGGATGATGAGAGAAAGGCGGAGCAGGGAGGTCGCGTCGGCCTGGCCCGAGAGAACCAGGTTGAAGGCCTGTCCGATGACGATCGGAACGACGGCCGCCAATGCGGCGTTGCCGAAGGCCCCCAGCGAGGCCATGACAACGAGCCACGCGTGGCGTGCCACGTGCGACCCGATCCATCGCAGCGGGGTCCGACGATCCGAGACCGGGGCTCGCGCCAGTGTGAACTCTGCAACGACCATCGAGCAGGGGACCGGCCGGTAGGCCGTGCGAAGGATACCATACGGGCGTCGTTACCCCTCGCGTTTGTCGCCCGTCTTTGCGCGATCGACCGCGGGGGACATCGTAGGCGACCTAGACCGACCAACTCCAACCTGTGCCGGAATGTGTCCAGAGTCTCTTGTTCCGTACTCCGGCAGGGTGGAACGTCTGAGAAAAGCCGCGTGGTTTCCTTCAGGATGCACAACCTTCCCGCGAGCTTGGAGCTCGCGGGAAGTTGTTGTCAGAGCGGCTCGAAGCGCGCCGTGAAGTGCCGCAGGAGCTCGGGGGCGTAGGTGAAGCGATAGCCGCGCACGGAATCCCGCCGGTCCCGAATCCGAATCAGGGCATCGACGACGAAATCGAGATGGGCCTGGGTGTAGACGCGGCGCGGCAGGGCCAGTCTCACCAGTTCCATCGGCGGGTGGCGGCGTTCGCCGGTCGTCGGATCGGTATAGGCGAAGGCGACAGAGCCGAGCTCGGGCACCCGAACCCCGCCTTCCAGGTAGAGCTCTGCGGAGAGCGCCAGGCCGGGGTACGCCTGGCGCGGGATATGCGGCAGGAAGTCGCCGGCATCGATGTAGACGGCGTGCCCTCCGGGAGGTTGAATGATGGGGATGCGGGCCTCGTCCAATCGGCCGGCGAGGTAGGCGGTCTGCCCGAGGCGATAGGCCAGGTAGGTCTCGTCCATACCTTCCCACAAGCCGACGGCCATGGTCTCCAGATCGCGGCCGGCCAGCCCGCCGTAGGTCGGGAAGCCTTCCCGCAGGATCAGCTCGTTGCAGGCGCGCCGATACAGATCTTCGTCGCGCATCGCCAGAAAACCACCGATGTTGACGATGGCGTCCTTCTTGGCGCTCATCGTAGCGCCGTCGGCCGCGGCGAAGATGTCGCAGGCGATTTCGTGGACGGATCGGTCGGCCTGGCCCGCCTCGCGCAGCTTGATGAAGTAAGAGTTCTCGGCGAAGCGGCAGGCGTCGAGGAAGAAGGGGATGCCGTGGCGGCGGTACACCCCGCCGACGGCGCGCAGGTTTTCCAGCGAGACCGGCTGGCCGCCCCCGGCGTTGTTGGTGATCGTCACCATGCCGAGTGGGATGTTCTTGGCTCCGGTCGCCTGGATAAACTGCTCCAGCTTCTCCAAGTCGAGGTTGCCCTTGAAGGGATGCGGGTTCGTCCGGTCGGCCGCTTCGGCGATGGCCAGGTTTTCCGGGCGTCCGCCGCGGGCCAGGATGTTGGCCTGCGTCGTGTCGAAATGCGCGTTGGAGGGCACCGACTGCCCCGGCTGCACGAGCAGCGCGCACAGGATGTTCTCGGCGGCGCGCCCCTGGTGGGTCGGTACGAAGAAAGGAAAACCGAAGATCTGGTCGATCGCATCCTTCAGTCGAAAGAAAGAACGTGCCCCGGCATAACTTTCATCGCCCTGCATCAGGGCGGCCCACTGACGGTCACTCATGGCGCCGGTGCCGGAGTCGGTCAACAAATCGATGTAGACGTCCTCGGCCCGCAGTCCGAAGATGTTGAAGCCGGCGGCCAGCAGGGCGGCGCGCCTCGCCGCAGGATCAGGAAGACGAATCGCTTCAACGGCCTTGATGCGAAAGGGTTCGGGAGGATAGTGGGGCATGAGGGCCTCTCGCGAACGACGCGCTCAGTCTAGCACCACCCGCCTCGCGGCGGAAGCGCCTCGCCCTCTACAGGGCGCCAAGGGCGGCAGGTATACTCCCCTCGCCGTGCCTCCCGTTCCGGGAACTGAAACAGAAGCCGGCGCGAGGGTGGTATTCGCCGTCGAGATCCGATCGCCGCTCGGGTGGACCGCATCGGTATAGGAGTCAGCTCAGCCGGTCTTGCCGCGGCGGTGGCACCTTGGGAGTTCAATCGTAGTGGGAATGCAAGGGACGAGGAAAGCTCCGGCCGAGATCAGCGTGGCCTGCCTCACGCTCGGACCGGCCCTGACGAATGCCTACCTTGTGGCGGACGATTCTGCAGGGACGGCCGTGGCCATCGATCCCGCCTGGGATGGCGCTGAGCTGGCCGCGGAGGCCGACCGCCGCGGATGGCGGGTCACCGATATCTGGATCACCCACGCGCATTTCGACCACTTCGGCGGTGCGGCGGAGCTCTCCGATCATTCAGCGGCTCCTCTGCCGGTGGCCTTGCATCCGGAGGACTACCCGCTTTGGAAGGCGCTGGGCGGCGCGCCCTGGTTTGGGTTCCCGGATTTCGACCCCGGCCCCGAGCCGACGATCGAGCTCGCCCACGGGATGGTTCTAAGAATTGGGCGGTCCCAAATCGAGGTGCGTCACGCGCCGGGGCACACCCCAGGGCACGTGCTGTTTGTCTCGCGCGATCCGCCCCTGGCCTTCTGCGGCGATGTCATCTTCGCTGGAGGGGTCGGCCGAGTCGACCTGCCGGGAGGCGATGGCCCGACTCTGTTGCGATCGATTGAGCAGCAGGTGCTGTCGCTGCCGGATGAGACGACGCTCTACCCAGGCCACGGCGGAACCACGACGGTGGGACGAGAGCGCGCCACGAATCCGTTTCTTGAAGACATATCGTAGTCCCGGGCCGTAGTCCCGGGCTTTAGCCCGGGTCTTGTGCGCGTCAGAGATCGGAGCCCGGCCTAAAGGCCGGGACTACACGACCTCTTGGTGAGACCGCGTCTCTGTGCGGGACGGGGAACGGAACACTCGGGTCAAGGCCGGCTTCTGTCTCCGGAGAAAGTCACGGAGCCTGCGACTGAATCCAAACGAGGAAATCGCGCAGGGGAGAGCCCGGTTCCTCGGGAGCGGTTGCGAAAAGCTGGACGGTGAGTGGGTAGCTCCCGTCGCGGACCGTCGACTCGCCGGGGAGAATTCCCCCGATGCGTATCACGCGCACGCCCGGCGTAACAGCCGTGAGCGGAATCAATCCCAGCGCGCCCTTCTCCTCGGTCACAGCCTCCAGCGCCGCCGCCGCATTTGGAGCCAGCAGCGTCCCCGGCCATGGCCGCGCGCCGGCAAGGACCCGCGCCCGGAACGCATCGCCGATCGGTTCGCCGGGGAGCGGCAGGAGCGGTTGAACCGGCACGTCGCGGCCGCCAACCATCTCCCACGATGAGGAGCGACCGGTGAAGAGGTCCTGCAGCTCATCAAGCTCCAGGTCTCGCACCGGGTTATCCGGATGGACAACGACCGCCATCGCCTCCTGTTCGAGCGGCGTTGCGAACCACCCGTCGGGAGGCTCGCCGGAGGTGATCAGGAGAGCCGCCTCACCTTCTTCGACGGCGCGAAGGGCCTCCGCTTGTGTGTCGGTCGTCAGATCGAAGGGCAGCGGACCCGCAAGCTGGCCCCGGTAAGCCAGGGCCCAGTCCACCAGAACGGGCTCGTAATAGGGCTGGCTGACGATGCGTGGAGGCTCGGAGAGGACCGGGGTGGCGCCGGCGCACCCCCCGAGCGAAGCGGTGAGGGCCAAGACCCCCATCCACAACGCGGGTTTCATCCCCGCCACCAGGACAGAGCCAGGCCGGCGATCCCAACCGCGAAACAGTACACGGCGAAAACGGTTAGACGGTGAGAGGCGAGGTAGGACAAGAGCCAGCGGATCACAAGGTATCCGACGATGGCCGAGGCGACGAATCCCGCGGCCAGCGGGGCCAGTGAGGACAGATCGGGAGAGAGTGCGGCCAGGTCCCTTAGGCCGATCACGGACGCCCCCAGCATGACCGGGATGGACATCAAGAAGGAAAACCGCGCTGACTCTTGGCGGAGCAAGCCCCGAAGTAACCCGGCCGAGATCGTGCTGCCCGAGCGCGAGATGCCGGGAAAGAGGGCCAGGGCTTGGGCGGAGCCGACGATCAGAGCGTCGGGCCAGCGTAACCCGTCCAGCGATCGATGGGGTCGTCCGAAATGCTCGGCTGCGGCCAGGAACGCCGCCGTCACCAACAAGAAGAACGAAACCGTCGCCGGACTGCCGAACGCCGCCTCGACCGCGTCATGCAGGAAAAGGCCGGCGAACAGTGCCGGCACGGTCGCTAAGACGATCAGCCACGCCAGGCGGGCCTCGGGGTCGGCAAAAGGCCGTCGCAGCCGCACGCCGGACACTACCGCTCTGACCATCCGTGCCAACGTGCCCGCGTAGAACACGATGACGGCCACGAGCGTTCCCATTTGGACCAGGATGTCGAAGGCAAAAGCGAAGGCGGGATCAACGTTCCATCCCAACACCCACGGCACGAGGACCAGGTGGGCCGAGGACGATATCGGAAGGAACTCCGTCAGGCCCTGGACGACTCCCAGAACAAGACCTTGGATGAGCGTCACGCTAGTCCTCCGGCGCGCGGCGTTTGCGGTAGGCGCCGAGAAAAGTCTCGGCGAAGGTCTGGGCCCTCTGTTCCACGATCGCCTGGCGCAGGCGCCCGGCCAGCGAGACGAGCGCCGTCAGATTGTGAATGGCGATCAGGGTCGCCGCGAGGATTTCGCCGGCGACGACCAGATGGCGCAAGTAGGCCCGGCTGAAGTGAGTGCAGGTGTAGCAGCTGCATTCGGGGTCGATCGGGCGACCGTCCTGCGCGTAGGGCGCGCTGCGAAGATTGATACGGCCCAGCGGGGTGAGCGCAGCATGGTTGCGTGCCAGGCGAGTGGGTAGAACGCAGTCCATCAGGTCGATCCCGCGCATCACCGCTTGCACGAAATCCTCCAGCGACCCGACGCCCATCAAGTAGCGAGGCCGATCCGGCGGCAGGGCCGGCTCGATCGCATCCAGGACGGCCAGGGTCTGCTCCTTGGTCTCGCCGACCGAGAGGCCACCGATGGCGATGCCGGGGAAGCCGAGCCCGCTGATGACCTCGGCCGAACGCAGGCGAAGGTCTTCGAAGACGCCCCCTTGCAGGATCCCGAAGAGGACCTGATCGTCGCGGGTCTTGGCTCGCAAGCAGCGCTCGGCCCAGGCGTGCGTTCGCTCCAGGGCACGCACGATGACGGCGCGCTCGTGCGGCGGCGGGCATTCATCGAGGGCCATGATGATATCGGCCCCGAGCTGCTCCTGCAGCGCGATGACGCCTTCGGGCGTGAAGCGGTGCGTCGAACCATCCAGGTGCGAACGGAAGGTGACCCCACCCGAATCGATCCGGCGGCGATCGGCGAGCGAGAAAACCTGGTAGCCGCCGGAGTCGGTCAGGATCGGGCGAGGCCAGGCCATGAAGGCGTGTAGGCCCCCATGGCGTTCGATCACATCGGCGCCGGGCCTGAGGTGCAGGTGATAGGTGTTGGCCAGGATCAGCGTCGCCCCCAGCGCTTCGAGTTGTGCCGGGGTCAGGGCTTTGACGCTCGCCTGGGTGCCGACCGGGGCGAAGAGGGGAGTCGCAAGGTCGCCGTGGGGCGTGCGCAGCGTCGCCGCGCGCGCCCGGCCGTCGCGCGCTTCGACAGTGAAGGCGAAAAGAGTCACAGCCCCCAGATCCAGTGCAAGCCGGCCAGCGCAAGGAAGAAGGTCGCCACCGTCAGGGGAAGGCCGAGGCGCACGTAATCGCGTGGACGGTACCCGCCCGGTCCCATGACCAGCAGATTCGCCGGATGCCCGAGCGGGCTGAGGAAAACCAGCGAGCAGCCGATGGCCACCGCCATCCCCATGCCGCGGGGGTCGGCGTTCACCAGGGAGGCGGACTCGATGGCAATCGGCGCCATCACGACGGCCGTCGTCTGGCCGCCGAGCAATAAGCTCAGCGTGATCGTCAACCCCAGGAGCGCGGCCGCGGTGGCCAACGGCCCCAGCCCACCGGTGATGGCTTGGACGGAAGAAGCCAGGTAGGAGGCGGCTCCGGTTTCGAGCATCGCCACGCCGAGCGGAATCATGCAAGCGATCAGGAAGATGGTGCGCCACTCGATCGCCCGATAGGCCTCATCCATGCGAATGCAGCCCGCCAAGATCACGAGCGCGGCGCCGGCCAGCGTCGCCAGCGCGATCGGCAGGACGCCGGTCGCTGCCAGCCCCAGCGCCAACGCCAGAATCCCGGCGGCCAGGTAGCCCTTTCGACCGACGCGCCGCGAGCCCTGCTCCTCGAGGATGATCAGATTCGGATCGGCGCGCAGAACGTCCACTCTCTCGCGTGAGCCTTGCATCAGCATCGCATCACCGAAGCGCAAGGGCACATCGGCGACCGTTTGTTGGACAACCAACCCCTGTCGCCAAATCGCCAGCACCTGAAGCCCGAATTTCTCGCGGAAGTGAATCTGCTTCAAGGTGCGGCCCTCGAACTCGGAGCGCGGTGCCAGGGTGACCTCCACCAGCAACACATCCTCCGAGGTCAGGCGGAGTTCCTCGCCCAGCGAGTTCAGCTTCAGGCCATATTCCTCTAATTGCGGCGGGGTCGGGACACCTTCCACCAGGACGGTGTCCCCTTCCTGGATCAGGGTGTCCCCGTTCGGCGCCAGAGTCAAACGGCCGTGATGAGCTATCCCCAGCACGGTCAGGCCGAGGGCGCGGCCCCAGGCGCCGGCGCGCAGGGATTGCCCGGCCAACCCCGAGCCCGGCTCCACGGTGACGGTGCTGGTGCCCTCCTGAAGGTGGTAGACCTGCGCCAGCTCCGTCTGCAACCGTCGCATGCGCGCGACTTCGCCGGCCATGTCGCGTGAGGGGAGCAAGCGCGGCCCGAGCGCGGCCATCAACAGCGCGCCGCCAATGACGATCGGGAGACCGGTAGGCAGGAAATCGAACAAGCCAAAGGGCTGGAGCGAGGCGCGGGTGAGGGTCGTGCTGACCAGGATATTGGCCGTCGTCAGCAGAGTCGCCGTCCCTCCGATGAGGGCGCCGTAGGCCAGTGGCAGGAGCAAGCGCGAGGGTCGGCGGTTGGTCTGGCGGGCGATGGCAACGGCCGAGGGTAGCAGGACGGCCGCCGCGGCGATGCTGTTCATGAAGAGGGAGAGGAAGGCGGCGGTCAGCATCAAGGCTGTCGCCAAGCGTGTTTCCCGCTCCCCGATCGAGCGCAACAGCCGCATTCCCAGCCAGTGGGTCACACCGGTCTGCTCCAAGGCGAAGGTCAGGATGAACATCGCCAGGATGGTGATGACGGCGGACTGGCTGAAGCCGGCAAAGGCCTGCTCGGGGGTGACGATCCCGGTGAGGCTGAGGACGATCAGGATGAGGAGGGCGGTGAGATCGGGCCGCAGGCGCTCGGTGACGAACAACACCGCGGCGACCCCCACCAGCGCTAGTGTGATCCAGCCGGCGGGTTCCATGCGTGGGGCATTATACTCTCGGCCCTCACTCAAGCCAGTTACCTGTTACCAGTGACCAGTTACCAGTAACTCGCATTTACTGGTGACTGGTAACGGGTCACTGGTCACTGGCAGCGGAAGGCCTGCATTGACAATGCTACACAACGCGCGCCACAGCACCTGGCTCGAAATCGACCTCGAGGCGATCCGCCGCAACACCTCGCGCCTGCGCGACGAATGCGGGACGGGGGTGATGGCCGTCGTCAAGGCTGGAGCCTACGGCCATGGAGGGGCCATGGCGGCGCGGGCGGCGTTGAGCGGCGGGGCCGCGTGGTTGGGAGCGGCGCGGGTCGAAGAGGGGCTTGAGCTCCGCCGCCAGGGCATCGTCGCGCCGCTTTTGATCCTCGGTTTCACTCCGCTGGAGAGGTTGGCCGAGGCGCTCGAGGCGCGGCTCAGCCTGACTGTCTGGCGCATCGACCACCTCGAAGCGGCCAGCGCCGCTGCCGCCGCCTCCGGCCGCACCGCCGCCGTTCACCTCAAAGTTGAAACCGGGATGAATCGGATTGGCGCGCCTCCCGCGGAAGCGCTCGCACTGGCGAGCCGAATCCGCCGCCTGCCGGCCCTGGTGGGGGAGGGCGTCTACACCCACTTCGCCCGCGCCGATGAAGCAGATCGTACGCCGACGCAAATGCAGCAGGCGACCTTCTCCGAAGTCGTCCAAAGCCTGGACGCCGCCGGGCTGCGACCGGAATGGATTCACGCCGCCAACACCGCCGGCGCCCTCGCCTATCCCGACGCGCGCTGGGACCTGGTGCGCAGCGGCGTGGGAATCTATGGGATGCATCCTTCGCTCGAGGTGCAGCTACCCGAAGGGTTCGAACCCGCGCTCCAGTGGAAGAGCTCGCTCACGGAAGTGAAGACGGTGGCCGCAGGCAACGGGGTGAGCTACGGTCACGCCTACGTCACCCGCCGTGATGAGCGGATCGGGACGGTTGCAGTAGGGTATGCCGACGGCTTCCGCCGCGTGGACGGCAATCTCGTTCTGGTGGGAGGGAAGCGCGTGCCGATCGTGGGTCGCGTCTGCATGGACCAGAGCTTGGTGCAGCTCGACGCGGCACCGGAGGCCCGTCCCGGGGACGAAGTCGTCCTCCTCGGTGCGCAGGGCGACGAGCGGATCAGCGCCGAAGAGGTCGCCCATCGTTGGGGGACGATCAACTACGAAGTCACCTGCGGCCTTACGGAGAGGGTCGCGCGGGTCTATCGGTAGAGCTGTGGTGCGGGTCCGACGTGCGACTCCTACCGTCGTGCCCGACGTTCGTCCCATCAAGGCGGAGCGGGTCGTGTCCGGAAAGCGACCCCAACCCCTTCGTCACCCCCGCGAATCGCTCTTCGCATCGCGCTTCGCATCCTGTAGAGGATCCCGAAGGGGAAGCGGGGGTCCAGTACTCGACTCCTGGATTCCCGCCTCCGCGGGAATGACGAGGTAAGACGTGGGGCTTCCTTACATTAATGGCCGACGCGCCCAGGAGCCGTGACTGCCGCGCCTCTGGTTTCGCTTGACACCGACGTGTATCCCTCCTAGAATCACCTCGACAATTCGCACAGTCAGGGGAGAGACCCGGCTCGGCCGGGCACCGAAGGGGCAAACCCCGACCGCCGCGCTGGCCCGGGGTGAAACTCTCAGGTTCAAGGACCCTGGCTGGCCGGCCCTCTGGAAAGTCGTCCGACACCGAAGGGGCAAGCCTAGGCCGGCCTTGCGGCCGGGGCGAATCTCTCAGGTCATGGACAGAGGGGCGCACCCTGGTATGGGGCGCGCCCCTTGTTCATCTTCCGGCAGGAGGGCAGGATGCAATTCCCCAAGGACTTGAAATATACGAAGAACGACGAATGGATTCGCGTCGAAGGCGATCAAGGGACGATCGGCATCACCGATTACGCGCAGGACCAGCTTTCCGACATCGTCTTCGTCGAGATGACCGTGGCGCCGGGCGAGCAAGCCGCCAAAGGCGCCGCCTGTGCCACGATCGAATCGGTCAAGGCGGCGGCCGAGGTCTACCTGCCGGTCGGCGGGACCGTCACTCGACTCAATGAGGACCTGCCGAAGAATCCGGAGCAGGTCAACCGCGATCCCTTCGGCGCGGCCTGGATGGTTCAGATCAAGATCGCCAACCCGGCCGAGCTGAAGGATTTGCTGGACGCGGCAGCCTACGAAGTCTACTGCAAGGAGCGGGCGACCTGATGGCTTACATCCCGCACACCGACGACGATCGCCGGGAAATGCTGGCGGCGATCGGGGTGGGGAGCCTCGACGATCTGTACCAGGCCGTCCCCGCCGAGCATCGATTCCCGGATCTGGATCTGCCCGAGGCCATCTCCGAGCTCGAGGCGGCGTCCGAGCTCCAGGCGCTGTCGGAAGCCAATCTCGACGTTCGCCACAACGCTTGCTTCCTCGGCGCCGGCGCCTACCACCACTTCATCCCATCCGTCGTCGACCACATCCTGCGCCGCAACGAGTTCTACACCGCCTACACCCCGTACCAGCCGGAACTTTCACAGGGGACGCTGCAGGCGATCTTCGAGTATCAGAGCTTGATCTGCAACCTCACCGGGATGGAGGTGTCCAACGCCTCGCACTACGACGGCGCGACGGCGTTGGCGGAGGCCGTCATCCTGGCGCTCAATCAACACCGCGGGAAGCGCCACAAGATCGTCCTCTCCCCGGCCGTCCATCCCCATTATCGCCAAACGGTGCGCACGTACATGCAGGGTATGGATTTGAAGATCGTCGGCGATGACGACTGCTGCCGCGGCCCCGAAGAGCTGCTCCCGTTCATCGATGCCGATACGGCGATGGTCGCCGTCCAGTATCCCGATTTCTTCGGTCACATCGTCGACTTTCGCCGGTTGGGCGAGGTGGCCCATGCCGCAGGCGCCCTGCTGTGCATCGTCGTCAACCCACTGGCGCTCGGCCTGCTGCGCCCGCCGTCGGATTTCGACGCCGATGTCGTGGTGGGCGAAGGGCAGCCGCTGGGGATCCCGCTTTCGTACGGCGGCCCGTACCTCGGCACCTTCACGACGAAACAGGATTTGGTGCGCAAGATGGCGGGGCGGTTGGTGGGCGAGACCGTCGACAGCCGCGGCCAGCGCGGCTACGTCCTCACCTTGACCCCGCGCGAGCAGCACATCCGCCGGGAGAAGGCCACTTCCAACATCTGTACCAACGTCGCCCTGATGGCGCTGGCGTCGGCGGTGTATCTGAGCGTGATGGGGCGCCAGGGGCTGCGCCAGGTGGCAGAACTGTGCTACCACAAGGCCCACTACGCCGCCGCCGAGATCGGCCGCGTGCCTGGCTTTCGGCTGTGGAACGAGGCCGAATTCTTCAACGAATTCGTCATGGCCTGCCCCCAACCCGTCGCCGAAATCAATGAACATCTACTTGAGCATGAGATCATCGGCGGCTACGACCTGGGCGCCGAATATCCGCAGCTGGCTGGGCACATGCTGATTGCCGTGACGGAGATGAACTCGCGCGACGAAATCGACGATTTCGTCGCGGCCCTGGAGGAGGCGGCCCATGACTGAGGCGCTGATCTATGATCTCTCCGCTCCCGGTCGACTCGGCGTCAGCCTCCCGGAGCCGGATGTGCCGCTGGCCCCGCTGCCTGCCGGCTTGACACGCGACGTTCTGCCGCTGCCCGAAGTCTCCGAGATCGACGTTGTCCGCCACTTCGTCCGGCTGTCCCAGCTCAACTACGGCATCGACACTGGCTTCTACCCCCTCGGCTCGTGCACGATGAAGTACAACCCAAAGATCAACGAGGACGTGGCACGGCTGAGCGGTTTTGCCCACACCCATCCGCTGCAGGACCCGACCACCGTCCAGGGCAACCTGGCCTTGATGTACAGCGTGCAGGAGTGGCTGAAGGAGATCGGCGGTTTCGCCGGTGTCAGCCTGCAGCCGGCCGCCGGCGCTCAAGGTGAGTTGACCGGGATCCTGATCCTGCGCGCCTACCACCGAGCCCAGGGCGATGCGGAGCGCACCAAGATCCTGATCCCCGACTCAGCCCACGGCACCAATCCGGCCAGCACGGCGATGGCCGGGATGCAGGTCGTCGAGCTTCCGTCGGACTCCCGCGGCAACATCGACCTGGAGAGCTTGCGCGCCGCCTGCGATGCGACCGTCGCCGGGTTGATGCTGACCAATCCCAACACCCTCGGCCTGTTCGAGGAGCATCTCCTGGAAGTTGCTCGCCTGGTTCACGAGTGCGGCGGCCTGGTCTACGGCGACGGCGCCAACATGAACGCGTTGCTGGGCATTGTCCGGCCGGGCGACATCGGCTTCGACGTGTTTCACTTCAATCTGCACAAGACGTTTTCGACTCCGCATGGCGGCGGCGGGCCGGGTTCGGGCCCGGTGGGCGTGGTCTCACATTTGGTCGAGTTCCTGCCCGGCCCGATCGTCGAGATCGTCGAGGCGGGGGACGACGATGAGGCGCCGCTGTACGGGTTGGTGATGCCGGCGCGTTCCATCGGCCGGGTCAAGGCTTTCTACGGCCACTTCGGTATGCACGTGCGGGCCTTCACTTACATGCGGATGCAGGGCAAGAGCGGGCTGCGCGCCATCGCCGATCACGCCGTGCTCAACGCAAACTACCTGCGGGCCCGATTGCGGGGGACGTACCACGTGCCCTTCGACCGGATCTGCATGCACGAGTTCGTCGCCGAGGGTAAATGGGACGAGGCGCCCGGAGTGCATGCGTTGGACGTCTCGAAGAGGTTGATGGACTACGGCTTCCACCCGCCGACGAACTACTTCCCGCTCATCGTCCACGAGGCGCTGATGATCGAGCCGACCGAGACGGAGAGCCGTGAAACGCTCGACATGTTTGTGAAGGCGATGGAAACGATCGCCCAAGAGGCGCGTTCCGATCCCGACGTCCTCCACACGGCGCCCCACAACACGCCTTTCGGCCGACTGGATGAAGTGCGCGCAGCCAAGGAGTTGGTGCTCTGCTGCCGGCCGGCCTGGCTCGAGGGGGCCAAGGCGGAGTAGAGCTTCCCCCTCCCTCTGAAAGGGGGCCCCTCGGCGCGCGCACTGCGCCACGAGCAGCGTGGCGGAAGGGTCGCCTCGGGGTGCACGCGAAGGGCGGGGGTGGGGGTTTATCACCAAGAGCCGCTACCTTCGCCTGACTCAACTTCATGGCCCTACCGCCCTCACCCCTTCGGGCACCCCTTCGGGTGTACCCTGGGTGTGCGCCGCTCTTAGCGCCCTGCACCGCTTCGGTGGTCCGAAGGGAGTAGAGGGGCGGGGACTTCGAGCCAGGCCTGGCTGGAGAGTCAGGCCATTGGGCGCCAAGTTGAATCCGAATCGTTGTTAGGGCCAAGCCCAAGCGCCGCTCCCGCACAGGCAAGCTGTAGGGTGCTACGGGCCTCGCGATCCCGCGCGGGCTGCGGGGGGTGAGGCGTCGCGGCGGTCCTCGCCCACACAGCGCAGCGCAGTCCTACACTCAATCGCCCCTAAGACACCCCATCGCGTTGACTTGTCTAAGCGGCATGCTTACAATCGATTGGAAGGCTACTGCTTGCGACGTGCGATGCAAACGCGGCGCGAGGCTGAAGCCCCGTTAGAAGCATTTGCTCCGCGGGCTTGTTCTCCTGGCTAAAGGGGGGCCTTGACCACAATCCGGGTCAACCCAACCGAACTTCGCCGGGCTGCCCTTGAGATCGGGCAGGCCGCCGACCGTTTTCGCCTTCTTGCCGACGATGTGTTGCGTGCTACCCAGACGGCGCCAAGTTACGACGGCGATTTTGGCCCCCAAGTGCGCTCGATCGGGATGGAGGGTTACGCCAGGCTGAAGACCGAGGCGGATCGGCTGAGCGCGTTGAGCCAACAACTGGAGCGAAAGGCGGAGGCCTTCGAAGCGGCCGACGCGCAAGCCCAGGCTGGGCTGAACGACGTCGGCCGGACGCTGCGTTCGTGGCAGGACGCAGGGCTGAACTTCCTGGCAGGGGCGGGCCTCTCGTGGGCGGAGGTGCGCGGGGACCTGGCGGGGCACGGGCCCGAGGATGAGCCGCCGCCTCCGGGGCTACAGTGGTTGCTTGGGCTTCTCGGGGCGCTGGGGAGGGCACTGTTCGTACCGGCAGCCGACGGCGCTGCCTCACCGACCTTGACTCCGGTGCCTGGGACGCCGGCTCCGGCGAAAACGCCCACGATGGTGTCGATCCCCACCGCCGCGCCGACACCGGAGGGGACGCCAACCGCGGAGGAGATGCGAGAGCGGCAGAGAGAGGCGCTCGTACGGGCTGCGGCGCAAGAGCGCCAGGAGGAACAACGACGCCTCGCGGCTATCAAGGAGGAGCTGCGCAGGCTGTGGGAGGTGGAGGATCCGGCGCTTGCTCAGGAACTCCTTCGCACGGAAATCGGCAAGGCATTCGATCCGTTTGCTGGAGATCTGCCGCCTACGTTGGAGTATTCCGGGTCTTTCTACCAGGGCCTCGACATGGAACTCGGGCTCGTCTACCAGCGCGCGGGCATAGATCTGCAAGAGCTTGCGGCATCCGGCGGCGCCAACGAACTGACGGAGGAGATCCTCCTCGAGCATTCAACGGACATCTACGTCGACCCAGAGGGTACGGAAATGGACCTTCTGAATTGGCTGCAGGCGAGAGGCCGCATGGCGGTTGGCC
>Ga0184633_10000022_pt1 | contig 42655 bp, 32 predicted proteins | sample PLM31_170_b1_FD_133156 | JGI IMG/M metagenome (GOLD analysis project Ga0184633, IMG submission 133156) | Groundwater sediment microbial communities from an aquifer in East River, Colorado, USA - PLM3-1_170_b1 | ecosystem: Environmental > Terrestrial > Soil > Riparian zone | place: USA: East...
ACGGAATCGGTCGAGTCGATGTCGGGTACGCGGTGCATCATGCCGCAGGGGCGAGGGAATTTCAAGGTGAGCGGAAGCGAGGGGCAGGTTGTCCGGGCGCTGGGCGGGATCGCCAGCGCGACCCTGCTGAGCCGTCTGCTCGGCTTCGTGCGTGACATGATCGTGGCGCGGGCGTTCGGGGCCGGGCCCGTCACCGACGCGTTCTTCGTCGCGTTCCGCATCCCCAACATCCTGCGGCGCCTCTTGGCCGAAGGTGCCTTGTCCACCGCGATGATTCCGGTCTTCACCGAGTACGCCTCGACCCGGGAGCGGCCTGACCTCCACCGGATGCTTCGCGCCGTGCTCGGTTTGGCCCTCCTCGCGCTGACGGTGACCACGGTCGTGGGCATCCTCGGCGCGCCCTATCTCGTGAGAGTGATCGCGCCGGGCTTCGCGAGTGACCCATCACAGGCAGCGCTCGCGGCGTTCCTGACCCGGGTCATGTTTCCGTACCTGCTGCTCGTCGGCCTCGCGGCGATGGCCACGGGCGTGCTGAATTCCCAGGAGAGGTTCTTCGCGGGTGCGATCGGCCCGGCCGTGCTCAACGTCGGGATGATCGGCGCCGTGGTGCTGTTGGCGCGCCACCTGGAGCCACCGATCCTCTCCCTGGCGCTCGGCGTGCTCGTCGGAGGGATCGGGCAGCTGCTCGTCCAGATCCCCGGTCTCTCGGCGTGCGGGTTGCTCGTGGCTCCGTCGAGCGACCTCCGCCACCCCGCGATCGCACGGATCACGCGGCTCCTGCTGCCGGCCGTCTTCGGTCTGGCGGCGGTGCAGGTGATGGTGTTCGTCAACACGCTGTTCGCCTCGCTTCTGCCGCTGGGCTCGATCTCGTACCTCTACTACGCCGACCGGGTCATGGAGTTCCCCCTCGGCGTCTTCGGGATCGCGCTCGCCTCGGCATCGCTGCCCGTCATGTCGCGCCAGGCCGCGGCGCGTGACCATCGCGCGCTGGCCGGCACGCTCACCTTCGCCTTGCGCCTGGCCGTCTACGTGTCGGTGCCGGCCACGCTCGGCCTCGTGATGCTCCGGACGCCCATCGTGCGGGTGCTGTTCGAGCGCGGCCGGTTCGGCCCCACGGAGACCGCGGCCACTGCGGACGCGCTCGCGTGGTACGCGATCGGCCTGGCCGCGTTCGCGGGCTCGCGCATCGCCGCGCAGGCTTTCTACGCGCTGGGTGAAGCCGGCACGGCCGTGAAGTGGGGAATCGTTTCGGTCGTCGCGAACGTGGCGGCGGCCGCCGCCATGATGGGGCCCCTCGGGCACGCGGGCCTCGCCGGCGCCTCGTCCATCGGAGCGTACGTCAATCTGCTGGCACTCCTGGTGGTCGCGCGCCGGCGGCTCGGCCGGCTCGGCGGACGCACGCTCGTGAGCACCGCGTGTCGAACGACGCTCGCGTCGCTGCCGCTCGTGGGTTCGTGCTGGCTCGCGCTCGCGCTGTGGCCGGCGCGGCCGGCGCTCCCGCTCGACGTCGCCTGGCTCGCGGTCACGATCGTGGTCGGCGGGGGGCTCTTCGGGGTCGCGAGCGTCGCGCTCGGCTTGTCCGAACGCACCGTGCTGCTGCGGCTCTATTCACGACGCGAGCGCGGTGGTATCGCGGAGGCATGAGCAAGCGCGCGACGACGGGCGTCCTTCTTGATTCCCGAGCGTCATGATAGAATCCGACGTGGTCACTCTATGACCAATGTGGTCGTCGAGTATCTCGGCGCCCTCCAGGCTGAGCGGGGGGCGACCCGGAATACTCTCGACGCCTACCGCCGCGATCTCACCGACTTCACCCTGTTCCTGAACGATCACCGTCGGAGCCTCGGTCGGGCCGGTCCGGACGACATCGTCGACTACCTCGAGCGCCTGCGGACCCGCGGACTCGGACCCTCCAGCGTCGCGCGCCACGTCTCGGCGCTCCGCGGCCTCTACAAGCACTTGGTTCGCGAGGGCGCACTCCGGCGCGATCCCACCGAGCATCTCGAAGCGCCGCGCCGGCCGCGGGCGCTGCCGCGGACGCTTTCGCGGGAGGCGGCCGCGGCGCTCGTCGAATCGCCGGACGTGACGCAGCCGCGGGGCGTCCGCGACCGGACGGTGCTTGAGCTCCTCTACGCCACGGGCATGCGCGCCTCCGAATGCCTCGGCCTCACGCTCGACGACGTCAACCTCACCGCGGGCTATGTGGTCTGCACCGGCAAGGGGCGGAAGCAGCGTCTCGTCCCCGTCGGCGGGGAAGCCGTGCAGTGGGTGAGGCGCTACCTCCGTGAGATCCGTCCGACGTATACGCGCACACGCGACAGTGGCCGACTGTTCGTAAACCCCCGCGGCGGGCGCCTCTCGCGGCAGTCCCTGTGGACGATCGTGCGGCAGGCCGCGACCCGAGCCGGCCTCCGCCATCGCGTCTCGCCCCACGTGCTCCGGCACTCGTTCGCGAGCCACCTCCTCGAGGGCGGCGCCGACCTCCGCTCGATCCAGGTCATGCTCGGCCACGTCGACATCGCGACAACGCAAATCTACACGCACCTGCCATCGACGGCCGTGCTGCAAATGTATCGACGGTTCCACCCACGGGCGTGAGCGTGGCGAAGCGGGCGCACGGGTATCCGCAAGTCCACCTCGAAGCGGCCGACCTCGTTGACGTCGCAGTCGCGGTCGCTCCGGCAGGAATCACGGTGGCCGACGCGCTGGCGCTCGTGCGCAAGCGGAACACTGGCCTGCTCGCGGCGGGTGCGGCGTACGTGCTGCGCGACGACCTGGTCCGGGGAGCGTCGCTCGGCCTGGGTGGGCTCCGTGCGGCGGAGATCGCGCGCTCGCTTCCCGCCGTCGAACCAGGCGCCGGCGAGGCGACCGTGCGCCGCCTGTTCGTCGCGGGTGCTCCGTTCGTCGCGGTGCGCAGCCCGAAGGGTCCGGGCGGTGCGGTCAGTGGCCGACTCGCTGGCCCCGGGCTGGCCGACGCATCGGCCGCCGGCCGAGTGAATCAGGGCCTCCCGGTGGACGTGCGGGAACTTCTCACGACGATCGGCCGGATCGCGGAGGAACACGACGGCCGCGCGTTCCTCGTGGGAGGGCTCGTCCGGGACCTGTGGCGCGGCACGCCGATCGTGCGGCGCGACCTCGACATCGTCATCGAGGGCGATGGCGTCGCCGTGGCTCGCCGCCTCGCGCGCACGGTCGGCGGCTCAGTCGTGGAGCACCGACGGTTCCTGACGGCGTCGATCGCCACGAGTGCATTCGGACGGATCGACGTGACGACGTCGCGGTCGGAGCGCTACGAGTCTCCCGGGGCGCTCCCGCGCGTGATGCCAGCGGGGATCGGCGAGGATCTTCGGCGGCGGGATTTCACGGTCAACGCCATGGCCATCGAGCTGTCCTCGGGGGCGTTCGACCTGATCGATCCGCTCGGCGGGCGCCTCGACCTGGCGCGGCGCCGTCTGTGTGCGCTCCACCCGCTCTCCTACGTCGAGGATCCGACTCGCATCTTCCGTGCCGCGAGGTACGCCGCCCGCCTCGGCCTCGCTCACGACCCGTCTACGGCCCGGGCGCAGACGCTCGCGCTGCGCCTCGCCCCCTATCCCGCGCTGTCGGGCCGGCGGATCGCCGCCGAGCTCGTGCGCGTCCTGGACGAGGCTCAGGCCGGGCACATCCTCGCCGGGCTCGGGCGCTCCGGGGCCTTCCGCCTGCTCGACCCCGGCTACCGGTTCACCGCGGCGAACGGACGCCGTCTGGGCGAGCTTCCCCGGGCGCTGGCCTGGGCGCGCGGGCGCGCCCTCGAGGTCGACGCCGTCGGACTCGCCGCGCTCGCGATCGTCGGCGGCCAGCCGTCGGCGGTCGCCGCGGCGGCGCTCGCCCGACTCGGGTTCTCGGGCGGGCCGCTCGCCATCCTGGAGCGGGCGCGCGCGACCGGCGGAGCGCTCGCCTCGCGGCTCGCCCGGGCCACGGCGCACAGCGCGCGCGCGCGCCAGCTCCGCGCGTGCGCCCCGGTGGAGCTCGCCTGGCTCTGGCTGACGGGCGCGCGCGACCTCCGCGAAGCGCTCGACTGGTTCGTGGGCCTCGACCCGCGCGTGGTGTCCCTGAACGGTGACGACGTCGTCGCGCTCGGTGTTCCGCGCGGCCCCGCGGTGGCGCACGTGCTCGCCGAAGTGAGGGATGCACGCCTCGACGGGACCCTGGCGAGCCGGGCCATGGAAGAGGAGCACGTCAGACAATGGTTAGCGAGAGGAGGATGAGTTGGCCCCGAAATACATCTTCGTGACCGGTGGCGTCGTCTCGTCTCTGGGCAAGGGTCTGGCGGCGGCCTCGATCGGGGCGCTCCTGGAGGCGCGCGGGTTTCGCGTGACGCTGCAGAAGATGGATCCCTACATCAACGTCGACGCCGGGACCATGAGCCCGTATCAGCACGGTGAGGTCTTCGTGACCGACGACGGCGGCGAGACCGATCTCGACCTCGGCCACTACGAGCGATTCACCTCGGGCCGGGTGACGCGCGACCACAACGTGACGACCGGCAAGGTCTACTACTCGGTCATCCAGAAGGAGCGCCGGGGCGACTATCTCGGCCGTACCGTCCAGGTGATTCCGCACATCACCGACGAGATCAAGGCGTCCATCAGGAAGGTCGCCCACGACACCGACGTCGTGATCGTCGAGGTCGGCGGAACCGTCGGGGACATCGAGGGGCTGCCCTTCCTGGAGGCCATCCGCCAGTTCAAGAAGGACGTCGGGCGGGAGAACGTCCTCTACGTGCACCTGACGCTCGTGCCGTTCATCCAGGCGGCCTCGGAGCTGAAGACGAAGGCCACGCAGCACTCGGTCAAGGAGCTGCGGGCGATCGGCATCCAGCCCGACATCCTGCTCTGCCGCACGGACCGCTTTTTGCCGCCCGGGATCAAGTCCAAGATCGCGCTTTTCTGCGACGTCGAAGAGGAGGCCGTCATCACGGCCAAGGACGTCGACTCGGTCTACGAGGTACCGCTGGTCTTCCATCGGGAAGGTCTCGACGAGATCATCGTGAAGCAGCTTGGCCTGGAGCCCCGCCCGATCGACCTGTCGCGCTGGGAGGGCGTCGTGCGCCGGATCAAGTCCCCGCGCGCGGAGACACGCATCGCGGTCGTCGGCAAGTACGTCGAGCTGAGGGACTCCTACAAGAGCCTCGTCGAGGCGCTCGCGCACGGCGGCATCGCGAACGAGGCGCGCGTGGACGTGCAGTGGGTGGATGCCGAGCACATCGAGCGCGACGGGGCCGACACCCAGTTCACGGGCGTCCACGGCATCCTGGTGCCCGGCGGCTTCGGCGACCGCGGGATCCTGGGAAAGATCGAGGCGGTGCGTTACGCGCGCGAGCGGCGCGTGCCGTACCTCGGCATCTGCCTGGGCATGCAGTGCGCCGTGATCGAGTACGCGCGAAACGTCTGCGGCCTCGCCGGCGCGAGCTCCGCAGAGTTCGATCCGGCCGCGCCGTACGTGGTGATCGATCTCCTGCCCGAGCAGCGCGCGGTCGCCGACAAGGGCGGCACGATGCGGCTCGGTCTCTATCCGATCGTCCTCGGCGAAGGCAGCCTGGCCTCGCGCCTGTACGGCCAGGGCATCATCCAGGAGCGCCATCGCCACCGCTACGAGGTGAACAACGACTACCTTCCCCGGCTCGAGAAGACCGGCCTCCGCGTCTCCGGCATCTGGGCGGAGAAGCAGCTCGTCGAGATCATCGAGATCCCCGAGCACCCGTACTTCGTCGCCGGTCAGTTCCACCCGGAGTTCCGCTCGCGGCCGTGGGAGCCGCATCCGCTCTTCGCGGGGTTCGTGCGGGCCGCCTTGGAGCACAATGGCGATGCCAGCGGCAGTGCGAGGTGAGGCCGTTCGACGGCCGAGCCGAGCCCTTCAAATCCGAGATGCCAGCGGCAGTGCGAGGTGAGGCCGTTCCGATGGAGCGAAAGACGTGCTGCGAGGTGAGGCCGTGAGCGGCCAGCCCACGACCGAGGCCGTCCGGATCGGTGCCCTCACGATCGGTGGCGGCGCGCCGCTGGCGCTGATCGGCGGCCCGTGCGCGATCGAGAACGAGAAGCACGCTTTGATGACGGCCGAGCGGTTGGCCACGATCGCGGCCGACCGCCGCGTCCCGTTCGTGTACAAGTCGTCGTACGACAAGGCCAACCGGTCGTCGATCAACGGCTACCGCGGGCCCGGGCTTCGGGAGGGGCTCCGCATCCTCCGCAAGGTGCGCGACACGCTCAGCGTCCCCGTGCTCTCCGACGTTCACCAGGTGTCCGAGGTGGCGCCGGCGGCGGAGGTCCTCGACGTGCTGCAGATTCCCGCATTCCTCTGCCGGCAAACGGACCTCGTCCTGGCCGTGGCACAGACGGGGAAGCCGGTGAACGTCAAGAAGGGGCAGTTCCTCGCGGCGGGCGACATGAAAAACGTCGTCGACAAGATCCTCTCGGTGGGAAATCGCTCGATCCTCCTCACCGAGCGTGGCACCTCGTTCGGGTACCACAATCTGGTGGTCGACCTGCGCGGCCTGGCGGACATGCAGGCACTCGGCTTCCCCGTCGTCTTTGACGCGACCCACTCGGTTCAGCTGCCGGGCGGCGCCGGTGACCGGTCGGGCGGCGAGCGCAAGTATGTTCCCGCGCTCGCGCGCGCGGCGGTGGCGTTCGGCGTCGACGCGCTCTTCATGGAGATGCACGAGGATCCCGACCGCACGCTGCCGGACGGCCGCCCGCTCTCCGATGGCCCGAACATGCTGCGCATCGACGACCTGCCACGGCTCCTGCGGCAACTCCAAGCCATCGAGGCGGCGGTCGAGCCGTGAGCACCGAGCGGACGCCCGACGTGCGGAAGATCGCGGAGCGCGTGTTCCGGCTCGAGGCCGAGGCGATCCTCGGCCTGATCCCGAAGCTCGACGAGCGCTTCGAGCGCGCGGTCGAGCTGCTCCGCGGCTGCAGTGGGCGGGTCATCGTGACCGGCATGGGCAAGTCGGGGCTGATCGGACGCAAGATCGCGGCGACGCTCGCGTCGACGGGAACACCAGCGTACTTCCTGCACCCCGCCGAAGGGGTGCACGGGGACCTCGGCATGGTGGCGCGCGGCGACGTCGTGCTCGCGCTGTCGAACTCCGGCGAGACTGACGAGGTGCTCGCGATTCTTCCGCCGCTCAAGCGGCTCGGGGTGCCCATCGTCCTGCTCACCGGAAATCCGACCTCGTCGGTCGCCCGCCAGTGCGAGGTCGTCCTGGACGTGAGCGTGCCGGAGGAGGCGTGCCCGATGAATCTGGCGCCCACATCGAGCACGACCGCCGCACTCGCGGCCGGGGATGCACTCGCCCTGGCGCTGCTCGAGCTGCGCGGCCTTCGCCCGGAGGACTACGCGGCGCTGCACCCGCGCGGCACGCTCGGCTGGCGGGCGCTGTTCCGCGTGGCGGACCTGATGCTCATGGGGGACGCCGTGCCGATCGTCCCCGAGACGACGCCCCTGCGGGAGGTCATCATCGAGATGACGCAGAAGCGCAAGGGCATGACGACCGTCATCGACGGGGAAGGTCGGCTCGCGGGCGTGATCACCGACGGCGACCTCCGGCGGCTCTACCTGCGCGGTGGGTCGATCGATGACCTTACGGCCGGCCAGGTGGCCAGTCGCGAGCCGAAGATGATCTGCGCTGACGCTCTGGCCGCGAAGGCGCTGGAGGTGATGGAGACCTGGCAGATCACCAGCCTGGTGATCGTGGACCAGGCTCGCCGGCCCGTTGGGATCATCCACCTGCACGACATCCTCCGGGCGAAGATCGTATAGTTTTCACGGTGTTTCCGCTTTTACGTCCCTCGGTGCCGTTCTTTCGTGGTACCAAAATTGCATTCCGCATGGACTTCCCCTTAGAATCGACACAGTGATGAAGACACATCGGCTGGCTGCCGGAATTCTCGGAACGGTTGTCGCCTTCGTGCTCCTGGTGGCAGGCACGCTGATCGCGAAGAGCCGAACGGCGTCCGTGGAACCGACCGGCCCAGCCGTCTCGAGCGCCGACCTCCGCATCAAGGACGCCCAGATCGAAGAGGAGGCCGGCGGCGTGCGCTGGGGGCTCACGGCCGAGCAGGTCTTGATCTTCGACGCCGAGGGACGCACGGCGCTTCGGAGAATCTCGGTCAAGGTGTTCGAGCACGACCGATCGTGGACGATCGTGGGTGGGGAAGGCGACCTGTTTCACGCGACCCGGAATATCGAAATCCGGAACAACGTCGTGGTCACCTCGAGCGACGGCCTGCGGCTCGAAACCAGCGTGCTCCGTTGGCAGGCCGCGGAACGACGACTCTGGACGGACGCGCCAGTGCGCCTCTCGCGCGACGGCGCGATCGCCGACGGCACGGCGCTCGAGGTGAGGATGGCCGATGGCTCCACGATACTGGCCGGGCGCGTCCGTACGATCTTCAACGGCCCGGGCAAATGACAGGGCAGGCGCTCCTCGGGACGGTTCTCATCGTCCTGGCGCCCGCGCTCGCGGCGGGCCAACTGCCTGCGGCGGGCGGGGCGAAGGCGAAGGACGACAAGGCCCAGCCGCTCACCGTGGACGCCGACCGGATGGAACGGTTCGGCAAGGAGAACCTCGTCATCTTCAGCGGCAACGTCGTGGCACGCCGGGACAACTCCGTCCAGTACGCTGACCGGGTCGAGGTCTACCTCGACGAGAAGGGCGACCGGATTCTGCGAACGGTCTCGACCGGAAGCGTCCGGATCATCACCAAAGACTGCCGGACCGGGACGGCGCAGCGCGCGGAGTACTTCGACCTCGAGCAACGGGTGATGCTCATCGGCAACGCCCGGGTCTGGGAAGAGGACAACGTCGTGTCCGGCGACACGATCACGCTCTTCATCTCTCAGGACCGGTCCATCGTCCAGGGCGGCAAGCAGGAACGGGTCAAGGCGCTCTTCTATTCCCGCGACGAGGACAAGCGGGACGGCCAGGCCGTCACGCGTCGGTCGGCGGAGCCCTGTCGGAACTGACCCATGGAAGGTCTCGTGGCGCAGGGGCTCATGAAATGGTTCAAGAGCCGGAAGGTCGTCGACGCTGTCTCGCTCGACATCCAGCGGGGCGAGATCGTCGGCTTGCTCGGCCCGAACGGCGCGGGAAAGACGACGTCGTTCTACATGATGGTCGGCCTGCTTCCGGCGGACGGTGGTCGGATCTTTCTCGAGGGCAACGAGATCACGTCGTTGCCGATGTACCAGCGGTGCCGGATGGGCGTCGGCTATCTGCCGCAGGAATCGTCCGTGTTCAGGAAGCTGACGGTCGAGGAAAATCTGCTCGCCATCCTCGAGACGCTCGACCTGTCGAGCGCCGAGCGCCGGGAGCGCGCGCGCGAGCTCCTGGGCGAGCTGGACCTCAGCGCGCTCGCCCGCTACCCTGCCTACACGCTCTCCGGAGGCGAGCGCCGCCGCCTCGAGATCACGCGCGCGCTCGTGACCTCGCCCCAATACCTCCTGCTGGACGAGCCGTTCACGGGCATCGATCCCATCGCGATCGGCGACATCCAGCAGATCGTCGCCCGGCTTCGGGAGCGCGGCATCGGCATTCTCATCACGGACCACAATGTGCGTGAGACCCTCGCCATCACCGACCGCGCCTACATCCTCTATGACGGTAAGATCCTGGTCGCCGGCACCGCGACCGAGATCGCCAACAACTCGGTCGCCCGTGAGATCTATCTCGGCGACCGGTTCGCGCTTTAGGGGGAGGCGAGAGAACCCTCATGGCCATGGAGGCGCGCCTCTCGTTACGGCAGAGCCAGCGTGTCGTCATGACGCCGCTCCTGCAGCAGGCGATCCAGCTGCTGCAGCTCTCCACGCTCGAGCTTCAGGACGTCGTCCAGAAGGAGCTGCTCGAGAATCCGCTGCTCGAAGAGGTCACGCCGGACACGCCGGAGACCACCGACGCGCCCGTGACTCCCGATTCACCACCGGCGCCGACGGTCGAGCAGGTCACGGAGGCGCCGCCGACCACCGAACGCCAGACGGACGACCTCCCGTTCGATTTCAACGCGGTCATGTCGGCCGATGATGACCACGAGGAGCGCTCGCTGGTCTCGCAGGAGGATCGCGAAGACCTACCGTTCGAGAACATCGTCCGCACCCACCTCTCGCTGGCCGACCATCTCGAGGAACAGCTGCGCTACGCGTCGGAGGACGCCGCCGTTCGGCGGATCGGCGCGCAGATCATCGGCAACCTCGACGAGGAGGGCTACCTCCGGGCCGAGCTCGAGGAGATCGCCCAGCGGTGCGGGGCCACCGCCGAGGAGGTGGCCCGGGTCCTCGAGCTCGTGCAGGGCTTCGACCCTCCCGGCGTGGCGGCGCGATCCATCCAGGAGTGCCTCCTGCTCCAGCTGAAGCGCGACCCGCTCCCCGACCCGGTCTCGGTCGAGATCATCGAGACGTACTTCGACGACCTGAGTCGCCGGCGCTACCAGGACATCGCGCGGGCCATGAAACTTCCCGTCGATCGGATCATGGAGTCGGTCGAGGAAATCATGGGCCTCGAACCCAAGCCCGGCCGCCGATTCGGCGGCAACGACTCGCGCTACATCGTGCCCGACGTCTTCGTGTACAAGCTCGGCAACGACTACACCATCGTCCTCAACGAGGACGGCATCCCACGCCTCCGGGTCAATTCGCTCTACCGATCGCTCCTCCGGGGCGCCGGTTCCGGGGACGAGGCGAAGCAGTACGTCGAGCAAAAGCTGCGCTCCGCGCTGTGGCTGATCAAGAGCGTGGACCAGCGCCAGCGGACCCTGCGTAAGGTGACGCAGTCGATCGTCAAATTCCAGCGCGAGTTCCTGGACCGGGGGTTGCCCCACCTCCGCCCGCTATCGCTGCGCGACGTCGGCGAGGACATCGGGATGCACGAGTCGACGATCAGCCGCGTGACGACGAACAAGTACGTCGAAACCCCGCAGGGGTTGTTCGAGCTGAAGTTCTTCTTCCACAGCGGCATCGCGTCGGGCGACGGGGAGATGGTGTCGTCGGTCTCGGTCAAGAAGATGATCCAGGACATCCTGGCCGCCGAAGACTCGGCAAAGCCGCAGTCCGACCAGGAAGTCGCGCATGCGCTCCAGAAGCGTGGTCTCACGATCGCGCGCCGCACGGTCGCCAAGTACCGCGAGGAGCTCGGCATCCTGCCCTCGCACCAGCGGCGTCTCACGCCGCGGAAGCGGTGAGGCGCCAGCCGCGGGCCACGAGGAGAGAGCCCCCATGCAGCTCATCATCAGCGGGCGCGGGGTGGTGCTGACGACGGCCTTCAAGGCTCTGGTCGAGCGGAAGGTCGAGAAGCTCGCGCGGGTCGGGTCGTCGACGCTCGAGCTGCGGGTCACCTGCGGCTCGGAGCGGTTCCAGCGGACGGCACGGCTCGTCGCGCGCACGCGCCAGCGCAGCTTCTCGAGCGCGGCGAGCGCCGACCATCTGCTGACCGCCGTGGAGGGCGCCATCGACAGCCTCTGCCGACAGATGTGCGAGGCGCGGACGCGCCGGCGGCGCGCGCGATCCCGCCGCCCGGCGGGCGCGATCACGTCCGGAGCCTAGCGCGATGCCAGCGCCCCTGTCGTTCGTGGTCATCACGGGGCTGAGCGGAGCGGGCAAGAGCTTCGCGATCAAGTGCTTCGAGGACATGGGATTTTTCTGCGTCGACAACCTGCCCACGACGCTCATTCCGACCTTCGCCGACCTGATCATGCGCTCCGAGCAGCCCATCCACCGCGTGGCGCTCGGCGTCGACGTTCGCGAGGGCGCGTACCTCTCGCGTCTGCTCGACATCATCCGTGAGCTCAGGACGCGCGGTCACGCCGTCGAGGTCCTCTTCCTGGAGGCGAGCGAGGAGGCCCTGGTGCGCCGCTATCACGAGACGCGACGGCGCCATCCGCTGGCCGGCGACGGGAACGCGCTCGACGGGATCCGTGCCGAGCGCAAGGCGCTGTCCGACCTCCGCGAAGTCGCCGACCGGATCGTCGATACCTCCGCACTGACCGTCCACCAGCTCAAGGACCGGCTCGTCGAGCTCTACGTCGCGCCGAAGGCTCGGCCCGGGCTCGCGCCCTCGCTGGTGTCGTTCGGCTTCAAGCACGGGGTCCCGTTCGACGCCGACCTCGTGTTCGACGTCCGCTTCCTGCCCAACCCCCACTTCGTGGATGCCCTGCGCGCGCTGGACGGTCGTGACGAGCGCGTGCGCACCTTCGTGCTGAACCACCCGGAGAGCAAGGAGCTGCTCCGCCGCCTCGAGGACTTCCTGAGGTTCGTCCTGCCCTGCTACGAGCGGGAGGGGAAGGCGTATCTGACGGTCGCGGTCGGCTGTACCGGCGGCCACCACCGGTCCGTGACCATCGCGGAGGAGCTCAAGCGGTTCCTCAGCGGCATCGGCTACGCGCCGACCGTCGTGCACCGCGACCTCCAGCGGGAGTGAGAGCCGTGCGGGTGTGATGGACCGGCTGGCGTTCTGCTTCGGCATCCACAACCACCAGCCGATCGGCAACTTCGACCACGTCCTCGTCGAGGCGACGGAACGCGCCTACCGACCGTTCCTCGAGCGGCTCGACGCGCGCCCCGAGGTCCGGCTGAGCATCCATTGTACGGGCGGCCTCCTGGAGTGGCTGCGCGACTCGGCACCCCGCACCTTCGACCTCCTCGGCACCATCGCCGCACGCGGGCAGGTGGAACTCTTGACGGGCGGATTCTACGAGCCGATCCTCGCCGTGCTGCCCGACCATGACAAGGTCGGGCAGATCGCACGGCTGACGGCGTTCCTCAAGGCGCACTTCGGGGTACGCCCCCGCGGGATGTGGCTTGCCGAGCGCGTCTGGGAGCCGCACCTGCCGCGCGTGCTGAGTGAGGCCGGGGTCGAGTACGTGCTTCTCGACGACCACCACTTCGCTCTCGCCGGTCTGGACGCGGATGCTCTGGGCGGGTACTACCTGACGGACGAGCAAGGCGCCAGCCTCCGCGTCTTCCCGATCAGCCAGCCGCTGCGGTACCTGATCCCGTTCGCCGATGTGGACAAGACGCTCGACTACCTGGACAGACGTCGGGCGACCGTGTCGGCGCTCACCATGGTCGACGACGGAGAGAAGTTCGGAGTCTGGCCCGGCACCCACACCCGCGTCTACACCGAGGGATGGCTCGATCGCTTCTTCGACCGCCTCCTGTCCACGAGCTGGCTCGAGCTGACGACGCTTGCCGACGTCGTCGAGCGCCTTCCGGCGAGCGGGCGTGTCTCTCTGCCGACCGCCTCGTACCGGGAGATGGGGGACTGGGCGCTGCCGGCCGAGGCCGCGCGCGCGCTCGAGGCGGCCCGGGACGAGATCCGCGGCCTCGCGGACGGCGAGCGGTTGGCGGGCCTGCTACGCGGCGGCTTCTGGCGGAGCTTCCTCGTCAAATACCCCGAAGTCGCCGACACGCACTGGAAGATGCTCCGTCTCTCGCGGGCGATCCGCGCCGGCCTCGCTCAACGCCCCGATGACGCGCGGCTCGCCCGGGGTCAGGTCGCGCTCTGGCGCGGGCAGGCCAACGACGCGTACTGGCACGGCGTGTTCGGCGGCTGCTACCTTCCGCACCTGCGCCGAGCGGTGAAGACGGCTCTGCTGGAAGCCGAGCGGTCGCTGATCGAGGCGGGCGTCGCGCCCGGGCTCAGCTGGACGCGCGAGGACGGCAACGGCGACGGACGCGCGGAGGTGTACGTTCGGACGAGCGCGCTCGCCGTCACGCTGGAGCCCGACGCCGGGGGCATGATCACCGAGCTCGGCTACTTTCCAGCAGGACTCGACGTCGCCGACGTCCTGGCGCGCCGCTTCGAGACGTATCACGACCAGGTGCGGGCGCGCGCCGCCGCGGGCCCATCAGCCTCGGCGAGGACGATCCATGAAGCCGCCACGGCCAAGGAAGCCGGGCTCGACGCCCTGCTCGCCTACGACGAGCTCCGGCGTGGGTCGCTGATCGAAGGGTTCTTCGAGGACGACGCCACGCCGCTCGATCCCGTCGCCCCCTGGGCGCTCGCCCGCGCCGTGGTCGGCGGCGAGAGGCTGGACTGTGTCGTGCAGGCGGTGGCCGACGGTGTCGCCGTCGTGCTCGCGCGCGCGCCCACGCCGGAGGCGCCGCTCGCCGTCGAGAAGCGGGTGACGATCCGCGATGCGACGATCGAGGTCGGCTACCGCCTGCGGCCCGTCTCGGGGGGGCGGCTCACCGGACGCTGGGCGGTGCAGTGGAACCTGGCGCTCACAGCGGGGAATGCGCCGGACCGGTATCTCGACCTCGCCAACCGTCCCTCGCTCGGCAGCTCCGGTCGCGTGGAGGCCCTCTCCGCCGTGGCGCTGGTGGACGAGTGGGCGGGCGTCGAAGCCACGCTTCGGTGGAGCCCCGCGGCCGAGCTCGCCTGGGGTCCAGTCGAGACGGTGTCAGTCTCCGAAGCCGGGTTCGAGCGGATCTATCAAGGCACCGCGCTCCTGCTCGTCTGGCGTCTCGACGTGGGCCCCGACGACGAGCGCGAGCTCGTCGCGACGCTGACGCTGGCCCGCCGATGACGCTCGACGACCCCAGCCTCTTCGAGCGCACGGATCCGCACCGGGCGCGCGACGTGCTGGCCGCGTTCCCCGCCCAGTGTCTCGCCGCGCTGGCCCTTCGCGCGGCGCCTCCGCCTTCGATCCCGCGCCCGGCGCTCGTGATCCTGGCCGGCATGGGTGGGTCGGCCGCGGGGGCCGAGTTGATCGCCGGGTGCGCCGCCGAACGCCTCGACGTACCGATCGTCGTCCATCGCGGGTACGGTCTGCCTCCGACCGCCGGCAAGCACGCGCTCGTCGTCGCCTCGTCGTATTCCGGCGATACGGTGGAAGTGCTCTCGGCCGTCGAGGCGGCGGGAGAGCGGGCGGTACCCGTGGTGGTCCTCACCGCGGGCGGCCGGCTGGAGGAGCTGGCGACCCGGCGGGGCCTGCCGCGCGTGAAGTTGCCCACCGGGCTGATGCCGCGCATGGCGCTCGGATATTTGTTTTTCCCGGCGCTGCGAATCCTGGGCGACGTCGGACTCGCGGTCGCGACCAACGCGGAGATCGCGGAGGCCCTCGAGGTCCTGACGGCGCTCGCCCAGGAGCTCGCGCCGATGCGGCCGGTCGCGCGGAACGAGGCCAAGCGGCTCGCGCTCGCCGTCGGCGCGCGCATGCCGGCGATCTACGGGGGTCCGGTGACCGGCGGCGTCGCCTACCGGTGGAAGACCGACGTGGAGGAGAACGCCAAGCGGTTCGCGATCGCGGGCGCCATTCCAGAAATGAATCACAACGAAGTCGAGGCGTGGCGCGCGCCGGCCGCGGCCGCGATGCACGCGGTCTTTCTCAGGGACCACGACGAGTCGTCGGAGATCGCGCGGCGCTTCGCCGTGCTCCGCGAGCTGATCGCGGCGGCCGCCGGCGAGGTCAGCGAGTGCTGGGCGCGGGGCGCGGGGCGGCCGGCGCGGCTCCTGGGGCTGGCCTACCTCGGGGCGTGGACGAGCTACTACCTCGCGGTCGGCCTGGGCATCGACCCCTGGCCGGTGCCCGTGCTCGACGAGATGAAGCGACGGCTGCGAGTCCCTTAGCCTCGCTGACGATTCGTGTTACAGTTGCGGCGTTTGCATCGCCGGACGCGATGCGCTGGAGGATGTCGATGGTGCGCGACGAGTATCTCTTCACGTCGGAGTCGGTGACCGAGGGTCACCCCGACAAGATCGCCGACCAGATCTCCGACGCGGTGCTGGACGCGATCATCACCCAGGACCCGACCGGGCGCGTCGCCTGCGAGTCCCTGCTGACCACCGGGCTCGTGGTCGTGGCGGGCGAGATCACGACATCGTGCTACGTCGATATTCCGCGCATCGCGCGCGAGACGATCCGCGGGGTCGGCTACACGCGGGCGAAGTACGGCTTCGACTACGAGACGTGCGGCGTGATCGCGGCGATCGACGAGCAGTCGTCCGACATCGCGCAGGGCGTCGACAAGCTCGGCGCGGGCGACCAGGGCCTCATGTTCGGCTACGCGTGCACGGAGACGCCTGAGCTCATGCCCGTGCCGATCATGCTCGCGCACAAGCTGGTGATGCGGCTCGCGGAACGGCGCAAGTCGGGAGCGCTCGACTACCTCCGTCCCGACGGGAAGTCACAGGTGACCGTTCGGTACGTCGACGGCGTCCCGCGCGCGGGCGAGACGGTCGTCGGCTCTACCCAGCACAGCCCCGACGTCGGCGCCGCGCGGATCCGCGAGGACGTCATCGAGCAGGTGATCGTCCCGACGATCCCGGCCGAGCTCCTCGACCTCCACCGCTGCGTCATCCACGTGAACCCGACCGGGCGGTTCGTGACCGGGGGCCCGATGGGCGACACCGGCCTCACCGGGCGGAAGATCATCGTCGACACGTACGGCGGCTCCTGCCCCCACGGCGGGGGCGCGTTCTCGGGCAAGGACCCGACGAAGGTCGACCGCTCCGCCTGCTACATGGCGCGCCACGTGGCCAAGAACATCGTCGCCGCTGGCCTGGCCCAGCGGGCGCAAGTGCAGGTCGCCTACGCCATCGGCGTCGCCGAGCCCGTCTCGATCATGGTCGACACGTCCGGGACGGGCAAGGCGCCGGACCGGGTCCTCGAGGCGCTGGTCAGGCGTCACTTCGATTTCACGCCGGCCGGGATCATCAAGTATCTCGACCTGCGCCGGCCGATCTACAAGAAGACCGCGGCCTACGGCCACTTCGGGCGCTCGGAGCCCGAGTTCGCCTGGGAACGGACGAACCGCGTCAAGGACCTGCGCGACGACGTGGGCGTGTAGCTCGGCACACGGATGAGCCCGTGCCGGTCTCGACGTCCCGCGGGAGCACGGCATCGGGCAAAGGACGACGCTCCATGATCGAGCACGACGTCAAGAACCTGTCGCTCGCCCCCGAGGGACGCCTCAGGATCGAATGGGCCGAGCAATCGATGCCGGTGCTGCGTCAGGTCCGCGAGCGCTTCACCCGCGAGCAGCCGCTCAAGGGCATCCGGCTCGGCGCCTGCCTGCACGTGACCACGGAGACCGCGGTCCTCATGCTCACGCTCAAGGCCGCCGGAGCGCAGCTGGCGCTCTGCGCGTCCAACCCGCTGTCCACGCAGGACGACACGGCGGCCGCGCTCGTTCGCGAGTACGACGTTCCGGTCTTCGCCCAGAAGGGCGAAGATCACGCGCGGTACTATCGGCACATCGCGGCCGTGCTCGCGACGCGACCCCAGCTCACGATGGACGACGGCGCGGATCTCATCTCCCAACTCCACGGCCCGCGGAAGGATCTCGCCGCCGAAGTGATCGGCGGGACGGAGGAGACAACCACGGGCGTGATCCGGCTCCGGTCGATGGAGCGCGAGGGCGTCCTCGCGTTTCCCGTGATCGCGGTCAACGACGCGGACACCAAGCACCTCTTCGACAATCGCTACGGCACCGGCCAGTCCACGATCGACGGGATCCTCCGCGCGACCAACATCCTTCTGGCCGGGCGCACGGTCGTCGTCGCCGGCTACGGGATGTGCGGCCGCGGCGTCGCGGCCCGCGCCAAGGGGCTCGGCGCCCATGTCATCGTGACGGAGGTCGAGCCCCTGCGGGCGCTCGAGGCGGTCATGGACGGCTTCCCGGTGATGCCGATGACCGCGGCCGCGGCCCAGGGCGACGTGTTCGTGACGGTGACCGGCAACACCTCGGTGATGTCGAGCGACCACTTCGGCCGGCTGAAGGACGGCGCCATTCTGTGCAACTCGGGGCACTTCAACGTGGAGATCGACCTCGAGACGCTCGGCGCGATGGCGCGCAGCCGGCGGGGCGTGCGTCCGTTCGTCGAAGAGTTCACGCTCGAGAGCGGTCGGCGGCTCTACGTTCTCGGTGAGGGGCGACTGATCAACCTCACGGCGGCGGAGGGGCATCCCGCCTCCGTGATGGACATGAGCTTCGCGAACCAGGCGCTGGCCGCCGAGTACGTGGTCAAGCACGGGCGGACGCTGGCCCGGAAGGTGTTCGGCGTGCCGAAGGAGATCGATCTGGAGATCGCGCGGCTCAAGCTCGCCTCGATGGGCGTCGAGATCGACCAGCTCACGGCCGCGCAACGCGACTACCTGTCGTCCTGGACGCACGGGACCTGACCGCGCCCCGCCGACATCCGTGAACCGCCCGCCGCCCGTCCTGCTGCTGCTCCTCGGGCTCCTGGTGCTCGGCCTGGTCGCCCAGGTCGTGCCGCTGTACACCGACTGGCTCTGGTTCGGCGAGGTCGGCTACAGGGACGTCTTCGTGAAGACGCTCTCGCTCCGCGGATCGCTCTTCGCCGCGCTGGCCATCACCGTGCTCGTCTTCCTCTACGCCAACCTGACGTTCGCGGCCCGCACGGCGGCGCCCGACGTCATCTGGGAGCTCGAAGACCAGCTCGGGCTGCCCAGCCGCGTGGTCATCGAGCCGCTGATCCGCCGCTTCCTGCCGATCGTGCTGGTGCTGATCGCGCTGGCCTCCGGAATGCGGGCCACCGTCCACTGGGAGACGGTGCTGGGCTACTTCAACGCGACGCCGTTCGGCGTCACCGACCCGCTCTTCGGCCGCGACCTCGGCTTCTTCGTCTTCGTCCTGCCGCTCTGGCAGCTCGTGTACGGATGGGCCATCACCCTCGTCACCAGCACGATCGTGCTGACGCTCGCCGTCTACGTGCTCCTGCGGAGCCTCGTGCTGACGAGCCGCGGCCCACGGCTGGCGGCCGGTGCGCGCACGCACCTCCTCCTCCTCGGGGCCCTGGCGCTCGCCCTCAAAGCCGTCGGGTTCTGGCTCGATCGGTTCGAGCTGGTCTTCTCGCCGCGCGGCATCGTGTTCGGGGCCGCGTACACCGACATCTACGCGTCGCTGCCCGTGCTCGGGGCCCTCGCCGTGTTCGCGGTGCTCTGCGCCGTCGCGTGCGCCGCTCAGATCGCGCGGTCGGGCCTGCGGCTAGTCGCCGGCGGCCTGATCGCCCTGGTCCTGGTGTGGGTGGTGGGCCTCGGCGTCTACCCGGCGTTGCTGCAGCGCCTGCGGGTCACGCCCAACGAGCTCGCGGCCGAGCGCCCGTTCATCGAACACAACATCCGCATGACCCGCCAGGCGTACGGGCTCGACCGCATCGTCGAGCGCGAATTCCCCGCCGACGAGACCCTGGACGCGCGGGCGCTCGAGCGCAACTCGGCGACGATCAAGAACATCCGCCTGTGGGACCACCGCCCCCTTCTGCGTACGTTCGCGCAGCTCCAGGAGATCCGGACCTACTACAAGTTCATGGACGTGGACAACGACCGCTACGTCGTGAACGGTGAGTACCGCCAGCTCATGCTGTCGCCGCGCGAGCTCTCGTACCAGCACCTCCAGTCCCGGATCTGGATCAACGAGCACCTGACGTTCACCCACGGCTACGGCGCCGTGGTCGGGCCCGTCAACCGCATCACCGCCGAAGGGCTGCCGGAGTTCCTGGTCAAGGACATCCCGCCCCAGTCGACGGGCGGCTTCCCGACGATCACGCGACCGCAGATCTACTACGGTGAGGTCTCGAACGAGTACGTCCTGGTGAAAACGAAGTCGCAGGAGCTCGACTATCCCTCGGGCGACCAGAACGTCTACACGACCTACACCGGCGCCGGCGGCATCCCGCTCTCGTCGTTCCTCCGCAAGGTCCTGTTCGCCGTGCGGTTCGGCGAGATCAAGATGCTCCTGTCCAACGACCTCACCGACCAGAGCCGGATCATGATCCACCGGACGGTCGTCCAGCGCGTCCGGCAGATCGCCCCGTTTTTCAGATATGACCGCGACCCGTACATCGTCGTCGACGACGACGGGCGCCTGATCTGGATCCTGGACGGCTACACGACGACCAGCCGGTATCCCTACTCGGATCCCGTCCCCGGCGTCGGCAACTACATGCGGAACTCGGTGAAGGTCACGATCGACGCCTACGACGGCACGGTCATCTTCTATCGCGCCGACGAGACTGACCCCATCGTCCGCGCGTACGGCAGCGCCTTTCCCGGGCTCCTCCAGCCGCTGGACAAGATGCCCGAGGGGCTCCGGCGCCACCTCCGCTACCCCGAGGACTTCTTCGCCATCCAGGCGCGGAAGTACGCGACCTACCACATGCTCGATCCCCAGGTCTTCTACAACAAGGAAGACCTCTGGGCCGTGCCGCGACGGCCGATCGAGGGTCGCGACCGCGACATGGAACCCTACTACACGATCATGCGGCCGCCGGGTGAGCAGAAGGAGGAGTTCATCCTGCTCACGCTCTTCAATCCGGCGCGCCGCGACAACATGATCGCGTGGATGGCCGCCCGCTCCGATCCGCCGAACTACGGCAGCCTGATCGTCTTCAACTTTCCCAAGCAGAAGCTCGTCTACGGACCGCGGCAGATCGACGCCCGGATCGACCAGGATCCCATCATCGCCCAGCAGCTCGCGCTCTGGGGCCAGCGCGGCTCGACGGTGATCCGCGGCTCGCTGCTGGCGATCCCCATCGACCAGTCGCTGATCTACGTCCAGCCCCTTTACCTCGCCGCCTCCGAGCAGGGGGCGCTGCCCGAGCTGCGGCGGGTGATCGTCGCGTACGGCAACCAGATCGCGATGGAGCCGACGCTCGAGCAATCCCTCTCCCGCATCTTCGGCGGCCGCCCAAGCGTGACTGCCGCCGCGCCGCCGACGCCCGGGGCGCCGAGCGACGGCGCCACCGGCGTGAGACAGCTCGTCCAGCGCGCCTGGGAGAGCTGGACGCGAGCGCAGGACGCGCTACGCCGCAGCGACTGGGCGGCCTACGGAGCCGAGCAGAAGCGCCTCGAAGAGGCGCTCCGCGGCCTCACGCAGTCGAAGTGAGAGGACTGGCGCGGACGGGGCCGCTGGCGGTCAAGCTCTTCGACCAACCCTAGCGGGGCGAGCATCGCGCGCCGGCGCGCAGCCGCGACCTTATGCCGAACGTGCTCGTGACGACGCCCTTCGATGAGGCTCAGCTGGACCGGCTGCGCCAGGTCTCGTCACGCCTCACCGTGACGCACGGCGATCCGGAGACCGCCGACTACGCGCCCACGGACGTTCTCTACGCGGGAAGTCTCCCGCGCGATCCGTCCCGCGCGCCCAATCTCAAGTGGGTGCAGGTGCACATGGCGGGCGTGAACGCGCTCTACGATCACCCGATCTACGCGAACAGCGCGATCGCGCTCACCACCGCGAGCGGCGTGCACGCGGCGACGGTCGCCGAGTACGCGATCACGGCTCTCCTGGGGCTGGCGCATCGCCTGCCGCGGATGGTGGAATGGCGGGGGAGGGGCACCTGGCCGCCCGACGAGCAGCGGTGGCCGCTGTTCGTGCCGACGGCGGTGCGGGGCGCGACTCTCGGCGTGATCGGCTACGGCAGCATCGGACGCGAGCTCGCCCGCATCGCCAGGACCGCCTTTGCGATGAGCGTGCAGGCGTGCAAGCGGGAGCCCGCGCGCCGCGCCGATCCCGGGTACTGCCCGCCCGGCACGGGCGATCCTGAAGGCGTCCTGCCGGACGAGTGGTTTTCGCCCGAGCGCGTGTCGGAGCTGCTCGCCCGATCAGACGTCGTCGTGATGTGCGCGCCGCTCACGCGCGACACGCACCAGATGATCGGCGCGCGCGAGCTTCGTGCCATGAAGCCGACGGCCTACTTCATCAACGTGGGGCGCGGCGCCAGCGTCGACGAGATGGCGCTCGCGCAGGCGCTGGCGGAGCGGCGCATCGCCGGCGCGGCGGTCGACGTCTTCGCGCAGGAGCCGCCGCCGGCCGGGCACCCGCTGTACAAGGTCGACAACATCATCGTCTCACCGCACGTCTCGGGCTTCGTCGCGAGCTACGACGACGACTGCTGCACCCTCTTCGTCGAGAACCTGCGGCGGTACCTGGACGGCGCGCCGCTCCTGAACCTGGTGGACCGCGCGAAGGGATACTAGCCCGTCACCGCGCCCCGCAGCGGCGGGCGGGGGACGGGGATCGGCGCGCCGCGGTCCCACAACTGCCGCAGCAGACGGAGCCGCGCCTGCTCGAGCTTTTCCATGGCCTCCACGGCCGAGGCTGCCTCGGCGACGCAGCCGGGTAGCTCCGGATACGACGCGCGCCGCAGCCACTCACCGCCGCGCTCGACCGACTCGACCACGAGCAGATAAGGCACGGCCTCGCAATACGCGAGGCCCGGGGCGGGGGCGGGCGGCACCGCGCTCACTGGGCGAACGGCACCCAGGCGATGGGCACGCCCGCGTCCGACTGGCGCGCCTTCTCCGTCGCCGTGATCCAGCTGTCGCCCTCGGGCAGCAAGACGGAGGCCGGACGCACGCGGCACAGGGTCGGGTCGTCGACGTTCGCCGGCACCACGCTCTCGTCGCGGAGCGCCCTGGCCGCGTCGATCAGCCGCTGCCGCACATAGATGACCATCGCGTCGGTCGTCCCGAGGTGCTCCTGGGTCCGGTCGTAGATCGGGCCCATCGTCTCCGTCATCGCCCGATCTTGCAGATTGACCAGGTTCTCTCGAGAGCATCGCCTTACCCCCTCGTCGTCCTCACAGCCGTCATCGCGTGCCGTCCTCGACGGTCGCGCGCTCGATCGCCAGGAGTTTCTCGAGATCGATGACGGCCAACATGTCCTTCTCCACCGGGCTCCAGTCCGGTTTCGTCCTCACGTTGGCGCCGAACCCGTCGGCCAGCTCCGCGTAGACCTTTTTCCACGCCACATAGGCGGCCAGCAGCGGGGTGGAGGGATCGGCGACGATCTTGTAGCCGAGGCTGCCGAGATCCGCCAGCGTGAGGCCCAGGCCCGCGAGCCCGCCGCGCCCGGCGAGGTACATCAACGGTCCGCCGAGCCGCTCGCCGATCGCCCGCAGCTGCTCCGGCTTGTGCGCCATCGAGAGCAGCAGCAGGTCGGCGCCGGCCTTGCGGTACGCGTCGCCGCGGCGCAAGGCATCGTCCATGCTGCTCGCCCGAATCGCGTTCGTGCGCGCGACGATCAGGAAATCCGGGTTACGCCGGGCTGCCACGGCCTCTTTCACCTTGGCCGCCATCAGCTCCAGTGGGATCATGTGACCCCGTCGAGGATCAGCGGGAGCGACGAGACGGCGCCGATGTCGATGGTGGCCTGGCACATCTCGGTCACGTTCAGATTCGCCTCGAGCGCGACCTTCTGGTAGCCGGTCGAGCCGCCGCCGAGATAGCCCGCCGGGAAGCCCGCCGCCTCGGCCATGCGGGCCATCAACGGATTGAGGACCAGCGGCGCCGTCACGGGCATCGGCCGCGGGATCAGCGCGCGGAGTGACATGGGACGTTCCCCTTTCGCGGCCACGGGGCGTTGGCAAAGGTGAAATCGCGGGAGTCCTCCGCGGGGCTGCGATGACTGTTTCCGTCCACGGGACACCTCCCTGGCGGGATGATACACCGAGCCGCCGCTCATCGAGGGTCACGGGCCGAGTCGCGACGAGGATCCGCTCGCGTGGATCGCGTGAACGCCGTCACTCAGGTGCGCGCGCGGAGCAGGAGGGAAACGCCGATCCCCATGAAGATGACGTTCGCCGTCCACGCGGCAATCAGGGGCGGTAGGAGGTCGGCCCGTGCGAACGCGAGCGCGACGTAGTGGACGACCAGATAGCCCGCCATGATGGCGAGCGCGAGACCGATCCCGTAGAGACGACCCCCGCGCGGCGACTGGAGCGCGAAGGGGATGGCGACGAGCACCATGACCAGATTGACGAGCGGGAAGGACAGCTTGGCGTAGAGCTCGACGAGATGTTTGCGGACCTTGAAGCCGGCCGCCTCGAGCCGGGCGATGTAGTCCTTGAGCTCCCGGAAGCTCATCGCATTGACGGGCTTCTGGATGCGGATGAAGTCCTCCATGTCCTCCGTCAGGTCCAGCGCCGTCCGGAGAAATGGCACCGTCTGCACCGTGCCATCGGCGCCGATCTCCCGGTACGCGCCTTCGCTCAGCTCCCAGCCGGCCGGCGTCCAGTGCGCGCGCCGCGCGTCCAGCCGACCGACGAGCCGGAAGTCGTGGTCCACTTCGAGAATGGTCACCCCGAACATGTCGTTCGTCCCCGGGTGGAGCAGCTCGACGCGGTAGAAGCGCGAGTCTGAGCTGCGCACCCAGAGGCGCTGGCGCGACTGGAGATGACGGGGGGCGAGGCCGCGGATCTTGACCCGGTCAACTTCGTCCCCCCGCTCGTTGAGGGCGGGCAGCGCGAGCTCCTGAAAGAGCCCGGCCCCGATGGCGACGGCCAGCCCGAGGCCCAGGATCGGCGCGCTCACCCGGTAGAGGCTGATGCCGGCGGCCTTGAGCGCGGTCAGCTCGTGATTGCGGCTGAGCGTCAGGAAGCGGAAGATCGTCGCGACGAGCATGACGACCGGCAGGTAGGTATGTAGCCCCGCCGGCAGCCGGTAGACGAAGTGCTCCAAGATGTACACGAGGGGCGGCTTCACCCGGAGGTATCTGTCCAGGGTCTGCAGGAGATCGATCATGATGAACAGGGTCGCTGCCACCGCGAGTCCGACCCCCATGAACGCCAGGTACTCGCGCACGAGGTAGCGGTCGACGATGTGCGTCGAGTCGCGCGCCGCCCCTGGTCCGGGCCCCCGGACGCGCCTCACGCCGCGCCCGGGGACGGCGCGCCGCAGGGTCTCAAGCGCGCGCCACACGAGCGGCAGCGCGGGCCACTTCCACTCGCGCGCAGTCGCCACGAGGAACCCGAGGCCGACGACGCCGAACAGGACGTTCGGCGTCCAGATCGCGACGGCCGGGGGAATCTGCCCGCGGAGGGCAGCCCCCTCGAGCGATGTCATCACCAGATAGTAGGTGACCAGGATCACCAGGCTGCCGATGAACGCGATACTCCGGCCGCCGCGGTGGGAGCGGACCGCGAGCGGAAATCCGATGAGACCGAAGACGAGCGCCGCGAGCGGCAACGCGTAGCGCTTGTGGCGCTCGACCTGAAATGGCCGTCGGCTGGTCGGATCGTGTCGATGCTCGGCGAGCTTCCGATCGAGCTCGCGCAGGGTGAGGTCCTTTTCCGGCTTCTCGCCCCGCGGCGCGCCCTTCACCGGCGACGTCATGGACAGGCTCATATCGTAGATATCGAAGCGCGTATATCGATAGCGGGACGCGCCGCTCGCCCGCGCCGTCGGCGATGGCTGGTCCTTCGACGCGTCGACCGGCACGACGTCAGCCTCGTTCACGGCGCCCTTCACCAGGCGGAGCGTGATCCGCTGGTTCACCTCGTCGGTGAGCAGGCGGCCTTCGCGCGCGGTGATGATCCGCGAGAGCGTCGCGTCGCGCTCGTCGGAAACGATGAGCCCGCGCAGCGCGACCTGAGAGGTGCTGACGTCCTCGACGTAGATCGTCAGGTCCCCGAACACCCCGAGGAACACGCGCTCCTGCAGACCGCTCGCCGCTCGCGCCTGGACGATCCGGAAGAGCTGGCGTTGGAACTCGAGGTTCGCCACGGGGTTCAGGGCGAGCGTGAGCCCGGCGGTGGCCAGCGCGACGACGATCGAGGCCAGCAGGACTGGACGGAAGAGCCGCAGCGCGCTAACGCCGGCGGCCCGGAAGGCGACGATCTCGAAGTCGCTCGCCAGCCGGCCTCCGGCGAGGAGCACCGCGGACAAGAGGGCCATCGGAAGCGTGTGAGCCAGGAACGACGGCAGCATGAAGACGAGCAGCTGGACGACGAGATAGAAGGGCACACCTTTCGTGATGACGAGGTCGGTCAGCTGGTAGATCCGGTCAATGACGAGGAAAAACGTGAGGAGCGCGCAGCCGAACGCGAGCGGTGAGACGAGCTCGCGCACGATGTACCGATCGAGAACGAGAAGCCGCACGGGTCTGTTGTACCATAGGCGTGTGAGTCGCCTATCGGGGTGCCCGACGCGAACACTGCTCGTCGGCCTCGCGATGCTCGGCGCCGCAGCGCTCGTGCCCGAGCGGCCGGACGCCGCCGATCCGGTCGACCGCCTCGACCAGTTCCGCCAGCTCGCGCGTTCGCAGGCCTCGCTCGGGCACGGCGACGCGGCCGAGTCGCCCGACGCCTATCGCGACATGTACGCGCTCCTCGATGAGGAAATCGTCGAGAGTCTCGGTGCCGGCGGTCTCTACGCGTCGGCCGGCTTCCTCCAGGATAGGCTCGACGCGTTCGGCGACGTGTGGGGCGCTGCCGCAGTCGACGTCCTCCGCGTCGGGCGGCTCGTGGTGGGCGCGTTCCAGATGAGCGATGCGCCCGGCGTCAACTCCGTGCGGGTGTACGGGCGACTCGGCGCGGAGGCCGCGTTGCTGACGACGCTCTTCCGCGAGGGCCGCCCGACCGTGTACCCGTGGTCTTCGGCGCCGAGCGGCGCCTCCCAGTTTGTCGCCGCCTGGGAAGGTCCAGCGACGGGACAAGGGATCCGCCCGCTCCGGCTCGACCTCATCCGCCAGCAGGGCGACGGCGTTCGTGTCGTCTGGTCCACGACCGACCTGTTCCCCGACCGCCTGATGGCGCGCGCATATTCGGTGCGCGGGGAGGAGATTCGAGTGCGCTACGAGCTCCACTACCCGGGCTGGACGCCGGGGTGCGACGGACAGACCGAGGCCGAGGACGTGTTCCGATCCTCGCACGAGAGCGGGGCGCTCGTCCGGAAGGCCCGACGCCAGCTCAACGGCTGGCACCGCGAGCTACGCACGACGGTCGCCCAGCTCTTCGACGCGCTCGAGTCGAGAGACGAGAGCAGCCTGGCGAAGCTGGTGCCCGACGTCCAGATCCGCCGGCGGCTTCCGGCCACGTTGCGCCCCGAGGCCGCGTGCGACGCTGCCGACGGCACCGCCAACCCCCAGACGGTGTCGGTCGCCGCGACTGCAGAGCACACGCCTTGGGCGCTGATCTTCCAGCGCGGCGGCGCCCGGTGGCGCCTCGCGGCCGCCGCGCCGGTGCTCGAGTGACGTCTCGCCGATGAGCGCGCCGACGAGCGAGATCTCCGACCGGTACGATCCCTCGGCCGTCGAGGAGCATTGGTATCCGCGCTGGGAGGAACGGGGTTACTTCCGCGCCGATGCCGCGACCACCGGCAAGCCGTTCTCGATCGCGATGCCGCCGCCCAACGTCACCGGATCGCTCCACTGGGGTCATGCGCTGACCATGACGCTGCAGGACACGCTGACGCGCATGAAGCGGATGGACGGCTTCAATACCCTCTGGCTCCCCGGGACCGACCATGCGGCGATCGCCGTTCACGTGGTCCTCGAACGCCAGCTCGCGGCCGAGGGAAAGACGAAGGAAGACCTCGGCCGCGACGCTTTCCTCGCCCGCGCCTGGGGATGGAAGGAAGAGACCGGGGGCACGATCGTCCGACAGCTCAGACGTCTGGGCGCCTCGTGCGACTGGTCGCGCGAGCGCTTCACGATGGATCCCGGACTGTCGCGCGCGGTCCGGGAATCGTTCGTCCGCCTCTGGCAAGAGGGGCTGATCTACCGTGACGATTACATCGTCAACTGGTGCCCGCGCTGCCAGACGGTGCTGTCCGACCTCGAGGTCGAGCGGGAGGAGCGCGACGCGGAGTTCGTCTACATCAAGTACGGTCCGGTCATCCTCGGGACGGTGCGGCCGGAGACGAAGCTCGGCGACACGGGTCTGGCCGTGCACCCCAAGGACAAGCGCTACAAGCATCTCGTGGGAACGACGCTCGAGGTCCCATCGGTGGACGGCACCATCTCGGTGAAGGTGGTCGCGGACGACGCCGTCGATCCGAAGTTCGGCACCGGCGTCATCAAGGTGACGCCGGGGCACGACCCGGTGGACTTCGAGATCGGCCGGCGCCACAACCTTCCCGTCAAGACCGTCATAGGCTTCGACGGTCGGATGACCGCCGAGGCCGGACGCTACGCCGGCCTGGACCGCTTCGAGTGCCGCAAGCGGATCGTCGAGGACATGAAGGCGCTCGGCCTGATCGAGCGGATCGAGCCCTACCGGCACGCGGTCGGCGTCTGCCATCGCTGCAAGACGGTGGTCGAGCCGCTCGTCTCCAAGCAGTGGTACGTGCAGACGAAGCCGCTCGCCGAGGCGGCGATCAAGGCCGTGCGCGAGGGGCGGATCAAGATCGTCCCGCGCAGCTGGACGAAGACCTATTACCACTGGATGGAGAACATCCGCCCCTGGTGCGTCTCGCGCCAGCTCTGGTGGGGCCATCGGATTCCCGCGTGGCACTGCGACGCCGACGGTTCCGTGCACGTGTCGCGCGACGACCTCCAGGCGTGTCCCCAGTGCGGCGGGCCGCTCCGGCAGGACCCCGATACGCTCGACACTTGGTTCTCCTCGGGACTCTGGCCGTTCTCGACGCTCGGCTGGCCCGACGACACACTCGAGCTCAGAACCTACTATCCGACCTCGGTGCTCGTCACGGCACCGGACATCCTGTTCTTCTGGGTCGCCCGAATGGCGATGCTCGGCATCCACTTCACGCACGACGTGCCCTTCCGCGACGTGTACCTCCACGCGATCGTGCGCGACGCCGAAGGACAGAAGATGTCGAAGTCCAAAGGCAACGTCGCCGACCCGCTGGAGGTGATGGGGAAGTACGGCACCGACGCCTTCCGCTTCACGCTCGCGGCGCTGGCGCAGGGCCGGGACATCCGGATCTCCGAAGACCGCATCGAGGGCTACCGAAACTTCGCCAACAAGATCTGGAATGCGGCGCGCCTCGTCCTGTCGAACCTGGATGGCTTCGACGCGGCGCTGGCCAAGAACACGCCGCCGGCGCTCGCCGACGTGTGGATCGAGAGCCGGCTGGCGGGCACCATCGCGGAGGTCCGCACCGCGATCCGGCGGTATCGGTTCAGCGACGCCGCCTCGTCCGTGTACCAGTTCCTCTGGCACGAGTTCTGCGACTGGTACCTCGAGATCGCGAAGCTGTCGCTCTACCGCGCCGAGAGCCCGGCGCGGCGCGCGCGCACCCAGGCGACGCTCGTTCGGGTCCTCGAGGCGACGCTCCGGCTCCTGCACCCGTTCATGCCGTTCATCACCGAGGAGCTCTGGCAGCGGCTGCCGCACAAGGGCGAGTCGATCATGATCGCGCCGTATCCGCGGGTGGCGCGGAAACAGCGCAACCCCGACGCCGAGCGACAGATGACCGCGGTCATGGACCTCGTCACCGCGGTGCGCAACATCCGCGGCGAGATGCGGATCGCGCCCGGCGTCACGCTCGCGGCGACGCTCCGCCCGAGCCGGGACGGAGGCGAGCTCTTCACCGCGAACGGCGCCCTCATCGACACGCTGGCGCGCGCCCGGTTCGCCGTCGATCCTCGGGCGACGCGGCCGCGGACCTCGGCGATGGCGGTCATCGACGGCTCGGAGCTCTACGTGGATCTGGCGGGCGTCGTCGACCTCGCCGCCGAGCGCCAGCGCCTCGAGAAGGAGATCACGCGTGCCGCCGAGAGCGTCGAATTCCTCCAGGGCAAGCTGGCCCGGCCCGAGTTCGCCGAGCGGGCGCCCGCCGAGATCGTGGCCCGAGAGCGGGAGCGGCTCATCGAGCAAGAAGCGCTTCGCGCCAAGCTCCTGGCGAGCCTCGCCTGGGTCGATGATGGCTCGCGATAGCGCCCCGGCCGCGATCGTCCGCCTCGATACCGTCGATTCCACCCAGTCGGTCGCCTTCGGGCTCGCAGAGCGCGGCGCGGCGGACCGCACCGTGGTGGTCGCCGATCAGCAATTGTCGGGCAGGGGCCGGCGCGGACGCGTCTGGCGAGCGCCGGCTGGAACGAGTCTCCTCGCCTCCATCATCGTCCGCCCCCGGCTTCCACAAGCGCTCCTGCCGACCTTCTCGCCGATGACCGCGGTCGCCACGGCGGAGGCGCTCCGGCGCGTCGCCCCGGTTGCGGCGCGAGTCAAGTGGCCGAACGACGTCCTCGTCGGGGGCAAGAAGATCGCCGGAATCCTTCTCGAATCCCGTGCCAGATCGGGCATGTCGGAGCCGAGCCGCGACGGCACACGGCCTGAATCGCGCGTGTCGGAGCCGGGTCGCTCCTTTCTCGGGCCACCCTCGGTTCAAGCCGGCCTCGAGGACCCCGCTACAAAAGACCAAGCCGGCCTCGAGGCACCCGCTACAACAGACCCCGCTACAACAATCATCATCGGCATCGGCGTCAACCTCGGTCAGCGCGAGTTCCCGCCGGAGCTGGCGGGGCATGCCACCTCGGTCGCGCTCGAGACCGGACGCGCGCCCGACCGCGAGACGATGCTCGCGGCCTTGCTCGAGGAATTCGACGCGTGGCGCGTGCGCCTCGAGCGGGAGGGCTTCGGCGCCGTCCGCGAGCAATGGCGAATGCTCAGCGACACCCTCGGCCGGCACGTCACGCTGGACGGCGTCACCGGCATCGCCGTGGACCTCGACGTCGACGGAGCGCTCCTGATCGACGCCGGGGGCACGGTCAGGCGCGTGATCGCCGGAGAGATCGCCTGGGACGAGGCGGCCGCCGGCTCGCGCGCCCGAGGCCGATGAAAGGAAGAGAGATTCATGCTGCTCGTCGCTGACGTCGGCAACACCAACACGAAGATCGGCGTGTTCGACGGGCAGCGCCTGCTCGTCTCGTGGCGCCTGACGAGCCGGCGGGAGCAAACCGCCGACGAATACGGGTTGTTCATCGAGATACTCCTGCAGACGCGCGGCATCCGGCCCGCCGCCATCCACGGCGTCGCCATTTCGAACGTGGTGCCGCCGGTCCACCAGACGCTCGAATGGATGTGTGACCAGTACTTCGGACGGTCCCCGTTCTTCATCGAGCCCGGCGTGAACACGCGCATGCCCCTCCTCGTCGAGGCCCCGCGTGAGGTCGGCGCCGACCGCTACGTGGACGCCTTCGCGGCGACCGCGAAGTACGGGCCGCCGCTGATCGTGATCGACTTCGGTACGGCCACGACCTTCAACTGCGTGAACGACCGCGGCGAGTTCATCGGCGGCGCCATCGCCCCCGGGATCGCCACCTCGGTGGAGGCCCTCGTGAACCGCGCTGCTCGCCTCGCCCGAGTCGAACTGGCGCGGCCGAAAGAGGCGATCGGCCGCAGCACCACGACCAATCTCCAATCAGGCGCGATCTACGGCTATGCCGGTCTGGTGGACGGCCTCATCGGCCGGATGCGGGCCGAGATGGGCGGGACGGCACAGGTGATCGCCACCGGCGGCAATGCCGGGCTCGTCGCGGACGTCGCGCGCTGCGTCGAACGCGTCGACGAGCACTTGAGGCTCGAGGGACTGCGCATGCTCTACGAGGAGGCCCATCCCCTGGACCCGCAACGTTGACATCCCGGATCCCGGTCGTTATAATCCACGAAATCTAGTAGGTCGGACGCGGGGCGATCCCTATATACGGGACCCGGGCCGAAACCAGTGCACGAGCCGACGGGAGGGTGACCGATGGGGATGTGGGTCGGGCGAGGGCGCAAGGCCAGGGTGGCGTACGGGTTCGACGACATCGCGCTCGTTCCCGGGACCGTGACCGTCAACCCGAACGAGGTCGACATCTCCTGGGAGCTCTGCGGCCATCGCTTCGAGCTGCCGATCATCGCCGCCGCCATGGACGGCGTCGTCGGACCCCGGCTCGCCGTCGAGATGGGGCGCCACGGCGGCCTCGCGGTGCTCAACCTCGAGGGCATCTTCTCCCGTTACGCGAATCCCGATGAGGTCCTCGAACGGATCGTCTCGGCCAGCCAGGAAGAGGCGACCAAGATCATCCAGTCGATCTACGGGGAGCCGATCAAGGAGGAGTTGATCCACCAGCGGATCCAGGCGATCAAGAAGGGCGGGGGACCGGCCGTCGTCTCCTCGATCCCGCAGCGCGCCGAGCGGTTCGCGCAGATCGCCCAGGAAGCCGGCGCTGACATCTTCGTGGTCCAGTCGACCGTCACCACGGCCCGTCACATCGCCACCGAGTACATGCCGGTCGATCTCCGCAAGCTGAAAAAGCAGCTCGCTATCCCGCTGGTCATCGGCAACGTCGTGACCTACGAGGCGTGCCTCGAGCTCATGGACGTCGGCGCCGACGCCCTGCTGATCGGCGTGGGCCCGGGCGCGGCCTGCACGAGCCGTGAAGTGTTGGGGCTCGGCGTGCCCCAGGTGACGGCCACCGCCGATGCGTCGGCTGCGCGCGACTTCCACTGGAAGCAGACCGGTCGCTACGTGCCGATCATCACCGACGGTGGCATGTCGACCGGCGGTGACGTGTGCAAGGCATTCGCCTCGGGCGCCGACGCGGTCATGATCGGGTCCGCGTTCGCGCGCGCCATCGAGGCGCCCGGGAGCGGCTATCACTGGGGCATGGCGACGCCCCACGCCAACCTGCCACGGGGCACGCGGATCCGCGTCGGTATCGCCGGCTCGCTCGAGCAGATCCTGTTCGGACCGGCGTTCACGGAGGACGGCACCCTCAACCTCGTGGGCGCGATCCGCACCTGTATGGGCTCGGTCGGCGCGCGGACCATCCGGGAGCTACAGCAGACAGAGTTGATCATCGCCCCGACCATCAAGACCGAGGGAAAGGTGTTCCAGCAGGCTCAGAAGCTGGGCCGTCCCCGCTAGGACGTCGTGGCCGACAAGATCGCGGTCCTGGACTTCGGATCGCAATACACGCAGCTGATCGCTCGCCGCATCCGGGAGATGTCCGTGTTCTCGGAGATCCTCCCCCCCACCCAGCCGCTCCAGGCGATCCTCGCCGGTGGCTACAAGGGAGTGGTGCTGTCAGGGGGCCCCTCAAGCGTCTACGAGGACGGCGCGCCACTGCCGCCGAAGGCGCTCTTCGAGTCGGGCATCCCCGTCCTCGGGATCTGCTACGGGATGCAAGCGATGGGCTACCTTCTGGGCGGCCATGTGGTGCCCGCCGACCGGCGGGAATACGGCAAGGCCGAGATCGTGCTCCAGGGATCAAGCCGCCTTCTCCGGGGCGTCGAGCCCGAGAGCAGCGGTCGCGTCACGGTCTGGATGAGCCACGGCGACACGGTGCTCCGCCCGCCCAAGGGCTTCACCGCGCTCGCTCAGACCACGAACTGCCCGGTCGCGGCGATGGCGGACGAGGACCGCCGGCTCTACGCCGTTCAGTTCCACCCGGAGGTCGTCCACACACCGCAGGGGCAGAAGATTCTGGACAACTTCCTCTCCGAGTGCGGCGTGGCCCGGACGTGGTCGATGCAGGGCTTCATCGACACCATGGTGGACGCGATCCGCGTCGAGGTGAGCGGACAGCGCGTGCTCTGCGCCCTCTCCGGCGGCGTGGACTCGGCGGTGGTTGCCGTGCTCGTCCACCGCGCCATCGGTGACGGGCTCACCTGCGTGTTCGTGGATAACGGGCTCCTGCGCAAGGGTGAGGCTCAATCGGTCGTCCACACCTTCCGCGACACCTTCAAGATGAGCCTGATTCACGTGGACGCATCTCGGCGATTTCTTGATGCGATACGCGGCGTGACGGACCCGGAGCTCAAGCGAAAACGGATCGGCGCCGAATTCATCGCGGTCTTCGAGGACGAGGCGCGCAAGCTCGGTGACATCCCGTGGCTCGCCCAGGGCACCCTCTATCCGGACGTCATCGAGTCGGTGTCCTCCCGAGGGCCGTCGGCCACCATCAAGACCCATCACAATGTCGGCGGCCTCCCGCTGAAGATGCCGTTCAAGCTCGTCGAGCCGCTCCGGGAGCTCTTCAAGGACGAGGTCCGCCGGCTCGGGGAGCTCCTGGGGCTGCCGCCCGAGATCGTCTGGCGCCAGCCATTTCCGGGGCCCGGTCTCGCCATCCGCGTCCTCGGCGAGGTGACGACGGAGCGGCTCGATGTGCTGCGTGAGGCCGACGCCGTCGTGCAGGAGGAGGTGCGTGCCGCCGGCTACGAGCGGCAGGTGTGGCAGGCGTTCGCGGTGCTGCTGCCGATCAGGACGGTAGGCGTCATGGGCGACTTCCGCACCTACGCGCACGTCGTCGCCCTGCGGGCGGTCATGAGCCAGGACGCGATGACCGCGGACTGGGCGCGACTGCCGTACGATCTGCTGGGCACGATCAGCAACCGGATCATCAACGAGGTGAAAGGTGTCAATCGGGTGGTGTTCGACATCTCGTCGAAACCGCCGTCGACGATTGAATGGGAGTAGGAGGTGAACCCGTTCGACGGGTGAGCCGACGCTTCAATGGCTCGAAAATAGCTCATGCAGCATAGCGACTTCGTCCATCTGCACGTCCACTCCGAGTACAGCCTGCTCGACGGTGCGGCCCAGCTCGAAAAGCTCGTCGCGAAGGCGAAGGAGCTCCGGTTCCCGGCGATCGCGCTCACCGACCATGGCAACCTCTTCGGCGCGATCGATTTCTACCTCGCCGCCCAGAAGGCCGGCGTCAAGCCGATCCTCGGGTGCGAGCTCTACGTGGCGCCCGGGAGCCGTCGCGAACGCGGCTCGCAGGACGGCGGCTACGAGGGTGCCAACCACCTGACGGTCCTCGTACGAAACCGCACCGGGTACAAGAACCTCGTCAAGCTCGTGTCGAAGGCGTACCTGGAGGGGTTCTATTACAAGCCCCGGGTGGATCGGGAGCTCCTCGCGCAGCATGCCGAGGGGCTGCTCGTCCTCTCCGGGTGCCTGAACTCCGAGGTCTCGAGACTCTTGAGCGCCGGCGACGCCCTGCGGGCCAGAGAAACCGCCGGCTGGTATCGGGAGGTCTTCGGCAAGGACCACTACTTCATGGAGGTCCAGGCCCACGGGCTCGACGAGCAGGCGCGAGTCATGGCCGAGACGCTCCGGATCGCCACCGCCATCGGAGCGCCGGTCGTCGGCACGAACGACTCGCACTACCTCGAGGCCGGCCACGCCCGGGCCCACGAAGCGCTCCTCTGCATCCAGACCGGCACGAATCTCCACGATCCGAGCCGCTTCCGCTTCTCGACGCAGGAGTTCTACATCAAGTCCGCCGAGGAGATGGCGCGCGTCTTCGCCGACCTCCCCGAGGCGTGCCGTAACACGCTGGCGGTCGCCGAGCGGTGCAACCTGACCCTCGACTTCGGCGAGTTCCATCTGCCGCGCTACGTCGTCCCCGACGAGCACACGCTCGACAGCTATCTCCACGAGCTGGCGCATGATGGGCTCCGGCGGCGGTACGGGCCCAGTCCGGGCGACGCCATCGAGGCGCGGCTCGCCCAGGAGCTGGCCGTCATCGAGAAGATGGGATTCGCGGGCTACTTCCTCGTCGTCTGGGACTTCATCCGCTACGCGCGCGAGCAGGGCATCGCGGTGGGACCCGGTCGCGGCTCGTCCGCGGGCTCGCTGACCGCGTACTGTCTGGCCATCACGAACATCGATCCGATGCGCTACGGGCTGCTGTTCGAGCGATTCCTGAACCCGGAACGCATCTCGATGCCGGACATGGACATCGATTTTTCAGACGATCGGCGCGACGAGGTCATCCGCTACGTGGCGGAGCGCTACGGGCGCGACCGGGTCGCTCACATCATCACGTTCGGGACACTCGGCGCGAAGGCGGCGATCCGCGACGTCGGGCGCGTCCTCGGCATGCCGTACGGCGACGTCGACCGGATCGCGAAGCTGGTGCCGAATTTCCCGCTGAACATCACGCTCGACGACGCCCACCAGAAGTCGCTGCCGCTGGCCGAGATGGTGCGGAGCCAGGCGTCGGTGCGCGAGCTGTGGGACATCGCCCGCACCCTCGAGGGTTGCACCCGCCACGCCTCGGTGCACGCCTCCGCCGTGGTGATCTCCGACGAGCCCCTCGAGGAGCACATCCCGCTCTACAAGGACCCCAAGCGTCCGGAGCTCATCACCGGCTACGCGATGGGCCCGATCGAGAAGCTTGGGCTGCTCAAGATGGATTTCCTCGGCCTCCGGACGCTCACCGTCCTCGCCAACACGGTGGCGCTGATCAAGGAGTCCCGGGGCATCGATGTCGACCTGGACACGCTGCCGCTGGGCGACCCCAAGACGTACGAGATGCTCTCCGAGGCGAAGACGTTCGGCGTGTTCCAGCTCGAGTCGTCCGGCATGCGGGACGCGCTCCGCGGTCTTCGGCCCGAGCGGCTCGAAGATCTGATCGCCATGGTCTCGCTCTACCGGCCCGGGCCGATGGAGCTCATCCCCGACTTCATCCAGCGCAAGCACGGCCGGTCCAGGATCACCTACGAGCACCCGGCGATGGAGAAGTTCACCCGGGAGACGTACGGGATCATGGTGTACCAGGAACAGATCATGCAGATCGCCTCGGAGATGGGGGGGTTCACCATGGGCGAGGCGGACATCCTGCGCCGCGCCATGGGCAAGAAGGACCGCGAGCTGATGGCCAAGCAGCGCGAGAAGTTCGTCGGCGGCTGCCGCGAGCGCGGCACCACTGCCGCGAAGGCCGAGCGCGTCTGGGAGCTGATGGAGAAGTTCGCGGGCTATGGGTTCAACAAATGCCTCAGTTCGGACGCCTCGATCGAGATGGCCGACGGCAGCCTGAAGCCGATCACCGAGGTGCGGACCGGGGACCTCGTGCTCACGAAGGACGGCGCATTCCGAGCGCTCGGAGTCCGGCCGAGCGGCAGGCGCCAGGTCGGTCGCCTGACACTGGCCAACGGGATGACTCTTCGATGCACGCCCGATCACCCGATCTTCACCCAGCGAGGGTGGGTGAACGCGGAGGACGTCACTCCCCACGACTTTGTCGCCGTCGCTCGTGAGCTCCCCTGCGGAGCGACGACGGTGCCCGAGCATCTGCCCGCGCTGCTCGGCTACGCCCTATCGGAAGGAAGCCTCGGATACGACAGTCACTTCTATCTGTACTCGACGGTCTCGGACGAACTCGAGGACATGAGCCTGATCGTCTCGGCGTTCGCCAACACGGTTGCACGCATCGAGCATCGCCCGAGGCCCAAGGCTTCGTCGGTGCGTCCCGTCCGCATCGATCGGACGACTCCTTCGGAGGCCGTCGATTTTCTCTTCCGAGACTGTAGTCTCCAAGGAAAGATCGCTGTCAACAAGCGGATCCCGGTGATCGTCGACGGTTGGGATCGAGATGCCATCTCGGTCCTCGTCGGAAAGCTGTTCCAGGGGGATGGCTGCGTTCATCGCAAGACGCTGTCGGTCTACTACGCGACATCCTCCGAGGGACTGGCCAATGACGTTCGCCGCTTGCTCCTGAAGCTCGCCATTCCGTGCACGATCCATCGAAAGACCTTCGCGTACCGTGGCGGGCGCCGCGTCGGCTACACGGTGAATCTCATTGGTGGGCGACGGACCCATGTGCGCTTCGACGAGCTCGTCGGTTGCCATCTGGTGGGAGAAAAGCGGGCGGCCCTCGCCGCGCTCAGAGCCTCATATGCGAGCACCCGAACCCTCCTCGCGCGAGGGACCGTCGATGTCGTCCCGGCGGATCTCTACCGAGAGCCCTTGCGCGAAGCGATTCTCAAGCGCTTCTCCACTTTGAAGGCAGGCTGCAGAGCGCTGGGGCTCGCCTACCGGCTCGTCGCGAGGGATCGCCGCAAGAGGGGGATCCGTCGAGACACCTTGGAATATCTGGCGGAACGCCTCGAGTCGCCGGCGCTGCACGCCCTGGTCGATCCGTCAATGGGCTGGTCGAGGCCGAAACGGTTCGTCCTGGATGGCGTCGAGCCGACGTACGACTTCGAGGTTCCGGGCGCTCGGAGCTTCATCGCGAACGGCATCGCCGTCCACAACTCCCACGCCGCGGCGTACGGGCTCGTCGCCTATCAAACGGCGTACTTCAAGGCCAACTATCCGGTCGAGTTCATGGCCGCGCTGCTGACCTCGGAGATGGGCGACACCGACAAGATCGTGAAGTACATCGAAGAATGCCGCGCGATGGGGATTCGGGTCGAGCCGCCCGACGTCAACGTATCGGCCGTGCAGTTCAGCGTCGCCGGCGACACGGTGCGCTTCGGTCTGGCCGCGATCAAGAACGTCGGCGAAGCGGCGATGCAGTGGATCTTGAGATCGCGGAGCGACCAGGGTCTGTTCCACACGCTCGAGGATTTCTGCGCGCGCGTCGATCTCAGGCTCGTGAACCGGCGCGTCGTCGAGAGCCTCGTCAAGGCGGGGGCGTTCGACTCGCTCGGCCTTACCCGCGCGCATCTCCTGGCAACCACCGACGCGGCGCTCGAGAGCGGAGGGCGCCAGCAGCGGGACCAGGCCGAGGGCCAGGCGTCCTTCTTCGAGCTCTTGCCGGCGGCGCCGGGCCGGGCGGGCGCGCCGGCCGCGGTCACGCCGGAATGGGACGCCGATCAGCGCCTCGCGTTTGAGAAAGAGGTGCTCGGCTTCTACATCTCCGGCCATCCCCTCGCCCGATACCGCGAAGTCGTCGAGCCGCTCGGCATCACGACGTCCGCTGACCTTGCCGCCAAAGGGCACGGCGCACGCGTCGTCCTCTTCGGCCACGCCGTCGGGCTCAAGGAGACGTCCACGAAGGGCGGCAATCGCATGGCGTTCTTCACCCTCGAGGACATGGACGGCGCCGTCGAGGTCACGGTATTTCCGGAGCCGTTCAAGGCGGCGGCCGCCTGTCTGCGCTCGGGCGAAGCCGTGCTCGTCCGGGGGCGCGTGGACGACGGTGACAAGGGCCGGGTCGTGCTCGAGGAGGCGGACGTCCTCCGCGAGCAGGCGCTGGCGGAGTCCGGCGGGCGCCCGCGCAACGGCGCCACCGCCGGCGAGCCGAGCGCTTGCCGGATCCGCGTGACACCGGGTGAAGACCCGAGCGGCGCGCTCGCCGCCGTGCGGCAACTCTGCGGCGAGCATCCCGGGCAGGTCCCCGTGTTCCTTCACCTGGTGCTCGACGCCCAGGAAGTGGTCGTCCGCGCCCGGGGTCTCTCCGTGGACGGCAGCCAGGAGCTCGTTGCCGAGGGCGAGACGGTTCTCGGCCGCGGCGCGATCAGCGTGGACTATGCCCGACGCGCTTGACTTCGAGCAGCCGCTGCTCGAGCTGGAAACTCGGATCGCGGCCCTCCAGTCCGAGGAGAACCTGCCGAAGACGCGCGACGAGATCGCGAAGCTCGAGGACCGGCTCGCCCGCTTGCGCCAGAAGACCTACGCTGGCCTGTCGGCCTGGCAGCGCACGCAGCTCGCGCGTCATCCGAAGCGTCCCCACACGCGCGACTTCTTGAAGCTCCTCCTCGAGGACTTCATCGAGCTGCACGGCGACCGCCTCTACGGCGACGACGCCGCGGTCGTCGGCGGTCTGGCCCGGTTCGAAGGGCAGGGGATCGTCGTGATCGGCCACCAGAAGGGCCGTGACACGCGCGAGAAGATCGCCCGCAACTTCGGGATGCCGCACCCCGAGGGCTATCGCAAGGCGCTGCGGCTCATGCACCTCGCCCAGAAGTTCGCCAAGCCCGTCGTCACGTTCATCGACACGCCCGGCGCCTACCCCGGGCTCGGCGCCGAAGAGCGCGGCCAGGCCGAGGCGATCGCGCGTAACCTCCGGGAGATGGCCGCCCTGCGCACGCCGATCCTGTCGGTCGTGACGGGCGAGGGCGGCAGCGGCGGCGCGCTCGCGATCGGCATGGGCAACCGGGTGCTGATGCTCGAATACGCGATCTACTCCGTGATCTCGCCGGAAGGATGCGCCGCGATCCTGTGGGGCAACGCCGCCAAGGCTCCCGAGGCGGCCGAGTCGATGCGGATCACCGCGCCCGACCTCCTGCGGCTCCGCGTGATCGACGCGATCGTCCCCGAGCCCGTCGGCGGCGCCCACCGCGACTGGGACGGCGCCGCCGGCCACCTCCGGGAGGCACTGCGCGAGCACTTGCGGCCGCTCGCGTCGATGTCGCCCGACGATCTCGTCGCCGAGCGCTACGAGAAGTTCAGACGGATCGGCGCGTTCGAGGAAGCGTCCGTGCCGGGCGCCACGGCGTAGCGGACCCGATCAGGCGGCACGCCGCAGGAGGGCGGCGGCCACGTCCTCGTCGGTGACGAGCACGTTCATGAATTTTCAGGCCACCGCGCCGCGCACCGCCTCGAGCTTGGCTCGGCCTCCGGCGATCGCCACGACGTAACGGTCGCCACGGCGCGAGAGGGCCTGGAGCCGGTCACCCTCCACCGAGAGCACGCGCCCCATGAGCGCGCGCAGCTCCGGACGGTCCACGATGCGGCCCTCGTGGTCGAACGGCTGGTAGTTGATCTCGCCCACCACCCCGAGCTGGCGCAGACGCTTGACGCTCACGCCGTAGGACTCGGCCAGGGAGCAGAACCCCGGCGTCTGCTCGCCGATGAGACCGATCCCGACCAGGGCGATGTCCACGTCCTGAGCGGCCTCGTAAATCCTACGGATCTCGGGATCGCGCAGGAGCCGCCGGCGCGCTCGTTCGATCTCCCGCAGGGACACCAGATGCTGCACGGGCAGGGCATAGGCGTTCACGTGAGGCCGATACTTGGCCGCCATCATTCCCACCAGTGTATTGGGGAACAGGTCGACGAGCGTGAGGGTGCTCTCGCCGGACAGCGGGTAGAGGGCCAGGTCGCGAAAGCGACGCTCGTGGAGCTGGCGAATCGTCTGATAGAGCGTGAACCCACACGAGAGCCCCACGCGGAGGCCGTTGGCGGCGATCTTCTCGAAGTAGGTCGCCGCCGCGGTCCCCAGCTCTTCCTTGACGTCGCCCCGACCGCCGGCCGCGACGACGACCGCGTCGCGCAGACCGAACCGCTCCACCAGCCCGGCTTCCAGCTGCTCGCGGCGGGGGAGATCCAGCTCGACACGGACCAGGCCCTCGTCAAACGCGCGCTTGAGCAGACGCGAGACCGTCGCCGCCGAGACGCCGAGGGCCCGGGCGATGTCCTTCTGGCTCCGTCCCTGGCGGTAGTACAACTCGAGGCAGTGGACCGTCTGGCGGAGCTCGCGTGAGGCGAGGGAGACCGATTTCATGCCGGCGTCACCCTTCAGAAATAAATTTCATTTCCGTAAATTTCTTGCTTGACGCGACCGAGTGTACCTCGTTATGCTCAAACGCACCCAATTTTCACCTCATCACGCAAGGAGGCGTGCATGTCTGCGCGTCGCTATGGCCCTCAGGACGGTCAGCCCCCGCTCAAGTTCACGGAGTACCACCAGTCGAAGGACGAGCTCGCCGGGCTGCCGGTGACCGTCACCGAGAAGATCCCGGTCACCAACACGCCGAACATCTTCTCGTACAAGTCGTACATCTTCGCCAAGAACCCGGCCCTCGTGCAACGGTACATCAAGGCCACCAAGGCCGACGTCGGCGGGGTCGGGGGTCACGTCGTCGCCGCCGACGAGGTGAAGTCGATCATCGCCAAGTACGTCCTCGACAACAACAGCTACCGCGGCGAGCCCATCTTCACCTCGCTCATCGTGACTCACACCGGCGACGACTGCGGCGTCACCGGCATCATGGCCGAGACGGTGGACATGTCGGTGGTCGACGAGCTCATGTGGGACGCGCTCCAGGAAGGCGCCACCAAGGCCGCCGAGCTCGGCCTGTACGGCCCCGGCCAGGACCTGCTGGCCGACGCCTTCACCGGCAATCTCCGGGGCGCGGGCCCGGCCACGGTGGCCTTGCCGTTCCCGGTGCGGAAGGACAACGCCTCGCAGACCGTGCTCGTCTCCTTCGCGGACAAGACGGAGCCCATGGCGTTCAACCACTACGCGACCGGCGCCTACATGCTGCCCCGCTTCAACACCGGTCTCGTCATCGCCGCCTCCAAGATGAAGCGCGGCTACCTCTTCGAGATCGTGGACCTCGACACCAAGGCGCAGGCGGTCGAAGCGGGTGCCCACCCGCGAGACCAGCGGGCGCTCGACGCAAAAATGGAAGAGGTCGCCAAGGGGTTGCAGGAGAAGGTGATCACGCTGGGGGCGCCCGAAGATCTCTACGACATCGAGGGGCTGACGCGCTCCTCACGCTTCGTGATCGCTCGCGTCTGGACCCGAGGCGACAAGGGCGAGAAGGACCAGCTCGGCTACATCTGCTCGGCCGAGCGGCTGCACAACATCAAGTCCAAGAAGGGATTCACGTACGGCGGAAAGGACGACCCGGTGCTCCTCGCCTTCGCCCAGGGCGACTGGCCGGCGCCCGGTGAGATCACCTCGCCGTGGGCCACCGCCCCCATGGTGGCCGGCGATTGCCGCGGCAGCCACAACCTGCACATCCTGCCGATGCCGATCAACTCGCAGACCTCGTACTGGTCGGGCCCGATCCTGTCGGCCATCACGCTCTCCTGCAATATCCATACGGGCCGGATCGGAGCCATCTCGGATCAGTTCGCGCTGGGCACGCCCTGGGACGAGGTGCGTCGCACGGCTTCGAAGCTCGCCATCCAGTTCCGCCACGCGCACGGCATCAAGCAGCCGGCAACGCTGCACGAGGACGAGCTCGAGTACCAGGAGGGCTGGAAGGAGCGGCGCAACCGCCTCGAGCAGCAGTTCGAGGTCAAGCCGCCGCTCACGTTCGGCAACGGCAACGGGCATCCCGGCGATGTCGGCACGAAGCCCGTGTCCGCGCGCCCCGGTGGCCGGCCGGACGAGATCGACTGATACCATCGGGGGGAGCGCGCGCCGCTCCCCCCGACACCCTTTTTGTAGGGGGAGTAGCCCACCAGCCCGGCCAGGTCGCCCGTCCCTTAGTGTCTTCAGGCGGGTGCCGGTCAACGCAGACAAA
>Ga0184633_10000023_pt1 | contig 41854 bp, 51 predicted proteins | sample PLM31_170_b1_FD_133156 | JGI IMG/M metagenome (GOLD analysis project Ga0184633, IMG submission 133156) | Groundwater sediment microbial communities from an aquifer in East River, Colorado, USA - PLM3-1_170_b1 | ecosystem: Environmental > Terrestrial > Soil > Riparian zone | place: USA: East...
GAAGCGGTGCGTGGCACACTCGGTGATACCCCTGCCGGTGGCTCACGCCAAGGGGGCCGGGGCCGCGGCTTTCGGCTTCCTGTGCGGCGCGGCGCGGGGTGCCGGGTGCCCGCCGGCAGGGGCGTGCGGCCCACTTGCGGGGTGCGTGGGGCAAGGACCGTGGGCCCGGGCGCGCGGCAAGGGGCAGGAGGACCCGCGACGGGGGGAAGGGGCAAGCGAAGCGGGGCCCACGGGCAGGGTGCGGGGGGTCCTCCCCCTGTCTACAGTGTATTATCCCCCTTTCCGTTCTTCTTTTTTCTTCTGATAGTGAGCGCTCACCTGTAGATTGACTCCGGCTCACGCCTGTGCTATGATCCGTGCCGTGGCCGCCCCACGCACGCGCAAGATTTCCCCGCCCCCGGATAAGACCAATGGCTCTCCGGATAGGCCCTTGCTGCCCGCGCTCCGGGAAATGCATGCGGTCGGCCGCGACCCGGACGGCAGGACGCTCCCGCACGATTTCGATATCCAGATCGCGGCGGTCGTGGCCCAACTTGCCGCAAACGGGGCGACCCCCGATGAAATATCCCGCCTTCTGAACCTGCGCCCGGGTACGCTGCGCAAACATTACCGGTACGAGCTTGAGAATGGCTGCCTGCATGCCAACATGACCGTGGCCACCAGCCTGTTCGCGGCCGCCCGGGTTCCCGGGAACATACGGGCCGCCGAGATCTGGCTTAAGGCCCGGGCCGGCTGGCGGGAGACCGATGATAAGAATGCCAACCAGTCGCCGTTGAACATTCACATCCACGCATGAAGCCCTCTCGCGCCGCCTGGAAGGATAATGAGAGCAAGTTTGAGGCGGCCTCGCGCCAGTATTGGGAATTGTGCTCACAGGCGGCGATGGCCCGGGGCCTGGACCCGCGGGCGGCGGCCAACTTTGCGGACGAATGCCTGGACCAGTTGCTGGAGCGCTATGCCCAGGATAAAGGACAGGCGGATCTCTGATGCCGTATACCCTGAAGCAACGTAATGCGCTGCGGGCGATCGCGCACGGGGCACGCCTACGCGTAATGAAGAACGTCGGGCAGAGGAAGGCGAAGAAGATGCTGTCGCACGGCACCCGCCCAGCGGCCAAGAAGTTGTCTCAATCGGGCTACTAGGAGGCGAAATGTGGGCATGGATCAAGATGGCGTGGGACAAGATCGACATCTGGGCATACCGGGTCTATCTTTTGTTCCAGTATGACTGGCTGACGGCGGGGATCGTGTTTTTCCTGGGTGCCGCCGCCGCGCTGATCGCCCGGTGGCTGCTGTGAGCGACCGGCCGATACAACTGGATGGGGCCCCCCGGGTGTATTCCGTGTCAGGGAAGCTCGAGCAGGCGATCGGCCTGATCGTGGACGCGGCATTTGGGGAAAAGCCCCATGATTTGGAAGTGGGCCCCGCCGCCGAGGATCGGAGGATCAAGCGCGCCCAGGCCCGCCCAGGCCCGCACCACGCTCCTGCAACTCGTGATGCGTGCCAAGGCAGAGGGCCGGGCGGAAGCTAAGGCCGAGTACTTGGTGCTGAGTCAAATATATCCATATGCTCGTGCCGGGCACTAAAGGTCAAAAGATCGAGGGCGGGCCGGTCCGGTCCGACGGGGTGCATTACACCCCGGACGGGGGGATTTTGAAAGCTTTCCTGAATGACGACAGCTTCATATCGGGGGTGCGCGGGCCGTTCGGATCGGGCAAGTCGACCGCGGCCATAATGAAGTTGATCAAGAACGCTCAGGAGCAGGCGATCGGCCCGGACGGCTGGAGAAGGCGCAGGACCGCGATCATCAGGAATACCTATCCGGAACTTCGCACCACTACCATGAAGTCATGGCACATGTGGCTCCCGCAGCATCTGGGGAAATGGCGCGAGGCGGGCCCCCCCATGCATTACTTCAAGGATGACGCCAAGAAGTTTGAATGGGAGATCCTGTTCCTGGCGCTGGACCGCCCGGACGATGCATCGAAAATCTTGTCGATGGACCTCTCTGACTGCTGGGTGAACGAGGCGCGGGAAGTTCCAAAGGGTATCATAGATGCGCTTACCGGGCGGGTGGGCAGATACCCGCCGGTCTGGCAGGGCGAGGTCACGAAGGCCCAGATCCTGTTGGACACCAACCCCCCGGACACTACCTCGTGGTGGTATGTGCTGGCCGAGCACGATATGACGAATGAACGCAACCGGCAATTGGTGGCGTCCATGCTGGAGGCCGAGGGCGTGCTTCGTACCAAGGGAATCCTCCGCCCCAACCAGCCGATCATGAGCTTTTTCACACAGCCCTCGGGCAGGGGCCCCAATGCCGAGAACCTGAAGTTCCTGCGCCCGGGCTATTATGACTTGTTGATGGCCGGGAAATCCGAGGACTACATCAAAGTCTACGTGGACGGGGAATATGGGTTCATCATGGAGGGGCTCCCGATGTTCCCGGAGTACCGGGACACGACGCATGGGAGCCGCGAATTCCCGATCATCAGGACCCTCGGATTCCGCATCGGGTTGGATTTCGGGTTCACCCCGGCCGCGACCATCAGTCAACGCCTGCCGTCTGGAAGATGGTTGGTGCAGGATGAACTGGTGTCGGAGAAGCTTGGCATCGACACCTTTGCAAAGGAACTTAAGAGAAGGCTGGCGGACAGATACTCCGGGATCAGGGTCATATCGGTACGGGGCGATCCGTCGGGAGACGTTTCCGCGCCGGGCGAGAGCTCGCCGTTCGCGATCATGCGGGCGAATGGATTTGACGCATGGCCCGCGACCACGCAAGATCCAATACGAAGGCGCGAGGGCGTGGCGTACCTGCTCAAGAATCTGGTGGACGGGGAGCCCGCCATCCAGATCCATCCGCGCTGCTCATGGTTGAGGAAGGGCATGGCGGGGGGCTATCACCGCCGCCGGCTGTTGGTGGCCGGGGAGATTAAGTACCGGCACGTCCCGGAGAAGAACGAATACTCGCACATATGCGAGGCCCTCGAGTACGATTGCGTGTCGGCCGGTGAAGACCGTCACGTCACCATGAAGCCGGAATACCTCGACAATCCGAGGCAGCAGTACGCAGAGAGCGACGACTATCGTATTTTAGGAGGCTGATATGGGCTTTAAGCTGAAAAGGATCACCGGTGCACTGATCGGGTCCCCCTCTATATTTGGGGCGCGGGACCCTTTGTTGGACGCGATTTTTGATAAGAGGCCAAAGGAAGCGGCGGCGGCGGGGCCGGAAGCGTTGCCGGCCGCACCGACCCTTCCATCCGCCTTCGAGGGGGTGGCCCCGGATCTTATGCAACAGGTGAAGCGGCGGCGCACTAGGGCGTCCCTGGTGCTTACCGGGCCCGGCGGGGCGGGCCTGCCTAGAACGGCCACGAAGACTTTATTGGGGGAATGAGCCATGGCGACCCTGTACGTTTCAGAGTACGCAAGACAGGCGCTCGATAACCACGGCGCGCCGATCGCCGCCGGGGAGGAGCCGCCGCTCGCGAGTCAGACCGTGGCTATTGCGGTAGGTTCCACGGCCTCTGGTGCTTTCAATTTGAAGACGCGCTTTGTACGATTGCATGCCGACGTGGTGTGTTCATTCAAGTTCGGAACGGGCACTCCGGTAGCTGTTGCTACCGACGCCCGGATGGGGGCGAATCAGACCGAGTACTTTGGTGTCCTGGAGCAGGCAGTTCGGGACCCGGCCGGATTCAAGGTTGCGGTAATCCAGAATACTTGATGAAAGGGTGATCATGGGACCGATTTCACAAGGCGGCGGGGCGACGGATCTGGCGCTGGCATTATTGGCCGCTGCTTCTGATCCGGATGGCACTAAGGTCAGGCTTTATGAACTGGGTGGTGCCCAGGCTAAAATGGAGGACGCCAGGGCAACTTTAATTATCGCCCAGAAAGATGCCGAGGCCAAAATAACCGAGGCTAATGGCAGGGTGACCGTGGCTGAAGAAGCAGAGAGCAAAGCACAGCGGGCCATGTCCATGGCCGATGTCAAGATGGACGCGGCCGATGCAATGAATAAAGGAGCCGAGGCCCTGATGCTGGATGCCGAGGCTCATTCGGACGAGGCCGATGTCAAGAATGCCGAGGCCGATAACAATAGAGCCCAGGCCGATGATCTCATGCTCAAGGCTCAGGAAACGATGGCCGTTGCCGAAGCGCTGCAGGACGAGTATGAGGGCAAATTGACCAATTTACGGGCCCTTGTTCAGTGATTTTTTAAGGGGGGACGCTGTGCCAAGTCATAGACGGCGTGAAGGTTATCTGATGATCGATCATCGGAATTCGCCCGGGCTTACGGAAGAGCAGGTTCATGCGGCCGGGCTTCCACCCGGTGCGGGTCGGGGCCTGTTTGAAGCGCCAACGTTTGGTTGCGCGCACTGCGGCATCATCGTCATTCTTAACCCGGATCGCCAGCGAGATCGGGCTTACTGTTCAAAGTGTGACCGTCACCTTTGTGACAATTGCGGTGCGGCTTATGGGATAACACGTGAGTGTCGAAGTTTCGTAAGGGCGCTTGATGAGGCGCAAGAGGCTGCTGAAAAGCAGAGTTCACTTCTGTTTTTAGGAGACTGAAATGGCGAAGCGGGTTTATACGATGGACACTAACACGCCGACGGCGACCGCCGACACGACAGCTTTGGTGAACGCCACTTATATAGGCGCTTTCAAAGGCGGCTCCGGCGCGCAGCGGACGGTCATCGATGAGATTTATCTCGGTGGCCAAGCGGCCGCGAGCACGCCGACCCTCATGCAGCTTGCCAGGGATTCGACGGTCGGAGTCGGGGCACAAAGTGGCGGTGACGATGCACCACTTGACCCGGCCACCGCTGCTTTGGCCGCTCCGGTGGGCGTGGGCAATTCTTTCGTCACGTCTGCGCCCCAGCGTGATGCCGCCGCAAAGTTGCTCCATCTTGATTTTAACGCTTTTGGCGGGATAGTAAGATGGAAGTCGCTTGCCGCTGATAGAAGCGATGCGCCGACGTTGCTTGGCAACACGGCCTCGTTCGGTGAAGCGTCGCTCTCTGCCTTTACTGGCGGTACGCCCGGCGCGATGGGGGCACATGTCATTTACGAAACATTATAAACCATTTTATATAGGAGGCGGTTTATGAAGTCAGCCCATTCTCAACGCCTGGAAAACTGGCTCGGTAAAGACGCTCTCGAGCGCGTTTCTCGTGCTATGTGTGGGCCACACCCTGAATCAAAGTGGTATGGACCGCCGATTGCGCTCAGTGGTGTCCCGGGGGCAGTCTACGCAACGCGGGACGGGGACTTTATCGGATATTGTGATGCGGGACAGTTCGGCAATGCTTATGACCGGGCCGAGGACACGGTGCGCCGTCTTGCTCGAATGCTGCGGGCAAGGGTGGCTCGCGGTGTGCGGGTTCATCATGGCGCGCTCTATGCGGGATTTGCCTCGCTGTCTGATCTGATAGCCGAGGCGACCGCCGGAAAGCGGCGCGAATGGACGTGGGCAAAATCTGGTACTGTCGGTGTTCTTGGCTCTACGAACACGTTGTGGCGCGTTGGGACATTTCCGGCTGCCGGCGGCAGCGCGGCGGCTGCGCCCGGTGGTGAAGCTCCTACGGACGCTACGACGGGAGCCATGCCGTTCGATAACGTCTCGACCGATACGCGGCACATCGTGTCGGCATGGACCCAGGCAAGCGCAAACCCACGAAATCTATTGTTGTATGACCGTATCTTCGCCGTTGATAAGACGATGAATAGCACGGCGACCGAGGCCGTTACCGGTGTGCCGACACGTTATCAAAGCATCACGCAAGGCGCGGCGGATAGCGCGGAGGGGAACTTTTTATTCATGGAGTGTCACACGGCGCTCCCCGCAACCGCCCATAACTGGACGGTATGTCTGTATGAAGATCAAGGCGGAACCACGGGCGCTATCCTGCCATCCGTCACGGGCAACGCCTCGAACATTATTAACCGCAATGATATGCCAGCCTTTACCTGGTTTGCGCCTCTCGCAAGCGGGGATACTGGCATCAGTGACCTGGAACAAATGCAATGCTCGGCGCTCGTGGCGACCGGGGTCATTAATTTCGTGATTGGTCACCCACTCGCTTGGATGGCAAATCCTTTAGCGAATGCCCTGTGCGTGTATGATTACATTGGGACGGCGTTCAATTTGGCGCGCATCTTCGATGATGCCGCCCTGGCGTGGCTTGATGTAATGGCGCCGGGCACAACTGCAACAACATTTTCGATGGGCATAACCGCAGTGCATGGTTGATGTTCAACGCAAAGCATAATCCCAGGGTCGGGGCCCAGATATTCTCTGAGTGGGGAAAGTATTGGCATCCGACTCTGACGTTTCATGACCCTAATCCTCCGATTACGTTGGAGAATGCCGAGGCTGCGGGTTCACCGTTTTTTCAGAGTGATTGGTCGAGTGCGCGGGTAGGCCACGGAACACGCGGTTTTATTGATCTTACGTCGAATTTGCTATTGACGACCCTGGCGGTCGCCGTAGTAGTTGCGCCATTCGGGCCGATAGAATGGCCCGAGCGCCTCGGGCGACGCGAAGTCGTCGTCGATCAGTCCCTAAATTCGCTCATTTCGACGCTCGCTCCGGTGGTGGAGACGCCGTTCGTGCAGTTTGACTGGCCAATTATTCGTCATACCGCCACGCGGGAGGAATTCCGGTCACAAGGGCTGCTGCAAACAACGCTGTTGCCGCCCGCTGCGGCCGCACCTTTTATTCCGGTCGATCTCATGATTCAGCATATTTTTCCGCGGCGGGGTATTGAGGTATCATTGAATTTGATGATGACTACTCTTGCCCCGTTGCCGCCGGCGCCGTCGGGCGATTTAAATTATGTCGGTTTTATGGCCGATATGGGCAAACTGATGACGAGGTAAAAATGGCCGATTCTCGCACACTCGAAATCCTGGACCAGCAAAGTCAGCTGGAGAACGATCGGTCCGTATGGGATTCTCACTGGCAGGAAGTGGCGGAACTATGCCTTCCCCGCCATGACGAGTTCAACGTCACCCGGACCGAGGGGGCGAAGCGCACGGACAAGATCTTTGATGCGACGGCCCTGCTGGCGATCGACCGGGCCGCGTCTGCCGTGGACTCGTTGATCACGCCTTCGACGATGTTTTGGCACGGGCTGGGGTCGATGGACGAGGCCCTGAACGAGGATCTGGGAATTAAGCAATACCTTGAAGTGATCACCAAGATCTTGTTCAAGATGCGATACCGCCCCGCCGCGAATTTTGCATCGCAGGCGCATGAGTGCTACGTCAGCCTCATGGCGTTTGGCAATGATGCCCTGTTCACGGATGACGTGCTCGGGGTCGGTATCCGGTACAAGTCTTGCTCCATGTCGGAAATCTTTATCGCGGAAGACCATGCCGGGATCATCGATCTGGTCCACCGCCGCTTCCCGCTCACCGCCCGTCAGGCGGTGCAAAAGTTTGGGGAAGATAAGATTCCCGAGCGGATCAAGAAGGACGGGGAGAAGTACCCGTTCAGGAAGCATCAATTCATTCATTGCGTCAGGCCGAACCAAGAAATCAAGCGCGGGGCGCGGGATCACCGCGGCATGAAGTATTCGTCCTATTACGTTGCCAAGGACGATAAGATGATGGTCAGCGAGGGCGGGTACCGTACCTTTCCTTACGCCGTCGGCCGGCACGTCACCGCCCCTACCGAGACTTATGGGCGATCGCCCGCGATGATGGTCTTGCCCGACATCAAGATGGTCAATGAAATGGAAAAGACCATGATCCGGGCGGCGCACAAGATCGTGGACCCGCCGCTGCTGCTTTATGGCGACGGGGTACTCAGTGCCTTCAATGCCCGCCCCAATGCCTTGAATTATGGCGGGGTGAACGATCAGGGGGTTCAGCTTGTGGTGCCCCTTAAGACGGGCTCGAACCTGCCGATCGGGATCGAAATGGCGGACCAGAAGCGCAAGGTCATCAACGATGCGTTGTATGTCACGCTGTTTCAGATTCTTGTCCAGAACCCGCAGATGACGGCCACGGAGGCCCTGCTACGGGCCCAGGAGAAGGGCCAATTGCTTGCGCCGACGATGGGGCGACAGCAATCCGAATTTCTTGAGCGCGTGATCACCCGGGAACTCGATATCGGCTCCGCCGCCGGAGTCTTTCCGCCGATGCCCGAGAAGTTGAGGCGTTCGGGCGGGGAGGTTAAGGTAGTATACACTTCGCCCCTGTCGAGGCTCCGTCGCGCCGAGGACGGGGTTGCAATCATGCGCACCCTCGAGCAGGTTAGCATGATCGCGCAGGTGCGCCCGGATGTCTGGGATAATTTCGACGATGAGGCCATCGCGCGGGAATTGGCCGATATCAACGGCATGCCGGCTAAGACGCTGCGGTTGCCGGAGATCGTGGCCCAGGTCCGTGCCGCCCGCAAAGAGGCCCAGGCACAGGCCCAGCAGATGGAACAGACCGAGCAAGCTGCCCGTTCGTTCAAGGCCGGGGCTCAGGGCTTGCAGGCCGCTGGTGTGAAGATCCCGCAACCGCAACCGGAGGAAGTGTGATGGCTGAATCGGCAGCGAAGGTATTGAGTCAGCAAAAAGGCCCCACGGCCACCGAGATCTTGGCCAAGGACTCGATGCTGTCGGGCAAGAAGCGTCTGGCCTTCACCAATTACGCCGAAGGGGGCGGCAGGAAGACCTATGCCGACTGGCTCAAGGCCGGGGAGCCCGAGGTAGATAAATAATGGGCGCGCTGGACGGCATCCGTAAGGTCGTATTCCGTAAGCGCGCGGCATACCGGGCCGTATTCAAGCCCGGGGGTGACGTGTCGCCGGGGACCCACATCGTGCTTACCGATTTGCGGCGCTTTTGCCGGGCGACTCGCTCCACGACCATGATTTCATTGGTCACCATGTCCGTTGACCCGCTTGCGAGCGCCCAGGCGGAAGGGCGGCGAGAAGTTTGGCTCCGCATCCAGAATATGTTGAACCTCGATGATCAAGATGTAGCCCGCTTGATCGACGATGGAGACGCCGAGTAGTTAACTTTTAATGGAGTAAATCATGCCTGATATTAAGGTTGAAACTTCTCCGACTGCCGCTGCCGCTGCCGCGGTATCCGATCCGAATGTCCCATGGCATGCCGGGTTCGAGAACAAAGATGTTGCGGGCTGGGTCGCATCGTTCGGAGACGCGTACAAGACGCCCGAGTCGATGGCGGTCAAGGCTTACAACCTGGAGAAGCTTCTGGGTGCCGATAAGGCGGGCCGGGCGATCGTTCCACCCAAGGCCGATGCCAAGCCGGAAGAGATCACGGCTTTTTATCGAAAACATTTAGGTGCTCCGGAAAAGATCGATGGCTATCCGATCCCCAAGGAGCGCGCCGAGGACAAGAACTTCCAGGCATTCAGGGAATTCGCGCATTCCATCGGCATGCCCGCGTCCCAATACAATGCCATGGTGGCCTGGACCAATGAGCAGGCGGCAAAGCGTGATCAGACCTTCGAGTCCGTGCAGGAAGCCCAGGCCAACAAGGAAATGGGCGAGGTCGTGGTCGAGTGGGGCACCGATTATGACCAGAAGACCGAGCTAGGTCGCCGCGCGGCCCGGTCCTTGATCCCTCACGAGACGCCCGACGAGTTGGAAGAAATCCTGGGCACCATGGAGGGGGCGCTGGGCACCAAGTTCACGATGAATTTGTGGGCAGCCATCGGCGCGGGCATGGGCGAGCATGCCTTTGTCCAGGGAAGCGGGGGCGGTGGGGGCGGGGGCATGACGCCCGAGGCCGCGCGGCTGCGGATCAACGAGCTTAAAGGTGATAAGGAATGGGGCAAGAAATTCATGAACGGCGACACCGAAGCCCGGGCCGAGTGGGATAAGCTCCATAAGGTCGCGAATATCGTCCCGGCCTGATGGGGGCTTGACACGGGCTCACGCCTGTGCTATGATCCGGGTCGCATACGACCGCGCCCATGCCCATGATCAGACGACGCCAGAGCCAAATGACCGATGCCGAACGGTCTTTGGCCCTGGCTCGTAAGGCCAGATACTTTAAGACCCCAAAGGGTCGGGCGGCAAGGAATGGTGTTGTAAGAAAGGTTAAGGTACAAGTTTTTGATCATTACGGGCATAGGTGCGTGTGGTGTGGATTTGATGACATGAGGACTTTGACCATTGATCACGTTAACCAAGATGGGCATAAGCATAGAATGCCATCTGGAAGACGGTACACTGGTTATCATCTTTATGGGTGGCTCAAGGCCAATGGGTGGCCAAAAGGATTTAGAACCTTGTGTCGTAATTGTCAGGCCATAGCGCATGACAATTATGAGAGAAAACAGGCACTCTTAGTTCAATAGGACCTGTTTGACGGCTCAGGAAAGACTGAGCACCGGCGGTGTAAGCCGCAAGTAGGGGTCCGGGCAACCGGGACACTCCAACGAAATGGTTAACATTTTGAAGGAGTAGCTGGAATGTCTCAGCAGATCCCGACCCATTACGCTCAGATGTATGCTTCGACCATCGAGCTTTTGCTGCAACAGCGGGGGTCCAAGCTGCGGGATACGGTCAGCTTCCAGGGTATTCGCGGCGCGAAGGCCGCAACCCCGGTGGAGCAGATCGGGCCCGTGGCCGCAACCAAGCGCACCACGCGCTACCCGCCGCTCACCCCGGTCGATACCCCGCACGCGCGGCCCTGGGTCTTTCCTGCCGATTACGACTGGAATGACCTGATCGATTCCATCGACAAGCTGCGCACGGTCGTCGACCCGCAATCCTCGTACGCTCAGAATGGTACTTACGCCATGGGGCGGGCTCAAGATGACGAACTCATCCAGTCCTTCTTTGGCGACCGGAAGACGGGCGAGGATGGCGCAACTGTCACCACGTTCCCCGCCAGTCAGCAGGTCGCCGTCAATTTTGGCGCGGCCGGCAGCGTCGGATTGACCGTGGCGAAGCTTCGGGAAGCGCGGCGTCTCCTCATGGCCGCGGAAGTCGACTTCGAGGCGGATCCCCTTACTCTGGGGGTTACTGCCAAGCAGCACGACAATCTGCTCGCGGAAATGCAGGTCATCAGCACGGATTTCAATGAAAAGCCGGTGCTGGTCGAGGGAATGGTCACCCGCTTCCTGGGGTTCAACTTCAAGCAGACGGAGCGTCTTCAGACCAACGCCTCCGCGTTCCGCCGCTGCCCGGCCTATGCCAAGTCGGGTGTGTGCCTGGGCATGTGGAACGATATCACGACGGACATTTCTCAACGGAAGGACCTCGCAGGATTGCCGTGGCAGGTTTACGTGTTCGGCACGTTCGGCGCGACCCGGAAGGAAGAGAAGAAGGTCGTCGAGATCATCTGCTCCGAAGTCTAATCCGGCTGACGCGAAAGGAGATACATCATGGCAGTTGTAGCACTCAAAAGCACTCCGCTCACGAACGCCGACTCGACGCCAGTGAAGCTGAACCGTGCCGACGTGGCCCGGGCCCGGAGGCTTCATAATCGGGGCGTGGTCACGACCGGCGCTGCCGACTCCATCGGCTCGACGTACCGTTTCACCCGCATCAAATCCTCGGATATGATTCTTTCTGTCCTGTTGGACAACGATGCGATCGCGACGGCCCCGACGATGGATATCGGCTTGTACAGGACGACCAGGGACGGTGGCGCGGTGGTCAATGCGACCCTATTCGCGTCGGCGGTGGCATTGGCGGCGGCCCAGGCGTCGCTGAACGTGACGCGGGAATCTCTCGTCATCACGGTCGCCAACATGGAGAAGCGGGTATGGGAGCTTCTCGCGTTGACGGAAGATCCGTTGCTCGAGTACGACGTGACCGGCACCCTTGTCGCCGCCACCACGGCGGTCGGGTCGATCGCCGTTGCGGTGGATGTGGTCGGCGGAAGCTGATCGAAAGTGCGTAGTGATGCGGCCCCGGGTCGATTCCCGGGGCCGTTCTTTTTTGAAGGAGAGCAGCAATGGCGACCCGACGTTATGGTTTGTCCCGTGCCGAAACCGATCAGCAAGTGACCGAGGCCGTCGGCGCGGCGATCGTTACCGATTCCATGGAGTTCACGTTCGATCTGGCCGTGAGCTTGACCCGCGAGGACGTGTTGCTGGCCCTGGAGAAGTTCAAGTCTCACATCCTTAAGGGCAGCTTTCCGCCGGCCTGATGGAGTAGGCCGTGGCCTCTGAAGTAGATATTGCTAACCTTGCGCTTACGCTCCTCGGCGAGGAGCGGATCATGGCGCTGTCCGATGACATAAAGCCTGCACGCGAGGCCGCTGCTGTTTTCGCTTTGGCCCGTGACTCGATGCAGGGGGCCTGGACCTGGAGCTTCACGAAGAAGCGTTCGGTGTTGCCCAAGCTGTCGTCCACGCCCGTCGGGCCTTATAGCCTCGAATTTCAACTCCCCAACGAGGCCCTGCGGATCATTCAAGTTGGTCAACATTACGTCGGGGTGGATTTGACCAATTACCGGGGATTCCCGGTTGAGGAATTTTCGATCGAGGGGCGTCGCATCCTGACCAATATCAGTGATCCCCTTGACCTGCTGTTTTGCCAGCGGGTAACGGACACCACGCAATTCCCTTCCACGTTCATTACCGCGTTTGCGGGCGAATTGGCGGCGATGCTGGCGGAGCCTCTCACCCAATCCGATACCAAGCGTGACCGGGCCGAGAAATACCGGGACCGGCAAATAAAGTTGGCGATCAGGGCGAATGCCATCGAGCTATCGCCGGTATTGTTGGCGGACGACAGTTGGATCTTGTCGAGGCGATGAGTGAGCAAAGCCAGCCCCATTATAACCTCCTGCAATTCGGGGGAGTTTTCCCCGCTCCTGGCCGGGCGGACGGATATAAAGTATTGGGGCAACGCGTGCCGCCGGCTTCGTAATTTCATCCCCATGCCGCAGGGCCCGGGTCGCCGCCGGCCGGGCACGCGGTTCGTAGCAGAAGTCAAGAATTCGGCCCATCGCACGTGGCTGGCATCGTTCGAGTTCAGTGCTGATCAAGCCTATGTCCTTGAAATCGGGGACCGATACATCCGCTTCTACGCCAGTCATGGTGTGGTGCAAACTTCACCGGGCAGTGGCATTCCATTCGAGGTTTCTACCCCATGGCTGATTGACGATTTGACGGGGGTTGATGGCACCCTGCAACTTCGCGTGGTGCAATCGGGCGATGTGATGTATCTCGTGCATAATGATGTGCAGCCCCAGAAATTGGAACGGCTGGCGGCGGCATTGTTCACCCTCACTCCACTTGATTTAGAAGGCGGGCCATTCAAGGATGTGGACCTGACGCAAACGATCACGGTTTGGGCGAGCGCCGCAACCGGTAACATCACGCTCAATGCGTCTTCATCCATCTTTAACGATGCCCGGATGGTGGGCATGTTGTTCCTGCTCGAGCAGCGCGCGGCGGATGCCGTGCTCGCGTGGGAGGCGGGGAAGGCGGTAACTGTCAACGATATCCGCCAATCGGATGGCAAGAATTATAAAGCCCTGCAGACCGGGACCACCGGCACGATCAAGCCCACGCATACGTCCGGGGCAAAGTTTGATGGCGCGGCAGTTCAATGGGAATTTCAGGACCCGGGTTATGGCTGGTGCAAGATCACGGATATCACGGGCCTTACCGCCACCGCTACCGTCCTGTCGCGTTTTCCGGCCCAGGCCGTGGGCGCGCCGCAAGCTTCCACTCGCTGGGCATTTGGGGCATTTTCAAATGTTGTGGTGCCCATTGTTGGATTGTCCGAGGAAAATGGCCCCGGGCTGGGGTGGCCGGATTCCGTGACGTTTTTCCGTGAGCGGTTGGTACTTGCCAAAGATCGGTCGATCTATACATCTAAGAGCGGAGATTTTGAAAACTTTAACCGGAAGGATGATGGCGGACAGATCGTGGCCGATGGCGCGATCATCGTCGATACGACTTCTGACCGGGCAGACCGGATCGAGTGGATCTCGCCCACCGATAAGGGCTTGTTGGTCGGAACGGCGGGCGATGAGCAAGTGCTTACCGAGATCACTACGTCCGAGCCATTTGGCCCAAAGAATGCATTCTTGAGGAAGCAGACCGGGCATGGATCGCGGCATGTACAACCGGTCCGGGTCGGGGATGGAGTGATATTTGTCCAAAAGGCGGGGCGCAAGATTCGTGACATTCGCTTCCAATTCGAGCGCGATGCGCAGAGCACCACGGACCTGACGGTCCTCGCCGAACATGTCCCTAAGGGCGGGGTTATCGACATGATTTATCAGCAGGAGCCCGATTCCGTGGTTTGGATGGCGCGGAAGGATGGGGCATTGCTGGGATTCACGCTCAATCGTGAGCAGGACGTTCGCGGTTGGCACCCGCATCGAATCGGGGGCTTTGCGGACGTGGCCAAGAAGCAATTCGCCAAGGTCGAGGCCATTACCGTGGTCCCGTCGCCCGATGGCGAGCGCGATGATCTTTGGATGATCGTCCAACGCACAGTCAACGGGGTGACGCGGCGTTATGTCGAATTCATGGAGAAATACCATGAAGAGGGGGACGATCAGCAGGATGCCTTCTACGTGGACTCGGGCCTAACGCTCGATAACCTTCAGACCATGACATTGCAACCCGGCACCGGGGCCAATGTCGAGGATGCCGTTAACGTGGTGTTCATTGCCGGGGCGTCGGTATTTGCGGGCGGGGACGTCGGGAAATTTATTCATTTCCGGCACACTACTATCAGCATCACTGGAAAGATCACCTATAAGCTGGCCGTGGCCGAGATCACGGCCTTTGATTCGGTGGTGCAGGTGAAGTGTACCATTAATGAACCGTTCCCCAACCTGGATCTCATCCTGTCGAGCGGGTGGCGGATGACCGTAACCGTGATATCGGGCCTTGGGCATCTGGCCGGGGAAACCGTGGCGATATGGGCGGACGGGGCGGTGCAGCCATCGAAGGTGGTCAGTGGCGGTGGAACGATTACGTTTTCTACCCCGGCCAGTAAAGCGCAGGTCGGGTTGGGCGGGTCAGCCGTCATGCAACCCATGCCGATAGATGCGGGGGCGGAGGATGGAGGCACGGCGCAGGGCAAGACGATGCGGGCCCATAAGGTTACGATCCGGTTCAATGAAACCATCGGCGTTAAATTCGGGACCGATGAGGATAAGAAATTGGATGAAATAACGTATCGGAAACCCACGGACCTGATGGATATCGCGGTACCGTTGTTCACGGGTGATAAGCTGGTGTCGTGGCCGGAGGGGTATGAGGGCCAGTTGCTAATCACCATTGTGCAGGATCAGCCTGCCCCGTGCACGGTGGTTGCCATCATGCCGCACATGGTTACTTATGGTGCTCGATGAAGTCACTGCATAGACAACGCGGCTGGTTCTGGATTATTCCACTTGCGATGGCGGCGGTGAGTGCTATTGCCGGCGCCAAGGAAAAGAAGAAAAAGGCGAAGGCCGAAGCCGCCGCGATGCAATATGATGCATTGCAGCGTCAGCAGGAATCCGAGGCCACGTTAGCGACGTACAATCTCCGTGAGGAATCGCAGCGGCGGCGGGCGCGGCGGGTGCAGGGCAACTTGCGCGCCGGCTTGGCGGAATCGGGCATCGGGTATGGGCGGGGCACCGCGCTCGATGTCGAAATGGAATCGGCGGTGGAGTCGGAAATGGATGCTCTGAACATCCGGTACGAGGGCAATTTGAAGGCGCGCGGGTTGTTGGCCGAATCCGAGCAACAATTTGCGGCGCGGCGGGAACATCTACGTGGGGCCAGGGCTTCCGAACGTGCGGGGTACTTGAGTGCCGCCGGCACGGTGCTCGGGGGCGTTGGACAATATTTGGGCAGTTAGGGCGGGGGCGGCGGGGCCTTGGCCGGATCGACGGGATAGAAGATGGCGCGCATCACCGAGTACACTCAGCAAACGCAGACCCCGGATATTCCACGTAGACGGGATGCCCCTGTCTTATATTCACCGGGGGTCCTGGCACAAGCCGCCCCGGATCTTACTCGGGGCGCCGCCATGCTGGCGGAAGGGCTCGAGAGGCGCGAGGAGCGGGAAGCCGCCGCATGGGCCGCGCAGGAAATGTCCGGGGCGCGTTTGCATTGGACCGTGCAAATGGTCGAGCGCCAGAGCGCGGCTGAGCCGGGTGCTCCCGATTTTACAGCGGGGGTGATGAAAGATTTTGACGCGTACGCCGAGGAACGCCTCAAAAAGGCTCCGTCCAAGCGGGCGCAGATGGCGGTCGGAGGCAAGTTTCTACAGTACAAATCTACGCTGGCCGAGGGGGCAGTCGGATTTGAGGCCAAGGCCCGGGTCGATTTGCAAGAGGACCAGTTCAAAGTTGGCATGAACAATGTGGCCAACCTGATGCAAGCTGACCCCAATCAATATCGGGATGCCCTGGCCGAGCAACTTTCTGCCATTGACGCGGCCCCCATTCCCCCGGTGCGGCGCTCGGCCCTTCGTGAAACCGCGGTGAATAAGGTATCCGAGGCCGCTGTCTGGGCGCAAATCCAGAAGAGCCCGGGCCTGTTTCTGCAGAGCATCGGCATGACGCCGCAAGAAGGCGGCAAGCAGCGGATCGCCCCCGATATGAAGGGCGTGACGGGGAACGCGGCGTTTGACGCCCTGCTCCCGGAGAAGCGGATTAAGTTCGTAGAGACGGCGTTCGCGGTCAAGGCTAATTTGGACCGGGACGAAGAGAAATCTACCAAAGCACGGGCGGATCAGCTTTCTTCGGACGGGTTGAAATTGGCATGGGACATGGAGAAGGAAGGCAAGTTGTCCCGTACCTATGTGGAAATGCTCAGGCCCATGGTCAGTCAGGGCGAGTATCACACGCTGTTGAACGCGCTGGAACGTTCACAGCGCGGCGAGCCGGAGCGCGATGATCCGGAGGCCGTGCGCCAGTTGCTTAATACTTTGTACGGGCCGACCCCGGAAGCGACGCACGGCCTTGCAATGCGATTCAGTCAATCGAGGCTGATTAAGAATGACACGCTCACGTCCATGCGCAGCCATGCGCGCTCGATCTCGCGGACCGAAGGGCCCAAGTCCGATTACGAACGGGGGCGTGCTTATGTCCATGATTCGCTTGATCCGGGGCCGATGGTTCCTGATCCGGCGGGCCGTCGCCGTTTGGCCGAGGCTCTGGATACTTTCGACCGTTGGCACAACGCCCAGGCTCGTACCGATAAGGAAATCGAGACGCGGGCAAAAGAAGTCGTGGATCAGTATGTGTTTATCGATTTCCGCGAATCCGTGCTGATGTTGCCGCAGCCCCGGTATTCGACGGTTCGCCGTGATTTCAGTGATTTTCAAGCCACGGGCAAGGAAATTTCGCGTGCGATCGACCATGCCAAGGACCGACGCGATAAGGGCGAGATCACGCCGGGGGATTATAATGAAGAAATGCGAATCCTGAACCGGTGGATTAAGACTTATGAAGAGGCCAAGAGACAAAATGCCGAAGCGGAAGCCAGAAAAGCCGAGCGGAAGCGCCGCTAAGATCTATAGCGGTAAGGGCCCTCGGTGGTTCATCGAGGATATTCTGCCTAAGATGCATGAAGAGGGCGGGGCGGAACGTGTCCTGGTGCCGAAAGTTACAGATCCGGAGCCAATGATCCGTGAGATCGATCCCGATGAATTTTTGAATCGGGACCCCAAGGATGGGCCCTTGATCATGGCCACTGCCCCCATGCATCAGCCCGCACGCCGTGCCATTAAGGGTGATGTGACTGATCCGGAGCAGGTGGCTCAGCTTCAATTTGCCCCGGAGATTCAAGAGAAGGCCGATGCGATGCGCCGCAAGCAGGAAGCCGAGGCTGCCGCGCGCAAGAAGGCTGAGGAAGAGGCCACGGGGGCCCGGGTGCAAGAAGGCCTTAAAGAGCAGCGTGAACGTGAGAGGATGCTGGAGGATATCGACCTGGGGACCGGTAAGCCGAAGGTCAAGCCCGAGAAGAAGGGTGAAACAGAGCCTATTGTTGTTGCGGAGGGGGGCCCTACTCATAGGTTAGTGGTGCCGAATGTTGGGGAAATTGCCAAGGGCACCAAGCAGGAAATGCTGGATCTCAAGAAACAGAAGGCTACTGGTGGGTCGGTCCAAAAAATTCCGATCAAGATCGGAGAAGCAGAATTCGAGCCGCTTGAGCCCCCCATCCAACTTGCGCAGCTTGGCGTCAGGACCGACGTGCCCGTGTTCGAGGCCGACGACACCCCGCCCGCAGACCTTGGTCCCGACTATCAGAACCGAATCCAGGGCCGCAGCGCCGAGAATGATGCCCGCGAGACGGAACTATGGGGCCAAACGTTCAAATCTACCGAGGGCTTGCCGCCGACGCAGATCGAGCCCATTGCCCCAAAGACCGGACCTGAAGGCCGAGAGCTTCCGGAGCCCAAGCCATCCCGTCGTCCGACCGAGGATCCCCTTGGATTGCAGCCGGGCGGGGAAAGTGGCATACGGACGGTGGGCCGACATGTCAAGGAGGCATTTACCCAGATCCCGGCGGGCATGGCGGATGCCGTTATCAATGCATCAAATGTGTTCACCCCGCTCACGGAATGGTTTAACGAAAATATCGTGGATATTCATGTTCCGGTGCCCCGGCCCGACGCCCCGCAGACCGTGACCGGGAACATTTCGCGTAAGATCTCGGAGTTTCTGACCGGATTCATTCCGGCACTCCGCGCATTGCGCGGTACGGGCGCCGTTACGGGCGCCGCCACCGCACCGATGGCGGCGGGCGCGATCTCGGACTTCTTGGTCCATGATCCGCATGAAGGGCGTTTGGCCGATTTGTGGAAGGAAGCCAAACTTCCTAACGATATCCTCATCAATTATCTGGCGAGCGATCCCAATGACACCGAACTTGAAAGTCGGTTTAAGAATTCTCTGGAGGGCGCGGGCCTTGGCCTCGCGACGGAGGGCATATTCCTCGCAGCAAGGGCGATCCGCGCCGCCCGTGCCGTACGCAAGCTTCACACGAACGAGGTCGACTACTATCGGGCCAAATACGGTGAAATAACGGACGATGCGCTAAAGAATTTGGGCAATCCGAAGGGGTCATCGGTCCGGGTGATTCAGGGCAAGCTGGAGGGTGATGAGATCAACCTTGCGCCGCGGGCATTTTTGCGCAAGCATGGTGCCGAATTGCCCGAGGGCTTTGAAGTTTCGATCAATTGGGCCCGGATCGATGAGCCGGACCAGATCAAGTTTGTCATTGGCAAGATGGCCGAGGCCGGAAAGGGTACGATCGATGAGGCCCGGCGCGGGGTGCAGACTCAGGAAATGACGGAGAAGTTGGCCAAGGACATGGGCCTATCGGTCGGGGAGCTTCTTACCCGGCGCAAGGGCGCGGCCCTGAATGCCGAGCAGGCGCTCGCAGCCCGTCAACTCTGGCTCGCGTCCGGGGAAAAATTGCTGGAATTGGCTAAGGCCGCCGCCGATCCGAACGCCGGCCCTGTCGATATGTTCATATTTCGTAAGCAGATGGCCACGCACGCGGCGATTCAATCAGAAGTCCTTGGGGCGCGGGCCGAGGCCGGGCGGGCACTTGCATCTTGGCGAATTCCGGCGACCGGGGCCGAGCGGGCCAGGGCGATCGAGCAAACGCTCGCGGCCCTGGGCGGGGTCAGCAATTCTAAGGAAATGGCGCGGCGGCTGGCGATCCTTGCGATTCATGGCGACGTGGGCCCGGCCTCGCTGGGCAAGCTTGCATTCAAGGGGTATACCGCCGCGAGCATCGATGCGTTCCGTGAGTTTTGGGTGAATATGCTCCTGTCGTCGCCCACCACGCATTTTGTGAACACGCTGTCAAATACACTCGTTCCATTTCAGCAGATCATGGAGCGCGCGGTGGCGGGCGTCGGGCGCGGTATCGTTGGCGGAGAAGGCGCGCGACTTGGCGAGGCCGTGGCCATGACTTATGGCATGACCATGGCGCTTCGGGACGCATGGCGCATGGGCCTCAAATCTCTCAAGACCGGCGAGACTTCCCTGGGCTTCAACAAGACCGAACTGGTCCGGCCCCGCGCAATTTCTGCCGAGGGCTTTGGCATGGCATCGCAGACCGGATTCGGGCGGGCCTTAGATTTCATGGGCAATGTCTTTCGAATCCCGGGGCGGCTCCTGGGTGCCGAGGATGAATTCTTCAAGACCATCGGCTATCGGATGGAGGTTCATGCCCAGGCCCTTCGTCAGGCGTCGGGCGAAGGTTTGAAAGGTCGCGAGCTGGGCGCCCGGATCGCGGAGCTTGTGAAGAACCCGCCCGAGCATATTCATCTAGCGGCGGCAGACGCGGCGCTGATCAATACGTTCACATCGGAAGTGGGCACGTGGGGGCGGGCCGTGATCGGCTTGCGGGATGCCGGGCAATATAACCCCATGTTCCTCGTCTTGCCGTTCGTGCGTACGCCCGTGAATCTTGCCCGGTACGCGTTCGAGCGCACGCCATTGGCCCCGTTTTCGAAGCAATGGCGGGCGGATATTGGAGCGGGCGGGGCGCGGTCTGACTTAGCTCTCGCCAAGATGGCCACCGGCACCGCGATGATGATGACGGTCATGGACTATGCGGATCTCGGCATGATCTCTGGCAAGGGGCCCAAGGACAAGGAGACCCGGGAAGCGCTCAAACGGCAAGGGTGGAAAGAGTACTCATTCAAGGTCGGTGATACTTGGTATTCGTACAATCGCGTCGATCCCATGGGTATGGTGATGGGCTTTGCATCAAGTATCACCGAGGCCATTAAGGATGGCGAAATCAACGAGGACGACGTGGACGAGTGGAATGAAGTGGCCGCCATGTCGATTGCCGTGGTGTCGCAGACCGTTATCAATAAGACCTACATGGAGGGCTTTGCCAATTTCGTCGAGGCCATGGACGATCCGCACCGGCACTCGGAACATTGGGTGCAAAATCTTACTGCTTCCTTGGTGCCGAGTGCCTCGAATGCCCTTAAAAATGTCATGGACCCGCTGGCCCGTGAAGCAAATTCCCCCGCCGAGGCGGTCATGGCCCGGATCGCGTTCCTGTCGGAGCGTTTGCCCCCGCGCCGGGACCTATGGGGCGCACCGTTGACGCTTCAACAGCACGAAGAACGGGGGGCGGTCGGGACGGTGTACGATGCGCTGACGCCCGTGCGCTCGGCCAAGCAGGTCGAATCGCCCATCGATCGTGAAATCGTGCGCCTGGGCGAGGGAATCGAGCGGATCGCGAAGAAGTCTACATTCAGCGGGGTCCAGGTGAATTTTAAAGAATGGCCCGAAGTCTACGATGAGTACGTGCGGCTGGCCGGCAATGAACTCAAGCACCCGGGCTGGCAGATGGGGGCCAAGGACTACTTAAATCTCGTGGTCGAGGGCAAGCATTCCATGGGCCCAGTGTACAAGATCTTGCCCGACGCATCCCGGCAAGCGTTTATTCAATCAATGATCGGCGATTACCGGAAATTGGCCCAATATAAGATTCTATCGGACCCGCGATTTAAGGAATTTGCGGCCTATGTCAAGCGGTTGCAGGAAAATTACCGGGGCGGCAGGATGCCCGTTCTAGGAGAGACGCAATGACTGTTCAATCGAGCACGAACCGGATCTCATACACCGGAACCGGCGGGGGCACGACCGGTCCGTTCACGATCCCGTACTTTTTCCTTGAAGCCGATGACCTCAAGGTCGTTAAGGTTTTGATCGCGGACGGATCGTCGGTCACGTTGGTCCTCACGGCCGATTATTCGGTGCTGGGGGCGGCGGACCCGGCCGGGGGCTCGCTAACCCTGGTCGCGGCCCTGTTCAGCACGCACCGGATCGAAATCATCCGGGACCCGGACGTCTTGCAACTTACGTCCTATCCCCTGGTCGATCCATTTCCTTCGAAGTCCCACGAGCGGGCGCTCGACAAGCTTACGATGCTGGCTCAGCGGGCCCTTGAGTTAATCAGCCGCAGCTTGAAATTGGCGGATTCGGTGTCCTCGGGCATCCTGGTCGATCTCATCCCCCAGGCATCAAAGTTTCTGCGTTGGAACGCCACGGCCACCGGCCTGGAGAATGCCGATATTTTCTTGGGTGGCTCGATTTCGGTGCCCGGTGGGGTGGGCATAGCCACTTATAACGGGGCCGGGGCCTTTGGCAACCGCACCATCATCGGCAGCGCCTTTGTCTCTGTCGTGAACGGGGATGGGCAGGCAGGGAATCCGGCGCTGAGCGTTCCGGACGATGCCATCACGTTCGCTAAGGTTCAGAACATCGCTACGGCCAAGTTACTTGGGCGCACGACCGGCGGCTCGGGTGATATCGAGGAGATCACGGCGTCCGATAACTTGAGCCTGTCGGCCGGATTGCTCAAGGCCAATCGCATTACGACCCCGCACCGTCAGACCGCGCTTGCAAGCGCCTTAGATGCGGGCGGATTTTCCAGCTTCATTACCATCGGCTCGGGACTGCGGCCCGGGATCGATGCTTCCCCCACGCCGCTCGTTCTTACCTGTGCCAAGGGGTATGATCAATATGGCGCGGTGGACCTGTGCGAGTTATTTAATGCCGATATCACGGACCCATTGGGCGCGGACCTGCCGGGATTGAACACAAGTTTCCTGTTCCGGGCCCTGGCCACGGCCTGGGGCGCCACTATCCTTCCGCCGCAATATAGGTATACCTTTGACCGGACGAGGCAAATACTTTGCCGGTTCCCCGGGACGGACGGGGCAGCAGCGACGACCGAGGACTATGGCAATGCGCTCACCTTTAACGGCAACGCCCAGCTTGACACCGCCGTCCAGATCGATGGACTGAACACGCTGCTGCTGGACGGGACCGGCGACTTCGTCGACATTATTGGTATCACGACGCTCGGGGATGGGTCGTGGACGCTCGAGGGCAAGTTTCGGTCGAATACGCTGCCGACCTCCGGGCTTAGGCAAACGATCTTTGGGTTCACGAACGGTACTGATCCAGCGACTCGCACAGTTAGCCTACGTCTCTTTAATGATGTTGGCACGATCACGACGGAGTTTTTCGCTTCCTCGAATAACACATCGCACGACATTGCCAACAATGTGAAGGGGGTTAAGACAAGTTGGGCTGTAGCAACTACATATCACTTCGTGGTGGCGTTCGATGCACTCGCCAGCAAGTATCTGGTATATGTCGACGGCATTCAGGATATCAGTGTGTCGTCTACGCTTCGAATTGCGGCCGGCGATCGGTTTAGAATTGGGCGGGATGTTACGGCCACTCCGCAAGAATGGAACGGTGCCGTAGCAGGCTTCCGTTTCTCGCCAGCCTGCCGTTATCCCAATGGTACGACGTTCACTCCGCCGAATATTTCTACCTTCGCCGTCGAGGGGCATTTCTTCTCGATTCCACAGATGAAGATGCTCGAGGCTACAGGGGCCTCGGTCGCCGCCGGAACGGACCCGACGTTCACGCAGCGTGACCGGATGTTCATCGGCGAGGCCGATACCTCCGGCGCGGCGGTCACGGCGGTGCGGAGCTACGGGCTGTTGGCGCGATACGTTAGTGAACTTTTCTCACTGACCGCCTTAACGACTGCGGTCAAAAACCATAACCTTGGTATTGTGCCTCTGCGCATGCGCTTGCTCGGTGTCTGCCAAACCACAGACCGCGGATACGTGTCAGGAGATACGCTCTCCCTGAATTTTACCGATACTTCCAGCGAAGGCACTGCGCGAGGGTTCCAGTTGGGGGCAGATAGAATGTCGCTCAATGTCGCGAATGCAAGCGCCTTGCTGCTTCTTGCGAAGAATAGTGCAAGTCAAACCGCCTTGACGCTAGCGAACTGGAAGTTTCGCGCAGAAGTGAGTAGGGGCTGGTGATGCAAGAGTGCTATAGGGTCGAGATCATCAGCCTGTTGAAGGGCCTGCGGCCCGTTTTTCGCAGCGCGGTCGAGGGGTTGGTGGTGATCTTTGTCTGTTACCTGTCATACCTGGCCTTTGTCTGGGCGATGCGGGTAGGGGGCATGGCGATAATGGAAAAAGGCACAGTGGATATCGGGGTGGCGGCGATTCTTGCCGCCGTCCTGACGCCATTGAGCACTTTACAGGGATACGTATTATCAAAATATATCCAATCTCGGAATGGAGGAAACAAAGGGGACAATGCATAGGAGTAATGTCATGTTGCGAGATCCATATGATCGGGACCTACCATCCGGCGTCCTGAAGTTGTATTTCCTGTCGAAGATCTGCAAGTATACCGTCATCGTGCTGGTGCTGACGCTGGCGCTAGTGGCCACGGTTGCATTCGCTGATGACGGACCGGCCCTGGTGTTCCAGCATGAGAAAGGTGATCGTGTTGTGCTGTTGACCACGGCCTGTGATGGGGGCACGGCCCTGGAGATCCTGCATGCGACTCTGAGCAAGCGGCTGCAGGACATGGGTACCTTGCAACGAGCCGTTTACCAGCACCGCAATGGCAATAATATCCCGGGATGCTGGGCTTTGTTCGATGGCGGGGTTAATATTGTCACTGCCTGGACGGATGGTGACATGTTCATCCATGACCGCAATATCTTTAGCATCGGGCCGGCGGCGCGGCCCCCGGTCAAGGGTTCATGCTCCGCGGCCCAGGTGGGGTGCACATGAGGCTGAGCGAGCATTTCCACCTGGAGGAATTCACCATATCGCAGGAGGCGGTGCGGCGGGGGATCGATAACACCCTCCCCCCGCCCCTGATGGCGAACGCCCGGTTTATAGCCATTAAGATGGAGATCGTGCGAGCGCGGCTGGGGGCCCGTCCGATCCTTATTTCATCGGGCTATCGATGCGTGGAATTGAATCAAGCTATCGGATCAAAAGCTACCAGCGCCCACCCATCGATGCTGGCCATCGACTTCACGTGCCCCGGCTACGGCACCCCGCACGAGATCTGCCTTGCTCTCGGCCCGCAGGCCAGGGAGATTGATTTCGATCAATTGATCCATGAATTCGCGGCATGGGTGCACATCGGATTTTCACTCGGGGCGCCCCGGCATGAACGACTGACCATCGATCGCACTGGGGCCAGAGAAGGGTTCTGATGACCAAGTACCTGCTTATAGCACTTGCTATAGCCGGGGCCTTATTGTCCTTTGCCTCATGGCAATTGTGGGAATCGTGGAAGCGCGAAGCAGCCATACGGGGCGAATATGAGGGGTTCAAAGCAGAAGTTGAGGCGAAAGGGGAGAAGGCCGGAATCGTTGCTAAGGCCGAAGATAGTAAACGAAAGGAGAATGCCAATGCCACGCGTCTTGAAATGCGTCGTCTTAACGCTCTTATTGTCGGGCTGCGCGACCGGCCCAGTGTCCGTCCCGATGGCAGTTCCGTGTCCGTCACTCCCCCCTGTCCCTCGGGAGTTGATCGGCCCGCCGGCGAATGGGTATCTCTTACAGACTACCGAGCCCTCGAACAGCGAGCCCGTGAAGACGCGGCCCGACTGATGGGCTGGGAGAAGTGGCGCATAGATAACAACATTCCGGTAGCGGGGGATGAACACGACGTCATGCGTTGGAAATTCGCCCGCGATCAGGGCGTCGAGGGCATCGGCGGCCCACGCTGACGCAGCCCCCTCCGGTTGACGCGCGGGGCGTCGTCGTTGGCGCACTAACCGGTCCGCCCGCATATAGCTAGCCTAACGGCCGTTGGGGCCCGGGGCCATGGTTTCCCGGGCATGCCGCAGGATATCCTCGCCCGTGATCGAATCGAGCCACGGCGTGGAATACTGGGTCAGGATCACCGGGCTCACTAACAAGAATTTATCGCGCGCGAAATTAATGTAATCGGTAATCGGGATGTAGGCCATGAAGTTCTGGAGCGGGTGAACTACCCCCAGCTTGTAGAAGACCAGGAAGCCACACCATGAATTGCCGTTGGTCGCGTCGTGCCGGATACGCAGCCATTCCACCTGCTGACGGCGCAGATATTTCAATTTAAAGGTCTCGCCCCCCGACTTGAACTCCGTATACTTTAGCTCGAGCCAGTACTCGTGCCCTTCGTGTGCGACGCTCAGATCCGGGACCCCGAGGGTGCGGGGCGCCTCATCAAGCACTTGCACGTGAGCGCCGGTCCCGAACAAGCGCTTGATGACCTCGCCCTGGAAAGACAGTTCATTAAAGATGGACCCCCGGCTCACCGACGCGGGCGCCATGGCCCCTGCCGGCTTGGATTGCCCATTGAACGTGCGATCTTTCCACTTGCCGGTGCTCATCGGTATTTGCTCCATAGTTCAGCTATCTTCCATGCCATGGCGACGATCACGGCGATTATCACCATCCATGGCCCCGGTCGGTTGATTCTCATTCCTGTACTTCCATGGCCCGTAGCACTTCGGCCACCGGCTCGGCCCACTCTTCCCCATACTCCGCCAGCATGGCCATGACCTCATCGGCATAGAGTTGGCGCACCTTGGCAGAGTGCACCCCAACCCAGCGGTGATGAATCCAGCCAAGGGCCTCTAGCTTATCGGCCATTTTAACGAACCGGGCCAATTCGATCGACGGCTCCACGAAGAAGGCATGGTGAAACGGCATCACGGAGGGTCTGGGGAGCATGTTGGCCTTGGCCGGTGAGGGTATATCCCCGGTCCTAAACTCATCGGCATCATGGAACATGCAGTATACCAGAAGCTGAAGCGCCCCTTCCCGGTTTCCCGGAGTGCCGGCAAGACCGATAATTCGATCGTACAGCATCAGCGCAATGAGCATTACCCCATACTGGTGGTCCGCAAGGGTTTGCTCGCCGACGACTTGGATCGTGTGCCATCTGCGGACATGGCGTGATAGAAAGATCTCTTTCCAGTTCATCGTTCCTCCAGCGGTGTTTGATAGTCCAGGCCATACTGCTCCAGGCACGCGACGCCTAAGGCAATTACCTGCACGATCTCGTTTAACGGGTGGCTGCGATTCACGCTCCCGTAACGGATGCCATCTTCGGCCTCGACCATTTCGCGCCGCATGATTCTCAGCCATTCCTTGGCCGTATGCATTTGTACATACATGCCTTGGTGCGCGCGCTCGCGCACGATCTCGTTGAAAATCTCTTCTCTCGTAACCATGGCTAAATCTCCTCAATATGATCTTCCCTCGGTCCCCAGCCCGTTCGGCCCACATGCGCGTATTTATTAATAATGGCGCACAGGCGCAAGGTTTCATTCCTGGGCACATAATTACAGAAGTTAAGGAAAACTTGATCCACCCCATTCATTCGGATCGCCTGCCTGATCTGCTCCTCAGAAAACGAGAACAGCCGCCGGGGTAGCTTGGACACGGTTGTCAGCTCCGGCTCGACGCCGATGGATGACCATTCGATCTCTTCTTGATCCCAATACCCTGGCCCGGACCAGCCTACCTGTTTGCCGTCTTTAAAGCGATTGGCCACCCGGATCGGAAGCGTGCGGGCAACGCCATAGACCATAAAATCAAAGTTGATTGGGATTGCGCAATCGCTCAGGATCTGATGCACCGAGCAGTCGCGCCATGTGCAATAAGGATAGATACCATTGTTGATGCCCAGCCCGAATCCCTGTGCGGCTTCGACCTGGATGAAATTGGCCCTATCTATCAGGTCATTGTACTCCTCGACCGATACCACCGATCCTTCTAGCAGGGTCCGCTGCAACCGGAGCCGGGCTATGTTACCAAGATCCCCGGTTGCCCGGCGCATCTTCTCCATCAATGCCTCCCCGCCCCCTTTCATCACGCCCCCGACCCGGTAAGCGTATTGGGAAACCAGATGCCGATGCTCGTCGTCCACGATCGCCGCATGCTCATGAATATAGAGTTCCACCCCGCCGTCGCTCAATCGGTCCAGCGCTCCCATTTCGGAGAGTAATAGATCCGGGTCAATGCATGATCCCGGCCCGAGCAGCACCCGCTTTACCGAATCGGACACGAGGCCCGACGGCAGGGCAATACTGACATATTTGTTGCCGAGGGCATCCACGAATGTGTGCCCGGCATTCGGGGCCCAGGCGGTCACGATGGTATCGGGCTTGAATTTCTTGGCCAGATACCCGGCCAGTAGCCCCTTGCCCTCTGACCCGAATTGCAGTCCCATTATTACGCATCCAGCTTTCATGATAGACTCGCTCCAGCCCAATGATCAGCGATCCTGACGTCACTTAAGATGGGCACCCGGCACGAGATCGCGGCGTGGGGGCCAAAGTCCTCGAGAATATACTTAATTGCACGCGGCACATGCTTCTTACCGCGCGGCACCGAGAAATCTATCTCGTCGTGCACCGACAACAGCATGCGAAATCCTTGTTTCTTGTGGGTGGCATGAAGTTCAATCATCTTCTGCTTCATGCAATCGGCGCTGGTGCCCTGGAATACTAGGCCCCCCGCCTTATATGCATGCGCGGGGCTGGGAAATCTGATCCGACGCCCAAGCATAGTTTTAACGTATCCCCGACCCCGCGCAATGGACGCTGCTTGGTCCAAAAGCTGCCTGATACCAGGAATCGCGGAGTGATATTGTTCAAATTTAGCCTTGGCCTCAGGCCCCGCCACGAGCCATTCCCGTCCGGATCGGTCATGCCTGATGCTGAATTCAAGATCCATTTCCTCTGCCAGTTTGCCTTCGCCCATACCGAATACCAGGCCCAAATTAATTTGCTTCGCGTTGGCAGTGTTGCCAGCATATTTGGCGTCACGAGGAAGACCGGTGATGGCCGCAACCATCGCATGGAAATCGGTGGCCGGATCGTCACGATACTTGGCGATGAGCGCCGGGTCATTAACATAATGGGCGAACCAACGGAATTCAAATTGTTCCCAATCTGCACAACACCAGTCTTGCCCCTCGTCCGGTACGAAACACGCACGCGTAATGAGCGCGATTTCCTTATCACGCTTCGGGATCTGTTGCAACGCCGGATCGTTGACTGAAAATCGCCCCGTACCGGTCCCCAATTCGTTATCTCCGCGTGTTTGATTGTAATTCGGATGAACGTAGCCATTTACCTCGTGTCCCAGAATGTGATCCTTGAGGAAACTGCTCGCCTTCACCAAGGTCCGCACGTCGATCACGGCCTGGGCGCGCTTATCCCCCCGGTCCGCCATCAGCTTGAGTTTGATCTTGCTGAACGACCCCTCGCCCCCCGGCGTATCGTCCAGCAGCACCCCGTTATCCGCCCACCACCTGTCATCCTCGCCCTTCTTGACGTTGAACAATTTCCGCATCTGCGGCGGGGAGTTGGCGTTAAACTCCTGCCCCACCATCGCGTTCAGCGCGCTCTGTGCTCGCTGTATTCTGTCCTTGGTCAGGGCCAGTTCACGATGGGTGCGATCCAGGTCCACCCGGACCCCGCCCCATTCAAGGTCAACCAAGACCGGAGTGAGCGCTCGCTCCACCGCCCACACCCTTTCAAGCTCCTGTTCCGCAATTTGCTTCTCCTGCCACAACCACAATTTGATAGCCAGTTGCGGGTCTTCGATTGCGTACTTACGAGCCAGCCGCTCGGGCGCGCGGTGAAGGTTCCCCATCTGGGCCTTGCGGGTCGGCTCGCCCCCGAACAGCTTGGCCAGATCACCGTATATGTCTACTTTGCCCTGGCCCACATACTTGCGGGCAAGCGCATCGAGTGAGAACGATGGCTCATGCTCATTAATCAATGCCGCCCGCACCATCGTGCATTCCATCCTATCGGCGGGGAACTCGATTCCTTTGCAACGGGCAAATAGGGCATCGAACTTGAGGTTGTGTCCCATGACCCGCCGGCATTGAGGCAGTAGCTTAATGAGCCACGGCACGATGTTGGAATTGGTGCGGACGTCCCAGTACCCGCTCGCCCATTCCTTTGTATCTGGGTCGTGCGCAGCAACTGCAACCCCGAACAGTCTATCCTTTTTCCAGGATAGGCCCGTGGTTTCCACGTCCACCGACACTAGAGGATAGTCGGGCAGACGGGATAGATTGAGTTCCTTAATCATTTTACTATGGGATTGTCGCCCGATAGGATCAGCCGTTGTTTCGCCCTCGTTAAACCGACGTACTGTACCCTCCGCTCGGCGTCCGGGTTGAGCGTCAACTGCTCCAGCACCCGGGCGGGCAGGTTCAGGTCCAGAATCACGGTGTCATGCTCCCGACCCTTGGCCTGATGGATCGTGGACACGATGTGTTTGATCGGCAAGCTAAGGTCCGCTTGCTCATAAAAATCGCGCCATGCCGGGGGCACTTCATTGATGATGATCCGCCCCGCTTTCAAATCCCGTGCGATATGGCTGGTCCACGGGCTCGGTCCGCCCCATACCTCATAGGGGGTCATGTCCTGATTAAGCATGCGCTTGATCTCGGCCACCCGGAATCTGTCGCGGGCCAGAATCAACGCCCCCTCGGGGGCCTCAGCCAGAATATCCAATGCATCAAATTCGCCCCACCGCACAACTTCACCATCCTCGGGGCGGGGCAGCCATGGTTTCAAGATTCGTAATTTAACACCGGTCATTGTGTCACTTGCCAATGTGGCAATTGTTCTGGGCACCCGATACGATTGCTCGAGCTTGATGTACTTGACGCCACCGTCATGGAACTTATGCATCCCGTGGGGGTCCGCGCCGCTCCATTCATAAATCGCCTGATCGTCGTCCCCGGCCACGAATACTTCCTCCACGCCGGAATGTAGCAGCTTATGGAAAAATTTCCATTGCAAGGGGGTACAGTCCTGCGCTTCATCCAGGCACACCGTGGTATAAGGATGCCCCGCCCCCATGATTTTAGTCGCCCGCTCCAACATATCATCAAAGTCTACGTAGCCGTACGCCTTTTTCCACCGGCAGTAGGCTTCGATAAAGTACTCGTAGCGGGGCCGGGTGCCCGGTGCGCCTATTTCATCATACGCCTGATTGATGCTAATTATCTTGTTGCGGGCAAACGAAAAGCACGCCAGATACTCGTCGCCCTCTTGTTGTTCGTCATCGGTCTTGGTGCGAATCGGCACCCCGGTGGTGGCAGAAAGTACCTGCATCTTTATCGGGTCCGCCGCGACCGAGGCCCGGCTTAGGTTCAGGGCCTTAAATGCCAGTGAATGAAGGGTACTGGCATCGGCCTGGTTGGAGCGGAACGCAATCTCTTGCGCCGCGGCCTTGGTGTAGGACAGGCATAGGGCATGGGCCCCCCGCACCCTGTCCATGAGTTCGGTCGTCTTGCCGGTGCCCGGGGGTCCGTAGATGACGGTTGATTTCATGCCCTCTCCTCCGAGGAAAAAGATGCCCCGGGCCGGGGAAAATAGCCCGGGGCCAAAGGGTCTTACATTTCGGCGCCGGCCTCACCCGCTTCCGGCTCGTGCCCGGCGTCGTAACCGGTCACGTCCATGCGGACATTGCGCTCACCGCTTGCGATCTGGGTGTACAGATCCTCGGCGTGCTTGTAAAGGCGCTGTGCAGGGAACCCGGACTGGGCGATCGTGTAGTTGTAGAAGTCGCCCTTCTGATTCTTTTGCATCTGAACCCCGACCCGATACACCCGTGCGAACCGATCGCCCCCGGCAAGGCTGACGAACGTATTCCACTGACGGCTGATCTTGGCCTTGGTGCGCGGCATCGGAATCATGATTTTCTCAGCCTTGCCATCGGTCACGATCAGGCACAGGTGCTGCGGCGTGTCGATGACCATGATCTGGGACTTATCACCCTCGATCGTGGCGATCCGGCCCTTGGCATCCTCCGGGGTAGCAAACGCCCCAAAGAAGCCGCCGCCCGCCTTGCGCTCCTTCCACACGAGGAATTGCTTCGTGTAGTGGACCGGCACCACAAATACCTCGGTACCGTAAAGTTGGCGGGTGACCGAATTGGTCAGCATGCCGGGACGCGCCCCCTGGATGAAGCCGGGGTCACCATCCTTTACCGCCGGGGACAAGGCCTGTACCACTTCCAACCTGGGAATGACCAGATCTTCAATGGCCACATGTTCCGATCCACGGCCGGCTCCCGTTGCGCATAGGTAATCGGGCGGAATATCACCCGCCACGATCAACGGGCCACCGGTCACGGCCAGAGCCTTGCCCTTATCTACCCCGGATGGGGCCTTTATTTCGAATGCCGACAGGTCGCCGGTCTTCTTTCCTTGCTTCGTCATTCTAATCTCCTAAGTTAGTGATTCTGGGCGCACGATCAATGGGGGCCGCGCCCTTTACCCCGCAAACATCGCATACCGGCCCCCAATGGTAACGCTCCGGGTACCGATGCGATAGAAGCACTTGCCACGATGACCCGCAACATTGCCACTCTATCAACATCCACTGCCGATAGGGGCATCGTATAGTGATCATCCTTTCGTGATTGACGCCCGCGTGTAGGGCGTGACATTAAGAAGGTCGATCGGATATTCCTTCCCGTCCTTGATCGCCCGGATGACGTACGCCTTGAGGGTGCTGGAATTGATCGTCTCCTGGATCAAGTCGCCGAGCTTGCGCTTAGTCAGCCATGACCGCAGATCATCCTTGTGATCCGCCTTGACCGAGACGAATAGATCGGGGGTGAGGCTCAACCGCCCCAAGTCCTCGATACGGATGTTCTCGATGTGCTCGCGCTCCATGGCCTCGGGCACGAGCTCCATGCGCATCACGTCGTGATACGCGTTCACGTACTTGGTCAGGTCGTCGAGGTAGTCTTTGGCGCGGCGAATGGCGTCGAGTTCAAAGGCCAGATCGATCGTCTTAGCCGATTGCCCGTATTCGCTGCGAGCCAGCGCCTTGCGCGTTTCCTCATCCACGCCCAAGTTCGCATTCATGGTGGCAGTGAACTTGCGAACCATATCCGTCGTCGGTGTCTTACGGCGCGTCATTTCTCAATCCTCCAGTCGAGGTCCGGGGTCGGACCGAGCCACTAGTATAGCACGACTGATACCCCGCTGTCAACTACTGTCCATACTGCAGCGCACCATGTATCCGCCACGCCCTGACCTGGCAATTTGCACACAGTGTTCTGAACATCGGTGGAAAATTATTTTTGACGATCCATCGATACAACACATAGCCAGACATTCGTCGTTTTCCTTTCCTACACTTATACTTATAACCATCTTGATTAATGTGATCCATACTAAGTACCATGGGATCACGTTCACCGCACATTTTACAACGTTTACCGTATTTTTCAAACACTAATTTTCGGTCTTTACTCGCCCTCTTTAAACGACTCGCTCTACGACTTGCTCTAGTACTGGCTATTAATTCTTCTTTACTCTTCCTAGGCGGACGTGGTTTTGGAACATAACTACGTTTACGATATTCCCTCATTTTTTCCCTATAATGCTCCTTTCTTTGCTCCATGGTAAGCTTTAAGCGATGCCGTCTCCTCCATTCTATCATCTTATTCATCATTTACCCCCCGTCCAGCAGGCGCGTTACGTCAGATATGCGCGCACGCATGAAATCGCTCAGGTCCTGCTTGCCCTTGAGCGCGGCCATGATCGCCGGGTCCACGGTCTTTTCCGCGATCAGGTCGATGTAAGCGGGCGATGCCTTGGTCTGATCGCCCCATGCCCGGTCCTCGGCCTGCGCCCGGTCGATATACTTGAACGTATTGTTATAGAAGATATTTATCGTGGACGTCGGCATCGGGTAGCCCATGCCCCCGGTCGCTGCGTTACCGAGGATGAACTGTATGCCCCCATCGCGCAGCGCACGGACCACGGGCTGACGATCGTTCTCGGGCACCCGGCCGTGCAATTCGCCGAATTTGATCTTCATCTGCTGCAAGGCCCAGCGCACCGCGTCTATCTCCGGATGGTAAACGCACCAGATCACGCCCTGCTCGTGCCTCGCCTCCTCGATGATGGCCTGGATCTCGATCACCTTGGGATTCACCTTAGGGGCAACAATTTCAACAGGATCGTAATGGTGCCTGATGGCCGCGCCCACTTTGGTTTCGACTCGGCGAACGGTGTATCCGCCCGCGACTTGGTGCAAGCGCAGTGCTAATTCTAGAACGTTGGCGATCGTATGGTCGATATCCTTGAAGATGATCGCGTCCTCCGACCGTATGCGCTTGTAAACCTCGCGCTGGGCTTTGCTGATCTGGACCGTGCGGGTCTGGTAGCGTTTAGGAGGCAGATCATAAGCGTCCTTCTTAAGGACCTGAAACGTGTACGGGGCCACGGTTTCGATGAGTTCATCCAGGTTCTGATAGCCCACGACCTGGAGCGGCTTTCCCTTCTTCCCATCAGCCAGAGTCTTACGATACCCGCCGAAAACGGCATAGCGGTTCTTGAACGCATAAAAGTCTCCAATTCCGATGATGTTGGGATCAAGGAATTCGTATTGCATGTATAAGTTAAGGGGCGAATCGGCTATCGGGGTCCCGGTCATGGCGATTCGCTTAGGTACAAGCCGCCCATAACTTACGCAATGTCGGGCCCGGCCGGCGTCATGGCCCGCGATGTACGAAGTCTCGTCGCCTGCGATCGCGGTCTTGGGGTTAAGGCGCAGAAACTCGGCCACAAGCTCGGGCATGCGGCCCTGCGATAGTGACTCGAAGCCGACCAGCAGACACTTGAATTTAACCTCCGGGTCACTGGCCCATTGATAGACAAGCTTGTCATCGGTGTCCGCCATCCGCCAGTCGATCGGCAGGGGTGAGTGCAGGTCAAATTGTTCAAGCCAGTTATTGCGTAGCGTTAACTTGCACAGGACCAGCATCGACTCGATCACGTTCTCCATCCGCCATGCGCAACACAGATCGATGGCCACCTTACTTTTGCCCGTCTGCATATCCATGAACAGGGCGAAGGCATTCAGCCCATAACCTTTGGCAAGTGCAGCGTGCTGGTGCCTGCGCGGCTCGGTCTTAAACTTATACCACGTGGGGAACGGGATCTTGGGCCCGAGCTTAACGATCTCCTCCAATTTATCCATGGCCGCGAGCGCCCCCGGGCTGATCATCGCGTACGGGGTCACCTTATCCCGTATGTACTCTACGTTCAACCGGGTGACGGGCACCATCCAGCCCTGACGCGATTTCGCCCAACGGCGGGAGGGCATGTCGCGAACCAGGTCGTTGGCCCATATCGGCAGGCGCACCACCATCCGCCCATCGTCCTGGTCATAAGTAATGTTAATTGGCTTGGATTCGAGGCTCATGATTTACCTAGATCTCCGACTTGAATTCGGGCGGCATCGGCTCCGCGCCGCTGATCTCACGAGCCGGCAGGTACCACACATGAACGTAACCCTTGTCACTTTTAACCCCGATACGGAGCCGGGTCGTCCTCACCATGTCGCGCACCGCCGCCCATAGCGCCACGCCCTTTAATTCCTCAGACTTGGTGCGTTTCAAATAGGCGATGAAATCCGGGGCACGAAATGCGACGCAGATCTCATCATCGATCCTCTGCGTGATCGGCAAGCCGCGCAACAAGCCGTCGCGATCCTCTAATGTCGGCTCCTTGCCATTGACCCACGCCTTCTGTGCATAATCACGTAACCGCTGGCGTATGACCCCCGACGTCGATGCCTCCTCCGGTACGTCCATCACCCGGGCCTTGGTCATAAGCTCGGTCAGGATGCGATCCCATTCAACGGGCTTAAGCGCTGGCACCACCCGCAGTAGCTTTTCTGCAATGGCCATCCGTATGATGGGCCACGCCATCAATTGTTCAGTGCTGAACATCACTCGCGCCCCGTCCACGGTCAATTCCCATCGCACCGGGTCGGATGTGAATTTAATCAGGTCTGCGAATATGGGCAATTGGGCAAGTTGGGCCAGCGCCTCATACTCTGCCTTACTGACCCCAAACTTGCGGGTCATGCATGTTTCGCGCTCGCATAGGGTCCGTAGCGGCTCCTCCTGACAGCGGTATTTGTTCTCTTCCTTCTTGGCCGAGGCTATGGTGCGTACGGCCTCAGCCTTCGGCAGGGGCTTCTTAAATACCGCTGCATTGGCGTCATTCGCCGTCGTCTCATATTTATCCGCCGGTTGACTCTTACGCAGGTACACGCTAATGTTGAATAAGGCTTCATTGCGATGGCCCTCCGCCACCCCCGATGCAAACATCTTCTGTACGCAAGGCGGGGCGTCGGGGTGATTGGACCCCATGACCTTGCGCAATCCATCCTTTGGTATGCGTAGCTTCTCGGCCAGTGATACGAAAGCCTCGAGCGGAAGCCGGTGCCCGTCGCGCACGGCGTACCGCACGGTTTCGGCCCCGCCCATATAGGGCAAGTTAATCCAATTGCCCATCTGTCGCACGCCGCGCCCATCGATCGATAGCTTGGCCTGCTTGGGGAAGATCTCGGACCCGGAGTACCCGAGTTCCGCCGCCCATTTGCCCATCACCGCCCGCGCCTGGACCGCGAGCACCGGCTCCATGAAAAAGGCATAGACATGGACCCCGCCCGACTTGGACCGGCACGCCAGCAGCGGCAAATCGTGCTCGGTTATGTACTTATCAATGGGGGCAATTGATATGTCCTCATCCCCCTCGTGATTGTCTATATCGACCGCGGACCATGCGCAGCGGTCGTCGTCCGTGATCGGGACCGAACCGACCCCCTCCTTTCCCTCCAGGTGTAGCTCCATGTCAGGGATCGACAGCGGCCGATATTCCGTGCGCATCTTACTAGTGCGTGGATCAAAGCGTCCGGACGAGCGTTGATTGCCCGCGAACAACTTTAGCAGCCGCTCGGCCGCATCAGACGGCGGCGGAAGCGGTAGCGGGGGCTTTTTTGCCATTTGTATTTTCAGCAGACCGGCGCGCGTTTATGGGTTACAGCACATCATTCTTTTTAGGGCCCCATGATTCTGTTACTTGAGCCAATTCTCGATGTTCTGCAAATTCATATCGATCCCTCCCTGTGGCGCTGGCGCGGTGGAGTAAATAATCCCGCCCCCGGGCGCGCATACGACGCATCGATGCCGCCGTCTGTTCCCGCCGCTTTTTTAAATCCCGCGTGGGCACAGGCGCTCGATGTGGGCCAGCATTGTAAACAGTTCACCGGCACTCTGTGCGGTGGCCGAGAACTCGATCTTATGCGTATCGCCACCGTACACCCGCATCCGCATCGGGAACCCGATGGCACGGGCCAGATCGATGCGGTCCGCCGACGGGCGGGCGAATGCGAGCGAATAGGCAATGAACCCATTGGGGTCGACGGCGTGCCAAAACTTGGCAATCATCATCGCTTTCATGGATTGATCATCCCCAGCACGTGCTTCCTCGCCTGCTTGGCGATCTTGGTGCCGGGCGGGTTGCCGCCCTGTGGGCGGCGCTTACGGACCGGGCGCGGCCGATCGCTCGTCACCGCCATGCGGACCGGAGGGACCGGGGTCACGCGCCGGTTGCGAATGGCCCATTTGGCCCAATCATAGAACCTTCTCAGCGTGCCCATGGTCTATCCTTTTCTCTATGCCACTCAGAAACTCGGCTCGTTACCCTCACTACGTACATGTCGGCGCATGACCTCTTTCAACAGATCCACGCTAAATCTTACCCCATGCACTGGCCGGGGTAGGTTATCGTGCATTTCTCTATATACAGACAACTCACCACATGGGCATTCATATACCCAATTAAACATGAGCCGGAACCTATGGGCGGGGCTGACACCCACTTCTACTGTGGATCCAGGCACTTCAGCCATGATACAGGCCGCCACTCGCTGCAAATGGTTCATTTTCATTTCTTGAGTGCCCTCAAGCGGTTGCCAATAGTCATGCGCTTACGCCCCGTGTCCAGGTGCGCGTATTTCGCATCCAGTTCCGCAGCGGTGGCCTTGAGCAAGGGCGCCGCGTATTCGTACACTTGCTCGATGGTCTTGCCGCGCAGTGCCTCGGCCACTTCATCGCCGACGTCATGCCGGCCCGCCCTGGTGCGCTCGGCCCGCTCGACGTCGGCCTCGGACTTTATCTTATGGTAGCGGGTCTTGCCCAATCGCTCTTCGGGCAGCTTGGTCGCGGCCGCGACAGGCACGCTCTGGATCACGGCCTTGGGCACATGAGCATTGGTCTCATCCGGGCGGCGAGGCCTATCGCGCAGTCGCACAAAGTTGTTGCCCATGAACCCATCGACGTACCAGATCTCGCCCCGGTACGTAACGACGTCTCCGTCCGTGAAGCCGGGATAGGTCGGGCTGATGGGTAGGGTTAGTGTGACCGCCGCCCGCACCTCTGCGATCGGGATTAGTCGATCGCCTTTAACGGTAGGGTTAGCTGGACGTTCGGGCTGGTGTCGCCCGGGCCGACCGGGCCCGGCGAGTTCAAGTGCCCTTCGGGGAACGGATTGGGGATCGGGATCAGGGGCCCGAACTTTGGGTTCGGCTTGCGCAGGTCCGCAGCCTGCGGCGGGCACCGGGGCCCGGCCACTATCAACAGGTCCCCGAACACGAACATCGTCCCCATTTCCAGGCCCGGGGGCAGGCTGATCACGAACTTTGGTTCCTTCAGGCTTTGCATCTGTCGCCCCCCATTCATCTAAAAAGTCTCTCATGATTGTATCCTCCGTGCGATGGCGTTTACGCGCCGGCACCAGCGTTTACCCGTCTGTGTCAACCGTCCATCCTTGCCCACGAGCTTGGGCATATTGGGCAACACGAACGGGTCCGCCAGACTTCCATCCTTCACTTTCGCTCGTGCCTTTTTGCGCGGGGTCGTGCCGTCGATGACATTATCCCGCATGGGCCGTGCGCCGAAGGACGCGCCGGCCCACTCTTCCAACAGTGACTTTTCGCCCATAGAAAGACTCCTCACGCCCGAGGTTAGAAAAGATGGCGGGGATCACACCCGCCCCGAGGTTCTTTGCAGCGCCGGGAGGAGGACCGCGCGCCACGCCCAGCAACCTCTAAGGCAAGCCCCCCAAAGCCGACTCGGGCGAAGCGGCTCAGGGGACGGCTAGTATACCACGGCCCGGCCCGGCTGTCCAGTCCCCCATCAGGTGAGCGATCACCTGCTCATCGCTTTCGGCCTCCGGCTTTCCGCGCGCATGCTCCGCCCCGCACCCGCGTTCGAGCATGCACAGGTGCACGAACTCGTCAAATGGGCGGTCACTCTCGGGTCCCGCTTTCACATACGCGGACGCACCTTCATGCTCGCAATCCCACCACAGCCGCTCGCGGGGCGACAGAATGCGGACATTGCCTTCATTCCAAGCGGCGGGCACCCGGCTCTGCACATATCCCGTGACCGAGGCCCCGGTGATCATGGCCGCGACCAAGTGCAGGATGGTGACGATCTCGATCATTTGATCAGCACCAATAGGATCAGCGCCCATAGGATCAGCGCCCATAGGATCAGCACCAATAGGACCAGTACCAGCCCAGCTATCGCCCCGGGCCATGACAGCGGGCGAAAATGATAAAGCTCCCTGATGCGCTTGATCTCTGACTCCTGAAAGTTATCCATGGTCAACCCCCCGCGCTGAACTGGAAAGGTATACTCAGCAACAGCGCTATTGCCAAGTATACCATGAACCGGAACCAGATCGGCAGGCTCAGCCACCGATAGACCCAAAGCGGCACGGGACCTCCTTTACGCTGATGCCTTCGATCATGCGCCCGCGCAGCAGGTACGAGATCGTGACGATACGCTTAACCGAGTCCGTGTTCGCGCCCCGTAGGCGATAGAACTCGAACCGGGCGGGCATGTCGCTATTGTCGACCGCCGCGCCTATGCGCGACACCACCCGCACGTCGAACGATTTCAGCCCGCATTGCATCATGGCAACCTTCCCCCGAGGCCGTTGGGGCGGTCCGCGTAATAGGCCACGACGATCAGTTTCGTGAATCGCCAGATGGCCTTCATTAGCTGCCAACTGCAGATGGTGATCGTGCCCACCAGGCACACGACCGTACCCAACAGGCACAGGAAGGTCAAGGCCACCATGACCGGCACCACTACGTAGGTAAAGAGTATTGAAGACAGCATGGCTCAGTCCTCCAGGACGTTGACGATGAACCAGCAGAAACTATACCACAGGGCCATGCCCAGGGCATAGCAGGCACCCAGCAAGATGAACGGGTTATGAACGGGTTATAAACGGCTTCCATGATCGTCTCCTCATACCCCCGAAATGGAGGCGAAGTGGACCCGCCCTCGCGGACAGGCCCGAATCGCCTACTTCTCGGCTTTCTTGGTGCGGGCGGCGGCGAGCGCGCCGCGGATCTTGTTGCCCAGGTTCATGCGCTGCATGCCGACGTTCAGGTGCCCATACTTCTTCTGCAGGTCCTTCACCGTCTGGCCGGTGGCCTTGGCAGCGAGCGCATACGCCTCGTCGAGGGTGCGGCCCGCCAACTTGCCAGCAACCTCGTCGCCGCAATGCAGTGAGGAATTGCCGGCGGCGGTCTTCGCCTTGGTGTATTCCTCGATGTTGGCCGGGATCAGCCGGTCGCCATCGACAGCCTTCGGCTTGGCCTTCTTGACCGCGGGTTTGGCCTTGGGCTTCGGGGCCGCGGCCTTGGGCTTCGCGTGCACCTTCGGGCGGACCGGGGTGCCGGTGGGTACGGAGGCCGGCGCGTGACCGAGAACCGGCGTGGGGACTGGAATTTGCTCGTTCATGATGCGTCCTTTAAGTGTATCCGGGAAGAGCCGGAACTCGGTGCGGATGCACCCGACTGGACCATGGGTGAGCCCATGGTCCAGTCGGCTACGCCCAGCGGACCCGCCAGAAACACTCGGCCCCGTGGTCCCACATGCCCGTGGACGAAATCAGCTCGCCCAGGAGCGCCTGGCCCACGAACGGGTCCGCGCCGCCCGCACCGCCCGCACCGCCCGGGTCACCCACGGGCAGGCCCGAGAGATCGCGCGCCTCGTCGACGGCACGCTTGAGCACGTAAGTCCCGTAAACGGTACGCCTAGGCGCGTGGACCCCGCGAACGCGTTCCCAACGCTTTCGCCCGACCGATCGCTCGACTACCCACTCGCCTCGCACTTGCGCTTTCTTGCCCATGTCCGTCTCCTCATGCCCGCAACGGGGGGCTTCCGGGGCCTGGGTTGCCCACAGACCAAGTAAACCACAGGCGGCGACGCCGCACAAGTAGGTCAGCGCTCACTGACCGGGCCGTCACCGACAGAACCCACGCCCCCGGGCGGGCACAAGCAGGGCCGCGAGCGGCAGCCCCCGCCGGGGGGGCCTCAGCCCGGCCGACCCCCCAGCGCCCAAGCGACGCGGGCCAAGGGGCGCCAGCAGCGGCACGGGAACAAGCGGACGGACAGGGACAGGAGCAGGCAGGCGAGGCGGAAACGCACGGGGCACCCCCAGCGCCCCCAGCCGGGGGGCAGGCGGGCCGGGCCCAGGGAGGGCGGGACCGGCACCCGGAGGGTAAGCAGGGGCCGTGCCAGGCCGGGGTCGGCTCCGTCGGGTGAGCGCTCACTTGCGGGCGGCGCGGGGCTTTGCCCGGCGGGCGGGGGAAGGCGCACCCGGGTGACGGAGCAAGGGGGGCCCGGCACGACCCTTGCTTGGGGTGACGCGGGGCGTCATGTTGCGGTGCACCAGTGACGCGGGACGGCACCTAAAGCAAAGGCCGTGCCGGGGTCGGGGGTGGCTCACCCCAGGGGCCGGCGGCGGTTAGTGAGCGCTCATCCTGTCACGCACCGCGAAAGACGCTCGGAGCCGGTGCAGCCGGTGCGTACGTAGGGCCAGGGGGGGTGCCGGGAAGGGGTCTCGGGGGGTGCAGAAGGACCGGACGCACCGGTCTGGGCCCCGCGGGACGGTGCATGACAGGATGAGCGCTCACTACCGCCGAGGAGGGCGACGGGGGCCGAGGGACGCCGGGGAGGGAGACACGCCCCGGGGGGGACAGACCGGGAGAACCGGCCTCACGCGCGCGTACGCTGGGGTGTGCACGCCTAACGCGAGAAGCGGTGCGTGGCACACTCGGTGATACCCCTGCCGGTGGCTCACGCCAAGGGGGCCGGGGCCGCGGCTTTCGGCTTCCTGTGCGGCGCGGCGCGGGGTGCCGGGTGCCCGCCGGCAGGGGC
>Ga0184633_10000024_pt1 | contig 41406 bp, 66 predicted proteins | sample PLM31_170_b1_FD_133156 | JGI IMG/M metagenome (GOLD analysis project Ga0184633, IMG submission 133156) | Groundwater sediment microbial communities from an aquifer in East River, Colorado, USA - PLM3-1_170_b1 | ecosystem: Environmental > Terrestrial > Soil > Riparian zone | place: USA: East...
GCCTCCAAATCCCCCTCCTGTCATAGTCGCGGCATGGCATGTCTATGTCCACAACATTGTGGACATGTCCCCTATTGTGGACGCCCAGGTGTATTTCAATGGGACACCACAGCACACCAACGCTGATGGATATGCTGCCAAACTCCTTCCCCTCGGCATCAATGGCATCGTGGTCAAGGCCGAACACTACGGCACGCAGTCCGTCGATATTGACCTCCAGCAGAGTACTGAGACACTTGTCAACCTCGTGCCCGATGCCCCGCCAGCACCCCCCACGCCCCGCATCTTCGCCAAGGGCACCGCCTTCTATGCCGATGGACAGCCGTGGCGCGCGGACTCGGTGACCGCATTCGAGCTATTTCACATGTTTCTCGACGGGCACACCGCAGACATGTCCAATTTCATTGACAGTTTCCAGCGCGCTAACACGTTCCGAGTCTTCGGGATGTGGAATCACTCGCCAACAGGTCGGCAGTTCTCATGGACTAACTACGGGGACCGCTACTTTGTTGGCCTACGGGACTTCGCGGCATGGATGCAGCGGCGAGGAAAATATGTCGAATTCACGGCCATTACCGATGGGCAGGATCTCTTCGGCGGGAATCGCACCATCGCGCAAAGGGCTTATCTGGACCGTGTGGGACAGGCACTTCAGGGCGTACCCAATGTCTTCCTGGAACTCTGCAATGAGCCCTTCAAGAACGGCTGCGACGTGCAAGCGATTGGACGTGTTCCCGGGGCTGGACTTCAGGCATCAGGCGTGTACGGGGGAAGTTCACCCTTCAGACTCGACTACATGACCTGGCACCCCGAACGAGACAACCAGTGGCCACGCAAGACACGCGCAGATGAACCGGCTCACACATTCCACATGCCTGTCTGGATTGACGAGCCGATGGGGGCCGCTGAAGTGAGTATCCCCGGTCGGCGCTCGAATGTGCCCGAGGACTTCTTCGACTTTGCCGCTGGCTGCGCGCTCCATAGCTCTGGCTGCACCTTCCATAGCGAAGCTGGGCTCACGGCAAGCGTGCCCGGTCCTGTGCAGGCACGCGCGAGGGATGCCTTCTTCGAGGCCCTGGGCAATATTCCCCCAGAAGTCTCTCAGTGGCACTATACTAGGGGAGGCTTGTCAGACAACCCCCTTCAACACTCCGATGCCCTTACCCTGCGAACCTTCTGCCAGGTGTCTGGGGGTGCGGCAGTCTGTCAGGCTGTGCGGCCGCGTGCTGACTGGCAGGCGGTGCCAAGACTCGGCTGGAGGATCGTGCGACAGGTTGGCCCGAACGGAAGACTTGTCTTCCTAGAACGGTAGATCCCTTATGAGCAGCTATGCACCCGGGAAAGGCCCGATCTGTTCCACGTGTCACACGAACCGAATTGTGACAAAAGGGGCAATTATTTGTGGCGATTGCCGCCTGCGTGCCCACAACGATCACCAGCAAACCCGTGCAAGCGCACAGCGTATGCACCAGTTCTCTGCGAATCGTCCACTTGAGGCAGACATTCTCAAGGTGCTCAAGGCCGGCCAGCAGACTCCCGAACATCTCGCCGACACCCTCCGCACCAGTGCCGGTGACGTGCTTGATGCCCTTCACCTGCTGAAGGCGACAGGCCGCAATGTTTACCAGTTCGGGAACTCATGGAGCGTCGAACAGTCCCCTGAAACGGGCGGCACATTCAGTGAGGTATTGGTGTCAGATAGTGACGGCTGGCACAAGTTTGGCGCGATGGGCGATACACATCTTGGGTCGAAGCAGGAACGTCTTGCTGAGCTGCACGACATGTATCGGATCTACGAGGCAAATGGCGTCTCGACGGTCCTGCACACGGGCAACTACATTGACGGCGAGTCGAGGTTCAACAAACATGAACTCCATGTCCACGGGATGGATGCACAATTGGAGTACATGGGGACACACTATCCGCAGATCCCCGGTATTCGCACCTTGATGGTGAGTGGCGATGACCACGAGGGCTGGTTCGCCCAGCGTGAGGGGGTGGACATCGGCTTCTACATGCAGAAGGTGATGGAGCGCAATGGGCGCACCGACCTCATCAATCTCGGCTACATGGAGAGCTTCATTCCCCTACAACACGCACAGACAGGCGTGAGGTCTATGGTGCATGTCATCCACCCCGGCGGCGGGTCGGCCTATGCCATCAGCTACACGACACAGAAGCAAATCGAGAGCTATGAGGGTGGGGAGAAGCCGGCGGTGGCGCTGATTGGGCACTACCACAAGGCCGAACATTTGGAACTCCGCAACGTCCATGCCTTCCAGACCGGCTGCTTCCAAGACCAAACGATTTTCATGCGGAAGAAGAAGCTCATTGCCATGATTGGCGGATGGCTGCTTCTTTTCCGGCAGAATCCAGACACGGGTGCAGTCGAGGAAGTGGTGAGCTACTTCAAGGCGTACTACAACCGTGGCTACTACATAAACCAGCGGTGGAGTCTGAGCGGGCCAGTCACACAGGTGCCAAGGATTGTGACGAGATGAGCCCAATTCTCCTCTACGTCGTGGCTGTCATCTACGCCAGTGCGGCAGGGCAGTACATCTGGGCCGGTCGCTACGGGATGGCTCTCGCCTTCGCCGCCTACGCATTGGCGAATGTGGGATTTGCACTCGATACACGGTAGTCATGGCCAGTATCCCCATCTTTCACACCGTCCGTCAGCGTTCGACGAACGACTGTGCCGTCGCCGCATTGGCGTCCTTTCTCGGGCGGTCGTATGAGGAAGTGCTCATTGCCGCTGCGTTGCTGACCCCCGAGATCCTGTATCGGGGGATGGAGAACGCAGACATGATTGGGACCGCCCGCCAGTTTGGTATCTGTCTGCTCCCCAAAGCCCCCCCTATTGATATTGAGGAGGATTCTGGCATCCTTGGTGTCAAGGTTAAGGGAGTCAAAGATGAGCACGCTCTGGTTCTCAGTAACGGGCTCATCTATGATCCGTCTACGGGGAATGTGTGGGATGCGGAGATCTATCTGAACAATCCACCGAAAGCGCGCATTGTCGATTTGTTAGAATTGGAGGGGTGAATGCTCCCGGGCGACACACAAGACCGAAAAGCCTACCCCATCGCCACTGGTTTCATGGATTACTTTCCATTGGCTATTGCAGCGGTTGCCAACGTGTCCTATGTGGGTAATCAGCAACACAATCCAGGTCAGCTGCTCCACTGGGATCGGAGCAAGTCCACCGATGAGGCCGATGCCCTGATGCGCCATTTTCTCGTACGTGGCACGCGCGATACGGATGGCCTCCGTCACTCTGCGAAGGCTGCCTGGAGGGCACTGGCGCTACTCCAGAAAGAGATTGAGGGGGAGGAGCAATGAGGATCGGGATCGACTGCGACGGGGTAATCTGTAATTTCTACACGGCCTACGAGGCTCTCACCAGAGAAGTTTCAGGGCGCGATCTGTTTCCGTCACTCGATATCACGGTCGGCCCGCCTGTCTGGAACTGGCCAGAGTACTACGGCTACACGGCTGAGGAGATGAAGGAAGTATGGCGACGGATCAAGACTGACCCGGAGTTCTGGTTCTGCTTGTCTGCACTGCCCGACTTTACACTCCTCCGCGAGCGGTGGTCTACACTCTCCTATCACCATGATGTCTATTTTGTGACGGATCGTCCTGGCATCAACACGAAAAGACAGACCGAGGCGTGGTTCAAGAGACACGGCATTGACTGCCCAACTATGCTCATCAGCGCGCACAAGGGGCTCGTTGCCAGGGCGCTTAGCTTGGATGTGTATGTGGACGACAAGTTGGAGAACATCGTCAATGTGGTGGAAGAGGCTCCTACGTGCCGTTCGTTTCTTGTTGATAGAGCCTACAATCACACCAATCTTCACACCAATCTTCAGTTCGACCGTGTGAAGGATTTCCAAGAGGTACTGGATTTCATTGACAGCAAGGAAATGGGGCGCTAGACTAGAAGAGTGTGCCCGACTCTTCCTTGCACTGTGCTTCTTGACACTGGCGGCTCCTGCTACATCTGAGCCTCCTGCAATCTCCCTCACACTCACTCCGCAGGTCGGCTATACACCCCTGACAGTTGATGCCCGGGTCAGGACTGAGCCTCACTATCTGAACGTCGGCACCTGCATTACGTGGTTCCAGCTCGGTTCAGAGTTCCCTGACGGCAAGAGTTGTGTCATCGCGTACGAGGGGCAGTACATGCCCCGTCTCCAGTTCTATACCATCAAAGCCCTGAGAACCGGTGAATACGTCGTCATTGCTTCTGTCATCCGCGTCAGAGATTTCGAGAACACCCCTGCCCTGCCTATCCGCGTCCTCGACCGCCTCTACTAGTAGGAGCCTGCCATGCGCCGTGCTGTCCTGTCTGTTCTGTTGGCTGTCGTATTCTATACCACCACCAGTGCGAAACTCCCTTGGCATGCGGAGAGCATTCGGCCGCTCATGAGTGGCGAGCAAGGCATCTGCACCACCTGGTCGCTCAATCGGGTGAAAGGGTATTGGGTGACAGCGGCACATTGCGTGGAATATTGGGCAGAGGTTGACGAAGCACTCGTACTCCTGCCAAGAGAGAACCTGCGTATTGCCGGGAAGGTTGCGACAGTAGTCCAGAAAGATTCGTTTAACGATCTGGCTCTCCTGAGAGCTGATGAGCACGCACCCGCACTGCATCTCGGAAGGTACCCACACGTGGGCGATGAAGTCACAGCATATGGGTATCCAGGTGGTTGGGGTGCTCCATTCGCCACATGGCTTAGAGTGAGTAATGCCTACTTTAAGCCTTCTAGCGGGGCACAAGCAAAAATGGTGCTCCAAGGTACACTCTGGCCCGGGCACTCGGGCTGCCCCCTTCTAGACAGCAAGGCTCAAGTGATTGGGGTTGGACAGTGGCAAGGAAGTGACCGTTGGACCAATCTCACCCTTGTGAGTGCGTGGACGGACCTCCATGCCTTCATTGCAGGGTTTGAAGAGGACTAGCCAGGGACTTACGTATTCCGTAATTTGACCGGGAAGGCCGCTGGCAGGCGATTCTAGAAAAGGGCACTCGCGACTATGTTCCCGGAGACTCAGGGGCTCCTAGGGCATCCTAGGCCGTCAGGCGGGGGTTGAGTGCTCTTTGGCGAGTAGCTGATAGTGCTTCAACACAGATTCAGCGTAGAGGCGGTTGCGAAGGGGACTATCGGAGGGCTTATTCGCGCCGCGCCCTCCGTTGTAGCTAGCAAGGGTTGCCCGAAGCCTCTGGTCCACTGATACCTCTGGCCATCCCCCATCTGCCCAGTCCCGCAAATACCCCAATTGCTTGCACCCCCACTTCAGCCCAATCTCAGGGATGAACAGCATCTCCGGGGGAAGCTTGATGTCCAGACCCCGCTCAATAGCGACTGGCCACATACACTGCATCAGGCCATAGGAGCTACTGATGCGTCGGGGATTCATCCCCTGGTAGAGCTTGTTGGGCTTCAGATAACGGTTGTAGAAGTCTCGCTCGAACCTAAAGGCATCAGTATTCCCCGCCGACTCCTGCATCACCACTGCCTCAACCAGCAGGGGATCGAGCTTGAAGTCCGCCGCCGCCTTCTGTATCTCTAGCCAGTAGCGTGTCATGGGTCCCGACGTGGTGGGCGCGAATGATTCGTCCGCCCGAAGTAGAAGCCGATAATCAAAAAGAAGGCATTGCTCAGGAGAGTGAATACCCCCGACTCGCCGCTGTTTCGCAAGAGGAGCACGGCCGCGACACCCAGTGTCGCCAAGGTGACACTGACTGCGATAGCCGCCTGCGTGACTTCCCAGATGTGATTGATGGTCCGCTGACTCGCGGTATAGCGATCTTCCTCACTCGTGGTCGCTGCTGGGAGATTGTTGCTCGTGTCCATGAGTTATCCCCGAAGAGACCAAGAGTTCGTGGGAAGGGCGGCAGCCTGCGGGCGACGACGTGCTGCTGCGGCATCACCCCGAATCCCGTTGTGGAGTAATTGTTGCTGCTGCCTGGCATCCCCACGTATCCCATTGTTCCAGAGATTCGGCTGTCGTCGGGCAGCAGCTTGCCGGAGTCCTGCGAGCGCAGGGGATGGGGGCTGGGACGGCGCTGGCAGTGGTCTGTTGACAAACATGACTAGTAACCTCTCAGATACGTATCATACCCATTCCGGGTAGACCTGTACCCACTATTCAAGCCCCGAGTAGAATCGACTGAGACCCATGCGTCGAGCGAGAGCGTAGCGTGCATCGAGACTGCGCGGGGTAGACTGTGGGAGAACTTGACCCCCCCGGAATCCCTCCTCCTCAAGTGCTCGAAGGGTGCGCCCGTATTTGTCTCCTCGAACAGCTTGGCGTAATCCCTCAAGACTCGGTGTAGGAATTTCCCCTATGGCATTACCAAACTCATCAGTAGAGGGGAAACGTACTGGTCCTTTGACATGACTACGAATGACAGTTCCTTTACCACTTTTGTACATGTCATTAAGCTGGGCCGCCCGTACCTCGTCTAAGTGCCCCTTAGTCACCCAAGTCGTCGGTTTATTGCTCCAAAACGGTAGCCCTTCGTCAACCACTCTGGTCACTGGTGTTTCTGTGAGATCCGCCAGTCCCTTCTTGGCTGCGGCCTTTTGCCCCGCGAGACCAGCATAGGGGCGCAGCCCTTCCAACGCTTCTAGGGTTTTACTGTGTTGTGCTGCTCGCTCCAACGGCCGACGTGCCGATCCAATCACTTTATTGACACCAGACTCGACCACCCGGCCTCCGGCCTGTAGCGCACGTGGGGCAAGGTTGGGATTCAGAAGGGCTTCAAGGGTGAGCGCGCCAGGGTGTCCCATCGCCAGTCCAGTCAATGCTCCACCAGTGCGAGCAAGACGTGGTATAGCTTGACCCACACGTGCGAGTCCCCTTCCCGCCGCTCCCATTGCTGGACCTAAGACGGGAGTAGCTGCGCCCTCAACAGCCCCCAGTCCGATATCCCCCATAACCTCACCTGGAGATGGCGGCTTCTCCTTGAAAGGTTGCGCGGCGAGGGAGCCAATTCCCCCACCAAACGCCCCATACAGCATAGCGGCCGGAATAGATGCCTCTGGAGCAAGTGCCAGTCCAGCGATAGTGCCAGCCGTGGCCAGTGTGCCCCGACTGGTCAGGAAGTTCTTGACACGCTCAAGACCTGACACAGGCGGCGGGGGCTCATGTGCGGCTACGGGCTGAAGCAACTCGTCGGGAGAAGCCACAGTCCGCACTTCTCCCGTTTGCCTGTTTCGATAGGTGGGCATTATTGTCCGACCTGTTCCCAGTCACCCAGATTCGATGACTCATCCACACCAGTCTCCCCCGCGCCCAGATCTACCATGCGTTGACGCAGAAACCTTAGGTTGTCTCGTGTGGCTGCAGCTTTGGCTCGCCACACGTCAGGCTTGTCAGACAGGGCAGGAATCTGCTTACGGATACGGTTGGCCTCTGGCTCAGACATCTGAGCACCTGTAACCGCCTTGATCGTAGCATTGGTAAGTGTGGCGGTCTCAGCGGAGAAGGCGGCAAAGTTTTTATCGACTGAGATACCGGGAATTTGGAGCCCAAGTGCAGACAGTCTTCCCGTTAGTGGGCCAAGACGCCCTTCGACCGCCGGAAGCAGTGCTTCGAGTTTGTCTAGAGAGTGCGCTGAGGAGTCTGCACCGGCAATCATCTCCTGGGAGCGGCCGAGGAGTCGCTGGGGTGGAGCCAACGAGACCTGTCCTTGGGCATTGACGGATGGACGGAATCCTCCTGTCGCACCACCGCCGGCTGCCCCGCCGCTGGGTTGCAGGAAGTCCTTCAGACGCTTCATGCGCTCACCTTCGACATCGAGCATGCCTCTCGTCTTTGCCTCCTCCTGGGACACACCACTGCGCCCTTGTATCTCAGCAACACGTTGGGCGCTCTCTCCCTGCTGGCGCCCAGCGGCGAGGCTATACTCTCCTTTGGTTCGTTCAGGAAGAGCAACCTTACGTTCCTCGGCCGCCTGTTGCATCGCGGCAAGTCCAAGGCGTTTGCGGAGCTGCTGGAATCCTGTCTGTTGCAACTCCTCTCGCGAGGGGATGAAGTACGGGCGATTCAGCCCACGGCCGGATTCGGCGATTCCCTGTTGTGCCCCCTGGACATCGGATTCGGGAAGGAACTGTGACAGCTCCTCCTCGTCGCCCGTCAGGACATTGCGAGGTGCCCGATACTGCCCTTGGAGAAGTCGTGCGAGTTCATCTTGATAGGCCACTAGGATCTCCTCTGCCCAAGCCGGAGTTGCCCCTGTATTTTTGGCTGCCCTTGAATTTTGGCTGCTTCCTGAAGTCCCTGCATCGAGGGGGACATGTAGTCAGTCGTCAGCATTGGTTGTGTCTGGGTACCACGGAGCTGGTTCGATCCTTCCGGCGATCCATGCGCGAGGGCATTGAACTCACTCTTCGAGACAGGATTGCCGCCTCCATGCGCCAGATACATGTCATACCACCGAGCCCACTCAGGTTGCGTGTCGCCCAGGCTGCGCCCGAAGGTGCCCTGGATGTCATCTTCTTGACCGTAGAGTCCGCCCATTCGTAGTGCCATTAGTAGAGACTCCTCAATCCCGCCAGAGATGGTGACAGTTGTGGAAGGATGCGCGTGCCAAGTCCTTGTCGCAGTGCAAAGGGACCAGAGAGATTCACTCCTGGCCCACCACCTTCTCCGCCTTCACCGGGGGTATAGAGTCCACTACCTCCACTAACGTTGCTGGCATCACCCCCGCCCATTCCCGTTACCGCCGCTTGGAGTCCTGCCATAGAGGGAGATGGGGTCGGAGTGGCTAGTGCCCCAGTCTTTGCAGCGGCATTAGCATCCATTTGCGCTTTGTCGAGCGCCTGCTGCCCCTGCATATTAAGCTGAGCCCCAAGCAGATTTCGAGAGTAGGCACTTTTTTGCTTGGCCAACGTTCGGTCTCGGTCCTGTTTCCCCCACTTAGCATTCTGACGATCAGCAGCAGTTTGGTCGTATGCCGGTCTTGGGGGTGTGGGGCTAGACGTTCCTGTCCCCGGCGCCTGTTGTTGCCACGGCAATTTCTGCCCTTTGGCCCAATTTTTATCGACGATCCCCGCCACTAGTAGAGCCCCTTTGCACTAATGAGTCCGAGAAGTGCCTGTGTCTGTGGATTCTGCGCGGCAAGCGTTTGCCCGCGCTGCGTGATGTTACCCTGATACGTCAAGTCCTGAATGTGCTGCTGTCGGTTGAGATCCTGAATGAGCTGCTCACGGTTGACATCGCCCAACTCTGAGCCCGCTTCTCCAAGAATGCCCGCACTCTGAGCTGACTCAATGCTGGACCCGCCAAGACCGCGTTCTCCCATCACATTGCGGAGTCCTGTGAGGCTTGCCCGGGCAATCTGCCCCGCCTTGTCTTTGGCACGAGCGAACGTTGCGTCACGCGCCGCATCAGCACCAGCATCACCATACGATACAGTGGGAGCACTAGCCCCCGACCCGAGGGCGCCCTGAAGGATCGAAAGACTCTGCGCGGCCTTGTAGGGATCGAACGTGGACTGACCTGAGTTCGTCAGATTTTGGTACCCATACGAGCCGGGTTTTGTCCCCGCAGATTCTACAGCGGGACCAGGCAATCCATAGGAACCGCCTACCCCAGAAGAATCGCCAGGGCCAGAAGGGTATTGGCCCACCGATGTTCCTGGCGCTGGTGTGTTGGGATATTGTGTCGAGTACCCAGAAGGCGCTTGTGCGTTGGGCACTTGTGGTAGTGCAGCCTTATTCACCCCGGCTGATGCCTGGTCATACCGCCATGCCTGATATTCACTATCAGACATCGCCTGACCTGCGTCAGGGCGCCAAGTCTTTCCTGTGGTAGAGCCAGGAACGGTCATTCCCGCCATAGTCGTGTCCTCATGTGCCTATTGGCACAATTCTTGCACTAGGTCATGCCCCTGTTAGTCTATCCCTATTCCTTGGGCGGCTCAACTGGCGCCTGCGTCATGGCTGCAATCTGTGCTTCCAGTTCCGCAATGCGCTTGCGAGCCATGTGAAGATCGACTTCCTTGGCGCCAAGAAGCTGGAGTAATTCTTGTAGATTCATTTACGGAATCTCCCAAATGAGTGTACCCTGTAACGCCGTGTTATCAGTTGACGCTGCCCAATTGGCATCAGTGATGAGCTGAAAATTGATGACGGTGTTGTCTGCGGCGAAGACATAGACTTGGCCGACCTTTTCCGTGCCATTATCATTGGCAATGTAGGTGGTTGACCATATTTGGGTTCCCACACTAGTTGGTTGTATGGCGGCAGGGATCGCTCGTTTGAGGTTGCTACTTGGTGTACCCCCAACCGTTGTCGTTCCATAGTTGAAACTGTAGACAACTGTTTTGCCTATAATAATGTAGGCGTCTCCTCCAATATCTCCAGCAGCAACCGTCCACGTCATTGAACCGCCACCAGTAAAATCACCTGCCGAAAATCCTTGAGTCGTCCATTCTCCAATCGCCGTTGCCCGTCCACGCTCAAAAATCTGATCTCCAGAGGTCAAGTCTCCGGTTGTCGTCAATGTGGTGACTGTGGGCGTAGCACTAAATGCAGGGGCCCCAGCATTCGCGGTCAGGACCGTGTTGGCCGCGCCTTGGGCTGTGACTAGGATAGCGCCCGCCGTATTGCCGTAGAGAACGCCATTGACCGCAAGTGTCGTATCTCCAGTTCCCCCGCTTCCTACCGGCAAGGTTCCTGAGACATGTGTGGTGAGCCCAATCTTTCCCCAACTCGGTGCGACCCCAACTCCACCTGAGATGAGCGCATTGCCTGTTGCTATATCAGCTAGTGCCGTCAGCACATTTGTGGCACTGGCATGTGGGATGTCCCCGGTCGCAAAGGTCGCGGGGATGGTAAATGTCGAATAGGCTGGAATCGTTGTGGCACTCGTGCCGCGCAAGAGTGTGCCCGCCGCTCCACCCGCCAGTCCTGTTGCAGTAATCTGATTGGTGATGGTACAGCAGGCTAGATGCCCCACAGTTGCCGCATTGGGCAGGATCAGCGTGCTCCATCCAGGAATCACCCCAGATCCTCCATTACGGAGATACATCCCCCCTGTACTGCCTGTATTCAATCGGCTCCACACATCTGTGGCCGATCCATACAAAAGCTGGCCTGTCGCCACTGTCGTTTGTCCGGTGCCTCCTTGGGCGACTGTAATGGCCCCCGTTGTGCCTGTTGGAAGGTCCACCAGTGCCCACTTGGGGATATTGCCCACTCCCGTGTTAGAGAGGTAGTGGGTGGTCGTGGTACTTTTCACCAAGGCTGTGAGGACGTTGGTCGCACTGCCGTAGAGAATATCTCCCGTCGCGTATGTATCAGGGATGGTGAAGGAGCTATAGGCCGGGAGCGAGCCCGTGCTGCGAATAAGCGTGCCCGCAGCCCCTACCGTGAGCCCTGTGAGAACATTGGCGGCACTCGCATACGGGGTATCCCCAGCGGCGAAGGTGTCTGGAATGGTGAACGTACTCCATGTGGGCAGGGTGCCATCACTGCGGAGGATTTTCCCGACTGTGCCAATGTCCAGTCCGGCGAGTGTGTCTGTGGCACTCCCATAAATCACGTCACCCGTGGCAATGTTGTCGAGCGTGCGATTGACCAGACGCACATCGCTATACAGCTCCTCCAGCATGGCATCGAGGGCTTCGACTTGCTCGGGCGTCCAGGGCCAGGAGAGTCGGTCAGGTTGAAAGCGTGGGAGAGTCATAGTAAAGGGGCATAGTGTCCACTTTAGTAATCAGTATCGCTACTATAGTGACGTTAGTACAGCTTCTCACGCCGTTGGGGCATGGAGAGGGCATTCTTCAGGGCCGCGAGTTCGCGCTTCTCCTTGGAGCGCCGCTGGCCCTCATCGATCTGACGCTTGAACTCAGCATCGCTGGCGTAGCGTTCATGGAAGCTCCAGGTGCGCTTACCAGCGCGGTCAGTGGCACTACCTGAGTCGGGGAAGTTCGGGCGGTCAGACGAGAACCCCACTATCGTCTCCCGACTTCGTGGAATCCGACCTCGTAACCAAACAGCTCCACGTCTTGTGCGGCTGTATTGTGGCGCATCAGGAGTCTCACGAATCTCCCCGTACCCAGTCGGCGGAGGCGTTCCCGGCCGGCAGTCATGCTGGCCGAGATCGCACTCCCGGCATTCGCATCCAGTCCGCCCACATATGGGGTGATGGTGAGCGTGCCTGCCGACTGGATCTTGCTGATCAGGGCGAGTTCCCCGAAGTACTTCTCAATATCAGGAGACTGCATGTCGTGGAACTTCCCTGTCAAGTCTGAATCAATGGCAGTCGAAGCCCCATCCGTCCGAGTTGCTTGATCCTTCCACAGGAATCCCGTGGAGTTGCCCATACACGGGATGGCGACATCATTGGTGTCGTAGAGGAGGAACGCAGAGGTCGGTGTCACGTCGTCACGCTGGTGTGGCCCAAACCAGATCTTGTCTACGTAGTCATACTCGACCCAACGATTCTCGCTGGAGTCGCCGGCATTAGCCAAGTGCAGCCGGTACTTGTTACGACTGGGGTCAATCGTGGCGAAGGCATTCTGAAAGCGTGAGCGATTGAAGTAGGTGTCCGTAGTGAACCAGGCGCGCACCTTCCCATCGGAGATCGACTTGATGCCCTCGCCATCCCACTGGTAGACGCCATCCTTCCACAGGAACCACACCACATCTCGATAGATCACGACACTCTCAGGGGCCTCGATGCCCACATTCTCCGACAGCTTGACCACGCGGAAGTTGGCAGTGCTGGTGCCCGTGACTTGAAAGAGGGCATTGGTCTTTCCGACGCCTAGAGCCTCCCGGCGCGGGGCGAATCCTGTGACCCCTCGAGCATCGAAGCCTTTGGGTGGGATGGTGAATCTATTACTTGCCCACTGACTGAACAGCCCCTCTTCACTGAACACCACATCGTCAAGCTTCTCACTGTCTACGCCCCAGAGCCGGCCCCGCCACGAGACGAGCAACACAAGGCGCGAGGAGCCGACTGTGCCGGGTGGATTGCCCAGTGCAGTTGGGGCAGCCACGTTGTCGAGAGCCGCATCACTGAGATCATCCTGAACGGCTGTCTGTGTGTTGCCTTCTACATCAATCCAGGGGAAGAACGGCACACCCGGTCCAGTGGTCGTGCGATAGAGTCTCCGGTCAATCCGGTAGCGATTGGCGATCTGAAAGTCACTGCTTGTCGCCGCTACAGGATCTTTCGACAGCGGGAGCCCATTCGCCTTGAGGTACTGCGTCGCCAGTGTCGCACTGGTCGCAGAGACCGGGCCGAAGGGGCTCTCAATAACGACTTCGCCTGTGAGTACATCACGCAACAGAAATGTTGTCTTGACTTGAAAGGTGCCTGAAAGTGAACCCCCAGCCACAGCCGTCAGCACGGGGGCCACGATAGGCGGCTGCAAGTTCATGGGCATCACGTTGCGGTCCCGGTCAATCCACAGATTGCGTGTGGGTGAGTTGACTAGGAAGGCATTGGAGCCGAGCAGGGCGAAGCGCGGGCGCCTCGTTGCCACTGTCGAGAGTGTCACATTGGAGGGCAGCGTCAGAGCGGCCACTGTGCCCGCACCACCAGACAGCACACTATTCAGGGTCGTCCCGATTTGACTGAGAGAGTAGTTCGCCACTTAGGTTCTCGTGAAGCCGATGGCCCCGCGCATGTTCGTGAAGGTATCGACCAGCACCCAGGTGGTGCCATTGGTGCTACGCATCACGATGCCATCAGACGTGGCCGCAGTCGCCCCCGCCGCGTCATATTCAGCGACGACAAAGTAGAGGGCGCCATCTGGACCAACAATGCCATTGCCGACGCGTGTCTGTGTGGCCGACTCCCCGACATCGGTTTCAATCGTCCAGACAGTCGTCCAGGTAGTCCCGTCGAACTTGCGGATAGTGACACGCTCGCTGACATCAACGACTCCGTCATCGTGGCAGAGGGCATAGAGGTTCTCGCCGAAGACCACGAGTGACGAGAACACGGAGAAGCCGCTGGAGCTGGTCCCTGTGGCCAGTGAAGCAGTCCAGGCACCAACTGTGTCACGCTTGTAGATACTGGGATTACCTCCCAGGAGTGTCCGCATACCGGCATACAATTCGCCTTTGTAGACCGCAAGACTGTGAACATTGAATGTTGCGCCAAATGTCGTATCAGTCGTCCATGTCGTGTCTTGATCGGGGTGAATACGGAAGATCTTCGCCGCCCCAGTTCCGTAGTTCTCCGTTCCGAGCCAAACTTGATTCCCGTAGACCGCCAGACACGTGGGAATCATGCCGTTGAACTCAACAGCCCCCACGGCGGCGGTCGGGCCAATCTGTGTGAATTGCCCCGTGGTCGGGTTGAACTTCATGACCCGGCCGTTGCCCGTGACAGGAACCGAGGCCCCATCGTCTACCGCAATCAGGAAGTGGTCATTGTCAAGCGGGGCCATCGCCTGCACGCCGAATGAGTTCGTAGTCGCTCCAGCTGCGATGTTGTAGGGCATGTAGCCGACGATGACATCATTCGTGCCATCCCACATGTGAATGGTGGGCGCACTGTGTCCCGCCGTGGGGTAGTTGATATAGTCGTCGCCCGCGTAGAAGATGCGATTCTTGAACGAGATCATCACCTTTTCGTCTGACCATGTAGTCAAGGACCGCAAGTCTCCGTAGAAGGGGCGAGTGGGTGTGGTGACACTGCCCCAGGTGGTGCCATTGGTGGATGTTCGCCATGTCTGGGTCGGAGTGGCGCCGTTCTGCGCGCCGGCCCTGATGCCGACGTAGAAGGTATTCGTGAGCGTGAAGGTGTAGGCGAGGTTGATTGCGCCAAGCACACTTGTGCCGCCTCCACCCGCACTCGCGTTGATAGCTGTGAGTCCCGGCCGCTTGCGGAGTCCTCCCTCGCTGCCCGCTGGATCAGTCGTCCAGTTCTGGGCTTCGGTCAGCTCACCATCCTGGAGCTGGACAGGGTTGGCGTCCACGTTGACACCAGCTTTGCCAATATTGTAGACCGACATTTTCGCGGGCATATTAGTTGTAGCCAGCCGTGGATGCTACTTCTGACCACTCGACCAGCACGCCATCAAACATGCTGTCTCCTTATGCAGTGATTTCGGTGATGCGCGCGTTACCACTGGCCGAACTCCAGATGCCAGAAATGGCACCCGTGTAACCATCCAAAGGGGTCTCGTATTGAGCACCAGCACCCAGCAACTTTGTGAACGCCGTGGTGGATGCGGTCGCCGCAAACGCCAGATACAGCGTCTTGCTGCTGTCGTTCACAATGCCAGCCTGACGGCGGGCGACATTACTGGCGAGAAACAAAACCGACACCACACTTGCCGCGACAGTAGTCAGTACCGCTGTGGCTGGACGACTCGAATCGAAGCCAGTGAGCTGATCGCCATTGGCGTCGTTCATGGCCACGTCGAGAGGACGGGCATTGGTCAGGGATCGTATTGATGCACCAAGGAGACTCATTGTGATTGACCTCTAGGGAACAAAGTAGGTGATGTGCCCGACATAGGCATACTGTTCGCTGTACTTGCCGTCTGACACGTAATGAAGTTCAAGTTGGAGCACATCCTGGGGCGCAATCGCCGCAAGAAATGCATTCATCTGTGCGGTAATCACCGCACGGTTCGATTCGGCATTACCTGGGACGAACGCCGGAGTCTTGAACGTCTCAATTTTGACGAGTGCCACATAGGCTTACCGTGACGCGGCTGCCGCTTTCAGCCCTCGCATAGATGCAGGGCGCTCGGGTTTGAGATAGGTATCACCCTTCTCGTTGTAGGTCTGCTGGTAGCGATTGCCCCACAGCCGATCCCACAGGGTGCGGTTCTCTTCGGGGATGCGCCCCGGAAGAAAGTTTGGCTGCCCGACGGGAGGTTGCTGCCCTGTTCGCGCGCGGTAGTCTTTCTCGGCCTGGAAGGCTTCCATCTCGTCGGGGTTTTGCCCGTAGAGATCCTGGCCCGTTCGAGACGTGAAGTTACTGGGCGAGCCGCCGATACCCGTGAGCGTCTTGAGGATGTCACGGGGCCGGCCAATCCGATTCGCCTGTCGCGCGTGCGTCCCCTCGTGGACGAGTGTATTCATCGTCTCTGTGGGGTCTCGCCTCGCCACATCAGGGTTGACCTGAAGTGATCCGGTGAACGGGTCATACATCCCAGCGAGGCTCGTACCAGAGGGGAGCCCCATTTGTTTCAGTTTGCCGAGTAAGCCCAGTTCTCGGATGGGAGCAGATGCCACATCTGGCATTTCCTTGGCCAGCCGCTGCCGATAGGGGGTGAGAGAATCGTCCTTATGGGGCATGGGCCTACGTCCAGATGAATCGAACGCTGGTGATTGATGAACTCACCGTAATGACGAATGTGGTTGCGGCATTGTTCAGCCCAAACGAGGAGGGGTCAGTCTTGTGTAGCACCACACCCGTGTCTCCAGCCACACCTTTGAGCGTCATAGTCGCGGTCGTGCCAGCCGGAGCCTGAATCGTGCAGGCGGTTGATCCTGTCGGTGGTGTGATTGTGGTGTCTGTCGATAACGTTTTCAACTCGACCACACCGGATGCGGTGGTATTCTCCGCAGCGCGGGGCGAGGCATTGGCGGAGACATCCCCCGAGAGCGAGACGACGATTGAGCGATTACTGGTGACTGCCATATGCTCCTACCAAAGTGATTCAAACAGAGGATACACCACTGATGGCTCCTGATCCTGCCTCGGGGTCAGTCGAAGCATGAGATTCATCTTCTCCGTTGCGTAGACCGCCAACCAGGCTGAATCAGGCGAGCGGTCCTCACGTTCCTTCGCTCGCGCGTAGGCCACACACCAGGCAATCAGGGCGTTGTCGCTATCACCAGGAATGGGGTTGGCCTCGGCTGCGACTCTGGCAGCGAGTGTCGGCACATACACGAACCGGATACTCCCCGCAGTCATGGCACTGGAGAGCTTGGGGCCTGTGAGGACCACTGGAGCGGCTACCGGGGCGCCCTGAGTCGTCAAACAGTAGAAGATGAGCCCAGAACTCGTCGGGTCCGTCGAGGATAGTGTGCGAGCGGCAATGAACTCAGGGGAGTTGTAGTCCTTGGGCACGAACTGCACGTTGTCGAAGCTCCCGGCGCTGGTCGTGTCGGTGGGCTCAATCAGATGCACGCGGAAGGTGTCGGCCGGGACACCGGAGAGCTGCGTGGCACTCGCCGCCAGTGAGACGTTGGAGATGTCGACTGTCAGGAAGTGCTCCTGGTGGAGGTCGACGATGGAGCCCCAGAGATCCTTGATGCCCAAATTGACAATGTCAATCAGTTCGGCAGAGGACCAGAAGGAAGCGGTCGTCTCTAGGAGATGGCGCCGCGCTTGTGTCTCAAGACTGGAGAGTAATGTTGCCAATTATCTATCCAACTCCCATCAACGATCTAAAGATTGTCGTATCACTCCCGCCCGCACCAGGTGTATAGGTCAAGGTTGCATCCGTCCCAGTCATCGTGAAAGTACCATTTGTTGCCGAAACATATCGCCCAGATTTGAGAGTGGCCGCCGTGCCTGTCCAGGAGTACGTCGTGCTTGAGGCACCAAGAGAGCGCCCTGCCTTGAGAGTGGCTGCTGTGCCAGCCTGGGCATAGGAGCCGCTAGTGGCACCAACATACCGGCCGGCCTTGAGAGTTGCAGCAGTGCCGCTGAGTGCATAGGAGCCAGCGGTACTGGCAAGATATCGTCCAGCCTTAAGGGTAGCGGTTGTGCCAGTAAGCGCAAATGTCCCGGCTTCAGCCGAAAGTGCAAATGCCGCCGCTTGAGAGGCAAGAAGGAGAGACACATTCTATTCTTCGATCCAAATGATGCGATATATATGTGTTTGACCGGCTACGAGAGCTGTCCCGTTGAAGTTAATTGCAAGGGTCTGAGCCACACCGCGCAATACGATTGGCTGGTCGAGCTTCGACACGGGTCCCCACGGCATCATTTCCACATCACCAAGTTCTCGAATACCTGCCCATGTGGCGGGAATGGCAACTGGTGATGCTGCACGCACTTGATTGATGGTGCCCACGGCTGTCCCCAATGCCCCAGGGTTTGCGGTGAAATGTCCGACACGATTCACTGTTGAAGCTGCATTATTGGAATCAAAGGGAACTGGAGTTCCAGCAGAAACAAAGGTGCCAGTCGTGTCGGCCGCACTACGCTTGATGAGAAAGAATGCCTGAGAACCGGCTGCGGTATTTGTGGTACCAATGACCATGCTGACGACACGAACGGTTTTAGTGGAACTCCCCTCGATAATTACCAAATCGGTGGGGGTAGCCGCTGGGGTGAAATTCGAGGCAATACCGAAGGTCTGTTTGCCTTGACTGGAAGTCTCTCGCCCAGCACTGTCATACAGCGTGACTCGGGCGGCTTTACTCGTAGCATCAACGGTCTGCACATCGGATGACGCACCACTCACAATAGAAATAGACATATCAATTCCAGACCCAGTTTACGGTAAATTGGCCCCAGACGAAGCCGCGTTCGACCTCGCCGTAGATGGTAAATCCTGTCCCGGCCACAATGGCACCTGCCACGATTTTGACTTGTTCGATTCGTGCTTCATCTGCGGTGTGATCGGCTGTAGCAACATCCCGCATCCATGCCTCAACCAATGATCCCGCCACAATAGCGGCCTGCCCGGCCACATCCACACTTACGTCGCTGGTGGTGCCAGGCGCTGCACCGAAATCAAGTGTCGCTGTTCCTGTCGCGCCCATTAGGTCACCGCGAACAAAGACGCACCAAAGTCAACCGTAAAGGTTTCACTCGCCGCCAAGGTTACACCGCCTACCCCATAGTCCCACCAGCCAATGAGCTTGTTGGTCGAAAGCAGCCCGCCGACTTGATTGTACAAGATGACGTAGCGAAAAGGACCAAAGCCGGTTGTTGCTGTCCAGACCGCATCGGTTCCCACGACGGTCATGGTCCCAGCCGGAGTCTCGCTCGCGGTATTCAGTGTATCAATACCGCCTGCTGTGTACCCGCCTCCTGTTGAGAGGTCAGCGATGTCTGCACGAGTGGTATCGGTGGCTAGAGGAGCTTCATTACTGAGATACACAAACAACGGGTCAGCATTCAGATCATGCTGTTTGAGCCCAAGCTGCTCAACGAAATCGTTGAACTTGACAAATGCTGCCATTATACTTCCAAAAAGTAGGAAATGTGTCCGTTTGCTGCACCAACTGTTGACACAATTGAGAGAGCGGCGTTCACAGCGGTTTCAAGGAAGTGGGCAGACGGGGCTGCCATCGCACTGGCTCCGCCGTTCGCCGCAAACGTCATAGCTCCAGTCAAGTCAGCCGTTCCCGTAAACTTCACCGTGCCCGCCAGTGAGAGTGTGAACACATAGCTCACCACCTTGATTTTCTTGGTCGCATCGGCGGCAACCAACTGTGTCGTTCCGGCCACGCTTTGGGCGATTGTGGCAAAGAGCAGGGTTCGCCCCTGCCCAGTGACCTGACTGACGGGTTGTGTCGTCTGCCAGAATGTTCCACTAACTGGCTGAGTAACCGCACTCCCATCAACCTTCCACGCGGTCGTATTTGCCGTATTGCCGGGTTGAACCGTCCATGTGCCGCTCTGTGTAACCGCGCCGATAACGAGTGCCCCAGTCGTAAGGCTCCCATCCCAACTGACCCATGTCAGCGTTCCGGTGTCCCACCGAAGCATCCTAACTGGAGCAATCAGATCCGACACGCTACACCTGCGCCGTTAGATCTTTGAAATCCTGTAACGCCTTGCGTGTCCCCTCACGCACATCCGCTTCGACATGTTTACTTGAGCGGAATAGTCCAACGCCTAGCTTTACGATTTCCTTGGTAATCATCTCAATCAGATCCGCCTCTAGTGTCTGCTGGCGTGGAGGATTCCCACCACCAGGGAATCGCACGACATCCCCATTGGGATAGACAATCTGAATGAAGAGTTGAGAAGCGGCCATTGTTAGCTATACCACCACGGCTGCAACGGTTTTCTCGCAGTGAGAATACCAGCGAAGTGCTCAATTGGACCATTCTCGACTGTCTGAATCATCTGAAACGTCTCCGACACGAAGTCACAATGAATGCGGTACGGGGAAATAGGTGAATCGAGAATCTTGTAGTTCGCCTGATTGAAGAAGTAGAGTGCCTCCGGGGATAGTGCCCGCGTGTGCGTAGGATCGGCCCATGCCCAGACAGCACTCCAGAAGGGCGACAAGAACTTGAGCTTCCCACCCGGTTTGAGCACCCGGTAGATCTCTTCCCAGAACTGAAACCACTCCGCTGTCTCACCCTGCTTGCCGATGTGCTCCAGGACATGGACGGCGATGGCTTCATCCATGCTGTCATCAGGCAGTGCGATGGGATTCCTACCCAAGCAGCACACGATGTCTGGTGAGAGCGACGAATCCGCATCCAGTGTCACGATCTCGGCCGACTCGTCCACGGGTATCAGCTTCGGCACTCGACTACGCCCACAGCCTAGATGGAGGATTTTCATGACCGCTTCTCCTCATACGCTGCGGGGAGATCCGCAAGCTGTGTCTGCCCTTCCATGATTCTGGTAGTCCAGACGCCCTGCTCGTCACGATGGGGAGAGACCCGGTGAATCACGTAATGGTCCGCCCAGACATCCAAGTCGCACCAGATCTTGAATCCAGCAGCCCTGGCCCTGCGACAGAAGTCGAAGTCGTCACCCCAGACATCAGGAGCCATCTGCCCCAGTCGCCAGTACGGAGGCTCCATCTTCCTCAGCACGGCCGTCTTGACTAGGAGGCAGCCTGCGCCGGTCGCAAGGGCTTCACTCATACCGGAGTCGCCCGGAAGCAGTGGCATGGGCCAGAGTGCCCCAGTCGCCTCTTCTCTGTTGTAACGATGGGGAGTATAGGGAATCCTGCGCTGGAGGTAGAGACCCGACACAATATCCACGTCTCGCGCCAGCAGTCGCATGAGCGCATCGGGTTGGAACAAGTGGTCATCATCCACATACCAGACCCACTCTGCCCCGACTTCTAGTGCGCGCTCGGAGATCATGTTCCGATTGGTGCTGATGACTTGCCCTAACGAGTGTGCGAGTGCGGTGCCCGGTGGACGTGCCACTCGTGACAACGAACTGTAGAACTCCGCATACCGCGCAATCTCTGGACTCGAAATCCCGATAATTCCTGTGACGCCCATCTCACCCTCCCCGGTGTGATGGAGGCGCACAGCCGATGCTATGCGCCCCAAGTGAACGAACTATGCAGACGGAACCTCATACCACGAGAGCGTCTGTGCAAAGAGTGCCACGGACGCCGCATTGGCCGCAACAAAGACCGCTGTGCCCTGGGGCAGCACAACCTCACCATCGAAGTCGTATTGGAACACCGAACCTGCAACAACCGATGTCGAGAGAACGGCATGGTAATCCAGCCCAAGGGCCTTGATCCATGTTCCCGCGATGATGGTATTTGTCCCTTGAGACGAGTTCCGAATCTTCGCCTTCTGTCCGCCAGTGTGCTTCGCGTTGAACAGGTTCGTGCCGAAGACGTTATCGGCAAAGACGGTCACAGCCGACGTGCCCGCCACTGCCGCATTCAGGGAAAAGTTGCTGACGCTCACGAGCCCAATCGTTCCCGCAACCGCGTCACCACTTGCGTGCCCAGCCGTGTAGCGACACAGAACTCCGTCCACGCCAGATCCCGGAGGATTCCAGAGCATGACTGTCGGCGCCGTGGTCGTGCTGATGGGAATCGCCAGACCAGCCACGAGGGTGGACATGTAGTGCAGGTTGCCACTCATCGCCTGCGCGGCGTACTTGCCGTGGAGTCCTGACACCAACTGATCGTTGTATTTGCCGAGGGAGATGTTCTCGTCTTTGCCTGTTGCGACGTTTCGACCTTGTGAAATAGGCATAGTCAGTTACCTCGTGTCGGCTCCAGTGAAGCCGCTGTAGTAGGGATCTTTCCGATAGGCGTCAAGATCCGTTCGCTGTAGATTCAGCCCTGCGACGAGCAGTTCGTTTTGAATCCGCAACTCCATACGGATCTCGAACAGCAATGTGAGAATATCCTTATCAAGGGACGGGAGTTCTTTCGCAGCAACTGGAGCAATCAGATCACTCATATGTCATGCTCCTAAGTTGCCGACGCGGCCAGCGTCGAAGTTTGCTTTTGATACGCTTCCCATGAGATGACGCCAGTTGCCCCACCCGCGCTCACATCGAACACCAGATTGGCCCCCTCTGTGAGCTGGACGCCCTCGGGACCGAAGTCCGGGTCGTAGTGCGACCCGTCTGTGTCTGTCGGGAAGGGGCCAGTCAACTGCACGCCAGCAGAGTCAGTGAGTTGCCACGTCTTCCCTGCACTCGCCCCAGTAATCTGAATGTGCGCCCGTTGCAGGAAGATAGAGAATCCAGCCTTACGCGCCGTCTTCAGTGTCACGTCCGCACCACCCACACCGGTCAAGTTCCCCGAGACATCCTCGTAGGTGCCCGTGTACCAGCCGTAATCGCCTCCACGCATAAGAGTGCTCCTTTGCTATGGATGCGTTTACGTGGTAGTGAACGGTGTGGTGATGGTCCCACTCGACATCAACGTGCCTGTGACCTCCCAGACCGTCGTTGAGACACACGTGAGGCGGTAGTGCCCACCAAGCAACCACCCAGTTTCGGCACTGAGCGAATTGACCGCGACATGGGTTGTTCCGTTCGCGGTAAATCCCTTCCCGGTGGCGGAGTCTTCGATATCCAGGGTTACCGTTCCTCGAACGAACTGTGTGCTGGCATTCGTAATGACCTTGTAGGGACCAGTCCCAAGAATCGAGACGGCAAAGTCAAAGGTGAGCCCAACTCTCGGCCGTGGCAGTGTCACGGTGATGCCGGCCGCCCGGTCAAACAAGAAGAGACTGCCTGAATCTCTCTCTGTGAGAGTAAAGGTTGCCCCAGCCCCTGAGATCACAGGTTGAACGACTTTCGCTAATCGCATAGTGCGTACCTCATTCCCCACATGCAGCCACGGGTTCAGCCGTGGGAGTTCTTGGGGAACGTGAGAAGTAAACTCTCCTGAACGAGAGCAGTGTGGTTACGAACTGGCGCCGACGAGTCGCATGAAGCGAATGACGATTGCGTTGGAAAGCGATCCTGTCGAACGATTCGCTACAGTGATGACCGCCGAACCCTCGGCTGGTTGGGCACTCAGGATGTAGGCGCCTACGGTTGCCACTGAGTCGTGTTGAAGTGCGATGAAGTCCGTATCGTGAATGCGGTCATTCGTGAGGGTGAAGCTGACAATCGCATCAGCGGCCAATGCCTCATTATTCATCGTGATCAGTCCGTTCGACGCATTGAGTGTCACGCCAGTAGATTTACTCGTGAGCTGTGTGACACTACCACCTGCCCCGACGAGATTCGCATAGCCGATACCCTGCGTGGCTCGAAGGTCTGGACCTTGAAGTACACCAAACCAGCGATTCTGTCGCTTGTAGCCTTGAAATCCGTATGTGGCCATGTGTCCTCCTAAGAGTTTGAGCCCTTGAGGACCATGAATCTGAGCACAATGGCCTCAGACAGTGAACCTGTGGTTCGATTGGCGACATTAACGAGTGCCGAGCCTGCCGCCGGCTGCGCGCTGAACGCATACGCCCCAACTGTGGCAACCGAATCGTGTTGTATGAGCACCATGTCAGTCGCCGCAATGCGGTCGCTGGTCAGTGTGAAGCTCACCACGGTGTCCGATGCGAGCGCCGCACCATTCATCGTGATGAGTCCAGTACTGGCATTCAGCGTGACACCCGTAGACTTATTCGTCGCCTGGGTGACCGTCCCACCAGCACCCACACCCGCAGGATATCCAATTCCCTGTGTCGCGCGGAGGTCAGGCCCCTGAAGGGTGCCCGCCCACCGATTTCGTGCCCAGTCGCTTCCCTGATCGTATGTTGGCATGAGATATTCCTTTCGCTACGGCTGGGATGAGGACACCCTCACCCCAGTCAAGCTTGCTCATGCTGCAGTTTATGCAGCACCAATGACTAAGAATCCATTTCCACCGTCCGAACCGTCCGAGACGCCGATGGAGGTCGTATGCTGTGTCACGACGATGCCCGTGCCGAAGTCCAGCCCACCGGGATAGATCTCCGCAGCCGTCTGGGCCAGGTCGAGTAGGGGAATCGCCACAATCTGATCGCCAGCCGTGGTGTCATCCGTCAGGTCATCGTAGAGCTTGAAGTAGTTGTCGGTCGCAGCCGACACCTTGGCCACGTAGATGCCGTAGACCTGAGCCGCCGCATCTACGACGTTGGTCCCGCCTGCCGCATCGCACTGGACCTCGGTGAAGGGCACGAACTGGAGATCGGGGTTGAGCCCCTGAGTCGCCAGAAACTCAAACAGCGACTTGAACACGCCCTGATGAACCGGGTGCGCGTTCGAGAGCGCAATCTTCACCTTCTGTTTGACGGAGTTGGCATTTTCGAGTGAGAGAGCCATGTGTGTGAACCTCGCCCGCCGATAGTCATATCACCAGTACGGGATGTCTATCCGGTAATCGTGATACCCAATCCTGCCGTGCTACTAGAGGTTGGAGGAGCTGTTGGAGTACGCCGCCCCGTTCGCGTGTCTACTTTACTACGTTGTCCTGTCCGAGCTTGATAGGAACGCCAGGCATCGCCAGAGCGCATCCACAGATCGTCACGAATCTCCGCCTGCTGTTTCCGCTTCGCCTCGGCCTCGGCATCTTCCTCAGCTTTGACGAACTTCTCTGCGCCCCCGTGTGCCCAGATGTCCCGAGCACGGAGGGCATGGAAGATGTTCTCGCCCCAGATGCCGGCGCCGATGATGGTGGTCACGGGCACAAGCCCATAGTGCGCCAACATCGCGGTATCTTTCTCGCGATGGATGTCCGCCATGAGTTGAATGCCGGGGCGATTCCACGTCTTGCGTGCCAGCCGATAGACCGCATCCTGCCGAGACGGGATGACGACAAGCTGATTGTCGTAATCGTAGAGCCGCTGCAACCACCACGCGGGCGGAGCCGACAGATTGAACGGGTTGCGGTCTTGTACGAAATTACTCAGCACTAGTCGCGGGCTCCGAACTCATTCGTCATCTGCTCGCGGGCGTCAAACGCCGTGGCATGTGTGCTCTTATTCTTACCCCCGACGATCATCCGCTCTTTCTTGGGATTGAGCGTGTTGGTGATGAAGCTCGTATCCATGCGACTGGGCCGCCCGGTGTGCGTCTCCCACTCTACTTTCGTGAGGGGTGTACAGTTATCCTTGGTCCCCTTGACCCCAACCAGATAGCGCGCTCCGCTCAGTGTGGGATTCGCTGCATCCGCCGAGCCCATGATCGGATTCTGATTCTTCGCGTAGGGGATGACGATCTTGGGCACCTGATTATCGCCCGGTTGGATCGTGCTCTCCTGCCCGTCGAATCGAATCGTGAGCGGCACGGGTGCCCGATTCACCAGTGTGACGAGTTCGTGAAAGACTGCCATATTAGTCGCCCCCTCTATCATTGACGAACGGACCAAAAAATCCAAAGTCTCTTCCTCTTGTCACGATTGGTGTTCGATCAAATCCGCACAGAGAAACAAGTGCAGCGACCCACGCCGGAACATGAATCTCCACCGTGTGGTTTCTCCATGTTCGGTCTAGCAACCTGGGTTTGTCGCGCTCCTGAAAATAGTTTCGATACAACGCAGCAAGCTTGACACTGTTCTCTTCGTTCAACCGCTTGGTCCGTGCCCTTGCGTCTAGCCAAGGGGCTGGCCCCAGATCAATGTAACGGATTGAAGGAAACACACCAGAAACAACATCCGGGCGCGTCATCATCGTTTCGACGGATTCGGGCATTTCTTCTCCTTTGTTGTAACGAACAAGGCCACGATACTTATCATGGCCATGTTAAGCCTCACGACGATTAGAAGTCGCGCTGCACGACGAGTGTCTGTCCCGTTACGCCATCCCACCGTCCGCATGTGGCCGGCGCCTTGCAGAAGTACTGCATCCGCTTGAAGTAGGTCGCCTCGTAGGCATGGCGAGCCGAGCTGCCCGTGCCCTCGCGCACCCACACGCTACCGTCCCGATCCATGAAGCGGCCGGGCTCCGCGACGTACCGCTTGAAGCCGGCTTTCTTGGTGTCGAGGAAGTAGACCTGATTGAGACCGACCGTCCGAAGCGCCTTGATGGGAATCTCGCCCAGGGTGAGATCACCCTGCTTCATCGCGGCCGTTCCGCCATCAGGTTTCTGTGCCGCCGCGTCGTTGTAGCGCCGATCCGCATCAAGCAGCTTCACGTACTCACGCCGCACTGAGGGGTGCATGCCGATGAGGTTGATGATGCCACCAAGCTTCGCGTAGATCACGTCCGACATGCGCTGTGCCAGGTCGAGCGAGAGCGCACCGACTGAGGCCACAATGTAGGACTGAAGCGAGAGTACTGATGTTCGAAGGATGCCGAAGTAGTTGTCGCGATTGGTACTGTCATCCACCAGGGCGGGCAGGCCCCAATACGCCTTCTCGTAGCTCGTATCGAGAATGTCTGTCACACCCGAGTTGGCCGCGTGAACGATGTAATCATTGTCCGCCCAGGCCGCGTTCGGGGTGCTGCCGGTCGTGACATCGGTGCCGTCGCTGTTGACCGCTGTGACTTTCTCCACATCGGCCCGGAGTACGCCACTGGACGGGTCCACCGCGCCAATGTACATGCCCGTGTCCACGAAGCGGTTGCCGAAGTCGGCGCCGGTGATATTGCCGGGGGCATCCATCTCCAACGTGGTGTTGCCGGACGGTGTCCCCTCGTTAATGAGCCCCAGCACGCCCCGGCCATCCATGCCAAGCGCCTGATTCTCACGCCGCGAAATGTCGTCAATCAGACGGGTCTTCTCGTCGGTCATCCCATTGCGGAAGGACGCCTCGGAGCTGACCAAATCCGCCATCGCCTCTTCCGTCATCCGGATGCGGGCGATCATCTTCCGCATATCGATGCGGCCCTGCGAGTGGGTTTGGTTGCCGGCGGTCGGATACGCACTGTCTTCTCCCGCGAAGAAGGGAGAGACGTTACGCCCGTGATGATGGACCCACTTGTGGCCGAGTCCACCTTTCCAGTCAACGGCTTCTACCGGGAAGACATCGGCCAGATCGAAACTGTTATTGACACCCTCGGAGATGCCTTCCTCGAAGACATCCTTTGCCAGTCCTGAGAGTGCATTGGTATCAGGCATGATCGGTAATCCTTCTATCCCTCAAATTGACCGCCGTGATCGCGAAAGCTCTGCACCATCGCATCTTCAACGGCCTTGGGGTCTTTGAAGTCAATCTTCCTTTTCCCTTGCGTGACCACCCCGCGATCTCTGCCGCCGGGGACACGCTTCATCCGATTGACCTCGGTTGATGTCACTGAGCGTCGGGCTGGCTCGAACCAGTCTTCAATGAACCCTGCGGCGACTTCCTCGATGAGCTTCGTATCACCTTGCTCGTGCCGCTGTTGAAACTGAGGATCGGACTCAGCTTCGCCAACGTAATACCTAGCCAGTGCCTTCATCTGTCGCGGGCTGAGGTCGCCACCGAGCTTCTCAGCGATCTTAGAGCCAACGGCATCAATCATCTGTCCGCCGAACCTGGTCCATTCACGAAGTTCGGCTTGCTTGACGATCTCACCGCTTCCGATTGACCCTAGTAAGCCCTCGAATTCCTCTTCGGAGAGTCCTTCGAGCCGCTTGAGCCTCGGAGAGAGTCCATGGAGAGCTTCCCGAATCTGCCGCTGTTCGGCTTCTTCGGGCTTCTCGCCAATGACGGCCTCACGGATGCGACGATCACGGTCACTGTTGGTGCGTTCGAGATCTTGAAGACGCTTTTCGAGTTGCTGACGCGATTGTCGTTCTTTGTGTAAGTCCGCGAGCATGCCACGATGGCGAGCATCATCACCGGATTGAACAGCGCCGGGTCGCTGGGGGGATGCTGCCTTCGGGTCTGCTTGTGGAACGGTGCCCTCTACCGACGCTGGCTTCGGATCTCCCGAGGCTGGGGCGGGCTGAGGATCGGCGGCTGGGACGACTTCTACTTCAGGCATGTGAACCTCTTTACCTCGATTTGGTGACGCAGGGAGGAACTGCGGAGGTTGCCGGGGTTGGCACGAGTCTTGCGGTATCGACCACTCTCACTATGGCATGAGGATTGCAGACATGTCAAGGCATGGAAACTGCCTTCAGTATTGTAATGATCCTAGAAGCACAAGCACTGAACAGAGAACTCAGACGAATCGAAAGGCGGATGCTGTATATGTTTCGCCCGTTCAGTGCTCATTTGTGGCTTCCAAAACTCACAGATCAGGCCGGTCCCTGATTCTGTGCCCCTTCCCCCTGTCCCCTCGGCTCATTGCCTGTTGTCGCTTCTCGGTTCGAGTTCGCCATGGCAGCCCCGCCGCCTCCCGGTTGTCCCGGTGGGGATTGCCCAAGCGGGGGCTGCATAGCCATCGCCATTGCAAGGTCAATCTCCGCCAGATGAGCTTCGAGGAGCCCCTCCGCCTGCGGTTTCATGCGGAGCAGTTCTCGAATGCGGTCACTATTCGCCCACTTCATGAACTCCTGACGATGGACTACCGGGTCATACCATTTCTTGAACGCCAGGGGAGTATGTTTCAGCGGTGAAGGAGGCTCCGCAATAGGTGGAGGCATCGGCGGTTGCATCCCTGGTACTGGGGGCTGTGACGCAAACTGCGTTTGTTGCGCCGCAAATTGCATCTGTTGCTGTTGTTGCTGTTGCTGGAACTGTCCATACTCCTGATTCGCCACATTCATAGACTGCTCGACAGCCTGCGGATTCATCACCCATTCCTCGAACGCCTGCTGCTTCTGAAGCGCCGCCTGCACATGCACATCGAGGGTGGGCACCAAGTCGGTGAGCCCAAAGTTTGTTAGAATGGCGTACTTCTGGTCGGGGTCAGCAGGATTGATGAGCCCGAGCTGATTGGCATGCTCAATGGCGGCTCGCTTGCCAAGTGCGGTCTTCGGGACGTTCGAACCGTCCTCCACAACCGTTGTAATTGAGCCCTGTAACTGTGCCTTCTTGAACGTCTTGAAGGTGTAGGTGCGGGCGGGGGTGAGGACGGCTTTGGTGCGCTCGTCAGGTCCAAACTCTCGCTCCAGCTCAAGTGCAAACTTGAACCACTCTTTGTAGGCGTTACCCCGAGACTGGAAGACACCCGAAAATCGGGATTGGCTTCGCTCAACAAGCAACTGAAGCGCACTAAACGCTTCGACCCCAGTAGGCTTTGCTCCCTTGATGATATCGAATGTCCCAGCCAGCTCCTCGATGTCTTTGAGATACTGTTCTCGGAGCGTAAATAGTGAGCCATGCGGTCCCTCTCCTGCAATACGCTCCGGCTTGGCGCCCGGGGCGACGACATGTGAATCCCACTCGACCATCAACCCCGGCTCGCCCGTGATCTTGGAGACACTGGCGCCCTTGGGGATGAACCAGAGCGGATTGGCGACCCGCTGAATGATCATCTGGAACATGGAATCGAGCTGATTGAGCTGGTCCTGCTTCTGGATGATGCGATCTATGGGACCAGTGGCGAGAAGTCGCCCACCCACGTGCTCGTAACCTGAATGAGCGAAGGTGAATAGACCATTTCCCTCGGCATCACGATACGGCAGCGGCCCTGGAATGTTTTCGGTCTCCTCCAGGTGCAGGACTTTCGGGTCCGAGTCACCGGCGATACGGACCACCAGCCCGTCTGGGTACTTGTCGGTCGGCTTATACCACAGTTCATACTCACTACAGCCCTCCTCATAGTTGCCGGTGGAGGAGCCCTCCGCCCAGTACACCGGCGCGATGCCGAGATCGTTCTGTGTGGCGAGACTCTTGAAGATTTGGAGCGAGCGGTCAGCGGGCGACTTTGAGAAGCTCAGCTTCCCCACCATGTCCTTGAGTTGCGGGTGCCCTTCGTAGTACCGCTTTGTTCTCCAGCGCAGGCGGATGATGTAGGGCAGATCGTCAAAACGGGAATACTGGTTGGGGAAGGCGACTTCGAATGGAGACAGGGGCAGCGTCACACCCTTCCCCTTGGGACGGCGCTCAATCTTGGGCTCCCCAGCTTCGCCAAGGGCGGGTGTGAACTCTGTGCCGCCGCAGTCGGGGCAGACTGGCTGTGCGCCTGCCAGCTTGTCAGACGTGTACTCATTCCCGCAGCCCATGCACTGTTCTGTGCTGACTTCGAGAATGCCGTACTTTGGATCGTAGTCCCAGAAGGTGTGATAGAAGATGTTCCCCGTGACACACAACCACCAATCGCCGTCAGTCGTCACCCCATCCATGTTGTGGAGATCGTGCAGGAGGGGCGCGAGCTGATCCGCTGTGGAGGCTGTTGACACATTGTCCGGGTCTTGTCCATTGGGACGATTGTTCACGCCAAGCTTGATGGACGTGAACATGGCTCGAATGGCCTGCACCGTCTCACCGCACTTGTTGGTGACCGGGCGCGGAATCCATTTCGCCTGGCGTATATCTTTCCAGGCGCCATCGCGCGAATGGTATGTAATCCACTGGCGACCGATCACGTAGAAGATATTCCGCAACCATTGCCGCTCGAACACCCAACGCTCAGAGAAGGACTCTTTCTTGCACACCTCGAACAGGTCCAGGAGTTCCTTATCATCGTAGGTACCGAGTGCGTCGGTCTGGGGTTCGCCAGTTTTCTTATCGACAGGTGCGCCCGCCTCTAGCGCCCCGGCCTTGAACACGTCATTGAAGTTGTCGTTCGCCATGATTCCTCTACTTGTAGACTACGTGCCCCTCGGCATCCCAGCTCATGCCCTGTTTCTTGGCTTCCTCATCTCCAATGTCTGAAAATGACGGTAACTCTGCCAGGGGATGCACTGGTTCTCCTGAATCGACTTGAATCTGTGGCACTGCTATCTTCACACCGGTATAATTGAACAGCAGTTGTGCGCGCTCATGTTCAAGCTGATTCACTCGCACACGTAGCCAGTCGAGATTGACCTGAAGTACCTTGTTCTGTTCACTGTAGGTTTGCCGGATGCCTTCACTCGCCGATAGTGCTCGTTCGAGTTCAGAGAGCGCGCGATAGTGCCGGTCGTAGTCCGTACGTGTCATCCACATGTGTACCTCCTACACATAAGAAGCGAAGAAATCCCCTACAGGGTAGCCGATCTCGTTCGGTTGTAAATCTTTCTCAGTGTCCTGCTTGTTGAAATCCCGCACGCGCTCAATGTCCAACTGGGTGCGCTCGTCAAGGGCGTCCCAGCGGCGCTGCTGAGCATCGGTCAGCACATTCTCGGTCGCTTTGGGTAGCTCCGGCCATGCCATCATGGCATAACGGGACGCATCAGGTAGTTCGTCGTTGATCTTGAATACTTTCTCATCGCGCTTCTGCCCATCGGCCGAGTAGTTGTCTGCGTAGCGATAAGACCGAAATTGTTCCACAGTTTTCGGGCAGAGGTGCGTGGCGAACCAGAGTTGCTTCGTGTAGAGCCACGACTGGACGCGCTGAATGCCCACTTGGTGCTTGTTCTCAGCCGCAATCACACCGATTCCTTGTAGGGCGAACTCTAGTCGGAGCTGGGCCTCATTCTTCCCTGCCGCCCATTTGATATTCGCGAATCGCGAAGTGTGGAACTTCCCAGTGATATTCGTCAGATGTGACGATATAGCTGCATGACGTTCTAGATACTCGCCAATAATGACGAGTCCCTTGTGCGTGGCCACAATCAAGACTGCGCCGAAGGGATGGTCGGCCCCGGAGTCGAGCCCAATGATGACCGGGCGACTGGGGTCCATGCTGGGCCACTCGGGGATGAACGTTTTCAACTCCTCATCGTTGAGGATATATCGTCCAGGCAACAAATCGGCATAGATGGAGCCTGTGAAGTTGACATCCTCTCCCTCGTATTCGGCTGCGAAGGTGTTGTGCGGCATGGTCGCCCGTGCCTCTTCAATCTCTGCCCGCATCGCCGGATCGACTTCGAATCGCGGATTCTCAATCGTCTTGTATTTGCGCGCCCAGTACCCTGGCCTTTTCTCGATCAGTGCAGGGACCATGAACCGCTTGTAGCTCCAGTCATAACCCGCCGGAGACGTTGTGGCGAAGGCGATGCCGCGACTGATGGTCAGTGTTGGTCGCAAGACATCCCATGCGCGCTCAGCAATGAACGCTGCCTCGTCAAGCCATGCCCAGTCAATCTTTGGGCCTCGGGCACGTTCTGGATCATCAAGTGAGCGGAACTGCACGAGACTATCATTGATGAGTTTGAGCGTCAGGCTCCCGTCTTTCCAGCCATTGCACCAAGCCGGCGGAATGAGTCGTAACAGCGTTGGCATTGTGGCATCTTCGAGAATCTTGAATGTCGGCCCGCACACCCATCCAACGGTATTAGGGATTGTCATCTCCTCCCGAGCGGCATGAGCGCCAATGAGCGACTTCCCAGACTGCCTCCCCGCACGCAGCATAAATCTCTGAAAGATTCTAGGGGCGGTATGATTTGAAAGATGTTCGATGCCGCACTGGCAGCGGTAGATGCCTGTCCCGTCCATTGAACCAATCTTCTTGCACGAGAGACAAAAGCGCAGACGACGGGCCGCCTGAAATGCCTGCTGATCTTTTTGGTACAGAAGGGTCTTATCGAGATCAACACCGCAATCAGGGGGAAGATTCGCCATTACGTATCGTCCCCGACCTTCACGATCCAATCAATCACGTAGATCACGACAAGTAGCGCTAGGACGAGGAGAATGACTGCGCCCATGATGAACCTAGCGAGCCGCCGCGCGAAGGCCGCGTAGAGATGGGCGATCATGTACTCCCTTACGCTTCTCACTCAGCATGATAGCGACCGCCTGTTTGCGCGAGGTCACCTTCCTGCCGGTCTTCGAGCCGGAGTGGAGTGACCCGCGCTTGAACTTGTGCAGCACTTCTTGGTAGGGCACTTAACACCACATTTTCACTGGGTATGGGATTACATCGCCAGTTCCAGCGCCCCAAGTAGGCTGTGGGTAGGGCCAAGACGGCTGTGGACCCGGAGCCGGTTGTCCACACTCTCGGCAGCGCCCACAACCAGGACAGACATTCGACCTCTGAGTCTGTGTGGGCACGGCGCTCCCCGTGAAGCTGTCTGTACTTGTGACACTGCCCGCCGTGATATTCCCTGCCGCTCCACTCGCTGTCTGCCAACGTGTCTCCATCTCAATCCCCTCTCGTATCCCAATCTGTTTCTTTCAAGGCAAGTGTCAGCGTGCCGTTGTGCGAACCGTTGAGTTGAATTTCTCCCAATCGCCGCGTCCCTGCCCCCCGCTGTTCACTGCGGACTTCCATTTCCCAGTGCAGGGACTCACCATGCCAACGCTTACTGAACCAGGAATGTGACCACTGCCGGTCCTCACCCCACGACCAGGAGCTAGTTGCTTGCGACAAGCTGACCTTCCTGATACGCCGGGACACCCGACTCATCAGACAGTTGCCTGACACCAGTCTGTTGCACGGTGGAGGCATGTTGCCCGGGCTGAACGACTTCGATCTTCACGCCCAGGACGAGGGACTGTTGTGGACCTTCACCCTTCCCACTCTCGTGGACCTTGAAGAGGCCACGCCCTTTCGCCGCCGCAATGGTCATCTCCTGCTGCTGTGGCGTCAAGTCATCGCCTGCGAGTTGCTGATCGACATTCTTCACAATCTTGTGAGACGTGACATAGGTGAGATGGTCTTCGATGTCCGGTGTGGTGAACCAGCCTTCTTTGCCAGCCAGGTAGAGATAGCGGCCGACGGCATCTGTGGAGATCCCCAACCGCTTGGCCACTTCAGGATGTGTGAGCCCCTCGGTCATCTTGAGCTGAAGAATGCGCTCAGCCAGGACACGCCTCTTGTTCCGGTACGAGCGCCGCTGACCCCCCGACGACATGAATCCTTTTGGGTTGGCTGTGAGTGTTCGCTTCTCCTCGATCCTGCCAGAGGGAGGAATGGCGGGCTTTTCCGGGCTGACCGTCGAGACGGGCTTGGGGCCTGTTCGCTTGGTAGTCGGGTGTAGGGGAAAACGAGACACTCACAGCCTCCGCGTTCTAGGATATCACATCTGGCACACATGTTGCACAGCGGCCAAGGTCGGCATAGAGATTGCAGGCACAGGGGCATGGCGAAACGCATCAAGCCCAAGGCGAATCTCAATGGAACGGAGTTGAGGATTTAACATGACCCCCGATGAGCACGAGGCGACGGCGCGGAGGCTGAAAGACGCGGAAATCACTGAAGCGGTGCAGGATGAGCTGAAGTCTCTTGAGCTTGCCTCCAGTGAAGAGGGGATTGACGACGTGGCCCAGTTAACGGTATATCTGACGAGTCTCGCAAATCGTGTATGGGACGTGGCCATCCGTCATGGCATGGCGCGGGTGGAGCAAGCCGCCTTCGCGGAGGCCGAGGCGCGACGAGAGGCCAGAGAAAAGATTCACGGGTTTGCGCGCGGGTATTTGAACCCACACGGCGTGTCAGCGTTCGCGCTCTGTGAGATCTTTGAGGCCCTCGATAGGCGACTCGCGGACACCGAGGCACAGCGAGAGAAGGAGAAAAATGCCGACGTGGATGTTCCGATCTAAGGAAAGTGAAGCTGCGCGTCAGGCGACCTTGCGCGAGCAACGCCAATCAAAAGGGAACTGTATCCGTTGCGGATTCATGCTCGACCGAACAAGTAAACAGTTATGTACCATACACCTGGTGCAAGAACGACGGTATCAGTTGACTCGCTATCACGCTGGAAAAAGAAAGGCCACGCCATGACCCCCGGCGACCGCGAGGCAGTCCTGGAACGCACAGTCTTGAGCATCATTCAATCGGGCCACGATCGGTGCGGTGCTGGATTCGGTAAATATCCACTTGGTGTGCTAGATGCGGTACATGAACTCGTGAAAGTTATAGATTCGGCGCGTATTCAGGAGCGCCTCGCTGACTTTCAGAAGCGGTTGGAGGGGTGAGCCCTACTGACTATCTCATTCAATCCGCTGATGTCAGTAAATGTCCTGATGTTCTCGGGACAATAGTATGGTCCCCGCCGCCAATGAGTAAGCGTATCGTTATCATCCACGCCTGCGGTCTGTGGCAGATTGTAGGCATGAGTCCGCCGCCCTACCCGGCCTACTTCGAGTTCTCCAGTGGTGGGGGCATCACCACAAGGCCCTCCAGTCTGGTTTCCATCAAGCCGCGCTACGCCCTGTATCGGGAGATTGTCGCGCCGCCCAGTGGACGCTTCAACGAATACCACCCTGAACAGCAATAGGAATTCATGTGCCCTATTTTCCATACGTCCCCGAAGTCCCTTATCAATGTCTTGGATGTGGTCGCTGGTTTATTCGCGGTCGGGTGTACTGCTGCGTGATGCACCGTCCCGGTACATGTTGCCATGAGTATGAAACAGAAGTCCCAGCACCCCCGAAGCAGCCATGACGCTCCTCCTGGCAATCCTCGTGCTCTCTACCGGTGGCACCCCCATTCGTGGCGCCTGGGTCGAGTGCGAGGGAGACCAGTCCGCCTCCTATTACGTCGAGGGTCGGCGACAGGGCGATATGTGGGTCGAGAAGACTACTGACTCTCGCGGAGTGTTCGTGGTTGAGGTTGAGACTGGTCCCCATGCCTGCACTATCAGCAAATCAGACTACATCGCCCAGACTATCTCCTTGCAAGATAAGGACTTAGTAGTTACCCTTGAATCCGTAGAAAAAATCGCTAACTGACTGCTTCACACCCACCCGGCATCAATCTTGCAGGGGGGTCCGCCCTACCCTGCCTGGTATGCCCCTTGCTTGCGCCTCTCTGGTGTGTTGGACTGTGCGCTGTAGGCGTAGTCACACTACGACATGCCGACATGAATAGGCTCCAGCCTATCGCACACGCACAGACGAATAGGCCCTGACCTATGTGCGAGCTAACTAGTTGACTGTATTGGAGTTAGTGCGTAGAATGGCCGGTTGGTTGGCCGGTAAAGGGAGGGGGACAGATTGACCCTCCCCTTATGTGCATGCGGGTTAGTTGCTGGAGAGGAAGCCCTTCGACCACAGCATCGGCTGAATGAGCAGGAACTCATCAGCAATGTCAGGCTTATGCGGCTCTTGTGAGCTGACACGAATGCAGACCTGCCAATGTGGTGGTGAACAGACATCGGGCCGCCTGATTGGCCAGGAGCGCGACTCGCGGCCACAACGCCGGCAATATGCTAGAGGTGCTTGATCCATCGTCGCCTCCTGCCGCGATGCCGACTCGCAGCCTTTTCGGCCATGACTTGACCAGCCGAGGCCGGCGCTCGGTTCACATAGACATGCTCTCTATCATCGAGCGCCTGTGCCCCAGGCACTAACCAGATATCATCATCAAACCGGTGACACAGGCAATAGACCGGCCGTCGCGCATCCGGCTGTGTCAGCCAGGACAGCGGCTCCCCCGTGTCATCGCAGCTCGGCTGAAGGATGGCACGCCCATCGGCGCCCCTGTGCGCGAGATAGAATTGTGCGACGGTCATTGGCGTAACCACTTCGCCGCATGCGTGCCACAGATGCCATGCCGAACACGCACAGCCCAGGCGTTCAAGTTGCCGTGTGAGCCAGCCATCCGCATCACACCAGGCGCGCAGATTGTCCACATCATTGCATCTCCACATCGCCGCGTTTCACGTCGAGCAGGAATGTGTCCAGTTTTGAGGGCGAGTGTCTCAACGTCTGGACACTCTCTAATGTGATGCGGTTCATCACGCGATCAATGGCGACAATACGCCAGGAAACGCCAGATAATCGCCTTTTTGTGTGCATGTGCCGAATGTAGACTGTGCGCCCCAGCATGTCCTCAACTTTGGACGATTTCAGCATGATCGTATCCTTACTTGTCAAAAACGGGGTTTATGTTGCGATCTGGGCATCGTGCTCGCCACAATGTCTCCGCGGTCGGCAAGGCAATAACCGTCGTCCTCCCATGCGTCCACACGGCCTCCAAGCGGCTCTGGATCTCATGCTGCACATCCGCCTCAGTAAACGGGTAGTCTTCGTCTACCTTGCCCGTCTCGCCTTCGACGGTGACGAGGAAGTGATACTTAGGCATTGTCTTCGTCCTCCTGTTCTGGCTCGCAACTCTCACACACTGCCACATTGTAGCGATTCGAGGTTAAACCACTCGCCGCACTCAGCACACGGTTTCGCATTCGGTGGGAGCCCACAACGGGGGCATTCGTGCATCCCTTCCTCGTCGTCGAGCGCGCGAAAGTGGGCAGCGACAGGCGGGACATTTAGCCATTGGAGTGATCCTCCAGCTTGGCGAGCAGTGTTCTCGCTCGCTCGGCCAGTCCACTCACAGCCCACTTGCCAATATCGTCGTGATTGAGGCGAGCGTGTTGCTCGAATGTCTCAATGAACGCCTTCATTTCCTCAAAGTGATTGACAGCAGTCTGGACGATTCGAGCGTTCGTGGTGAATCGTATCTCTGTGGTACTCATACAACCTCTTCCTCTGCTTCCTTCTCAACTTCCTCAAGTAGACTGTCCGCAATCTCGTACCAATTCACCTCTGACAGCGCCGCATTGAGCAGATCGGCGTAGACGGAACTTTCAGCCGCCGCGAACACCAACACCGGATGCTCGTCGCTGTGACTGTGCTCATCTTGCAGATGCTCTGCGAGCTGGCACCTGGCGTTGCTCGCATGATCCATGAACTGATTCGGAGACTTGTCTCCTGTCCTGTTCCAGGCAGTCTGTGCGGCTTCCTTCCAATACTCCTGGCTGCCCTGCTCGTTGTCTATCCATAGCTTGACCGCCCAGGTTTCGTAGTTCGTCCAGCCGTTGTATCTCATGATCGCACCTTCAGTGCAAACCGGCCGACATTATTCCCGTTACTATCGTGGATGGTCTGAAAATAGGACACATCGTCGTGGCCGCGCTCAATCCTGTCAGCGACTTTCCTCAGCAATCTCGACAACTCTGGTTCGGGCTCGGGCGAGAACGCCTCGTTGTCTGTGTTAATGTAGAGCGTAAACCGTTTACTGGTCGCTTTCGTGATCGCGCCGTCGTAACCACCCATCACTTACCTCCCTTTCTGTTGAAATCCTTCTTTAGCCTGACTTTACAGACCAGACACTCATACACCGCTTGCCCCATCGCTTGCCACAGGAGCATAAGCGTCCCCTCACATCGCGGACAGCGGATGTAGCGTCGAAGTCTCATTGCTGGGCTCTCTGCTGTCTGAGTAGCCGTGTAAAACATCGTTCCCCACATGTATCGACGTGCTGGCGGTTAGGCCGTAGCCACTTGCCACAGATCACACAGGCGAAAATGTCTCTCATGTTCATGGTGTAACCTCTTAGCAAAAACCCCCCCCCCCGCTTACTTAAACGACACTCCACACTTCCACCCACCGCCGGCCGGCACGTCGGTAGAGCGTGGCGTTGCCATGGTCGGTCACACTGAGGAAGTGTGAGTCGCGAGGTTTATTGGTCATTGTCAGCCTCTACCACAAACACGGTGTGTCCATTCTCGCAGATGTATCGGTCAGCTTGTGCTTCCCACCGGCCATCATAGTCGACAATTCCAGCCGATCCACTAAACTCCAACACCCCACTGCAATCGGGGCACATTCTCAGGGGGGCGAGTGTGCGAGGTTTGCTATGTGTCATGTGCTCTCCTTCACACTCTCCACTAGCACTACCCATGCCACTCCAAACCCCCAACACCGTAAACTCTATGCCCGGAATTGGCTACCAAAAGCGTGACTACATGTCTACTATTGGCAAACTGTCAGTATTGGCATGGTTCTCGCATGTTTACCCTGCCCGGTATGACACTCGCACGAGCGCAAGAATGGTGCCAACGCACAAGGGGCAGATGTGAGGACGCCTCCACATGTGGACGCCTCCAATGCAGTAACCCTCGTCACAGAATCGGTTGAAGATTCGGTTGAAGATAACGTACGCATGTGGCATGCTCTGTGCGTGGACCGGGAGACTAAGGAGAGCATATGACCGTACAAGAGTTACAGGCACTACTTGTGGAACACGATGACGGAGTGTTGAAGGGTGGGTCACACTCAGAGGGAAGTAGAGAGTTTTGTGCTCTAGAGTTCGAGAGCATCGTGAGAGGACGACCATTCAGCGATCTCTCGATAACCCTTCCCGACCTACGTCCTCTTAATGACGCATTCGGTATGGGCGACATTGCTGACGCCGCGAGAACAACAGCCCTACTTCCTGTGATGGCTGCATTGTGGGACTGGTCGCACTGGTCTCCACAGCGACAACAGAAATGGATTGAACGCGTGGTCATTTCAACAATTCAGAACATCATTTCATCGTTGCCTGCTCTTTCAGATGCCAACAAACGACAATGTGAAGCGGTCGTGACACTTCATGGTGCAAAAGTAGCGGCGATGGCGGCGAGGGCGGCTGGGGCGGCGGTGGCGGCGATGGCGGCTGGGGCGGCGCTGGCGGCGAAAACACGTGTCGTAGCAACCGCTTGTCATCTTTGGGTGAGTGCCGCAGACGAAACAATAGGACTGTAAAATGCTCAATATACTCCTTGCACTCATCTGCAGACTGCTCGGTCACGATGATGTCTACGAACTCTACACCTGTGACAGAGAGGCAAAGTTTGGTAATCGTTTCCTTCTCACAGGGCAGTGGGGGGTAAAACGCCCCACGGTGACAACACTTCGATTGCGCTGCCTTCGCTGCTGGAGACTGTCCGACGGATGGCTATGACAGTAGCGGAGCGTCGACAACTTGCCCTAGCCCCCTTTTCTTCTATTCCCGTCGAACACCGCCTGACGACTCGCGTGTACAGGGGGATGGCATGGACCGGGAGTCAGATGTCACACACGTCGACTTCTGATGGGCGGCATGTACCCAAGCCTACTCTTGGTGACATTGAGGACGGAGACAGTAATCTTCGGTATCGAAGAGAAAACGATGTCGATTGAGATTCTGCCCCTCGCGGACCTCTTGAGCATCCCAGAGCCCGAGTGGCTCATCACCGACCATCTCCATGAACAAGAGATTGCCGTTCTCTACGGGAAACCGGGAGCCGGCAAGTCCTTCGTAGCCCTCGACTGGGCCTTCTCTATCGCCACAGGGATTCCCTGGCTGAAACAGTTCAAGACGAAGCAGACCCCAGTACTCTATTTAGCCGGAGAGGGTGCCGCATCCCTCCAGAAGCGGGCTGAGGCATGGTTATCAGCTCACACGTGTCAAGAGGCACCTGTCTACTTTCAGTGTCGCCCACTGCCCCTTTTAGAGGACGAGACTATTGAGGCCCTACAAGAGGCATTGGACGCCTTCCCGACCGAAGTTGACGACGGGGGGCTCAATCCTGGGTTCATTGTGGTCGATACCCTGTCCCAGTTCATGATGGGAGGTGAGGAGAACGGCCCGGACATGGCCCTATTTGTCTCCCATCTTCGCCAGATCGGCCAAGAGCGCAACTCGACGATCCTGATTGTGCACCACACGAACAAGGGGGGCGAGCAGGAACGCGGACATACAGCCCTTAGAGGCAACGTGGATGTGATGTTCCGTGTCGCCGGAAAAGATACCAATGGATTGCTCACAGGCATCGAGCTACAGAATGACAAACAGCGCGATAATCCGCGCGCAGAAACCCTGTCACTAGTGACACGCATGTGTCACAAAAGTTTGGTTATTTCTGGGCTGCACAAACAGTTTGTGACAGCTTGTGACATGTCACTAACTTCAGAATCCCTAATAGATATGATGATCGCGGCTGTCACAAGTGAAGACACAAAACAGGAGGTTGTGACACATGAGGATTGGGTACTTGCGTCGGGAATGGAGCGTCGGACGTTCTACCGCAATTACCACAAACTGTTGAAGCTTAAGCTAGTTAAGCCGAGTGGTCGGGGCATGTCGAAGTTCACACCGGTAGGACGTGAGACGGCATTCAAATATTGTGACAAGAGGCGCTAGTGACACTTTTTTCACGTCTCAAGTGATAGGCCCTCTCCTTAGGAGGGCCAACAAGAGAAATGGCACAACGTTCGCATTCGTTTCATATTCGTTTCATAGGAGGAGGTTCTGATGGAGATTGACTACCCGGCGACGATTCAACGCTTCGATGAAATCTTGACACGTGGGCTCTCGGCAGGACTTGGCTCACGCGACGGGCAAATGTGTATTGAGGCTGCGGTGTGTGCGGCGCTTGAATTGCCACATGGTGATGATCCTGAATGTGTGGAGCCCGCCGTGCGGGCATTCAAAATCGCGTTGAGTGGTGCTTCATGGTCTTCGCCACACGTGCGAGCGGCGGGTCTAAGGGATCTGGGCATTGCCCAGATTGGTTCTCGTGGTGCGGTGGATGGTGTGATATTCACCAAAAAACTCACCGAGAAGACGATTCGTGTCCTGCTTCCCGACTTATTCCGTCGAATTTTCCCAACCAACCAAGCGTGCCTCGATGCAGCCCTCCGATGTGAAC
>Ga0184633_10000025_pt1 | contig 41068 bp, 35 predicted proteins | sample PLM31_170_b1_FD_133156 | JGI IMG/M metagenome (GOLD analysis project Ga0184633, IMG submission 133156) | Groundwater sediment microbial communities from an aquifer in East River, Colorado, USA - PLM3-1_170_b1 | ecosystem: Environmental > Terrestrial > Soil > Riparian zone | place: USA: East...
AAAGCCAGCGGCTGAAGTACTCCTTCACCGCGGCTACGTCGTCTCCGATGATGGTGACCTTGCCGCCGTCGTCGTTCGTGCCTCCGGCGGAGGTCGCCTGGGTGGCTGGCGATCCGGCGGTAGGCGGACGCGCCGGAGTGCAGGCGGCGAGAACCGCCAAGCTGAGGAGTGCTAGGCTTCGCATCTTGGTTTCTCCACGGGGAAAACGAGGCGCCGTCGGAGGCCGACTAGTCCTCGAGCTCCACCGCCATCGCCACAGCCTCGCCGCCGCCGAGACAAAGCGAGGCGACTCCGGTGCGGCGACCACGATCGCGCAGGGCATAGAGGAGCGTCGTCAGGACTCGCGCACCCGAGGCGCCGACCGGATGGCCCAAGGCGATGGCGCCGCCGTTTACGTTGACCTTATCCCAGTCCCAGTCCCATCCCTCTTCCAACATGGCATAACCATCGGCCAGCACCTGGGCGGCGAAGGCCTCGTTGAGCTCGATCAAGTCGACGTCGGCGAAACGCCAGCTCAGTTTCTGGAGCAAACGGGGCAGCGCCCGTGCCGGCGCGATGAATAGTTCCTTGGGAGGGACGGCCGCCTGGGTGTAAGCGAGGACGCGCGCCAGAGGTCGGAGGCCCATCTCCTTCGCCGCGCGGCGGCTGGCCAGGACGACGGCGGAGGCGCCGTCGTTCAACCCCGGTGCGTTCCCCGCCGTCACCCGCCCGTCGGGCATGAAAGCCGGGGTCAGGGAGGCCAACCTCTCCAGCGACGTATCACGCCGCGGGGTCTCGTCTTCGCCGACCAGAACCTTGCCGTTCTCCGAAGGCACCTGCACCGGGGTGATCTCTGCCGTGAACTTGCCGGCGTCAGCCGCGGCGATCGCCTTTTCGTGACTACCCAGCGCCCAGCGATCCATCGCTTCGCGCGTGACCTCATGTTTTTCGGCAATGTACTCGGCCGCCATCCCCATCACCCAGTTCTCGAACGGGTCGAGCAAGCCATCGTGGAGCAGCGCGTCTTCGAGCTGCTGGGTGCCAAATCTCAGGCCCGAGCGGGCCCGCAACAGGTGCGGGGCGTTGCTCATGCTCTCCATACCGCCAGCGACGATCACGTCGGCGTCGCCGGCGCGGATCGCCTGTGCGCCCAGCATGCACGCCTTGAGCCCGGAGCCGCACACCTTGTTGATGGTCGTCGCCGGAGTCGTATTCGGAAGGCCGCCGAACAGGGCGGCCTGTCGGGCCGGCGCCTGACCGACGCCGGCGGAGATCACATTGCCCATCAGAACTTCGTCGATCCGCTGCGGGTCGATCCCGGCCCGCTCCACGGCGGCCTCGACGGCGGCGGCGCCGAGTTGAGTCGCGCTGAGCCCGGATAGGGCGCCCTGGTATCTCCCCATGGGCGTCCTGACGGCGCTGAGGATGACGGCGTCTTGTGGGTTGTTGTGGGTGTCCATGGCTGCCTGTCGTTGGCCGACGGGTGTCGCCTCCGACGCTCAGTCCTCCGGGGGAACGGTGCGCCAGGCCTGCGCCAGTCGCGTGTAGGTCTGTTCGAGCTCTTCAGGAATGACTCGGGTTTCTGCGGTCGTCGCCATGAAATTTGTGTCGCCGGCCCAACGCGGTACGACGTGCAGGTGAACGTGGTCCACCACACCGGCCCCGGCCGGAGCCCCGATATTGACTCCCAGATTGAAGGCCTCGGCCCCATAAGCCTGTCGGAGCGCCCGAAGACCGCGCCGGGCGAGCACCATCAACTCCGTCAGGGTTGTCGAATCCAGATCTTCGAGCGAAGGCACGTGATCGTTCGGGACGACCATGACATGGCCGTTGCTGTAGGGGTAACGGTTGAGGATAACGAAAGCCCTATCCCCCCGATGCAGGATCAGGCTGACAGGGCCCGGTGCCTCGTCGCGGCGATTGCAGAAGAGACAGCCGTCCTCGGTGTTGCGCTCCTCGATATAGGCCATGCGCCATGGCGACCAGAGCTGCTTCATCGCGCGGGGTCGATTGTAGCAGAGAACTCTCGTCGGCCGGGGAGACATCCTGCATGGCCGCGGCTGCGCTTCGGTACAATGCCCCGATGCGATACGCAGAGGAGCTGCGCGCCACACTGCCGGCAGGAGGGTTTGGCGAAGTCTTGTATGCCTACGAGTCGATCGGCAGCACGAATAGCCGTGCTGCCGAGCTGGCGATGGACGGTGCGGTGGAAGGCACGCTGGTCGTCGCCGACCACCAGACCCACGGCCGGGGCCGGGGAGGGAGGCACTGGTACACCCCGTCCGGATCGGCCGTCGCCATGAGTCTGATCCTGAGACCCGCCGCGGCCTCGGGTCTGCGGTGGACCGGCCTGGGAGCTCTGGCCGTGGCGGAGGCGTTGAAGGGCGAGGGATTGCCGGCTCAGATCAAGTGGCCCAACGATGTCTTGATTGAAGGTGGCAAAGCGGCCGGGGTTCTCGTCGAAGTCGCCTGGGAAGGAAACCGCCCCTTGTATCTAATCCTGGGAATCGGGATCAACGTCGGCGCGGATTCATTGCGGCAGATGGGGTCACTTTCCTTCCCGGCGAAGGCCGTCGAGGCCCAGGTACGCCGCATGGTTTCCCGGACGCAACTCATCGCGAGCGTCCTTCGCTCGCTCGAGACTTGGTACCCGCGGGTCGGGACGGAGGCGTTTCTCAATGCGTGGGAAGGCACCCTCGCTTTCAAAGGCGGCCGAGTGCAGGTCGAGACAGGCCATCGATTGCTCGAGGGCATGTTGGTGGGCCTGGGCCGGGATGGCGAAGCGCGGATTGAGTTGGACTCGGGGGAAGAGGTCTTCGCCGGAGGCGAAGCGAGGAACCTGAGACTTTCGCGCGGGTGATGGCGCGGACGGGGGATCCACCCCCATCTCCTCCCCCTGCAAGGGGGAGGGTAGGGTGGGGGGGCGCGCGGAGTGAGGATAAACCCCCACCCCCACCCTCCCCCTAAGAGGGGGAGGGAGATCGCGACGAATGAGTTCTTCCCTCCTCCTGCAAGGGGGAGATACCGCACGCTACCAGTATGGCCTGCAGCACTCCATCGAGGTTGTGAGTCACGTCTCGATTTGTGAACCGAATGACGCGATAACCATAAGAAATGAGGCACGCTGTGCGCGCCGAGTCGTATTCGGCCTGATCCGGCTCAGCATGACTGTCGCCGTCGAGTTCGATGCAGAGCTTGGCGTCGGCGCAATAGAAGTCGGCGATGAAGCGGCCGAGGAGGACGTGTTGCCGCCGGATATGCAGGCCGAGCTGGTGTCCTTGCAATCGGCGCCACAGCCGCTGTTCGGGCGGAGTGAGAGGACGACGCAAGTCACGCGAGCGCTGCAGGATGCTGGGAGGGATTCTGTGGAGTTGATGTGCTGAACTTCGACGCGGCACGGCTTCCCCCCTGGTTGTGCCTGGCCGGAGTCTACCTCTTCCCTCCCCCTGCGAGGGGGAGGGGGATGGATGCGAAAGGGTTCTTCCCCGCACTGTGCAAAGGGAAGGGGGTAGGGGGGCGCGACGGACAGAAGACCCCCACCCCGTCTCTCCTCCTAAGACGCGACGGGGATCGCGGCGAACATGCCTGTGGAAGGCGGGCCACAGGTTGACATGAGGGGCGAATGACTTACACTGTTGGCCTGGAGCAGGCGGAGGAGTCGAGGATGTTCGATAATCTGCGTGACCTCTCCGAAGTGCAGCCGCCGGCGAAGGAGGCCGTCAGCCTCCCGGCCGAGGATTATGAGATTCCCGGGGGCGGACGAATCCTCGGAATGACGCCTGGCCAGCGCCTTGTCATTTCCATCCTGCTTTTCTTCGCGGTGCTGTTGATCGGCACGATGTGCTTATTGGTGACGCAGCGGGTGATCTTGATCCTCTGACCCTTTTGGCCAGGGAAGTCAGAATGAAGCAGGGGCACGGCTCGCCGTGCCCCTGCCGATTCCTGTGGGTGAGTCTTGCCGCGCGGCTGCGAATGCCTACGGGACGAGCCGCAAGCTCTCCACCGTCTGGGCCTCGACTGCCTCCTTGGTCCATGGAAGCGGAAGGTACTCCACTTCAGCCCAGGGACCCGCCATGTCGATGTAGTGCGGATCGAAGGTGTGGCCGGACTGGCCGGTCGTGTGGATCGCCTTGGCGGCGTCCCAGTCGCTCAAGTCGAGCACCATCCTCTCGGACGGGACCCATTCCACCTGGTAGCCATCCTCATAGGACCACCCGGTCGCATCGACGATCGACGCTCCCCCGCCGGTCGGGTAGGGGCCCCGGTTGAACAGGGCTTCGATGGGCAGGATCCCCGATTCGCCGAGCGACTCGTTCCGGAAGGTCGCCCCGTGCAGGGCTCCCCATGTCCAGCGGTCTGCGTTTCGTCCGAGACGGGCTTCTAGCTCTTCGACCCCATCGGCCACGGCCAAACGCAGTACTTCATCGCGCGTCTCGATCGGTGGCGTGCGAAGATCGTCCCACCATGGGTCGCCCGGGCGATCGAGCAGGCTGGTCACGATGGCGAAGGCCACCTCATCTGAGGGCAGCCAGCCCTCGGGCAGGTCGTCGCCGAACGTCCGCAGGATCAGGTGCCGCCACACAGCGTTGAGGAGTGCCGCCGGCGCGGACGACGCTTCGTTCCGGTAATCCCAGCCATCGAGCATGGCGAGCGCCGTCTCGAGCTCATTGGCTTGGGTCCGCTCGTCCTCGGTCTCCCCGACTTCGTGGAAATCCAGTCCGAGCAGGGCAGGCGTGAGCACGGGAGCGATGGGGTCAAACGTATCACCGTGGATTTGCCGCATGTCTCCAGGGCTGAAGGTCTCCTGCGCCTGCAAGAGCTGGACGATCCGCGCGGCTCGATATCCAAGGTCAGGCTGGGTTGTCAGGAGGTAGGGATACGAGGCTCCTACCGTGGCGTTGTTGGCGGTGGCGATGTATCCCGAATCCGGATTGAGCGTGTAGGGCAGAGCTTCGAAAGGGATGAAGCTGATCCATTCAGCTTGATTCGTCCACCCGGGCTGCGGGAAAGAACCGTCCCCGCTGCGCCGGATCGGCACCCGGCCTGGCAACTGATATCCAATGTTGCCATCGACATCGGCGTAGACGAAGTTCTGCGCCGGGACGTCCCAATCCTGCAGGGCCGCACGGAACTCCTCGAAGTCTCGCGCTCGGTTCAGCGACCAGAGAGCGCGATAAATCGTGGAGGGCTCGAGCGCCGTCCACTGAAGGCTGACCGCCATGGGGGCCCCTTGATCGATCGCCGTGCTCTCCGCCAGGGCTCCCAGCTCTTCATCCGCGTCCGAGACGACCGGGCCATGTCGCGTGTGGCGAACTTGGATCGTGACCGGCAGCCCCCCGGCGACCTGGATGACCTCGTCCAGCACCTCCATATCGACCCACTCGCCGTTCACTTCGTACTGGTCCGGGTTGTCGGGGTTGACGCGTTCCAAGTAGAGATCCTGTACATCCGGGTTGTTGTTGGTGATGCCCCAGGCGATCCGATCGTTGTGCCCGATGACCACACCCGGCACGCCGGCGAAGGAGAAGCCGGCAACGTTGAAGCGGCAGGCCTCCGAACCGGTCTCGCAGTGCAACGCGTTCTCGTACCAGATGGATGGCATGCGGATGTCCAAGTGGGTGTCGTTGGCCAGGATCGGCGATCCGGTAGTCGAACGCGATCCAGCGATCACCCAGTTGTTGGAGCCGAGTCCTGCCGCTCCCCCGCCGGTCAGGCGATTCAAAGCATCGACGCGCGCCGCGACTCGCAATAGAGGGTTGCGGGAGGCGACGACCTCGGTGGAAAGGGGAGGCGCGGCCGGGGCGGTGGAGGCGAGCGAGAAGTCCGGAAGGATCACCGGGTTCTCGGCGGGGTAAGGGGGATAAAGGTCTGCCAGACGGTCGGCCCCTATTTGAGGCAAGAGCACGGCCTGACGGAGTTCGCTCTCCATATTTCCGCCGAGATCCCAGGCCATCGCCTTCCCCCAGGTCAGCGAGTGGACCGGGAGCCAGGGTTCCGGCTCGTAGGCCGAATTCATGAGCCCGAGGATGGCGTACTCGAAAGACAATTCACTCCCTTTGTGGCTTTCCAGGTAGGCGTTCACTCCATCGGCGTAAGCCTGAAGAATTTGGCGGGAGGCGTCATCGGTGGTGGCCCACTCCTCCTCGGCGATGCGACCCCATCCCAAGGTGCGAATGAAGGCGTCCGTCTCCACTTGGCTTTCGCCGAACATCTCGGCCAGCCTCCCGGCTCCGATGTGCCGCCAGAAGTCCATCTGCCAGAAGCGGTCCTGGGCGTGGACGTACCCCTGTGCCATGAACAGGTCGTGGTCATCCTGGGCGTAGATGTGGGGGATTCCGGATGCGTCCCGAAGGACGTCGACCGTGGAGTGCAGCCCGGGCAGGTTGACCTCCCCCGAGGTCTGGGGGAACGAGCGGCGGATCAGCAGGGCCAGTCCGCCGGCCAGAATGAGAACCACCAGGAACAAGATCAGGCCTATGGTCAGGATTCGTCTCATGGTTTCCGACCGCCACGGGAAGGATTTGTCTCAGTTTAGCCCCCAGATACGCTGGAAGCAATGGTCTCGCGTTGGCTTTCACAAGCTCCGAAGGGTAAAATTGGGTTCCCGGAAGTCCCACGCCTTCGGGAAGCTGCCAAGGATTATGGAAATCGGTCTGGTTCGCCAAGTCGATATCGACGAGCAGATGCGCGGGGCGTATCTGGACTACGCCATGAGCGTGATCGTGGCGCGCGCCCTGCCAGACGCCCGCGACGGTCTGAAGCCGGTCCACCGCCGCATCCTGTACGCCATGCACGACATGGGGATGCGCTCCAACGGGCCCTACCGCAAGTCGGCCCGCATCGTCGGTGAGGTGCTCGGCAAGTACCACCCTCACGGCGACGCGGCCGTTTACGACTCGATGGCGCGGATGGCGCAGGACTTTGCCATGCGCTACTTGTTGATCGACGGGCAAGGCAACTTCGGCTCGATCGACGGTGACTCCCCGGCGGCGATGCGTTACACCGAGGCCCGCCTGGGCCGCATGGCGGAAGAGCTGCTGGTCGACATCGAGAAGGAGACCGTCAATTTCGGCGACAACTTCGACGGCTCGCTCAAAGAGCCGCTGATTCTGCCGTCGCGGCTTCCCAACCTGCTGCTCAACGGCTCGTCGGGTATCGCCGTCGGCATGGCCACGAACATCCCGCCGCACAACCTGGGCGAGCTTGCCGCGGCGCTGCGCCTCGTCATCGAACGCTACGACCGCCTGGATGAGATCACGGTCGACGAGCTCATGGCGCTCATGCCCGGTCCCGACTTCCCGACCGGGGGTGTGGTGGTCGGGGTCGAGGGGATCAAGCTGGCCTATAGCACCGGCAAGGGTCGGCTGGTGGTACGGGCCCAAGCCCAGATTGAGGAACACACCGGGGGCCGGCACCGAATCGTCGTCACGGAAATCCCCTACATGGTCAACAAGACCGGACTGATCGAGCGCATCGCCGAGCTGGCGCGCGAGGGGCGCCTGGACGACGTGTCGGATCTGCGCGACGAGTCGGACCGGCGTGGATTGAGCCTGATCGTCGAGCTGCGCAAGGGCGCCCAGCCCCGCAAGGTGCTGAACCAGCTCTTCAAGTACACACCCCTCCAGACCTCCTTTGGCATTCAACTGCTGGCGCTGGTCGACGGCGAGCCGCGGCTGCTTTCGCTGAAGCGTGCCCTGCAACTGTACGTCGAGCATCGCCGGATGGTCATCACCCGCCGCTCGGAATTCGAGTTGGCCAAAGCGCGCGCTCGAGCGCATGTGCTCGACGGCCTATTGATCGCCCTGACCCACCTGGACGAGGTGATCCAGACGATCCGCAAGTCCCCCGACGCCGACGTCGCCAAGGAGCGCCTGATCAAGCAGTTCGCCCTGACCGAGATTCAGGCGCAGGCCATCCTCGACATGCAGTTGCGCCGGCTGGCGGCGCTCGAACGCAAGAAGATCGAAGATGAGCACAAGGAGATCCTGAAGCAGATTGCCCACCTGGAAGACCTGCTGGCTCACCCGAAAAAGATCCTGGGTGTCATCAAGGATGACCTGGCGGACGTGGTCGAGAAGTACGGCGACGCGCGCAGGACGCGCATCTCGCCGGAAGCCCATGAGGAGCTCCGGGAAGAGGACTTGGTCGCCGACGAGGCCGTCCTCGTCAGCCTGACCGAGCGGGGCTATATCAAACGGGTCGCCGCCGAAACCTATCGGCCGCAAGGCCGCGGCGGGCGAGGCGTGACCGGGCATTCGACCCGCGGCGAGGATGAGTTGGTGATGCTCTTCCCGGCGCGTTCGCTGCACACGGTCTTGTTCTTTTCCGACCGCGGCAAAGTGTATTCAGAGAAGGCCTATCAGATCCCCGATTCCGATCGCACCGGCCGCGGGGTGTTGATGGCCGGTATCCTGGCGCTGGCCTCCGACGAGACGATCACGGCGGCCGTCGCTGTCCCCGATTTCTCAGCCGCAAACTTCTGCACCATGGTCACCCGCAACGGCAAGATCAAGCGCGTGGCTCTGCCCGAATTCGCCGCGGTCCGTCCGTCCGGCCTGATCGCCATCTCGCTGGAGAAGGGCGATGTCCTGGGTTGGGTGCGCCTGACTACCGGCAAGGACGAGCTGATCCTGGTGACGGAGAAGGGCCAGTCGCTGCGCTTCCATGAGAAGCTGGTGCGCCCGATGGGGCGGCCGGCGGCCGGCGTTCGCGCCATCCGGCTGCAAAAGGGAGACCGCCTCACCGGCATGGACGTGATTCAGAAGAAGGGCGATCTGCTCGTCGTCACTCGGAACGGGTATGGGAAGCGCACGCCGCTGAAGCAATACACGGCGAAGGGGAGGGGGACGATGGGGGTGCTCACCCTCAGCCGCGATAAGTTCGCCGTCACCGGACCGGTGGCGGCGGCGCGCGTCGTCAGCGATGATGACGACCTGACGATCATTTCTACCGGCGGGATCGTCCTGCGGACGAAGATGGACCAGATCAAGCGGGCCGGCCGCCCTACAATGGGGGTGCGCATCGTTAACCTCAAGAAGGGCGACACTGTCGCCGGAGTGGCGACGATTGCCGCGTTGGATATGGCTCGAGCGGGGATCGACGAAAAGGCCGAGTAAGACGTCGGTAGTCGCCGACCGGGCTACTCAATCTGCAAGGTCGCAGTCGCGGGCAAGTTGCAAGCCGCCCCTCCTGTATCAGGCCCCGGAGTCAATGTTCCGTCGCCGGATCGACAGACGTTAGACGATTCCCGTCCCAGACCGCCCTTTCCGCGGGCGCTTGCTCGCCAATCAACTTCTCGGCCATCTGGCGCAACAGCTCGGGGTCACCGCTCGTGATGAGTCTGAGTTGGCCGGGCCGGCTGCGGGCGGCGGCCAAGCCGATCTGGCCGAGGATTCGCTCCACTTGCCGAGCGATAGCCGGTGACGGGTCGATGACCCGCACCGAAGGTCCGGCGATCTCGGTGATGATGGGGATTACGAACGGGTAATGCGTACAGGCCAGGACGAGGGTGTCGGCCCCCTCCGCCAATAGGGGCGCCAGAGCCGCCTGGAGCAAACTAAGGGTCTCCGAGCCGGTGAGGTCGCCAGCCTCGATGCGTTCGACCAGGCCGGGGACGGTCTGATTGATGACTCGGACCCCCTGGGAGAAGCGCTCGACGACAGAAGCATACAACTCACCTTGAAACGTGGCCGGAGTGGCCAGGACCCCCAAGACGCGCGTCTCTGTGGTCTGGGCGGCTGGTTTGATCGCCGGCTCCATCCCGACGAACCGGACGGTTGGGAACATCTGGCGCAGAGGCCGGAGCGCAGCGGCCGAGGCCGTGTTACACGCGACAACGATCAACCCGGCGCCCTGATCGAGCAGGAAGCGGGTGATGCCTTCGGAGAAAAGGCGGACCTCGTCGAGCGAGCGTGGGCCGTACGGGACGTGTGCCTGGTCGGCAAAATAGATCAGGTCGTGGCCCGGGAGCCGGGTACGAATCTCCCGCAGGATCGACAGCCCGCCGATCCCGGAATCGAAGATCCCAACAGCTCGGCTAGCCATCCGGCGCCCCCCATGCTGTTGAAAGCAAAAGGTGCAGCCGGCACGGCTGCACCTCGGACCGGAAGCGGCGTTTCACCCCGTCGCCCTATTTGAGATGTGCAGGGCAGACCAAGGGCTCTCCCCTGGGACGCGCAGCGCGATGCTGGGCGCAATCCCCTCAGGGACGCTAAGTGCGGTCCCCTCCGGGATGCTAAGCGCGATCACCATGCTGGCATCTTGCCCGATCCCCCGCGGGACCTGAAGCGCGGTCCCCTCCGGGATGCGCTCTCACCTCTTCGGGCACCCCTTCGGGTGCACCCTGGGTGTGCGCCGAAGGGCATGGCGCCCCTGAAGAGGGCGAAGCGCGATCCGCGGCAATGACATACACTCTCTTGTCGCGCCCGCGAAGGCGGGGGCCCAGGTTTGTCTTGGCAAATCGCCTGGATTCCCGCTTTCGCGGGAATCACATTCCTTTTGGTGTCGCCCCCGCGAAAGCGGGGGTCCAGTCCGGTCCTGGCTCGTCGCCTGGATTCCCGTCTTCCCCTCGGGGACGGGCCCTCACGCCTTCGGGTGCACCCTGCGGTGCGCCGAAGGGCGTGGTGCCCTGCAGAGGACGAAGCGCGGTCCTCTTCGGGATCCCCTCCCGGATGCCCCCTCCGGGGTGCGAAGCGCGACGCCGCGCGATGCCCCCTCCGGGGTGCGAAGCGCGACGAAGCGCGATCACTCCTTGCGTCGTTCCTCGAGCCGGGCCCGCTTGCCGGAGCGCTCCCGAAGGTAGTAGAGCTGTGCCCGCCGGACCTTCGCCCGCCGCTGCACTTCCACCTTTTCGATCCGCGGCGAGCGTAGCAGGAAGGTTCGCTCGACTCCGACCCCGTGAGAGGCGAGGCGACGGACCGTGAAGTTGGCGTTATTGCCGCCCTTGCGCATCCTGATGACGGTGCCGCGGAACTCTTGGATCCGTTCGCGGTCGCCTTCCTTGATGCGAAGGTGGACGCTGACTGTGTCCCCCGGGCGGATTTCGGGAAGCGCGGCGTTGGCTTCGGCCTCAACGGCCTTGATCATCTCGGTCATATGGCACCTGGCAGGGGTTTTCCGTACAACCGCCGCCCAACCTGACGGGCGGCGCGGGTGGAAGTCTACCATGAATGAAGGAGCAGCGTCCAGGGGCGAACCGCTGGTCAAAGCGGACGCGCCGTCGGAGCGATTCGACCTGGGGCTATCGTGGGATTACTTGTCGGCCTCCAATCTGGCTCGCGCCAGGTAGAGCGCAGCCAGAGACTTGGCGTCCTTCAGGTCACCGGATCCGACGAGGTCGGCCAACTGTCCTGTGCTGACGCGTTCGATGGAGATCTCCTCGTCGCTGTCGCCGGCCAGCGGGGCGGGGCGAAGCCCGGTCGCCAGAAAGAAATACATGTACTCGGTCGAGTATCCGGGCGCCAGGAAGCACTCCCCGATCCGTTCGAGCCGCCCGGGAGCCATGCCGATCTCCTCTCGACATTCGCGCTCGGCGCAGGCCTCCGGGGATTCCCCCAGCTCCAACGTGCCGGCAGGGAGTTCGAGGAGGATCTGCCCGGTTGAATGCCGATACTGACGGATCATCCATAAGTTCCCCTCGCTGTCCACCGGAACCAACGTGACCGCGCCGGCGTGGACGACGATATCCAGATCGGAGACCTGCCCTGCTGCATAGCGAACGCGGTCCTTCCGGACCGAAAACGCTCGGCCCTGGTAAACGATCTGGCTCTGCAGGACCTCGGCGCTCATCATCGCCTCCTGACTTCGTAACGAAGCGGGGGAGGTTGGCCTCCCCCGCGCTTGTCGACTTCGGGGCCTCCAGATGCCGGTTACGGAATCTGGATTGTCGATCCGGCGGTCAGCGTGTACGGGGAGGACAGCCCATTGACGGCGGCGATCGCCATCGGATCCACGTCGCCGTAATAACAGGCGACCGAATAGATCGTGTCGCCCCCGGCCACGTTGTAAGTCGTCGGATGGGACAGCAGGGCCCGCGGACCGGGGAAGGTTCCCGTCGAAGGGATGGTCAGTGTCTGTCCGGGAACCGTGATCGAGCTATTGGTCAACCCGTTCACCGCTAGGATGTCGTCCGGGTTCCGATTGAAGCGACGTCCGAGGCAATAGGGGAACTCGCCCTCGTGCAGGGTGTAACTGGAGGGGACGACCAGGGGCGGGATCGGAAACGGGGTCTTCGTCGGCCCGGCCGGGGTTACTACGACTGTCGCCGGTGTGCCGACGACCGGGGTGGCGGTCACGATCCCGGCGCCGCTGGTCGGTGTGCTCGTGTTGCCTGCACCGCCTTGTACAGCTTGCGCGGTCTGCGTCAGGAGCGCCGAGCGGACAGCCTCCATCGTCGCCTGTTGCCCGGTGAGGGGACTAGCCGAGGCCACTGCGCCCCCCGTTGGGGTCGATGCACTAGAAGCCGAGCGGGTACACGCGCCGATGCCAAGTGCGGCGACGATCAGCGACGCGTGCGCCAGAGCCCGAAACTGGTTCGTACTCATGGGCACCTCCAGAGGTTCGTGGGCAGCCTTGTCCTGAGCCCCTCGCTATGCTCGGTCTCTACGCCCTTCGCCCTCTACAGGGCGCCAAGGGCGGCGCACCGAAGCGGTGCAGACCGCCACGCCCTTCGGCGCACCCGAAGGGGTGAGGGCGGCCCGGGCGCCCAAGCGGCGCCCTCGCCAGGACGCCGAAGCGGCGCATCGTAGCACACGCGTTTGGGCGCGTCAAGCAAGGCGGGACCCGATCGAGGAGGTGGCTGCAAGAGGCATGCCGAAGATAGCCTGCCTTGACCTCGGAAAAGAAAACGGCGGCCCGAGTGAGGTCTCGGGCCGCCGAAAGCGAGATCCGCTTCTCAGGGTCAGGCCGTGGTCAGCCTCGGCCGGAACTTGTACCCGTACACCAACATCCCTCGCTCCCCATCGGAGCGGAGCTTTCGAGTGACCATCTCGACTGGCATTCCGATCTGCGCGGGTTGAGCCCCGAAATCGGTGAGTTGAGCCGTGACCAGAGGGCCTTCCTCAAGCCGGACAAGCGCCACTGTGTACGGAACATTCCCCTCGAACCCGGCGGGAGCGTCGACGACGGGTGCGTAGGAGTAGATTTCGCCCTTACCGCTAAAGGCATAGGGTTCGCGGGCCTCACGTCCGCAATCCGGGCAGAGGTCGCGTGGTGGAAAGATCTTGACGTCACAGTGGGGGCAGACTTCACCCACCAATCCATACCGCTGCGCCTTCAATCTCCAATGACGGGCGATTTCCATTACAAACCCCTTCTGGCTGACCCCATGGCCTCGCAAAGTCTAGGCCGGGTGGACTCTCAGGAACTATCAGGCGCTTCGACCTTGCCCAGGCTCTCTTGTCTGCAATGGCCAGGCGATGGGCCCTCCTGCGGGAGGCAGCAACTGTCGAGTGAAGGGGTGCAGGGTGCTCCGCGAAGGCGCTAGCCGAGGGCCCGCCGGCCCCTCCGGGGTGCTACGCCCTCTACGCCCTTCGCCCTCTACGCCCTTCGCCCTCTACAGGGCGCCAAGGGCGGCGCACCGCAGGATACAGGGCGCGCCACGCCCTTCGGCGCACCCGAAGGGGTGAGGGCGGCGCACCGCAGGGTGCAGGGCGCCACGCCCTTCGCCCTCTACGCCCTTCGCCCTCTACAGGGCGCCAAGGGCGGCGCACCGAAGCGGTGCAGGGCGCCAAGGGCGGCGCACACCCAGGGTGCACACCCAGGGTGCACCCGAAGGGGTGCCCGAAGGGGTGCCCGAAGGGGTGAGGGCGCGAAGCGGGGCAGAAATCCTATTACCGTCAATGGCCCAGGACGGCGCCAAGGTGGTTAGGCCTCGCCGTCAACGACGCCCAGGATGGTCGTAGCCGCCGTCGCCCCTGCGCCGCCCAAACACTGCGCCATACCCAACCGCGCTCCCGGGATCTGATTCACCTCGCCTCTTCCCTGCAATTGAAGAGCGACCTCGGCCACTTGATAGACCCCGGTGGCGCCGCCGACTTCGCCCCGCGCCTTCGAGCCGCCGAAGGTGAGGACGGGAATCGAGCCCTCCCGGGCAATCGCCCCGTCGCGGGCCAACTGCCAACCTTGACCGCGCTGCGCGTAACCGGCAGCCTCGAGGGCCAGGGCGGCGTAGATACTGAAGGAATCGTGAATCTCGAACAAGTCGACCTGGTCGCGGGCGATCCCTGCCTGGGCCAGTGCTCCTTCGGCGGAAGAAGCGGCCGCCGGTAAGCTGAGGGGGTCGTCCTGGTCGTGGACGGCCATCCTCGAAGTGGAGGCGGCCGTGCTGAGAACGCGCACCGACGGCCGCGCCGGAAGCCGCGCAACGGACGAGGCGCCGAGAAGGATCGCCGCGGCTCCGTCGGCCAATGGGGCGGCATCGTAGAGGTTCACCGGGTCGCTCAACATGCCCGCCTGCTGGTACTCCTCGAGAGTGATGGCCCGGCGGAACATGGCGTTGGGGTTTGCCACGGCATTGCCGTGCGCCGTGATGCTGAAACCTGCCAACGCGTCCGGCGGGGCGCCGTGCTCGTGAAGGTAGCGGCGCATCACTAGCGCCGCTTGGGACGTCGCCGTCAGGCCATGCACCGCCTCGTAATCGGCGTCGCTCCACGTGCTTAGCGCCGCGTCCAGGCCGCTTCCGACGCCGTCTGTTACTTTCTCCACGCCGACGACCATAGCCGTCTCCGCGCCGCCGGCTTCGAGCGCCAGGCAGGCCTGCCGGAAGGCCATCCCGCCCGAAGCCCCGGCGGCTTCGACCGTCACGGCCTCGATCCCCTCGAATCCGGCGAAATCCGCAAGAAGCGCGCCCAGGTGTGTCTGGCCACTGAGGATCGGCGAAAGCGTGTTGGCGACGTACAAGGCCTGCGGCCGGATCCCGCCGGCGTCGGCCATCGCCTGGCGCATCGCCTGCAGCGCGAGCTCCCGCAAGGAAATCTCCCAGTGTTCGGCGACGGGCGTCATCCCGACGCCCAGCACGTAGACCAGTGAAGGCATGCGTTCGTGCTCCGTCAGGAGAGGCTCAGCTTGCCGCGATAGCGGGCGTACGTGGCGTAGTCGATTTCGGTCCGCCGGTCGATGTAGTCGCGGGTCGTCGGAGCGAGACCGCGTCGCTCAGCCAGGCGTCCGGTGGTCCGCAGGCTGAAGGCGTCCGATCCTGCGCCGGAGCCATAGGAGACGAGCAAGATGTGCTCGTCCGGGCCGGCCTCATCCAAGATCGCCGTCAGCCCGATCAGAGCCGAGCCGGCATAAGTGTTGCCGATGACCGGGACGAGCAGGCCAGCCTCGAACTGCTCCGGCTTGAAGCCGAGCGATTTCGCCACACGCTGCGGGAACTTGGTATTCGGTTGATGAAAGACCGCGTAACGATAATCCTCGGGGCGCGTGCCGAGCGACTCCATCAATGCGCGGCCAGCCTCCGTGATGTGCTTGAAGTAAGCCGGCTCGCCGGTAAAGCGCTCTCCATGTTCCGGGTACTTCTCGTCGGCCCGCCGCCAGAAGTCGGGAGTGTCGGTCGCATAGGAGTAGGAGCCTTCGAACACCGCCAGGGAATCACCCGCCGGCCCCAACAGGATCGCCGCTCCGCCGGCGCCGGCGGTGTACTCGAGCGCATCCCCGGGGCGTCCCTGCGCCGTGTCCATGCCGATCGACAGAGCATACTCAGCCATCCCCGAGCCGACGAATCCGATCGCCGCCTGGACGGCTTCGGTGCCCGCCTTGCAGGCGAACTCCCAATCGGCGGCCTGGGTATGGGGCGTGGCACCAATGGCTTCCGCCACGACGGTCGACGTCGGTTTGACGGCGTACGGGTGCGACTCCGAGCCGACCCAGACGGCGCGGATCTCCGACGGCGAGATCCGGGCACGAGCCAGGGCGTTGCGCGCCGCCTCGATCGACATCGTGATGACGTCCTCATCTATACCCGGAACCGCTTTTTCCTTGATGGGGAGACTCGCGTCTCCGCCCTTCCAGACGCGCGCCACTTCGCTTGCCGGCAGGCGAAACCGTGGAATGTACGCCCCGTAACCGGCGATCCCGACCTCGCGCGAGGGCCGGAGGACGCGCACGTTTCCTGGCGAGGGGTTCATGGCGCACCTTGCGCGCTCGACGTGTCGCCGGCGCTGAGTTCTCGGACGAGGGCTTCCGCTCGATCGGGGCGAACGGTGCCTTCGACGACCATTCGGCGGGCGACGGCCTCCACCAAGGCGCCTTCTGCTCCGGCGGCGATCGCCACCTGTCGGGCGTGCAACCCCATATGGCCCCGCTGGATGCCTTCGGTGGCCAGCGCCCGCAACGCGGCCAGGTTCTGTGCAAGGCCGACGGAAACGATGATCTCGGCCAGCTCGTGTGCCGCCGTCACGCCCATCAGTCGCAGACAGGCGCGCGCCGTCGGATGGACGCGTGTAGCGCCGCCGACGGTGCCGACGGCCATCGGCATCTCGAGCGAGCCCTCCAGGGCGCCGTCTTCACCCACCGACCAGCGACTGAGCGAAGTATACCGACCGGACCGGGCCGCATAGGCGTGCGCTCCGGCCTCGATCGCTCGCCAGTCGTTGCCGGTGGCGATGACCACTGCGTCGACGCCGTTCATGATTCCTTTGTTGTGCGTCGCCGCCCGGTAAGGATCGACGGCGGCGAAGGCCCAGGCCTCGACAATCCCGTCGCGCACACGCTCGCCGCTGAAGTCGCCGAAAGCCAGCGCCGCTGCAGGAATCCGGCATCGGCTCCGCGCCAGGCGGCGGTCGGCCAGGTTCGAGAGGATGCGCAAGTGGACTCGTCCGCCCGTGATCGCTTCGACCCGCGGCGCGAGCCGCTCGGCAGCCGTGTTGGCGGCGTTGGCGCCCATCGCATCGCGCGTGTCGTAGATCAAATGGACGATCAACATCGGGCCGACCGGAGTCTCTTCGAGCGGGCGGACCTCGATGTCGCGCGCGCCGCCGCCGAGTCGTTGCAGCACCGGATCGACCTGATTCGCCTCGGCCAGGATCGACTCGCGTTGGGCCAGGAGCGCCAGCCGGGCGGCTCCGAGATCGGGCACATCGAGCACCTGAATCTGGGCGATCATTTCGGGGGCGGTCGTCTCCGCCTGGAAGCCGCCTTCCTGGCGGGCGAGCCGAGCCATGTAGGAAGCGCCGGCGACGACCGACGGCTCCTCGATGGCCATCGGAATGAGAACGTCGCGGCCGTTGACCTGGAAGTTGACGGCCACTCCTAAAGGCAGGCCGAAAACGCCGATCGCATTCTCGATCATGTGGTCGGCCTGAATCGGGGAAAGGCCGGCCTCGCCGGCGAGCGCCGCCCGTGTTTCGTCGTCAAGCGAGGCCGCCTGGGCCAGGATCGTCAGACGTTCAGCCAGAGGCCGGTCGTAGAAGCCGGGGAGGCGGGAAGAGAAGCTCATTCGCGATGAGGATGCCGAGCCGCGACCATATAACGTTCGGCACCCTCCAAAAACTATCAGGTCGGCCAGCGGCCGATCCTCGATGGGTGTTGTACAATCCGCGCCGGGTGGAGAGGGATGGATAAGAAGAAGCGCAGACAATCCGGGCCCAAGCCGGTCGCCTCGCCCCCGCCACAAGGCGACAGGATGCGCGCCCTTCATCGCGCCACCCTCAGCCTGTACACCGATCTCTCTTTAGACGGGACTCTGCGCCGGATCGTGCAAGCGGCGAAAGAATTGACGCGCGCCCGCTACGCTGCACTGGGAGTGCCGGACGGCCGGGGAGGCCTGGCTACGTTTCTCACGGAAGGGATGACCGAGGAGGAGATCGCAAGCATCCCCCACCCCCCGGTCGGTCGGGGGTTGATCGGGGAAGTCTACCGGACGGGCCGGTCGATTCGTGTTCCCGATTTGACGAAGCATCCCCGTGCGGCCGGGTTCCCCGCGGGGCACCCGGGGATGCGCGCTTTTCTGGGAGTGCCTATTTCCGCCTTCGGTCGTCCGGTCGGGCAGATCTATCTCACCGAGCGTGGCGGCGCCGACGAGTTCAGCGAAGAAGATCAAAGCCTGATCGAACTTCTGGCCGCCCACGCGGCCGCGGCCTTGGAGAATGCTCGGCTCTATCGGCAGGTGCAAGAGCGCGAAGGGGAACTGGCCCACCGCAACCGCGAGCTGGAGTTGGTGAATTCCCTGAGCACCGCGGTCAGCACGGCCGTCGAGCTGGAACCGCTCCTGCAGGGAATCCTCGATCGTGTCGTAGCTCTGTTCGGGGCGCATGCCGGAGAGATTTTCTTGCGTGCCGAAGACCAGAATGAGTTCGCGCTAGCCGTCCACCGTGGGATCGCCGAGCACGCCTTCTGGGAGGTCAGTCGTTTCCGCACGGGCGAAGGTTTGATAGGGCAAGTGGCGGCGACCGGCAAGGCGATGTGGACGACGAATCTGGCGCAGGAGCCGGATTTCCTTCGCCGTTCGATCATCGAAGCCGGATTGGGCACCTTGATCTCGGTGCCTCTCAAAGCGAGGGCTCAGGTGGTCGGAGTCATGAGCCTGGCCTTCCAAGGCGAGAGGCCGCTGCGACTGGAAGAGATCGGGTTGCTCGAGGCGATCGGCGCCGGCGTCGGAGTCGCCGTCGAGAACGCTCGCTTGTACCGCCAGGCGCGGCGAGTGGCTGTGCTGGAAGAACGCGAACGGATCGCCATGGACCTACACGATGGAATCATTCAGTCGATCTACGCCGTCGGCCTCACCCTCGACTCGGCCAAGCTGCAGCTGCAATCCGACCAACGGCAGAGCGAAGCGGGGATGGCTCAGGCCATTGACCGGTTGAATGAAGTCATCCGGGATATTCGGGCCTACATCCTCGACTTGCAGCCCAGCCGGGTCCGGATGGACGACCTGGAGGCGGCGCTGGGGCTCCTTGCGAATGAATTTCGGGCCAACACCATGGTCGAGACGGAGCTGCTCGCCGACTCGTCTGTGGCGCGCGATCTGGACCCTGCCGTCCGCTCGGCGATGTTCCACATTTCCCAGGAGGCGCTGGCCAACGTCGCCAAGCACGCTCACGCGACGCGAGTTTGGGTAAGCCTGCGCGGCGAGGACGGCAACGCTGTACTGCAGGTCATCGATAACGGCCTTGGCTTCCCGGCGGATGCGACCCCGACTCTGCTCGGCCACGGGTTGTCCAACATTGTCGAACGAGGACACGCGGTGGGGGCGCATGTTGAAATCGTCTCCGGCCCCGGCGAAGGAACGACGGTCACCGTGCGCCTGCCGTTGTCGGGCGACCCTCCACTGCCGGCCAGCGAGCCTGCCGCGTGACAGGCGGCCGGGGAGTTCAGGGAAGGAGGACACTGAAAGAAGGCAGGTCGCGGCGCCTACACTGGACCCAACGATGAGCGCCGCCTCTTCAACTCCACTGAACCCGCCCCGGCGTTCTGGCAAGCGGGCGGGACCCCCCCGGATCTACATCCTCGACGAGCGAGATTCGGTTCGGCATGCGTTGGCCGATCGCCTGGCGCGCACGATGTCGGTGGTCGTGGTCGGCGAGTCGGGAATTGCCTCACATGCGCTGCAAGCGGCGCAGGAAGCCGGAGCCGATGTCGTCCTGGTGGAAATCAAACGCGTCGACGGGATGGGATTGGAGCTGGTGCGCCGGCTCTCGGCGGCGCCGGAGCCTCCCCGAGTAGTCGGATTGACCTCCTATCCGACAGAGTGGGAAGAGACCGCCGCCAAAAGGGCAGGCGCCTCCGCCTACCTCCTCAAAGACATCCATACCGAGGAGCTGCTCCAGCACATCCTCGAGGACCGCAGCTGACCGGGGACTCCCCAGGTGCGTATTTCCTCCGTTTGTCATTCCGAGCGAGCCCGCCCTCACCCCTTCGGGCACCCCTTCGGGAGCACCCTGGGTGTGCGCCGCCCTCACCCCTTCGGGTGCGCCGAAGGGCGTGGCGCCCTGCACCGCTTCGGTGCGCCGAAGGGCGTAGAGGGCGAACGGCGTGGCGCTCTGCACCGCTTCGGTGCGCCGCCCTCACCCCTTAGGGTGCGCCGAAGGGCGTGGCGCCCTGTAGAGGGCGAAGGGCGTAGAGGGCGAAGGGGCGTAGAGGGCGAAGGGCGTAGAGGGCGAAGGGCGTAGAGGGCGAAGGGCGTAGAGAGCGAAGGGCGTAGAGAGCGAAGGGCGAGAGAGGAATCCCTTGGGCGCTCACCACAGAAACCGTCGCGGGGATAAGGCCACGGGTGGGTATGAATGTAGCCGCGCTTCGGGGATCCCCTCCGGCTCTTGCAGTTGCGCTGCCTGCGTGTTGGGCCCGCCGCCGGACTATTTGCGATCGAAGCGAAGAGTTGGGCCTCGGAGTGACATTCTGAGGAAGGGGACTGGGGCGTTACCGACTTGGCGCCCAATCCCCTCCGGGACGCTAAGCGCGGTCCCCTCCGGGACGCCCCCTCCGGGGTGCGAAGCGCGACGAAGCGCGATGGCCTGTTTCTCTAGCCGGGCTTGGCTACGCCCCTTCGGTCTCTACCCTCCTCAGGGCACACCCAGGGTGCACACCCAGGGTGCACCCGAAGGGGTGCCCGAAGAGGTGAGTGCGGGCGCGCCCAGGGCGCAAGGCCCTCCGGCATGCTCCCTTGGCGGCCTGTAGATCGAGAAAGCCAGCCACCGATCAATCTGAGACTTCGGGCTTACGGAAGATCAGCACGCTGTTGATTCCCCCGAAGCCGAACGAATTCGACATCACCATGTCGAGTTCGGCCGGGCGCGCCTGGTTGGGGACATAATCCAGGTCGCAGATCGGGTCGGGCGTCTCGTAGTTGATCGTCGGCGGAATCAGGCTGTGACGCATCGCCAGGATGGCGGCGGCCGCCTCGACGGCGCCGGCGGCAGTCGTCATATGACCCGTCATGGATTTGGTGGAGCTGACGGGAATGGAGTAGGCCCGTTCGCCGAATACGGTCTTGACCGCCAGGGTCTCGGCCGCATCGCCGACCTCCGTGCTGGTGGCATGCGCGTTGATGTAGTCAATCTTGTCGGGTTCGACGCCGGCCCGCTGCAGGGCGCGCTTCATCGCCCGGGCGGCGCCGCGGCCGTGGGGTTCGGGCGCGGTCACGTGGTAGGCGTCGCAAGTCGAGGCATAGCCGATCAGTTCGGCATAGATGCGGGCGCCGCGGCGCTGAGCGTGGGTCAGTGATTCCAGCACGACAACACCCGATCCTTCGCTGAGGATGAATCCGTCGCGCCCGGCGTCGAAGGGACGTGAGGCGCGCAGCGGATCTTCGTTGCGAGTCGAAACCGCCCGCAGCGAGCAGAAACCGGCCACGCAGGTGATGGCGATGGGACCCTCGGTGCCGCCGGCCAGCATGACGCTGGCCTCGCCGCGCCGGATCACTTCTGCCGATTCGCCGATGGCCTGGGAGCCCGCGGCGCAGGCGGTGCACACCGAGCTGGTGTAGCCGAGCAGTCCATAGTGGATCGCCACCTGGCACGATGGCATGTTGGGCAGCGAGCCGGTGACGTGAAAAGGATTGATCTTGCTGTAGCCGCCCCGGTCGAAGTCGCGGACCATCGATTCGGATTCGAGAGGCGAGCTGGCTCCGCTGGCGATCAGGACGCCGACGTCTTCGCGGTTGCTGTCGTCGATCGTCAGCCCAGCGTCCTGCACGGCGAGCTGGGCGGCACCCACAGCAAACTGGCTGGCCCGGGACATACGTCGGGCCTCTTTGCGGTTAAGGTAGACGCCCGGGTCGAAGTCCGGCACCTCGCCTGCAATCTGCGAGGTCAACGAGCTGGGGTCAAACTGAGTAATGCGTCGGACCCCGCCGCGCCCGTTCTTTAGACTGTCCCAAAAGGCATCGACGCCGGTCCCGATCGGGGTGATCAGGCCAAACCCCGTAACGACGATTCGGGAATCACCGTTTGACTGCATCCTGTCGTCTCCGTCGCGCGACTCCGATGGCCTTCGTTTCAGCGCGGAGTCTTGACACGTTCAGAGCCCGACCCACATCCTACGCAGCGGCCCCGTCGGCAGGCGAGGCCCTTGGGGGGCGGCGGCGGAAAATGCGTCCGCTCAGCTCCGCAAGTACTTTGTGCGAAAGATGAAGTCGAGCCAAATGAAGGCTAGCGCGGCGAATGAAATGAAGACGAGGAAGGCATTGACCGTAGAGAACTTCTCGAGGGTCGTGTCGAACAGCAGGATCACCGCGGCCGCATTGACCAAGCCGAAGACGATCGAGACCATCCAGACGATAGCGCGCCGCACGTTCATAGGGTCCGCAGGCTCCTCGGCCAGCCAGGATGGCCGAATTCTACTTGGGCCGCACGAGAGCGTCAAGCGAGTCGAGCTTCCCGCGTGCCCTAGCGCTCGCGGAAAGCGCTGGCCTCGTCGAGCCGTGCGATCTGTTCGGGAGTCAGCCGCCAGCCGAGGGCGCCGGCGTTGTCTGCCGCTTGCTGCTCGTTCTTGGCACCCGGGATGGGAAGCGTGCCCTTGCATATCGTCCAGTTCAGCGCCACTTGGGCCGAGGTCTTGCCTCCCTGCTCGGCTCCGACCCGTCGCAGGACTTCAAGCAGCGGGTCGACCCGTCCTAGCAGTCCGCTCAATCGGCTCCGCCTTTGCAGCGGAGGGGGATTCTGGGGCCCGTATTTCCCTGTGAGCAGTCCCATGGCCAATGGGCTGTAGGCGATGAGCGTCACACCCAAGTCGCGGCAGGCCTGCAGTAGGCCTGTCCGTTCCGGGCTTCGATGGAGCAGGCTGTACTCGACTTGATTGGAAGCGAGCGCCACGCCGCGTTTCGCCAGGGCGGTGTGGGCGCGTTCCATCTGCTGCACCGAATAGTTGGAAACTCCGACGGCGCGAGTCAGGCCGACCTCGACGGCATCGGCCATCCCCGCCATCCACGTTTCGACCGGCATCGGCGGAACAGGCCAGTGGACCTGATACAGGTCGATCCGCTCGAGCCCGAGCCGGCGAAGGCTGGCGCGCAGGGCGCGCAATAGCGAGCCACGGGAAAGCCGCCAGGGGTAGGGGAAGAATTTGCTCGCGATGATCGCGCTTCGTCGCGCTTCGCACCCCGGAGGGGGCATCCCGGAGGGGATCGCGCTTCGCATCCCGGAGGGGACCGCGCCGAGCGTCCCGGAGGGGACGATCTTCTGCCCCGGATTGGCCAGACGGCCCAAGATGCGCTCGGATTTCCCCCAGCCGTAAACCTCGGCCGTGTCGAAGAAGTCGAGGTCGGCGGCGCGGCTGGCGTGGAAGGCGGCCTCGACTTCGGCTTCACCGTAGCCGCGGCCGAAGCCCCACACGATCCGGTCGCCCCACGCCCAGGTGCCGACGCCCATCGGGCGAACTTCGATCGGGCTTCGTCCGATTCGCACTCTCTCGCCCGTCATTATCAGCCTCGCGTCAACCGCCGCCGAGCAAAGATTCCAGGGCGCTTTCAAGCGCAGGAAAGCGAAAGGTGAAGCCCGCCTGAAGCAAGCGTCTGGGCTGGACGAACTGTCCCTGGAGGACGAGCATCGCCTTCTGGCCGAGCACGAGTCTCAAGAGGAAGGCGGGCGTCGGGAACCAATAGGGTCGGGGAAGGGCGCGGGCCACCCGTCGCCCGAGTTCGGCGTTGGAAACCGGCTCAGGAGCGGTGAGGTTGAAGATTCCGCGAAGGTCCTCGTTCTCGATCAGCCAGCGAAGGGCTCGGCGCTGGTCCTCGGCGTGGATCCAAGAGAAACCCTGGTCGCCGCCACCCAGACGGCCGCCAACGAACATCCGGAAGGGCAAGAGGACGACTGGGAAGAGTCCGCCGCTGGTGCTGAGCACGAGTCCGGTCCGAACGACGACTCGCCGGATCCCCATCGCTTCGACGGCCTCGGTCGAGCGTTCCCAGGCGACGCACACGCCGGCAAGGAAATCCTTCCCGGCGGGGGCACTTTCGTCCAGATCTCGGTCGGGTCGGGGGCCGTAGAACCCGACGGCCGACATCTGCAGCAAGGTTCCCGGCTTGCGGTCCGCCGCCCCGATCGCCTCCATCAGCGCCCGTCCGGCGTCGGTTCGGCTTTCCAGAATACGGCGCTTCTTGGCCGGACTCCAGCGCTGGAAGAAGACCTGGCCGAGGTGCGTTCCGCCGATCGTCTCGCCGGCAAGGTTGACGATGGCACCCGCCCCATCCACCAGGTGGCCCCAGCCGGCGGTGCTCCGCCCATCCCACTGAACGGCACGGATCGATGGATGAGAGGTAGGTGCGGAGGAGGGATGGCGGGCTAGGACGATGACCTCATGGCCGTCCGAGGCGTAGCTGGCTGCCAGCGCACGCCCGACGAGACCGGTTCCTCCGAGGATAAGGACGCGCATCTCAGCTAACGAACGGGGTCCACAGTATCATGTGCACCACCAGGGTCAAATCCCTTCCTCCAGCCGAAACACCCATCGGGACGTATCGGTCTGACTCGAAAGCTCTACTTGTCAGACGCAAGGATCTTGTCGACCTCCGTCTCCAGGTCTAGATCCGTGCCTGAGGTGAGGCCTGCCTCGACGCTCGCCGAATCCAGGCCGAGGCGCTCGCCCCAGAAGTCTAAAGCCGAAGCGATGTCGATCTGAATGTCAGTGGAAGCCGCCGGGTGGTTGCGGGCGAGGGAGATAAGGCCTAGCCCCTGCGGGACGTCCCCCTGGGCGAGGCGCAGTTCCCCCGCCACGCCGAGTGCAGACACCTTCGCCGGAACCGAATCTCCTTGGCGAGCCGCACCGAGCGCCTCCTTGATCAAGGGAAGAACATTGTCGTAGTCCCCTATGCGCAGCCGGGCGATGGACAGATTGACCCCGTTGAACACCAACCCCTGCAAGTCGTCTCTCTCGCGCGCCCAAGACAAAGCACGTTCCAGCGTGGCTACCGCTCGTTCATAGTTGCCTTCTCGCATCTCGAGGTAGCCCAGGTTCGACAGCAGGGTATTCTCCAACCGGCGGTGACCTACCCTGCGGGCCAGATCCAAGCCCGACTCGTATTGTTCCTTACCCGCCTTGAGGTTTCCGGCCTGGTCGTAGAGAGTCCCCAGTCGATTCTGAGCTTGGAGCAAGAGGCTGTCGTCACCCAGGCGGCGCGCCAGCTCGATGCACTCCCGGGCCGATTGGATTCCTTCCTTGTCGTTGCCGATGCGAAAGTGGACATTCGCCAGGCCATATAACACGTTGGCCAGCGCCGCCAAGTCACCGCTGGCTCTGGCCAGCGGGAGGGCTTCGTCCAGATGAGACAAAGCGCGGGCATAGTCGCCCTGGAAAGTCTCCACCTGGCTAAGCAGACTGAGCGCCTTGGCCTGGCCGGCGGTGTGGCCCATCTTTCGGGCCAGTTCGAGCGCCGCTTCCAGGGTCGACGAGGATTTCGGGAAATCGCCGCGCCCCAGCGTGATGTTTCCCAGGGAGAGCATCAGTCCCAAGCGCGCCGCGTCGTCCTTGCCCTCCGGCAGCAGGCTCAGCGCTCGTTCGTAGTAGTCGGCGGCCTCGCGAGAGAGCCCCTGGAAGGCCACCTTGTCACCGACCCGACGGAGCGCGTCGACCGCTTCGGTCTCCAGTCCCGATTTCGAGAAGTGTTCGGCAATCAACGGCAGATACTCGTCGGCGCGCTCCAGGCCTTCGAGCCAGCCGGCGGCGGCTTGATGGTAGACGCGCCGCTGCCGATCGAGCAGGCGTTCATAGATCGTGTCGCGCAGCATCGCCTGGCCGAAGATGTACTCCGTGGTATCCGCGAAAGGGGAGGACTCGCGCTTGAAGATGAACTCCCGCCGGGCCAAGGCTTGCAGCACTCCCGGGAGGTCGGTCACGTGCGTCTCATCGGCGGCGTCCATCGCCGCCAGCACACTGTCGTAGAAGACTCGTCCGAAGACCGAGCCCCGCTGCAAGGTAAGTTTCTCCGGGAAGAGCAACGTATCGACGCGCGCTTCCAGCAGCCCATACAGCGTGGGCGGGACGTGCAGCGCTCCGAGCCGCGTCTCTTCTACACGCCACTGGTCGTCCGATTCACGAACGATCACGTGATCGTCGATGAGCATCTTGACCAACTCTTCCAGATAGTAGGGGTTTCCCTCCGCCCGTTCCACGAGAAGATCCCGTACCGTGCGCGGGACGTCATCGACCTTCTTGAGGATCTCTTGGACCAACGAGCGGCTCTCCCGCTTATCGAGAGGCTTCAAATCAATTCGGGAATGCCAGGCCTGGCCGCTCCCCCAATCCGGCCGCCGCTCAAACAACCCCGGCCGGGCAACACATACGGCCAGCAGATGCAGCCGAACGCCGGCCAGGAACAGGTCGTTGAGAAGATCGAGCGAGGCATCGTCGGCGTGGTGGAGATCCTCGAGCTGGAGGGAGACATTGCCGGCGCCGGCCAGCCCGACGAAGAAGCCGACGGTCGCTCGGCGAGCTTGGGCCGCCAGCTCTTCAGGATCTCCGAGCCAAGGGCGGAGGTGGGCGCTTTCGGAAAGGTCGTAACCGCAAAGGGAGCCGAGCAGGTGGGCCGCCTCCGGTCCCTGACCGGTCAGCTCGGCCACGCCCTGCTCGAGCTTCGCCATGATCCGCTCGGGCGGGTCGTCGTTGAGCAGGCCGAAGCGAAACGTCAGAGTGTCGCGAAACAAGGCATAGGGGCGGTTGCGCGATTCGGGGGTGGCGCGTCCGCGAAAGATGAAGTACCGCTCCGGGCGCAGCTCGCCCCACTCGGCGAATTCGTAGAGCAGCCGGGATTTGCCCACACCGGCCTCCCCGGCGATCGTCACGACGCGGGTTTCGCCATCCTCGATGGCATCCAGATAGGCGTTCTGCAGATGCTTGAGTTCGGCCTCACGGCCGATCATGCGCGTTTCGACGCCTTCGACCCCGCGCGTGGTGAGGCGGAAGGCGTGAGGCTTCTGCTGAAGCACGCGATAGGTGCCGATCGGGTCGGACCGGCCTCGCATCCGAACCGGCAGGTCCGGTGCGACGTCAAAGACGCCGCGGACTTGGCGATAGGTGTCGTGGGTAATCAGGACCAAACCGGCTGCGTTCTGCATCAGGCGGTTGGCCACGCTGATCGTAAGGCCTCCGGCCGAGATGCTCCCCGGTCGGTCGGACGGGGTGACCAGGGCGACTCCGCTGTGGAGGCCGATGCTGAGCGGAAGCGCTTCGTCGCCGTCGCCGAGGAAGGCGGCGCCGAGCGAGCGCAACGCGGCTTGCATCGAAAGGGCGGCGCGCACGGCCCGTTCGGCGTCGTCCTCTCGGGCGGCCTCGGCTCCCCACAAGGCCAGCAGATCGTTGTCGGTGCTGGTCACGAGCCTGGCCTGGAATTCGCCGATGATCCGGCCAAAGGTTTCGTGCAACGCGCTCATCGCCCGGCGGGAGGCCTCGGCGCCGGCCACCCCGTCGACCAGCGCGGCGTATTCGGCGGCGTTGGCATACAGCGCCGTCACCTGGCGGTTTTGCTCGGACGGCGTTGTGCTGGCGCCGGTGGTCTTCCGCCGACTGCCGGAGCGTCGGATGATCGATGTGCCTGCCGCTTCCCGCAGCCGGGCGGGTTCGGCCGGCGCCGTACCGCCGAGGGCCTCGCTGATCGCCTGGCTGAGCTCGACCGCGTTGGCGTAGCGCGCCTGGCGATCCTTGGCCATGGCTTTCTGCACCACGGCCTGGGCCTGCGGCGGGACGGACGGGTTCTTCTCGCTCAAAGGAGGAAGCGGCTCGTGAATGTGCTTCATGAGCACGTTCATCGGCGTATCGGCTGTGAACGGCACTTCCCCGCTCAGCATCTGGTACAGCATGGCGCCCAGCGCGTAGATATCGGCTCGGGCGTCGACGTCGTCGCGGCCCTGCGCCTGCTCCGGGGACATGTAATCCGGCGTACCGATGATGGCGCCGGTGGCCGTGATCTGACGGCCGCCGGCCTCGGCGGCGATGCGGGCGATCCCCAAATCGGAGACAAACGCGTTGCCCTGCTGGTCGATCATGATATTGCTCGGCTTGACGTCGCGGTGCACGATGCCTTGCCGATGAGCATAGTCGAGCGCCGAGCACACCTGACGCATCAGGTAGGCGATTTCGTTGTGCGGCAGCAGGCCTTGCTCCATTACGTCCTCGAGCGTGCCGGTGTCCATGAAGCGCATGACCAGGTAGGGAGGATCATGGGCACCGTCGAAGTCGTAAATGGGGAGGATATGGGGATGCTCGAGACGGGCGATCAGACGGGCCTCGCGCTGGAAGCGTTGGACCGCGTCCGGGTCGGAGGCGATGCCGCCCCGGATCGCTTTGATGGCGACGTCGCGATCCACGCTGGCCTGGCGGGCGCGATAAACGGTCGCCATCCCGCCTCGGCCAATCTCCTCGAGGACTTCGTACGAACCGATCCGCTCGCCGAGCATCGGGCTCCGCCTGTGAGGTGGACTCTTCGGGAAAGGTCATTATACGGCGTGTCACGGAGGATGAAGTAGACTCGGCCGAGGTGGTTTCCGCCCTTACCGCTCCTCCTTCGCTCAGCCTTTCGGGAACCAACGGATCGGAGCTCGGCCAGGGACGAGGTCCGCTCCGTAGCCGATGGCCTCTCGAGCTCATTGCCGAAAACCCCATCGGAGGTAGACTAGAGGGCATCCCAGGGGCAGGGGAGGTCCATGGGGATTGACTAGCGCTTACCATCATCCGGTATGGAGACCGGCACCGCCTCCATCTAGCTACAGCAAGGGAAAACCTACCCCCTTCGAGGTTCAAGACGACATGAGCAACACTGGCCACAAAGGAATTACGTACCTGCCCGACCAGGGGGTCTTCAAAGTGACCGTAGGGTGGAGGGGGAAGATCTTGACGCGCTACGTGCGCGGAGAGCATCCAAAGCATCTGGTAAGAGCCATCCGCGTCCGAAACGAGCTCGAGCGGAAGCTCAACAAGCCGCGTACGGAGGAGACCATTCGAGCTTCTGGGGTCGCCCAAGGTAAGCCCTGGCGCCGACCGCTGCGGAAGAAAAAGAAGAAGTAGCTCTTCCTTTCGCAGAGCCAACAAGGGCCCGCCGATTCGGCGGGCCCTTGCTTGTCGACGGAGTGACGGAGCCGGGAGGTGTGCCCCCACGGGGATTCGAACCCCGGTTTAGGCCTTGAAAGGGCCGCGTCCTAGGCCTCTAGACGATGGGGGCGTTCGCGAAGCGAACGCGTGAATTCGAACGCGGGGGCATTCTACCATCCAAGTAGGGGCGAAGCATGCTTCGCCCCTACTTGCTCGCGGGGAGCTGCATGCCTTTACCGCCCCGTCTTCTTGCGCGGCCGACCGCCGCGATACGCCGGGGCCGTGATCGGGCGCACGCTCACCAGTCGCCGGTCCATCAGCCGCGACAGCAGTCGTGGATCCATCTGCTTCTCGTCGTCGGCGGTCGTGATGACCGTCGGCAAGGCGGCGTTGTAACGGTAGTTGAAGAGCTGATAGAGCTTCTCGCGCACCCACGGTTTGTTGGCCTGAGTGCCGAGGTCATCCAGGACCAGCAGCGGCGCGGTGCGCACTTCCTCGAAGCGTTGGTCGTAGGTGACCGTGCTCTCCGGGCTGAACGTCGACCGCAGGTGGTCGAGCAGATCCGGAACGACCACGAACATCACCGGAAAACCCTGGCTCTCGCGATAGTTGGCGACGGCCGCCGCCAGGTGAGTCTTGCCGGATCCATACGGTCCTTGCAGCAGGAGCCATCCGTCCGGCTTCTCGGCGTAACCGTGGGCGGATCGGAAGGCCTCCTCGAGTGTTCGCTGGTCTCGCTGCGGGAGCTTCTCGTCCTGGCGCTGGCTCCACGTCCCGAAGGTTTGATGCGCGTGGAGCTGGAGCGACGACAGCTCGGGCTGACCACGGTCGGCGTCGGCCCGGCGGTAGTCCGGGGCCAGGAGGTGGACCTCCTGCACGAGCGAGCGGTCCGAGAGGCGCGAGCGCAGGCGCCCCTCGACTTCCTCCAGCGGCAAATTCATCGTCACGACCAATGGGAGTCGGTTGATATAGCGATGGTTGAGGATCTGGAAGAGCTTCTCACGCGCCCACTCGGTGGCGTTGTGGGTGCCGAAGTCGTCGAGGATCAGGAGCGGGGCGCTGCGGACCCTTTCGAAGGTCTCTTCGAAGGATGTATCTTCGGCGTCGAACGAGGCGCGCAGCGTGTCAAGGAGATCGGGGACGGTCAGGAAGAGCGTCGGCACACCGATCTCGACCGCTTCGTTGGCGATGGCTGCTGCCAGGTGAGTCTTGCCGGAACCAAAGGTGCCCGTCAACAGGAGCCAGCCCTGCAAGCTCCGGGCGTAGGTCCGGCAAGCTTCGTGGGCGCTGCCCAGCGACTCTTGCTGTTTCTCGCCGATTCCTGGGCGGCCGCGAGCGCGGAAGGTCAGGAAGGTCAGGTGCCGGAGTTGATCGAGCCGGCTCAGGCTGAAGAGTCGATCGCGGATGTGGGCGCGCACCTGCGCCTGGCGGCAGGTACAGATCTCGAGACGACCGAAGTCCGGGTCGCCCAACGGCCGTTCGACGCGGACGTAGCCGCGCCCGTGGCAAAACGGGCAGTCCGGCTGCCCAAGCGTTCCCTCGCCTTCAGCTCCCGGAGGAATCGGCGAGTTGACCCTTGAGGTATCGCCGGCGAGCCTTCTCAGAGTCTCCTCGATCTTCTCGGTCATCCCTTCCCCGTCGTTGCCAGTCGTCGAGAATCGCCTGGACATAGCTCCATTTTCGCACATTGTTCTCGACGGCGATGCGGATCGCGTCTTCGATCCAGGCCGCCGGGTAGGCTTCCTGCGCCTCCCGCAGCCGATCGGCGATCATCGGCGTCAGTGGCCCGATGTTCTGCTCGTACAAGTTGAACAGGTTGGGTCGGTCGACCATCAATTCGACCGGGGCGGCGTCCTCACCGCCGGGTTTCCAGTCGCCCTGGGCCAAGCCGGCAGAGGCGGCCCGCCCCTTGGGCGTGTTCAGGAAGTAGAAGGCGTCGCCCGTTTCTCCGAGGTGAACCCGCAGCAGCGTACCCCGCGCCACGCACCGTTCGAGGGCCTCGGTCAGTCTGGTTTCCGTCTCGGCCCCGGCCCCCCCGAAGGATTGCATCAGCAATCGATCGGCCAATATCTCCTCGAGCCTCAAGTAGCGGACGGCGGCCCCCTTGCGCCCCAGCGACCAAAACGCGTAGAGAGTGAGGCGGAGTTCTCCCAGGTCGTCGATGGCCGGCAGGAGTTCGGCGAAGAACCCGGCCGGGATGCGCGTCGGGTCGGCCTTCCCTTCGGGGAAACCAGAGAACGCTTGGCTGCTCTTCATGCCGTTGCCATGGCTGTCATTGCAAGGAGGCCCGAGGGAACCGGGAGGCGACGACGCTTGTACCGCACTCCCTACGGGATGCTGCGCGAGGCGTTCGGAGCAATGCAGGCCGTCTCGCCCTCGCGCAGCATCCCGTAGGGGCGGCGGGCCTGGGCTCTCGGCCCGAACGGGGTGGGCCATCGCCACGATGAGGAGATTGCTTCGCCGGGAAAGCGCCGGCTCGCAATGACATCCCCTGTTGTGTCATTGCGAGGAGCGAAGCGACGACACTTGCACCGCACTCCCTACGGGATGCTGCGCGATGCGTCGGGTCCAGTGCAGGCCGTCTCGCCCTCGCGCAGCATCCCGTAGGGGCGGCGGGCCTGGGCTCTCGGCCCGAACGGGGTGGGCAATCGCCTCGGTAGGGAGATTGCTTCGCCCTCTTCGGGGGCTCGGAACGACAGCCTTTCCCAACATCATCCGTTTTCCGTCGCCTCCACTTCGGTCAGGCGAACGTGGCGCGTCTCGGCGTTCTCGAACTTGGCCAAGTCGCGGCGGAAGACGAGTTCGATGCCATGATGCGTGGGCCCATTGCGGTGCTTGGAGACGATGATCTCGGCGATGTTCTGCTTGAGGGTGTCGGTGTCGTAGGTGTCGGGCCGGTAGATGAAGAGCACAACGTCGGCATCCTGCTCCAGGCTGCCTGATTCCCGCAGATCCGAGAGAATCGGTTTCTTGTCGGACCGCTGCTCGACGGCGCGTGAGAGTTGGGCGGCGGCCAAAACCGGGACCCGCAGCTCGCGGGCTAGAGTCTTCAGGCTGCGGGAGATAAAGGAGACTTCCTGGACTCGATTCTCCGTGCGCTCGTCCCCCGTCATCAACTGCAAGTAGTCGACGATGACCAAGTGGAGACCGACCTCCATGTGCAACCGGCGGCACTTGGTGTACAGCTGGAGCGGAGTCAGCGCTGGCGTGTCGTCGAGATACATCTGCGTCTCGGAGAGCACGCTGACCGCCTGGGTGAAGAGCGGCCATTCATCGTCGCGCACCATGCCCAGCCGCAGGCGCTGAGAGTCGATCGAAGTCTCCTGGGCCAGCAGGCGCTGGACGACTTGCTCGTTCGACATCTCCAGAGAGAAAAAGGCTACGTGCTTGCGGTGGATCTGCGCCGCGTTGCGGGCCACTGAGAGACAGAACCCCGACTTCCCCTGGCCGGGCCGCCCGGCGATGATCAACAGATCGCTGGGCTGCATACCGCCCAGCAGCCGGTCCAAGTCGATGAAACCGGTCGGGACCCCGATCATCTCATCGCGATGTCGAGCAAGGTAATCGATCCGGTCGTAGTACTCGCTGAGCACCTGGCGGATGGGAGAGAGTTGGCGGGTCAGGCGGCGCTCGCTGACGGCGAAGACGGCCTTCTCGGCCTCGCCGACTACGTCTTCGATCGATGTGTCGCCGGCGTGAGCCAGTCGGGCGATGGCATTGGCCGCCTCCAACAGGCGGCGCCGCGTGGCGGTTTCTTGGACCAGCTTCGAATAGGCCGCAGAGTGGAGCGTCGAGGGGACGTTGTGGATCAACGTCGCCAGGTAAGCTGGGCCGCCGATCTCGTCGAGCCGGTCCTGCCGTTCCAGCTCCTCCGAGACGGTCAGGACGTCGATCGGCAAGCGCTGTTCCTGCAAGCTGGTGAAGGCCTCCCAAATCCAGCGGTTGCGATGGAGGAAGAAATCGTCGGGGAGGAGATTGTGGACCAGATCAAAGTAGGTGTCCGGGCTGGATAGAACGGCGCCCAGGATGGCTTCCTCGGCTTCCCGATTGTGGGGAACGGCCACCGCGGGGCGTCCATCGCCGGGCGAAGGTTGCGGTTCGCTGAGAGAGAACGGTCGCTCTTCCATGATGGATCCCCGGATGCGGGGTGCTTGCGGCGCGGTACGGTTGTGCGCGGGCAGGCCGTGCAGGTTCAGTTGTCGGAGTCGCTCTCGCCCGAGTCCATGTCGTCGAGGTCCAGCGATTCGACGAAATCCTTGAAGACATCCAGACGCTGATCGCCCTCCGCCGGCGGCTCCTCGGCCTCGACTTCCGACGATGGCTCGGAGGCGGCTTCGCGCATCACGTCCTCGGCGACGAAGATCGGGACGTGGACTCGCACCGCCAGGGCCAAGGCATCCGATGGCCGCGAGTCGATCTCCAGGTCGCGGCCGTTCACCCGCAGGGCGATGCGGGCGAAGAAGATCTCGTTCTTCAGCTCGACGATGTTCACCCGCACCACCTCGGCCCCGAGGTCGCGCAGGACGTTGCGCAGCAGATCGTGGGTCAGGGGTCGAACGATGGGGATTTCCTGCAGGGCGACGGTGATCGCTTCGGCCTCACTCTGCCCGATCCAGATCGGCAGGAAGCGCTCCGAGTCGACGTCCTTGAGGATGACGATGCGGTGTTGGGACATCAGGCTGACCCGGATGCTGTCGATGACAACTTCAACCATCACACTACTCCCGACTCACCCAGCCCGTGGAGGCATTCTAACACGGTCTGGGAACCCCACTAACTTGGTCTGCTATGATTCCACCATGGGCACCGCGCGCACATCCGGCGACCCCTGGAAAGCATTCTTCGCCCCGCGCGGGATGGCCGTCATCGGCGCCTCGCAGACTCCAACCAAGCTCGGTTACGGCGCGGCGCGCAACCTGGTAGTCTCGGGCTATCCCGGCGCGATTCACTTCGTCAATCCCCATGAGGGCGAGTTGTTCGGCCGGCCGATGCACGCGCAGGTCTCCCGGGTCCCGGATCCGGTCGACCTGGCCATCATCCTGATACCCGCGGCGGCCGTCCCGGCGGCCCTTGACGTCTGTGGGGTGATCATCGGCCGTTGAGTCGCGGCGAGGCGGAGTGGCTGGTGGACTCGACGTCCGCCGGCCGGCGCTTGCGGGGCGGGCGGGGGCGATCTCCCGCCGACCGAGAGGCGGCGGTCGAGGCCGTGCTTCGTTTGGTGCAGATCGCCGTCGACCATCCCGGTGTGGCCGAGATCGAGGTCAACCCGCTGCGCGCGCTGGCCCAAGGACAAGGGGCGATCGCGCTGGACGTGAGGCTGAGACTGGGAGGTCAGATCAGGTGAGGACCTAACCCCCACCCCGACCCTCCCCCGTTCAGGGGGAGGGGATCGAGTCCCTCCCCCTGTTAGGGGGAGGGGTAGGGTGGGGGTCGGCCCTCCTACGAAACCAGCGCGATCGCGATCTCCGCGGCCACCGCGGCGTTGTTGCGCAAGAGAGCCAGGTTTGCCCTTAGCGTCGCTCCACCGGTCAGCTCAACCAGGCGAGCCAAGAGAAAAGGGCTCAGCTCCTTCCCTGTGATGGCCGCGGCGGAGGCCTGGCGCTGTGCCGTCTCTAGGGCGCCGGCGACCGTCTCCGATGGGACGGCTTCCTCTCTTGGACAAGGGACACACAGCAACATCCCGCAGCCGGTCTCCTCTTGAGCATCGATCAGGCGCGCCGCTTCCGCCGCGGAGTCGACCCGAGCGCTGACCGAAAACTGACTCCCGACGCTGAAGAACTCCGGGAAGGTGTCGGTCTTCCAGCCGACGACAGGAACCCCCGCCGTCTCGAGCCATTCCAGAGTCCGAGGTAGATCGAGAATGGCCTTGGCGCCCGAACACACCACGGCCACCGGCGTGCGAGCCAGCTCGGTGAGGTCGGACGACACGTCTCCGGTGCCACCCCGATGAACCCCGCCGATCCCGCCGGTGGCGAAGATGCGAATGCCTGCGGCCTTCGCCACAAGCATCGTCGCCGACACGGTCGTCCCGCCGGACCAACGAAGGGCCGCCGCCGGCGCCAAATCTCGGCGATTGAGCTTGCGCATGTCGGGCCGGCGGCAAACCTGCTCGAGCTCCTCGCCCTCGAGCCCGACGACGAACCGGCCGTCGAGGACGGCGATCGTCGCGGGAGAGGCGCCCGCTTGCCGAACCTGGTCTTCCACTTCTCGGGCGATGTCGAGGTTCGTGGGTCGGGGAATCCCATGTGTGAGAACCGTCGACTCGAGGGCGACCACCGGACGCCCTCGCTCGAGCGCCTGCTGGATGGCGAGTCGCACATCCAGAGAATCCAGCACGGAGACGTGTTTCCGCCCAATGGGTCGCCGAGGCGATCGTTTCATCTGATTGTGGTTGACCTAATGTCCGGCGCCGATGTAGAGCTAGCCCCTTGTCCCGAGCTCAGCGAGGGTTTCTTCGCCCTACCATCTGACGACCTACCGCAGTTCGTCATAGAGCATCTCGAGGGACAGGTTCGGCACGACCGATCCAGGGGTTCGGAGCGTGAGGGCGGCCGCCGAGATTCCCAGCCGGACCGACTCATCGAGCGGAATCCCATTGAGCAGGCCGAATTGCACCGCGGCGGTCTGCGCGTCGCCGGCGCCGGTGGGGTCGAGCACCTCGGTCTGGACTTCCGGCACATGCCCGCTGGTCTCGGCGGTCGCATAGCCGACGCCGAATTCGTCCATCGTCACCAAGGCGATATCGACACCCTCGGCCACCAGGTGTCGGGCGGCGTCGACCGCGCGGTTGCGCTTCGCATCGCGCTACGTCGCGCTTCGCACCCCGGAGGGGGCATCCCGAAGGGGATCGCGCTTCGTCGTGCTTCGCACCCCGATCCATGTGCGCAACCGGATGGGGGCGGAGAACTTCGGCCTCGGCTTCGCTGGGCGTGACCAGCCACAGGTCACGCAGATGAGGGCGCAGATTGGCTGCCCGTGGGGCGGTCGTCGGGTCGGCGGCAACTGCGACGCCCGCCCGGCGCGCCCCTTTGATGACGGCGCTGAGCGATTCCACTGGCACGTTGGAGCCGAGGAAAATCGCTTGCGCCTCGTCCAGAATGGTCCGGCAGGAATCAGGGTACTCGGGGGTGAGCGCTTGAACCACACCCATGTCTTCCAGCGCCAGGTGATGTCCACCTTGCGGGGTGAGCATGGCCAGATAGACACCCGAACGGGCTCCAACGACAGTCTGGGCGTGGCTGACATCAGTGCCGGCGCCAGCCGCCTGCTCGATCAGTTGGCGGCCCGTCGGGTCATCCCCTACGGCGGTGATGAGCGAAACGTCAATCCCCAGGCGCGCCAGGTTCTCGGCGACGTTACGCGCCACGCCGCCGGGTGACAGGCGAACCTGGCCGGGAATCGACGACCCCTCGAGGTAGGCCGTGTGGGGCCGGCCCACCATGTCCATGACCGAGCTGCCAATGACGATCACGCGGCCTGGAGCGCCGGTTCCAGGCTCTGCGGTTTCATGGAGACTGGCATAGGTCGTCATGCTGATGAACCGAATTCCCGTGAGCTGGGGCGGCCAACCATCAACGGCCGAGGTTGCATTGCGATTTTAGTCGAAGCGGACGGCATCCCCAATCGGCGTTTCCGTCGAAGACAGGGCCGAGGGAGGAGAGGTGGCTATTGCGCTTGGCCGCGGGGCGAGTTACGCTTAGGGATAAGCCACCGGAAACAACGAGAGAATCGGATGACCACACGACAGGCCGAATTGCAGCGGGTTCTTGGCAGCCTGGCCGACGAGATCAGCCAGGCCGAGTGGGTGGCGTTGGTAGACCAAAACGGCCTGATGGTGTCGTCCGTCCCGGCGGATCCACCTGCCGATTCAGACCGGATTGCAGCCATGACGGCGGCGGTGGCTCAGACCGCTGAACGCGTGCTTGCCGAGCTCGAGGGTGGCAGGCTCCGATTCGCGACGGTCACTGGAGCCAAGAGGCAGCACCTGACGGTTTTCCTCAGCTCCGATCGGTTGCTGGCGATCGGGCTTGCGCCGGACGCTGAGGCCCAATCCGTCATCCCCCACCTGATGCGCTGGGTCCCAGAGTTGATTCAAGTTCTCAAGCAGCGCTACGCCAGCGAATGAGCCTCGGTGAGGCCGACCGCGGGCAACCCAAGCTCGGTATGCGCCCACCCATGCCACGGGCTCCGGCCTCCCCACCCCGCACCTTGGCCTCACCACGAGATGTCGCGACGCTCCTCCCGAAACCGTTGAGCAGCCAAGGTGGCGAGTTGTTGGGGCGAGGGCCCGGTCGCGTGCCCCAACCCCCGCCGAAGGACCGCCGGTGACGGACCTCGAAGGGACGACGCTCGGCAGATATCGGGTGTTGGCCCGCCTCGGCCGGGGCGGAATGGCCGACGTCTACAAAGCCTTCCAGCCCAGCCTCGACCGCTACGTCGCGATCAAGGTGCTTCACCCGTCGATGGTGGACGACAAGGAATTCATCGGGCGCTTTCAGCGCGAGGCGAAGAGCGTTGCGGCCCTTCGTCACCCGAACATCATCCAGGTCTTCGACTACGACAGCCAGGGCGACACCTACTACATGGTCATGGAGTACATCGATGGGCCGACGCTCAGGGCGGCTCTGGAGGACTTGCATCACCGCAGGGAGCAGGTGCCGCTCGACGTGGCCCTACGGATCGTCTCCGATGTCGGCGCGGCGCTCTCCTATGCCCACGAGGCGGGGGTGGTTCACCGCGATGTGAAGCCGGCCAACATCTTGCTTGAACGGTCGGGGAGGGTCATCCTGACCGATTTCGGCGTGGCGAAGATTCTCACCGGCACCAAGGTCACTGTCACGGGCACCGTGCTGGGCACCCCGGCGTATATGTCGCCAGAACAGGGCATGGGCGAACACGGCGACTCGAGGTCGGATATCTACTCGCTAGGGGTCGTACTGTACGAGCTGACCACCGGGCGTTTGCCCTTCGACGCCGATACGCCGTTGGCGGTTCTGCTCAAGCACGTCCATGATCCGTTGCCCCTGCCGCGCCAGGTCAACCCGTCGCTGCCGGAGGAGGTCGAGCGCATCATCCTCAGGGCGCTCGCCAAAGATCCATCCGACCGCTACGGAACGGTGCAGGATATGCTGGCCGAGATCGCGGCCCTGCCGACGTCCGTGGTCCCCAAGGCAATGCCGGACGGGCTGACGACGCGTGTTCTGGCGGAGAGGTTGCCTCAAGCTCCCGCTGCGCCATCGCCAACCCCGCCGGCCGCGGCGGACGCTCCACTTGGCAGCCCCGGCGCGGCCCCGGTGCGCCGCCGGTCGTTCGCTGTGCTGGGCGGCGGCGCGGTCATCGCCATCGTTCTGTGCCTGGGTCTGCTCATCGCCGGCGGCTTTGTCCTGTACATCGCCGGGGGCGATATCCTGCAGCGGGTACGATCCGCTGCGCCCGTCGCGACTGTCATGCCAACGCGGCGCTCCGCCACCCCGGCGCCGGGAGGCGTCCTGTTCGAAGATGACTTTTCCGATGTGGGCAGCGGGTGGGACAGGGTCGACGACGGTGACGGCGGAACGGACTACTTCGAAGGATCTTACCGAATCTGGGCTGACAAGCCCAGTGTCGATTACTGGGCGAATCCGGGACTCGTCCTGCAGGACGTGCGTATCTCCGTCGCGGCCCTCAAGGCGGCGGGGCCCGACGACAACGACTTCGGTGTCATCTGCCGCTACCAGGACACGGAGAACTTCTATGCCTTCCTGATCAGCAGCGACGGATTCTACGGCATCGAGATGTTCGAAGGCGGCGAGCGGAAGATGATCGGGCAGAATCAGATGCTGAGCACACCCCACATCCAACAGGGTCAGGCCTCGAACGAGATGGTCGTCCACTGTGTGGGCGACCATCTATCGCTATATGTCAACGGGGAAATCCTGGCGGACGTGCGAGACGCCACGTTTGAGGCGGGCGATGTCGGGCTGATCGCCGGGACGTACGATGAGCCCGGGGTCGACATCCGTTTTGACGATTTCGTCGTTCATCAGCCCTGAACCACACGCCGCTGGACCGGGAAAACCGTGAACGAAGGTCTCGCCATCCTTCTGGCGGCCTATTTGCTGGGCTCGATTCCTACCGCCTGATCGTGAGCCGCCTGCTCAAGGGAGGCGACATTCGTCTCCTGGGAGACGGCAACATGGGCGCGCGGAACGTCGCCCAGGAAATCGGATCGGGCGCCGGCGCCGTCGTGGGGGCGGTCGCTAGTACCGCGGTCGCCTGCGGGAGCGCGGGTGCAGACGGCGGGTCCGGTGCCGTTGGCAGCGCGGGTGCCGCTGCAAAGGCAGCCGCGGCGATTTTGGCTCTTGACAGGGGTACGCCAATGGCGTACCCTACATATCGCGGTAGGGGGGCCTGCCGATGGAGATCGTCGAGACTTCGGTTTTCACTAGGCAGGTGCTGGCCCTTCTAGCGGACGACGAATACCGTACGATTCAGGCAGCTCTAGCTAATCGGCCAACTCTAGGACCGGTCATACCAGGTAGCGGAGGTGTTCGGAAAGTACGATGGGGTCTTTCTGGGCGGGGCAAGGGAGGCGGGGTAAGGGTAATCTATTACTGGGCCGCCACGAAGGACGTTCTGCTCATGCTGCTAATCTACGCGAAGAGTGAGCAGGAAAATCTATCCCCCTCGCAGCTAAAGGCTCTTCGAGGGATAGTAAAGGATGAGTACCGATGAACGAGAAGCTCTTTGACGAACTGCTTCAGAGTGTGCGCGAAGGGGGAGAGATCCTACGAGGCAAGGCCGCACCGTCGCGGGCCTTCAAGGTCACCGGCGCGGACGTCAAGCGTATTCGGGCATCTTATCAGCTTTCACAGGATGAATTCGCCGCAGTGATGGGCATTAGCCTCGGCACCCTAAGGAACTGGGAGCAAGGTCGGAGAGTCCCGGAAGGCTCAGCGCGTATTCTGCTACGAGTCGCCGAGAAGCATCCAGATGCACTTGTGGACGTGGTCCAGGCCATAAGTCGAGACGACTACGCAGTGGCGGCAAAGCGCCACCCTTGATAGACTATCCAATCTGTTGGATTCACCGCAAGCCGCCCGCCTACCAACGACGGGCGACTTCTTGTCTGCCTGTGTCTAACGAGACCACGCCCGTGGGCTCGTTTCCCGATGGGGCGAGCCCCTACGGCGCGTTCGACATGGCGGGCAACGCCTGGGAGTGGGTGGCCGACTCATACGACCCGGCCTACTATTCGAGCTCTCCCGCCGAGAATCCGCCCGGGCCACCCGTGTCTGTCAACGATCGCGTGATTCGCGGCGGGGCCTGGAACACGGCCGGCAGGGCCGTGCGCTCCGCCAACCGTTCCTGGGCCTTTCCTCGCCGGGACTACTTTGACGGGTTCCGCTGCGCGGCGAGCGAATGACTTCACCGCGCAACCTCCGCCGTGACGCGACAGTTGACCGGTCCGAAGTTCGCCTCTACACTGGGGGCTGTGCCCGCCAAGGTCCACTCCTGCGCCATCATCGGCCTGGAGGGGGTAATCGTCGAAGTGGAAGTGGACACGGTGCGCGGTCTGCCTCACTTCGCGATTGTCGGACTCCCTGATACAGCGGTCCAAGAGAGCCGCGAGCGCGTCCACGCCGCGATCAAGAACGCCGGGATGACGTTTCCCCACGGGCGCCTGATCGTCAACCTGGCGCCGGCCTCGCTGCGCAAGGAAGGCCCGGCCTACGATCTGCCGATCGCCATCGGGGCCCTGGCGGCCACGGGCCAGCTGCGGCCGGAATGGCTCGACGGCTCGCTCGTGGTGGGGGAACTTTCGCTCGACGGGTCGGTTCGCCATGTGGCCGGCATCCTGCCCATGGCGGCGATGGCGGCTCGGGAGGGGTTCCGCCAAATCCTCCTGCCGGCGGCGGACGCGGCCGAAGCGGCGCTGGTCGAAGGCCTGGACGTGGTCCCGGTCGAATCCCTTACGGCTCTGGCCAATCACCTCTCCGGGGTTCGACCGATCCGGCCCGCAGCGCACACACGAATCGAGCTGCAGACCGAGAGGCATGGCGCCGATTTCCGCGAGGTCCGCGGCCAGGAACACGTCAAACGGGCCTTGGAGGTCGCCGCCGGGGGAGGGCACAACGTCCTGATGGTCGGGCCGCCGGGC